>Ga0164242_10008531_pt1 | contig 11110 bp, 6 predicted proteins | sample OricomgcompostMG_FD_108783 | JGI IMG/M metagenome (GOLD analysis project Ga0164242, IMG submission 108783) | Miracle-Growth compost microbial communities from Emeryville, California, USA - Original compost - Miracle growth compost (MG) ...
CTTGCCCGAGGGCAGGAGGGTGACCGTGTGTTCGTAGCGCCCCAGAACCAGCGCGCCGGCCGTCGCGAAGACACCGGTGGCGGGATCGTAGAGCTCGGCGTTCGGCAGCGTATTCCAGGTCGTAGAGTCGAGGCCCCCCACGACGAGCACCTTGCCCGAGGGCAAAAGCGTCGCCCCTGCCGTGCCCGGGGCCGGACGAGGCGACGTGAGGCTGCCGGTGGGGTCAAAGACGCCCGGGTTGTCGACATAGAGCTCTGCGCTGGCCAGGGCGCCAGAGTCCCCGAACCCTCCGACGACGAGCACCTCGCCGGAGGCCAGCACCGTCAGGGTGGGCCAGCGGCGCGGGAACTCCAAGGTCGGGCCGGCGGCGAAGGTCCCTAGGCTTGGGTCGAACAGCTCGCAGCTCGCCACGCCGTCTCCGCCTGCGACGAGCACCTTGCCGGAAGGCAGCAGCGCGGCGACGTGGCTGAGGCGCGCTTCGGCGAGGCTGCCGGTGGCGGTGAAGGTGCCGGTGGCCGGGTCGTAGAGCTCGGCGCTGTCCAGGGCGCCGCTGCTGTTGTATCCGCCCGCGAAGAGCACCTTGCCGGAGGCGAACAGGGTGGCGGTATGCGCCGAGCGCGCCGACGCGAGCGAACCGGTGAGGGTGAAGAGGCCGGTGTCGGGGTCGTAGAGCTCGGCGCTGCTCAGGGCCGCGTTGCCCCCGGCGTCGGCAGCTCCGAATCCGCCCGCAAGGAGCACTTTGCCCGAGGCGAGCAAGGTGGCGGTGTGCTGCCTGCGCGTGCCATGGAGGGCGCCGGTCGTGGCGCTGAAGGTGTCCGTGGTCGGGTCGTAGAGCTCCGCGGTGCCCGGGAATCCAGCAGGGTCTCCGCCGGCGATCAGCACCTTGCCCGAGGGCAGCAAGGTGGCGGTGGGGGAAGTGCGCGCGAGGGCGGGGCTGCCGGTCGTGGCGGTGAAGGTCCCCGTGACCGGGTCGTAGAGCTCGGCGATACCGCTTCCGCCTTCGATGAGCACCTTGCCCGAATCGAGCAACGTGGCCGTGTGGTACGCGTGCCCAACGTTGAGGTTGCCGGTGGCCGAGAACGTCTTGGTGATCGGATCATAGAGCTCGGCGCTGTCCAGGTTGCCCCCCTCGCCGGAACCTCCGGTGACGAGCACCTCGCCCGAGGCCAGCCTCGCGGCGGCGTGTGAGAACCGGGCGGCCGCCATCGATGCGGGGTCCACCCAGCTCGGATCGAGCAGCACCGGGAAGCGGATGCCCGCGGGCAACTCCAGCCTGATCTCGAAGCGGTGCTCGCCCATCCGCGAAGCGATGAGCTTGCCTTCGACCGGCTTCCCCGCGGCGTCCAGCCCGCGCGGCTGCGGCGCCTTGAGCACCGGTTTGCCCTGCGCGTCCACCGCGACCAGCCCGAAGCCGCTGCCGTCGGTGATCAGGTTCGCGATCCGCTCGCCAACGTCGACCTCGTAGGAGATCCCTTCGAGCGCGCTGGCGCCTTCGATGCGGAGGTACTCCTCGGCCCGGCGTGAGGAGACCTCGAAGATCCGGTCCACGCCCGGCCTGGCGTGCGCGTAGACCACCCGGCCGTCGACGACCTCGGCCTTCTCGCCGCCGGCTTTGGCCAGCTTCTCTTCAATCCAGGCGCCGGCCTGGTCCGGGACCTCGACGCGCACCGCGCCGCTCGCGACGGCCGGCAGCCGGCTCGACAGGTTTCCGCGAAGGGAGAGGACCTCGAGCCGGGCGCGCTGGGGCCGGACCTTGGGCACCACCGCGGTCTCGAATCGGGCGGCCAGGCTGCCGTCGGCGAGTGTGTCGAACGTGGCATCCCAGGGCCTGGCAAAGAACGGCTCCCGTTCGGGCGCCTTGCCCACCGACGGCGGTAGGAACCGCTGGAACTGCGCGTTGGTCGCGGCGAGCGTGGCCTGCGCCGAAGCGCCTGCGGGCCCCCGCCCAGAGGGGGTACAGCCGGCTGCCAGCGCCCCCACGCACGCCGCGATCTTCAGAAGGTGGGTCCGGGAGATCGAGCTCCGCATGGGTTACGCCTCCACCAGCGAGAGCTCTTGGCGCGGCCCGATCCCGTACTCGCGGCGCAGCGTTTCCAGCGGCTGGCCAACGACCGCCCAGTAGTCCCACGGCCCCGACGGATCGAAGGTCATCGCCGCGCCGCGCTGGAGCGCCTCCAGGCACATCCGCATGTCCAGGCCACCGGTGTGCACCGGCTGTCCCGGCATGGTGGCGATGCCCAGGTGGAGCTGCATCATCGAGAGCAGCACGAAGGTCATCGGGTTCTCGCGCCGGAAGCCGGCGGAGAAGAAAGCGATCGCCATCTCCTCGCGGGTGGTCGCGCCGTAGCCGCCAAGGACGTGCGCCAGGTCGTGCTGGGCGATCATCTCCGGGCCGTGGCCCAGCTCGCCGGGGAAGGAGAACTGATTCGAGGTGATGAACTCGAAGTAGCCGCGCCCGAGCGTCCCCTCCGGCAGCTCGCCCAACGCCCGGTAGCGCGCGGTGAGCTCAGGGTTCTCGTCCTTGCGCCGCAGCGCCCGCACCGTCTCGAGGAACCCGCTCCAGCCCTCGGTGCGGACCTTCTCCATGATCCGCGCGCGGCCCCAGAAGCGCCGGTAGATGTCGAGGCGCGCCAGCTTGAGCTGTTCGTGCGCCAGCTTGCGAACCGTCCCCACCATGTCGTTCTCGACGCCCAGCGCCCGGGCGAAGTGATCGACCCGCGCGGCCTCCTCCGGCGTCGGCTCCCCGTCGGCCATGCTCATCAGGGCGAGCGCGCAGGTGAGCTGCCAGCGCAGGTGCGCGTCCTGGGGGAAGGCCGCCGCCAGCGCCTCGGGCTCGATCGCTTCGAGCAAATCGAGGTCCCCGTCCGCCCGCGACAGGCGCCTGCCCGCCTCCAGGACGCTCCCCTCCTCCGGGGTCGGCGGCCCGTCGATCGCGGCCACCGAGTAGAGGGCGCGAAGCCCAAGCAGTCCTTGTTCGGGCGTCGGGATGACCAGCTCCATCGAGGTTTCTCCTACGGAACCGGCTTGCCGCGCCGGCGACCGCCATGGGTTGAGGCCACCCTACGGTTCGAGGCTCGATGCGTCGTTGGCCCCTCCGGCCAGAAACATGGGAAATCCGGCCACCGCCCCAGACCGTTCCGGTAAAATCCCCCGATGCCGGTGGTCAGTGGGGTCGTGGAAGGACTGCTCCGGGTCGGCGCCACGCTCGGGCTGGAGCGGGCGGCGCTGCTCGAGAGCGCGGCGCTGAACGAGGACGCGCTGCTCGACCGGGATGCCCGCCTGCCGCTCGCGGGGACGGTGGCGATTGGCCGCGCGATCATCGGCGCCCGCCCGGGGATCAACATCGGGCTGCACATGCTGCAGCAGATGAAGCCCGCCGCGCTGGGTGCCCTGGGCTACGCGCTGGCCAACTGCGCCACCCTGGCGGAGGCGCTCGCCACCTTCGTCCGCTACCAGGGCTTCCTCTCCGATGCGCTCCGATGGCGCGGGCCGGAGCCGCTCACCCTGGTGGTGGAGGCCTCCCCGGAGCTGGCCTCGCTCGGTCACCCGGTGGAGAGCGCGGTCGGGCTGTGGGTCGTCCTCAGCCGCAGCTTGAGCGGGGTTCGCTGGATCCCGCGCGCGGTGAGCTTCCGGCACGCGCCGCTGGGAGACCCGCGGGAGCATGCCGAGCTCTTCGGCGTCGCGCCCACGTTCGGGGCGAAGCGGGACGCGCTGGTCTTCGACGCGAGCACCCTGGACCTTCCGGTGCGCGGCGCGGAGCTGGCCTTGCGGTCGCCGCTCTTGCGCATGCTCGAGGCGCGGCTCGCCGTCCCCGTCGAGGCCGAAATCCTGGCCCGCCTGCGCGTCGAGCTGCGCGGCCGGCTCGCCCGGGGCGCCGCCGACAAGAACGCGGTGGCCCGCTCTCTGGGAGTGAGCACCCGGACGCTGGCGCGAAGGCTCCAGGAGGCGGGCACCAGCTACCAGGCCGCGCTGGAGGAGACCCGTCGCGGCCTCGCGCTCGACCTCCTCGCCAACCCGGCGCTCGCCGTCTACGAGCTCGCGTTCCTCCTGGGATACAGCGAGCCCAGCACCTTCCACCGCGCCTTCCGCCGCTGGACCGGGGAGAGCCCCCACGCCTGGCGCCGCGCGCGGCTGGGCGCGGGCAACGCGGTGGGGTGAGAGCGCGCTGATCCGCCGAACAGATCCTCCGTCGCTTGTTGAACAGGGAGGATCCCCCCAGCAGCATTCCGCTCTCCGCTCCTCGATACTGGCGGCCATGGCCGACGATCTGGAGAGCAGCCCCATGCCACAGGATCAAGCCGCGCCGGAACCGAGCGGCCGCACCCGCGTGTTGGTGGTGGACGACTACGAGGACAACTGCGAGCTCTACGCCGAGTACCTGAACATCGCCGGCTTCGAGGTGGCCACCGCCACGGACGGTCAGGCGGCGGTGGACAGCGCCCGGGATCAACTCCCGGACGCGATCCTGATGGATCTCTCGCTCCCGCTGATGGACGGCTGGCAGGCGATCCGTCTCCTCAAGCAGGATCCCCGGACGCGGAACATCAAGGTGGTCGCGCTCTCCGGACACGCCATGCCCGCGCATGAGCAGCGCGCGCTCGAGGCCGGCTGTGACCGCTTCCTCGCCAAGCCCTGCCTCCCGGAGACCGTCGAGGTCGAGCTGAGGTCGCTGCTGCACCGCGAGAAGGACTCGTAAGGCAAAGCGCCCGCCCCGTGTCCCCCACCCCGGAGACCAGCTGGTCCCCCCCGGCCGAGTTCGAGGAGTACCGGATCGTCCGTCTGCTCGGGCGCGGACGGACCGGCGCGGTGTTCCTGGCGCAGGACCTGCTGCTCGACCGCCCGGTGGCGGTGAAGTTCATCCCCGCGGTGGGGGGCGATGCCATGGCGCGCTTCCTCAACGAGGCCCGCGCGAGCGCCCGGGTGCAGCACCCCAATGTGGTGGCCGTCTACCGGGTGGGGCAGCTGGAGGACCGCGCCTATCTGGCGTCCGAATACATCCGCGGGGTCGGCCTCGAGCGCCTCAAGAAGCCCATGCCCTGGGAACAGGCGCACAAGCTCGCCCGCGAGCTCCTCCGGGGGCTGGCCGCGGCGCACCGGCGCGGGGTGCTCCACCGGGACATCAAGCCGGGGAACGCCATGCTCACCGAAGCGGGCCAGGTGAAGCTGCTCGACTTCGGGCTCGCCAAGCTCCTCGGCGCTGCTCGGTCGCAGGGCCGGACGCTGGCCGCGGTCCCGTCTGAAGACGCGGCGCCGGCAGCGGATCTCGCCGGGGCGCTGGTGGGGACGCCCTGGTACATGTCCCCCGAGGCCTGGCGCGGGGAGGACCACACCGCCCAGTCCGATCTCTACTCGCTGGGCGCGGTGATCTTCGAGCTCTGCGCGGGGAGCCCTCCGTTCTCCCAGACCACCCTCCCCGAGCTCGCCTTCGCGGTCGGTTCGGCGGACCGCCCCACCCTGCTCGAACGGGCCCCGTCGATCGATCGGGGCTTCGCGGAGCTGGTCGATCGCTGCCTCGCGCTCGATCCGTCGGCGCGCCCGGCCTCGGCGGACGCCCTGCTGGACGCGCTGGAGGCGCTGGAAGGGAGCCGCGGCACGGCGCCGGTGCCGGAAGGAAACCCGTACCGGGGCCTGCGCGCCTTCGACGCCGCGCACCGCTCCCTCTTCTTCGGCCGGCGGCAAGACCTGAGGGACCTGCTGGACCGCCTGCGCGGCGAGTCGTTCCTGGTCCTCACCGGCGACTCCGGCGTGGGCAAGTCCTCGCTCGCGCTCGCCGGCGTGGTCCCCTCGCTCCTGGAGGGTGAGCTCGAGGATGGCCGCCGCTACACGCTGGTCCGGCTGGTGCCTGGACGAAGGCCTCTGGCCTCGCTCGCGCAAGCCTGCGGTGCGCTCCTCACCGAGCGCCCGGAGCAGGTGGAGGCGCTCTTCCGCGAGGGGCCGGAGGCGCTGGCCCGGCGGATCAAGGTGCACCTCAAGTCGAACACCGGGGTGGTCTTCTACCTGGACCAGATGGAGGAGCTCATCACCCTCGCCTCCCCCGAGGACGCGCGCCTCTTCGCCGAGGTCCTCGCCGCGCTCGCGCAGGGGCTCGCCGGGGTGCGCCTGTTGGCGAGCGCCCGCTCCGACTTCCTCAGCCGCCTGGCCGGGCTGGGGCCTCTGGGCGCGCTCCTCGGCCGCGCCCTCTACCTGGTCGCGCCGCTCTCGCCGGAGCAGGTGCACGAGGCGATCGTCGGCCCGGCGCGGCTGACCCGCATGGCCTTCGAATCCGAGGCCCTGGTGGAGACGCTGGTCTCCTCCACCGTGCAGGCGGGTGGCGGCCTCCCGCTCCTCCAGTTCGCGCTCGCGCAGCTGTGGGACGCGCGGGACCCGGAGCGCAGGCTGATTACCTCCGCCGCGCTGGACGCGCTGGGCGGGGTGGGCGGCGCGCTGGCCCGGCATGCGGACCAGGTGATCGACGCGCTTGGTCCCGAGGAGCGCACCGCGGCGAAGACCGTGCTGCTCCGGCTGGTGACCGAACAGGGCACCCGCGCCCGGCGCAGCGTGGGCGAGCTGACCGACGGGGATCCCCGCTACCTCGCCGCGCTCGAGGCCTTGATCCGCGGCCGGCTCCTGGTGGCCCGGGAAGGCGAAGAGGGCGGCGTCTGCGAGGTGGCGCACGAGGCCCTGATGCACGGCTGGGGCGCGCTGGCCGGCTGGATCGAGGAAGCGCGCGAGACCCGTGAGCTGCGCGTCCGTCTGGAGGGCGCGGCGCGGGATTGGGAGCGGGCGGGCCGCCGCGCGGATCTGCTCTGGAGCGAGCGCGCGCTCCTGGTGGCCGCGCAGCTCGAAGCCGGGCAGCTCTCGCAACGGGAGCAGCGCTTCCTCCACGCGTCGCGCCGCCGCCTCCGCCGTCTGCGCGCGCGGCGGGCCGCGCTCGGGGTGGGGGTGGTGCTGATGGTGGCCGCGGTGGTGCTGGGGATGCGGTTCAAGGCGTCACTCGAGCGGACGCGCGCGGCGAGCGCCGATCTCCAGCAAGCGCTCCTGGTGCGGGGACAGGCCCGGGCGGACGAAGCCCGCGAGCGCCACCTGCGCAACCTGGCCTTCGCGGCCTTCGACCACCGCCAGCAGGCCGAAGGAGAGACCCGCTGGGCGGAGGCGCTGGCGCAGTCGGAGCGGGTCGGTGCGCGCTACGCCGCCGCCAATGATCTCCTCGAGCGCGCGTTCACCGTGGACCCGGAGCGGGCGGACGTCCGCGACGCGCTGGCCCAGGTGCTGCTCGCCCAGGCGCTCCGGGCCGAGCGCGATGGACAGAAGGAGGTGGAGGCGCTGCTCTCCCAACGTCTCCATCGGGTGGATCGCCCAGGCGCGCTCTGGGCCCAGTGGAGCGCCCCGGCCACCCTGATCGTCCGCGCTCCGCAAGAGGGACGGCTGGCCCTGTTCCGCTATCCCAGCGAGGGCGGCGCGGCGTGGACCCCCCAGCCCGTGGCGCTCGACCCCCCGCTCGCGCCCGGCGCGCCGGTCTCTCTTCCCATGGGCTCCTACCTCCTGGTCTGGAGCAAGGACGCGAGGTCGCAGCGGCTGGCGGTGGTGCTCTCGCGCGGGGAGCGGCGCGAGGTGGATCTCCGGCCTCCCCCGAACGTCCCGCCCGGGATGGTCTACGTGCCCCAGGGGCGCTTCCGCTTCGGCAGCGGGGACGAGGAGAGCGTGCGCCAGTTCCTCAACGCCGCCCCGGTGCACGACGTGGAGACCGGCGGGTACCTGATCGCCCGAGACGAGACCACCTGGGCGGAGTACCTGGGCTGGCTCGACACGCTCAGCCCTCGGGAGCGGACGGCGCACCTCCCCCGCGGAGGCAGCACCGGCCTCTACGGAGGGCTGCGGCTGCGCACGCTCCCGTCCGGCCGGTGGGAGCTCTCGATCCAGCCCACCAGCGCCCTGCTCACCGCGGTCGAGGGCCAGCCGCTGCGCTACCCGGGACGGAAGGAGCGCGCGCAGGTCGACTGGCGGAGGCTTCCGGTGGTGGGGATCACCCGCGACGACGCGGCCGCGTACGCCGCCTGGCTCGCCCAGTCGGGGAAGGTTCCGGGAGCGCGGCTGTGCGACGAGCGGGAGTGGGAGCGCGCCGGACGGGGCGCGGACGAGCGGTCCTTCCCCAACGGCAACCGGCTCTCCCCGGCGGACGCCAACTTCGACGCCACCTACGGCAAGGACCCGCTCTCCTTCGGCCCGGACGAGGTGGGGAGCCACCCCGCCTCCAACAGTCCGTATGGGGTGCGGGACCTGGCAGGCAACGTCTGGGAGTGGACCCGCTCCGCGTTCGCCCCGGATCAAGCGGTGGCCCGAGGCGGGAGCTACTACTTCGCCGCCAGCAGCTGCCGGCTCACCAACCGCGAGCTCCCCGAGCGTTCTTTCCGGGATCTCACAGTCGGGATGCGGATCTGTGCGGATCTGCAGTTCGATTGACATTCCGGCGGCCGCGACCGGGCACGCGCCCCACCTTCGTGCTGCCGTAGACCCGGCAAGCCACCCTGGAGGGCCACGCCATGCTCAAGACCCGATTGCTCTTGCTCACCACGCTCGCGGTGGCAAGCGGCTGTGGCTCCACCGCCCCCCTCGATACACCGGCCCCAACCGCGACCGCCACCCAGACCCAGGCGCTCGCCGTTGAGAACGGCGGCAACCTGAACGGCGGAAACCTGAACGGCGGGAACCTCAACGGCGGCAACCTCAACGGCACTGACCTCTCGCAGTTCCTGGTCAGCGTGAGCACCGCGGGCGCGCAGATCGAAGGCCTCCCCGTCACCCAGCTTCGGGTGGAGGGGACGCGCCTGGTGGGGAACATCGGAAGCTGGGAGCGGAGCGGCTACGACTTCGAGAACGCGTCCTTCATCGGGAACCTGGGGGACGGGACGTCCATCCCCCTGCGGGTGCAGGCGATCCAGCCGGGCCCGGAGGGGAACGCGGACCTCCTGGAGTACTGGGTGGAGTTCCGGGGCTCCGACGACCAGTGGCACCCCGCCTGTTCGGACCACACGGGCGCCGCGGTGTGGGCGATCCCGCTCGCGGGTCTTTGGGACTACACCATGGGCACCCCCACCGGTGGGACCCACGTGGACGACCCGGACAGCTTCACCTTCGCCTGCATGGGCGGCGCGATCGCCAAGTGCACCCTCTTTGGCTACCGGCCCTGGACCCAGCTGTCGGGGACGCCGCTTGCCCCCTACCATCAGGCCTGCACCCGGCTGCTCCGCGCCGACTTCTGTGGAGATGGGACGCCGCACACCCAGGACGGGAATCGGGTGAACCTCTACGATCCTCTTGGCGTCCAGCAGGACACCGAGCTCTGGTTCTTCGAGGCGAGGTGGGACGAAAGCGGCGCGCGCTGTGTCTTCCCGCTCAACCGCAGCCACCAGGGCATCCCCTGCGCGGACGCCCGCATGAATCTCCTGTGCGGGCTGCAGCCGGACCCGGGGGCGCTGTTGACCGACGAGACGCCCACCTTGGGCCTCACGCCTTAGAGACGAAGCCTCAGGCGGGCAGCGCGACGGTGAAGGTCGCGCCCTGGCCTTCGCCCTCACTCTGGGCGGAGACGGCGCCTTCGTGCGCGTCGACCACATGCTTCACCAGCGCGAGCCCCAGCCCCAGCCCCCGGCGGCGGCGGGTGGAGCTCTGGTCCGCCTGGCGGAAGCGCTCGAAGACGTAGGGGAGAAAGGCCGCGGAGATCCCCACCCCGGTGTCCCGGACCTGCAGGGCGACCTCGCCTTCCCGTCGGAGGGTCTGGACGAAGACGGTTCCGCCCTTGGGGGTGAACTTCAACGCGTTGTTGAAGAGGTTGCTCACCGCCTGCTCGATCCGGTCGGGATCGCAGACCAGGGGGAGCGGTTCGGCGGAGAGGGTGAGCTCGAAGGTCACCCCGCTCTGTTCGGCGGAGGCGCGCACCGTGTTCCAGGCGGAGAGGACGATCTGATTGAGCTCGACGGGGCGCGGGGTGATCTGCAGCTTGCCGCTCAGGATCCGGCCGAGGTCCAGCAGGTCATCCACCAGGCGCGTCTGAAGCTCCGCGTTGCGCTCGATCCGCTCCAGCCCATCCGCGATCTTCTCCGGGGCCAGCGTCTGGGTCCGCAGCAGGTGCGTCCACCCGAGCATCGAGTTCAACGGCGTCCGCAGCTCGTGGCTGACCAGCGCGAGGAACTCGTCCTTCATCCGGTTCGCCTCCTCCGCCGCCAACCTCGACTGCTGCTCCCGCGCCAGCGCCGCGGAGGTGTCCGCTTCGGACAAGAAGAGGGCGGCCACATACTTCGGCGCGCGACCGTCGGCGCTCAGTGGCACCAGGCGAAGTGAGAGGTCGTGCGAGGTCGTCCCCTGGGTCAACAGCGCGAGCGCGGCCTCCTGCACCCGGGGATCCGGCGCGGCGGTGGTCGCCTCGGCCAGCGCGTTGCGGAAGACGCACTGACCGGCGCGATCAAAGACCTCCACCGCGAAGGGGAGCCCCGCGCAGAACGAGGAGAGCAGCCGGAGATCCTGATCGGGGACCCGAAGGCCGGCGCGGAGGGGGTCGAGCGTCATCGCAACCCCCCTTTCTACCGCCGAGACGCGCGCCGAACCAGCCCGGCGGCCTGGCCGAGGGGCGCGGGGCGCTTGAGGCCGCATGGCCTGGAAGGCCCCGGATGGAGTGCGCCGGCGTGCGCCGCTGTTCGGTGCGGATGACGCGAAACCTGCTGCTCCTCGTGGTGCTCACCTCCGGGCTCGCGGCGGCGCTCGGCTGCGGAGCACCGGAGACCGCCTCCGAGCCTTCTCGAGCGCCCGTCGCCGAGGCCCCAACTCCGCCGCCAGGGGAGGACGCCGGTTCCCCATCAACGCCTCCCTCGCCCGAGGACGGAGGGAGCCCGCCTGCGCCTGGCTGGCAGGTCGCACGGGAGGAGGGCTTCGAGGACCCGCCGCTGCCGGACGGCGTCTGGGCTCCGGATCCGGTGCCGGACGACGGTCCCTTCGCCGACGAGGGCGCGTTCTTCCGCGGGCAGGGCGTGGTGGCGCCCGAGGCGTTCCGCGCCTCGGTTCCGTTCGGCACCGACGGCTGGCTCACCGCGGAGTCGTACACCCGGGACGCGAAGACGCCGTTCGATTCGCTCCTCTC
>Ga0164242_10008532_pt1 | contig 11108 bp, 14 predicted proteins | sample OricomgcompostMG_FD_108783 | JGI IMG/M metagenome (GOLD analysis project Ga0164242, IMG submission 108783) | Miracle-Growth compost microbial communities from Emeryville, California, USA - Original compost - Miracle growth compost (MG) ...
CTTGGCCACTCATTAATGGCATTAGAAATAATGCGGAACTTATCCAAGATAATCCAATCCAAATAATGGGCGTTTGAATATGCACATCGCGCAGAAAATTAAAAGGCAGAAAATTAGCAATATTGATGCCGTAAAAATTGGTTCGCTCAGAATAATAATGTGCAAGAATAGCTCCAGCACCGATTTGGAGCAGCAGGATAAGAGCCACCACAACAAAATATTGGCCTGTTTTTTTCTGGCTTGCGGTTAAAGGGCGGAATTCTGTAAAAAGAGGATTTTTAATGGCTACGTCAGGTTCATTAAGATAACGGTGATAAATATAGATAACCACACCAAAACCTAAAAAGACAAAACAGAATGATGCCCATGTCCAGAAAAAAGTATTGGTGGTAGGCGCATTACCCATCGAAGGTTCATACGGCCAATTGTTAGTGTAAGAAAAATTTTCGCCGGGTCGATGCGCAATGGTAGTCAGTACCGAGTAAATTAAAAAATCCGCTACTTGTAACGCGGTTTGTGAATTTAAACTATATGCTTTAGTCCAGCCAGTAGCAAAATTATTCGTTAACAATGCCTGCGTAATTTCAGTTTGTATTTGCGGAATAGCTACCGCTACTGCGTTTGGCAAAACAACTTGCTGTTGGCTAAGGTCAATATGCTGCAAGGCGTATTGCATTGTTTTGCGAATGATATACTGCTTCCCGTCATCTAGTTGCGCATAAGGCTTTCCAAATTGTTGTTGCGCAAGCTGCTCATTAATAACTTGTCCTAAGCGCACTAAATATTGTGCCGTATAATCTTCGCCGAAATAAGAGCCCATTCCGTAAATGCTGCCGTAATCCATGAGATCAGCGCGTTGAAAACCAGCTTTGCCCGCAATAATATCATTCTGATCCAGCACTATTTGACCCGTTGGTGATAAAAACTGTTTAGGTAATGGTGGTGCTTGTTGATAGGTCTTGTAAGTTCCCCAGAACAAAACAGCAAAACAAGCCAGTGCAGTAAGCAATAGTATCCATTTGAGGATATTTGCTACTGGATCTGATTCATAAGTTAAATACATATTTGTTTAGTCCATTAATGCGAGCGCAGCGAAGCAATCCAGGTTTTAAATGCTGGATTGCTTCCCCCGCTTTCGCGAAGGTCGCAATGACGTAGAGGGTTAAGTGCATGCGAATTGATTCGCATGACAAAAAACTGAATTCTCATTCGTAATGACTATATACCGGGCTGCTATCTTTTTACGCAAGTTGGTCTGAGATCATCAGTACACGGTTGATTCATTACTTCAGATGTCATCCGCCTTTTATTCTCCACATTGCCTGCAACAGGCACGGGTATCACAATATGTTGTGCAGCAATAAACACTGCTTTACAACAGGTTTGCCAGCCTGAAAATTCAATATTCTTTTTATACTCTGTTAAACAATTCCATTTTTCACTTTTAGATTTGCTGAGATCCAAAAGAGTTTCAATTAATTTCTTTGTGCCATTTATCATGTTTAATGATTTTCGCTTGAATATATCAAGTGATTCGAAGTTTTCCTTAGCAAGGACCGCCTGTATCATGTTGCGTGATGTTTCTTCTACGATGACTGTTGCCGCTTTATTAAGTGCCATTAGCAGCTCTCTAGTCATGCCAAATGTAGAGTGTACTGCTAAATTTTGTAAAGGCTTCACCATTTGTTCAATTTCCTGTATTTTTTCTTTTGACAGGGTTCCCTTTTTGAAAATATATTCCACTTCTAAAGCATTCTTGAAAGTGTTTTTACCTGTACGAAGATGTTTTTTATTTCTTTGTCCTCTTAACAAGGCTCGTTGTATGCTTTCTGGAGTATTGTGCGACATAGAACACCTCTTTTGAAAAATTGTGTGAACCAGAATTATTTTAGCAGTATTTAGGTGGTGGTAGATAGTGGCAGCCGCCCCCGGCTTGAGGTCATAGTAACTTTGCAAATTTAACAGCGACTTTTTTAATCTCTGCTATACTGGAATAGTATATTAAAGAATAATTATTCAGGGGGTAACATGGCTAGTAAGCAACCCATTGATTATTTTGCTGATTTTTCTCATGTTGGCATAGCGTCGATAGGATTACATTTTCCTCCCCTCGCATTACCTATTGTTGAACTTGCTAAATTGCGTAATGTCGACCCCGATAAATATCTTATCGGACTTGGTTGCAAAGAAATGGCTTTATGCCCGGAAGATTATACGGTTGTAGAGTTAGCAACCGTTGCTGCTAAACGCGCGCTTTCACGTTGGCAGGGGGAAAACAAAAATATCGGTATGATTGCTGTAGGTACTGAAAGTGCGGTTGATATGAGTCGACCTTTGAGTGCATGGGTGGCAGCTAATTTAGGTTTGAAAGGGGCTATTCGTTCTTATGAAGCTAAGCATGCATGCTATGGCGGCACGCTTGCTTTACGCCAGGCAATCGAATGGAAGCTTGCAGGAATCGCCGGGCAAAAAGCAGCGTTAGTCATTGCGGTCGATGAGGCGCTTTACGAGCAGCAGGATCCGGGTGAGCCAACGCAAGGCGCTGGTGCAGTTGCCATGATAATAGATGATCCTGTCATTGCTCATGTTGAGCCGTTTTCTTATCCCTGGAGTGAACCGGTATTTGATTTTTATCGACCCGTTGGTTGTGCATATCCCATTGTCGATGGCAAATTCAGTTTAGAGTGTTATTGCCAGGCTGTAAAAGCGTGTTATCAAGCCCTCATTAATGGGCGTGACCCTGAAAAAGTTTTAGCAGAATTTCATGCTTTATGTTTTCATGTGCCTTTTCCTAAAATGGTAAAGAAAGCACTAGCAAGTTTAGGTAAATTATTAAATTGGGATGAAGAAAAAATAAATAATTTATTTAAACAAAAAGTTGATCCAACAATGGATTGGAATCGCTTATGTGGTAATGCTTATACAGCAAGTTTGTGGATTGCAGTGGCTAACACTTTAAAAAACCTGGATCAGGATAAACGTATAGCAGCGTTTTCTTACGGTTCTGGTTTTGGTTCCGAACTACTTACCTTAAGCGCAGGCCCCGCTGCTGCGCAGGGCGCTTGGGCAAAAGATGTGGAGGAAGATATAAAGCAACGTCACTATATTAGTGCAGCTGATTATCAAGCATTACGGAAGAGAAAGACTAAAACCATTATTTGATCGTTTAATTCGTAAAACTGATGATTATCATAACTGAGTTAGTCGCTGTTAAAATTTTAAATGCTTGTTGATCTTTTACCATTATATGATGAGATTAAAACGGGGAACTATCAATTTTTAAAATTAGTCCATTCAATTAATGAAGTATTGATGGGTGAAGAAAATACATTAAAAGTTGCAATCTCAAAATTTAAGGCATTATCAGCAGCACAAAAGGCATTTCTTGAGTGTATTAATGTCTAAGGAGTCATATGTTGAATAAGGTACTTAAGATTCGATCTGCTTTATCAGATGATAATAAATGGCTAGAAGAATTAATGAACAGAAATTGGGGGTGGCTTGCATATTAATCCACATCTCACTGCTGGTATTTAAAGCCAGAGAAAGACGCACAGCCATTTCAGGACTAATGCCGATATGGCCATTAATTAAGCGAGATAAAGTGATGCGGCCAGCGCCAAGTGCTTTGGCAGCTTCGGTTACAGATAAGTTTGAATCATCAAGTAAAGTACGCTTAATGACTTTACCGGGATGTGGTGGATTGTGCATTAACATAATTTTACCTATATATACGCTTGTTCTGGTTATAATTGATATAACTAAGCATAAATTTTCAATTTAATATGGACTCACCAAGGTAGGGATTCATAAAAATTATTTACTTCATTATATATCTCATCAAAATCAGGTAACTCACCTTCAATTTCATCTTTTAATGTTGGATATTCAAGCTTTGAACGATTTCTAATAGCAGGTTGTGCTAAAGAATTTTTTTCAACTTCTAATTGTCTCGAAGCAGCTTTCTCTATCAAACTATTTAAAATAGCAGCTTCTTTATTTTTTAATTCACTATAATAATTTTTAATTAGAAAATATAGATCATAAACATCTTGTCTTCTTGCTCGTTTACGTACTTCTTGTTGTAGCATGGCTCTAAATTTTTCAGCAACTAAATCAACTAAGCCATAAGTACTAATAACTGCAAAATCAGTTAACTTTATTGTATCAAGCTCTTTAGTAATCTCATTAAAACTATAATCAAGCTGTACAACGTTAGGTGAGTTCTTTGCAAGTAAGCGTTTATGTTTATTGCTACCTTTTTCGGCATACCCAATCTTAAGGCGAAAAGTAGGGGTCGTTGCATTAGGCTTATTAGATGGCAGCACTTCATGTGATTGGACTTTACAATCTAAATCATAATCTAATGTTTCTATTGCATAGACAAGGCTGTTTTCAAATTTTTCGAGAAAAGAATCTTTATCAAAATCAGAAAATTTAATTGAGGTCGAAAAATCTATATCGCGTGTATAGCGAGAGCTGTTATATTGAATAGCCAATAATATACCTCCTTTCATAATCATGATGTCTTTTAAATCTTGGCTGTTTGCAATGGCATAAAGTATTGTATGAATTGCTTGACGAAATTGTTTAAGCTCAGAATTTGTCTCTTTTTCTACCCAACTTTTAATATTAATCATCTATCTTTTAATCCTTCGACATTTAAAGAAAGGCACCAACGAGCTGAAAAGTTAGGACTGTATTCACCTGTAGGATCCAGCTTTCGTGAGCCTCCTCGTTGAACATATTTTTGTTGCCAAGTATTGATAGTATTGTGTTGTAAACCACAAATCTCTTCTAATAAAAACCCTCCTCTTACCTTATCAATTTTATCTCCATGCCTTTCTATCTCATCGACAATTAAATTTAAATAAACTTTTGCATGTTCTTTATAAATATCAATAACGTGATATATTCCTCCACATAACTGGGGTTCTCTAATCATATCTAAAAAAGTACGTCCAATAGTTGAAACACGCATCATACTATCTTTAATTGATTTAAAAGCGCCGAGGTGTGTGCTTGAATAATAATTAATATTCATTTTATCTATTTTTTTTAACTGTATTTTAATTAATCTTGGTAAATCACTTTCCCAAAAACTAGAAAATAATTTTCCATAATCTTTTTGCATTTGTTCTAATGCAAATTGTTTCCAAAGCTTCGTTGGGGGAGAACTTAAAAAAATAGTTTTAGAGAGGCGATCTGTTAAACCGTGATGAGCCATTGCGCTTAAATGTGATATATAGGCAAATGGATCAATGGTACAAATAATTTCTTCCGGTGATGCTTTGGTCTTACCTAAAATGCTAAATATATGATCTTGTTTGATCTGTAGTATGCCGTCTTCAAGTAAGCTATTAATTAATAATGCTAAATCTTGATAATTTGGAAAATCTTTTACATCAATTGATTGAGTTCGGGGCTTTTTTGTAAGCAATAATGGACAGGCATAAACTCCTAATTGATAAAGGGTAATTACTGGCTGTTCTAATTTACCTAGTACCAATGCAAAAGTTTTTTTAATAGAAATTGGCTCTTTCATAGTTTCTTAACATGTTATATATGTCCTAAGGACATATATAACATGTTAAATTAAAAAGTCAAGTAAAAAAATAACTAATTTTCATGAGAAAAAGCTGAAAGTTTTGAAGTTAACGTTTTGGGCTAAATCACTTGACAAATCATTAATTATGTCATATAATGTGTCCTAAGGACACATTATATGACATAACTTAGAAACATCGTATATATTTGCCACTATTAGAAAGCTTAGCAGCATACAAATTGGGATATGGCTAACAACTAGAATTAATTCTTATTAAGCAAATTATTCCAAGTATACCTGTCATATTACATTCGAGTGAAATGATTTTTCTAGTTATATAAAAAGTATAGACTGCGTCACTAGGGATTCATCCGTAGTGACGCAGCCACAGTACTTTCTTAACCAATTAATTCTATAGCTATATTTTACCTATAAAACGGAATTTCCAGAGTACAGTACTAATTTATAAGAAAACATTAATCGAAGCAGTTGCCATGAGTAGTTAAGTAGAAACAAAAATCAGGTAAAGTTCTCTGCCAAATTCATTTCTAGTAAGTGATAGAATAGGTATTGAGTTAGCCCATGTTAAATTTAGAGGAATAAACAAATTGAATATTATTTCTATCCTATATGTTATCAGTGAATTAATTATTTCACTGTCATATTGGCTATGGCCAATAGTCGCACTTGTTTTTTTACTTATATTTAAAGGTGACATAAAAGGCCTACTAAAACGCATGGTAGCAGGAAAAGTATTAGGGCAGGAGTTTAAGTTTTCAGAGGATATTGATAAATTCCAAAAAGTAACTGAGATAGCAGTTGAGGAAGTAGAAAAACCTATTAGTGGTGAAAAATTAATTCAAGAAATACCAGAGTTTTATGATAAAGATTTCAAGATATATTAAAAGCTGCTTCAGTAAAATCAGAGCTTGGCATTATTGTGTTATCCGCTATCTTAGAGAAAGAAGTGAGAATATTGTCTGCTTCTGTAGGTGTACTAGTGCAAAATTATCCTACAATCTTACCAATTAAAAAGCTTTTTCTTTCATTAATTGAAAAAGGCTATTTGCCTAAGCATGCGGCTGAATCGTTAAATCTTTTTTGGGAATTGCGTAATCAAATCGTTCATGGGCATACTCCTGCAGTTCCTGAGAGAGATATATTACGAGTTTTAGATATAGGGATATCTCTTCTAAGGATGATTCGTATAATGTTATTTGAGACCAATAAAAGGTAAAACATTTTAGTTTAAGAAGTCTGTGGTAAAATAATTGTTTGCACTTGTAGCCTAATTGGTCCTGAATCAACCACGTGAATAATTCTGCTTTTTCCATGTCTCGGATTAACAACATATTCTAATAGCTGAAAATCCTTCTTATTAATACCCGAACAACGCCACTCTATTGGGCTTATTTATTTCAGAATTTAGCCTAATAGCTTTTTAGCACTAATTAAGAAACAAGGCAGCGAAGCAAATTGCAGTGCAAGCGACACGTAAACTAATATCTTGAGAGAGTGATCATAGAGTAATCCTAATAAGACACTGCCTATAAACCAGCATGCACCATAAATTAAATTGAATAACCCATACGCAGAGGGACGTTTAGGCGCTGGAATCAGGTTGCCCACAATCGAGCGTAACAAGGAATCCTGTACGCCCATCCCAACGGCCCATAATCCTACTCCTAACCAAGCCAGTTGTTTATTTCCCCAAAATACGAATGGTGCAAACCAGGCGGTTGCTACAATAGCACTCATTAATATCCATAACCCAAAACGATCATAAAGCCGCCCTAATAGGGGAGCGGTTAGCGCGCCTATACCCATTGCAAGACCATACGTTACAGGGATCCAGAGAGGCTGTAGAAGATTGGTTTTTTCAAAGTGATAAGCCATTAAAGGAAAATCGGCGTAACCAGCCGCAACAAAGGCTGCACCTATTAAAAAGTATTTAAACGCATGCTGCTGAATATGAAAATCCACCGATAATTTTTTAACAGCTAATTGGTGTGGGTTAGGATAACGTCGATAAGCAATACTAAGGGTTGTAAGCGCTAATAAAGCGGGAATTAATAAAATAACAAAGCCTGCACGATAATTATTACCTTGATAATAAAGCATAGCGGCAACCAGCAGCGGGCCTAGCATAGCGCCGGTTTGATCAAGCGCCTGATGTAAGCCAAAGCCCCACCCCATCCCTACATTTTGACTGGCATGCGCCAGCATGGCATCTCGCGCCGGAACACGAATAGCTTTACCAAAGCGTTCTAACACAATAAAACAAGCGGCAGCCCACCAATGATGTGCGATGGCTAATAAAGGTACAGCAAAAAGATTAACAGCGTAACCGATAATCGTGATCAACCAATAGCGTTGCGTGCGTTCGGTAAAATAACCGGATATGAATCGTAGTCCGAAACCGATAAATTCACCAAAACCGGCAACAAAACCGACAACCGCCGCATTAGCGCCTAAGATTGCTAAATAAGCGCCGTTAATACTGCGAGCGCCTTCATAGGTCATATCTGAAAACAAACTCACAATACCGAGCAGAACAATAAAAGCCAGTGCGTAACGCTTGGTAAGTGATATTTCCATATTAAATAGAGGTTAATTGAAGCAAGCGCTTTAAAGTATAAATTAAATTACACTTTAAAGAGTAGCTTTTGCAGGAATGTTTATTCATTCACCCAGCCTGTTTGAATAGGTAAGGAAAAGACTTTGCGGTATATTTTTTCTGTCCAGGGCAGCAAATTGCGTTCAATCCATAGGTGGAAAGGTTTTAACAGGCTGACGGATAAGATAGCCAGCACCATTGCGCCTAGCATATCCAATGGATAGTGAACCCCGACATAAATTCTTGACCAAGCTACACTGATAGCAAATACTAAAAAAAGCAAGCCTAATTTACGCAAAGGCCGCTGCCATAAAAAAGCCCAGCCAACTGTCCACATTACTGCCATGTGATCGCTGGGAAAAGAACTATCAGGCACATGGGATAAATAGGTATATCCAATTCCTGCAACAAAAGGGCGTGGGTAATACCAGGCTAGCCCAATGAAAAAACTCATCAACAACGCTAAACACGTTGCCATTGCGTTAAACAGCAAAGCCGAACGCTGCACAGAATGGCCTTTTAACCAAATTAAAATAAAACTCGCAGGTATCACATAAACCACATAAAGCGCAATAAACTTTGCCAGTGCTAATGCCCAACCACTTGGATTTACGCCTGCATTAAGCAACGTAAAAAGTGTAATATTCCATTGGCTTAATTCACTCAAAGACATTATGATTTCCTCTAAATAGCTAAGTGCTGAATAGCTTAAAAGAAATATACCCAGTGAACAAGTCTAGTCATGGGGTAGAAAAAATACAGTTTTACCACGAAATTTTAGCTTCATCAAATTAGTTTTATGAAAAATATATATAAGCGATTAAAAATAATACCATCTGAACAGCGGGAGAAATATCTCCATACCATTTTTATCTGGGGCATTATTCTAAAGGGAATCAATGGTCTAGTTGAAATGGTTGGCAGTGTGGCTTTTCTATTTGGTAACCAATTGTTGGCCTGGATACACATTTTAGCACAACAGGAAATCATCGAAGATCCAACCGATATTGTGGCTAATTATATCCAGCACCATTTTACAGTCATTAAATTAAGTTCAGAAACGTTTGGTTTTTTGTATCTCTTGAGCCATGGCATTATTAAACTACTTTTGGCTATTGGACTTCTACGTAATAAGCTTTGGGCATATCCTACCGCTATTTTGGTCTTTGTTTTCTTCATTATTTATCAGCTTTATCGTTACAGCTTTACCCACTCATTATTTTTAATACTACTTACTCTTTTTGATATAATTATTATCTGGCTGACTTGGCATGAATATCGCTTTTACAAAAAGCAGAAAGTACTAACTCATTAGCAATAATAAATTTAATCGATTTTCCTTATTGATCTTTATCTGGCATGTACACGCGAATACGGTGACCATCTGGATCTAACGCCACAAAAGTTAATCCAAATACAGCTTCATGCAGCTCTTGTTCGATTCGCACGCCGAATTCTTTCCACGTGTTTCGAAGGGCGCGTACTTGATCTTCATTCGAAACCATAAATGCCAATTCGGAACGATGACCCTGTCCTCCCGAGACAAAATTCTTTGCCTGCGTCGACCATAAGCTGAAAGTAAACCCATTCGCAAAACTAAAAGCAACATAGGTTGGAAAAGATGCAATAGGCTTTATTTTAAATGGCTTTTCATAGAATATTGCGCTTTCCATTTTCGTGAATGGCAAGCGTTGCAACTTTCAAAATTATCCAGAAAATCGGCGATGAAAAATTAAGTTTCGCTAAATCTATTGTTATAGTCTATGATTTTTATGATGAGTTAAGAGTTCAGTAATAGAATTGACTATAGAACAGGCGGTAATACCACTAGCAATGCCAGTAATCACACCTAAAATAATCATAGTAAAAATATTAATATTACCGCCGGTAGCAAATTGTCCCACTTGGATTATAGATATGGAAAAAACTATGGCAAGGATAGCAGCTAAAAAATATTTTATATAAATCATTTCATTATTTAGGCTAGTTAAATCTCCTATATTATTAACACTGCCTGGTCCTATGTGTTGAAGGTAAAATGATTATAATTTTGTAGGATTAATGGTCGTAGGTAATCAAGCCACCGGAATTTTTCCGGTTATATAAATATTTAGCAATTGGTATTATATAATTGGGCTTATTTCATTATTTAGTCTTGGAGCAGTTTATGTATCTATATGCAACTTTACCTACAGAACAAATAGCAGTTTTAAAGAGAATTATTCAGAATGCTACCGCTGTAAAATCTATTAGCCCCAAAAATTTATTTTATGAACTGCAGGTAAATGGTACAAGCTCAGTTTATTTCTCTCCGTTAAAGCAATTGTTTAACTATCTATTTGGTAATTATAGCCAAACTATCCTGGCTGATAATGGTCATTTGCTTATTGGGAATTGACTTGACAGCTAATCCTGATGCCATTGCATTATTTTATGAAATGGATCTAAGCAAAAACTGGAAGGATATACTCACAAAATCGGGGCAGCCAAATCCACCTCTGTCACAGCGACAAATTGATCAATTGCTTTGTTTATCTATGCTGGGTGTTACTAATCAATATGGTAAATTTACAGGAATACTAATAGATTTAAATAATTGTTTAAAAAACACTTTCAATCAACCTTTTGGAGTTAATCAATTAATTAGCCTTGCTAGTTTAATTTATGCTCGCAATGGTTCTGCGCCAGCAACTTTATCGCAAGCAGTAGATGATATGCTTGCCCGCAAGAATGATCTAGCTCCTATGCAAGTTATTATGGAGTACTCTAACGATAGCTTTGATATCGAAATGATAATTCCAAGTTTTAATCCTGATAAGAATACTAATGATACTGTGGCTTTAGGCACGCCAAAAGCAGATACATTAAATGATCAGCAAGCAAGCCCATTCTCTCCTAGCGGCACAGGTTCTGTTTTAGTGGGTGGCATTGTCCAGGCGGTTA
>Ga0164242_10008533_pt1 | contig 11108 bp, 10 predicted proteins | sample OricomgcompostMG_FD_108783 | JGI IMG/M metagenome (GOLD analysis project Ga0164242, IMG submission 108783) | Miracle-Growth compost microbial communities from Emeryville, California, USA - Original compost - Miracle growth compost (MG) ...
GGCTGTGTGCCGGGCTGTGTGCCGGCGTCTCCGTTCGGGGCCGGCGCGTCCTTCCCGAAGCCGGGACGCGGGTCCGGGACGGTCAGCAGCAGGTGGCGGACGCCGGGGCGGCTGCCGTGGCGCAGGCGCAGCCGGCCGCTCTCGGACACCGCGGGCTGCCCGTCCGCGGCGGCGGCCTCGTCGATCAGTGCCAGCACGGCCCGCGCGGCGCCGTCCGGCAACTCGGACAGTTCGGTCAGCTGGGACGACCCGGCCCGCCCGGCCGGGGTCGGGATAAGGCGATCGCTCATGCGGTGATCGTACGACTCGGCGCCGGCGTTTCCGGCGACGTCCGGCGGCCGACCGGGACGGCGAGCGCGGCGGCCCCGGCCACTCCGGCGGCCACCGCGAACCCCGGCCAGTAGGAGGTCGCCGAGATCACCTCGGCCATGGCCGGCGGCACCAGCGCCGCGGTGAGGTTCTGGCCGGTGTTGTGCAGGCCCAGCGCCCGCCCGGACCAGGAGGGGCCGGCGATCTCGGCGGTGGAGGTGAAGGACAGGCCGTTGGTGCTGGAGGTCAGCGCGATCGCCGCCACCAGCAGCACCGGGGTCAGCGGGGACGGGAACGCGGCGGCCACCGCGGTGCCGGCCACCAGGGCGCAGGTGGCCACCGCGAGCTGCCGCATCGGGCGCAGCCGTTCGCCGACCGCGTCCGACCAGCGGCCCACCAGCACCCGTGACGACGCGCCCAGCACCTGGGCGACCGCGATCAGCTGCCCGGCGTGCACCGGGGACCAGCCGCGCACGTCCACCAGCAGCACCAGCGCGAACGCCCCGGCGGTGAACTGCGGGACCACGAGCATCGCCGCCGAGCCGTGGATGCGCCACAGCACGCGCGAGCCGCGGTAGGGGTTGGGCGCCGGACCGGTGGCGGTCCTGGCCGTCCGGGCCGGGTCGGCGGCGAACACCGCGATCAGCACCGCGATGACCCCGCACAGCGCGGCGAGGAAGCCGATCGCGCCGCCCAGCCCGTGGTCGGCGGCCAGCGGCGGCATCGCCAGTGCGGCCACTCCCATGCCCAGCGGAGTGGAGGTCTGCCGGATGCCCATGGCCAGGCCGCGCTCCTTCGCGGAGAACCAGCCCATCACCAGCCGGCCGCTGGCGGAGTAGACGGAGGCGCCGCCGGCCCCGGCCAGCACCAGCAGCAGCCCCAGGGCCACGGTTCCGTGGGCGGCCCGGGCGGCGACCGCCAGGCACAGGGTCGCGGCGCCCAGTCCGGCCGCGATCACCGTGCGCTCGCCCCACCGGTCGGCCGCCGCGCCCCACAGGTAGAGGGCGAGTACCAGCCCGGCGGTGGGCGCGGCCACCAGCAGGCCGACCTCGGTGAGCGTGAGGTGCTCCTGCCGGCGCAGCGCGTCGGCGAGGTAGGGGACGCCGTACACGAACGCGCAGGCGGCCGTCTGGGCCGCGGTCCCCAGGGCCAGCATCAGCCAGCGGCGCATGAAGGGTTCACCCCCGTGGTGGTGCGGGTGGATGGTGCACCCAACTATGCGCTGTCGACCGTCTGATGAGACATGGCGTTCCGTCATGTGAGATGACGGTGCCAGGCGTCAGTCCCGGCCGTCGGCGGTCGGCGGCCCCGGCGGCGCCACGGGCGCGCCCGGCAGCCGCAGCGTCGCCAACGCCCCGCCGCCCGGGGCCGGGGCCAGCGAGACCTCGCCGCCGGACTGCTCGGCGGTGCGGGCCACGATCGACAGCCCCAGCCCGCTGCCGGGCAGCGAGCGGGCCGACGGGGAGCGCCAGAACCGCTCGAAGACGTGCGGCAGGTCCTCGGCCGGGATGCCCGGCCCGTGGTCGCGCACGGTCAGCACGCCGTCCCGCAGCGCCACCGTCACCTCGCCGCCCGACGGGCTGAACTTCACGGCGTTGTCCAGCAGGTTGACGATCGCCCGCTCCAGCGCCGCCGCCTCGCCGCGCACGTACCAGGGCGAGATGTCGGCGGTGATCCGCAGGTCCGGGCCGCGCAGCCGGGCGCGGGCCAGCGCCGTCCCGGCCACCTCGTGCAGCGCGACCACCTGGACGGTGCGGGCCGCGTCGGGCCGGGACAGCTCCTGGAGGTCGCCGATGAGCGAGGCCAGCTCCGTCACCTGCGCCCGCACCGACGACATCAGCTCGGTCCGCACCTCCGGCGCCAGCGCCCGCCCGGTGGCCTCGCTGCGCTGGAGCAGCTCGATGTTGGTGCGCAGGCTGGTCAGCGGGGTGCGCAGCTCGTGCCCGGCGTCGGCGATCAGCTGCTGCTGCCGGTCGCGGGAGGAGGCCAGGGCCGCCGTCATCGAGTTGAAGGACGCCGACAGCCGGGCGATCTCGTCCCGCCCCTCCACCGGCAGCCGCACGCTCAGGTCCTCGGTGCGGGCGATGTGCTCGGCGGTCGCGGTGAGCCGGTCGACGGGCTTCAGGCCCGCGCGGGCGATCCACAGCCCGGCGGTGCCCGCGCCCACGACACCGATGCCGGCTGCGGCGAGCAGCACCAGAGCCAGCGTGTTCAGCGGCGAGGTGACCTCGCTGAGCGGGCGGGCGGTGAGGAGGGCGCCGTGCGTCTGGAGCCCGCCGGCCACCAGCCCCACCTGGACGGCATCGACACGCACCTTGGTGCCGCTCTCGGTGCGTGAGTCGTGCAGCACGTTGTTGGCGGTGCCGTTCGCGACGGCGAGGTCCTGGGAGGTGATCACCAGCTTGGACGAGCCGCTGATGATGCAGTTGGAGCCGTTGGCCGCCACCAGCTGGATCGTGCCGAACGGGTTGGCGATGCGGCCGTCGTCCTGGGAGGAGCCGTCGTCCCGCGGCTCCACCGAGCAGGTGGTGGGGCTGTGCGGGGCGCCGGCCTGGGCGACGGCGGCGCGTGCGTTCTCCCGCAGGGAGTTGTCGAGCTGCCGGTAGAGCTGGTCGCGGACCAGGAACCAGCAGATCACCGCCATCACCGCGACGGCCACGGCGACGGCACCCGAGGTGATCAGGGTCAGCCGGGTGCGCAGGGGGAGGGAGCGCAGCCGGCGCAGCGGCGGCTCGGCACCGGCACCGGAACGCGCACCGTCGGGGGCGCCCTGCTCCGGGGTGCTCATCCGGCGCCCCCGGGGTTGCGCAACACGTAGCCGACGCCGCGCACCGTGTGGACCAGACGCGGCAGGCCGCCGGCCTCGGTCTTGCGCCGCAGGTACATCACGTACACGTCGAGGGAGTTCGAGGAGGGCTCGAAGTCGAAGCCCCAGACGGCCTTGAGGATCTGCTCGCGGGTGAGCACCTGGCGCGGGTGGGCCAGGAACAGCTCCAGCAGGGTGTACTCGGTGCGGGTCAGCTCGACGGGCCGGCCGGAGCGGGTGACCTCCCGGGTGCTGGTGTCCATCCGCAGGTCGGCGAAGGCCAGCACGTGGCTGGTGTCGTCGGCGGCCTGCCCGGCCGCGGTGGCGTAGGAGCTGCGCCGCAGCAGGGCGCGCAGCCGCGCCAGCAGTTCGTCCAGCTCGAACGGCTTGACGAGGTAGTCGTCGGCGCCGGCGTCGAGGCCGGTGACGCGGTCGCCGACGGTGTCGCGGGCGGTGAGCATGAGGATCGGGGTCATGACGCCGCCGGACCGGAGCCGCCGGGCCGTGGTCAGGCCGTCCATGCGCGGCATGAGGACGTCGAGCACGATCGCGTCCGGGTGGTACGTGTCGACCTCGGCGAGGGCTGCGATGCCGTCGGCGGCGAGCCGGGTGTCGTAGCCCTCGAAGGCCAGGCTGCGCTGGAGCGCCTCGCGGACGGCGGGCTCGTCGTCCACGATCAGGATGCGGGCGGCGGCCTCGCCGCTCTCGCCGGTGCTCATGGTGTCGGTCCTCGTGGTGTGTCGGTGGTCGGTCGGTGCCGGGCGCGGCGCCGCGGGCGACGGGGGACGCCGGCGCGGGCCGGCCGGCGCGCACATCCGGCCGGCCCGCGCCGGCGTCCCCCGGCACCCCTCAGCGTGGCACGGTACGCGGACCGGAGCCGACGGGTGGCCGCGGGCGCCGGGCCGGGCCGGTTGCGGGGACTGAGGTGCGGCCTGCGGCGAGGCCTTGCGTGCGGCCGACTGCCGGGCCTCCTGCCGTGCAGGGCGCCGGCCCGCGGCCGGTGCGGTAGCCGACGGCCGCGCCCAGGGCCCGGCGCAGCCGGTTGACGGCGGTCGCCGTGCGGGACCCGGGGGAGTGCGGGGTGCTGGTGCTGTTCATGGTGCGCTCGCTGCTCCGTCCTGGCGGTGCCGCGTGTTCTGCCCGCGCCGGCTCCGGGCAACGCCGGTCGGCGCCGGGGACCGGCCCCGGGAGAGGGCCCGGGGCCGGGGTCTGGTCGGTTCCTCGGTGCGGCCCCGCCCGTCAGCTGCTGTCGCCGCCGGAGCGCAGGTAGGACAGGTCGGCCTTGACGGTGTTGATCGGGATGGCGAAGCCGAGGCCCACGCTGCCGGCGTCCGACGAGGAGTCGTCGCTGGAGGAGGAGCTGGAGTACATCGCCGAGTTGATGCCGACGATCTGCCCGCTCATGTTGATCAGCGCGCCGCCGGAGTTGCCCGGGTTGAGCGAGGCGTCGGTCTGGATCGCCTTGTAGGTGGTGGTGGAGCTGCCGGTGCTGCCGTTGTACTGGTTGCCGCCGAAGGAGAACGGCCACTGGTCGCCGCTGCCGCCGCCGTAGCCGTAGCCGCCGCTGCTCCCGCTGCCGTAGCTCTGGTCGCTCTGCCCGTCCTCGACGGGCACGGTCACGTCGCGGTTGAGCGCGGAGACGATGCCGCTGGTGACGGTGTCGCTCAGGCCCTCGGGCGAGCCGATGGCGACGACCTGGTCGCCGACGGCCAGGCCGGAGGAGTCGCCGAGCACGGCCGCGGGCAGCCCCGAGGCACCGTTCACCTTGATGAGGGCGAGGTCCTTCTTGGCGTCGGCGCCGACGAGGCTCGCGGCGGCGGTCTTGCCGTTGCTGTAGGTGACCGAGATCTCCTGCGCGCCGGCGATGACGTGGTTGTTGGTGACGATCTGGCCGTTGGAGGTGATGATCACGCCCGCGCCGGTGGACTTGCCCTCCTGGGACGTGGCGTTGATCTCCACCACGCTCGGGTTGACCGCCTTGTAGACGCCCGCGACGGTGCCGTCGATCGCCGAGGCGTTGACGGCCGCGGTGGCCGTCGCGCTGTGGCCGGTGTCGCCGGCCCGGCCGATCAGGGCTCCGGTGCCGCCGCCCACGATGGCGGCGACCAGGGCCGCGGCGGCGATCAGGGCGTACGGGCGGCGCGCCCGGCGGCGGCCGTGCGGGGCGGCGTCGCCGGACGGGAAGCCGTCGCCGGAGGGCCCAGGCCCGTACGGGGGCGGCGGCGGGTAGCCGGCCGACTCGTCGTGCCGGGCCACCACGGACCCCTGGACGACGGTGTGCTCCGGCCCGAAGACCGTGGGCTCCTGGCCGTACGCCGGGTACTCCGGTCCCTCCGGCTGCCCGCTCGCCGGGGCCTGGCCGCCGACGGGGCCGTAGCCGGCGCGCTCGGCCGCAGCGGCGTAGGGGTCGCCGGGCGCGGCGTGCTGCCGCGACCCGTGCGCGTGAGACTCGAACCGGTTCTCGTTCGCGTGCGGGTACTGGGGTTCGCCGCCGGGGTTCATGTCCCAGGCGGACCTCTCGGGGCTGCTCTCACTGGTCATGTCTACGACTGTGTGCCCGGTTCATGAGAGCCGCCTGAGCGCACACTGAGAAGCCCGGCAGAACCTGGTATGCCCGATGTAAGGAAGATCGGGAACGGCGCCCCGGTGACCTGCCGTTCGGCCCGCGGCCACGCCGTGGGCGGGGCCCGGGCGGGCCGTCCCGGGGCTACGTGGCGGGTACGCCCGGATGGGGAGCGCAGCCGCACGAGCCGCGCACCACCAGGCGGGACGGGAACTGCCGCACCCGCTCCCGGCGGGAGCCGGGCAACCGCAGCGAGTCGTCGAGCACGGCGTCCACCGCGGCTCGGGCCATCGCCTGCCGGTCGGAGGCCACGGTGGTCAGCGGCGGGTCGGCCAGGGCGGCCTCCTTGACGTCGTCGAAGCCGGCCACCGCCAGCTCGCCGGGGACGTCGATGCGCAGCTCGCGGGCGGCCCGCAGCACCCCGATCGCCTGGTCGTCGGTGGCGCAGAAGATGGCGGGCGGCCGGTCCGGGCCGGACAGCAGCTCCAGGCCCACCTTGTACGCGTCGTAGCGGTTGTACGGGGACTGGAAGAGGCGGCCCTCGGTGGACCGCCCGGCCTCCTGCATGGCCCGCCGCCAGCCCACGACGTGGTCGGTGACCGGGTCGCCGATCTCGGGGGTGATCTCGGTGCCGCCCAGGCAGGCCACGTACGGGTGGCCGTGCTCCAGCAGGTGCCGGGTGGCCAGTTGGGCGCCGCCGACGTCGTCGGTGACCACGGCCACGTCGTCGATCGCCTCGGGCCGCTCGTGCAGCAGCACCACCCGGGCGTCCCAGGCGTCGATCTCGGCGGCGGCGTTGCGGCTCGGGCCCTGGCTGATGAGGATCAGCCCGGAGACCCGCATGCCGAGGAAGGCCCGCAGGTAGTGGACCTCGCGCTCGTCCAGGTAGTCGGAGTTGCCGACCAGCACCATCTTCCCGCGCTCGGACGCGGCCTGTTCGACGGCGTGCGCCATCTCCGCGAAGAACGGCTGCCGGGCGTCCGGCACGATCAGCCCGATCAGGTCGGTGCGGCGGCTGGCCATGGCCTGCGCCACCCGGTCCGGCCGGTAGCCGAGCTGCTTGATCGCGGCGAGCACCCGCTCGCGGGTGGCCGGGGCGACCGGCCGGGGTCCGTTGTTGATGACGTAGCTGACGACCGCGGTCGAGGTCCCCGCCAGCCTGGCCACGTCGTCGCGCGTCACCTTGGGCACGCCCGGCAGTCTACGCGTGTTTATCCGTGCGCCCCATGGATCGTCGGACCATCCGCGAACGACTCCGGGAGCGCGGGCCGTATACGGTCCGGCCCGGCCCCGGGGGCGGGCTCAGGCCCGCTTGGCGCCGACCGCCCGCCCGCTCGGCACGGCGTCCGCCGCGGCCTGCTGCCGGTTCTCGGGCGCGCTGGTTCCCTGGGCGTCGCCCGCCGGCTTCTCCCCGGCGTTGTCCGCGTCCTCCGCGGCCTTCTCGGGGGCCTCGCCCTTGTCCGTCTTCTCCGGGACGACGAAGCGGTAGCCGACGTTGCGGACGGTGCCGATGAGCGACTCGTGCTCGACGCCGAGCTTCGCCCGCAGCCGCCGGACGTGCACGTCCACGGTGCGGGTGCCGCCGAAGTAGTCGTAGCCCCAGACCTCCTGCAGCAGCTGGGCGCGGGTGAAGACCCGGCCCGGGTGCTGCGCCAGGTATTTCAGCAGCTCGAACTCCTTGAAGGTCAGGTCGAGCACCCGGCCCTTGAGCTTGGCGCTGTAGGTCGCCTCGTCCACCGACAGGTCGCCGTTGCGGATCTCCATGGGGGAGTCGTCGGCTGTGATCTGCTGGCGGCCGGTCGCCAGCCGCAGCCGCGCCTCGACCTCGGCCGGGCCGGCGGTGTCCAGCAGGACGTCGTCGATGCCCCAGTCCGCGGTGACGGCGGCCAGCCCGCCCTCGGTCACCACCAGCAGCAGCGGGCAGCCGGGGCCGGTGGAGCGCAGCAGCTGGCACAGGCTGCGCACCTGCGGCAGGTCGCGGCGGCCGTCGATGAGGATCACGTCCGCCCCCGGGGTGTCCACCAGGGCCGGGCCCTCCGCCGGGGCGACCCGCACGCTGTGCAGCAGCAGCCCCAGGGCGGGCAGGACCTCGGTGGACGGCTGGAGGGCGTTGGTCAGAAGCAGCAGAGAACTCACCGGGGGCTCCCGTCGGTCGTCGTCCGGCCGGTGCGCGCCGTGACGGGGGAGGGGGCGGGCCGGCGGCGGAGTGCACGCCGCCGGGTCGGCCGCGCGCACGTGGCGGAGCGCTGACTCAAACCGGACCCCTCCTTCGTCGTGGGCGGGCGGCTGCGCTGCGGCCGGAAAGCACGAAAGGACCCGGGGGCAACACTGCCCAGGTCCTCTTCCCGGTAACAATAGCCGACATGAGCAGCCCTGCCGAGACCGCTGACCGTCATCCGTGGGAAACGACGACCCGATCGGGTGGCCGGCCGCGCACCCGGCTGACGTGGCTGCGGACCGACGACCAGGTGCCGATCGAGGCCGAGCACCGGCCCGCGGGTGACGGATCCGGCCGCCTCGGCATCGTCCTCGCGCACGGCTTCACCGGCTCCCTCGACCGCCCCGCGGTGCGCCGGGCGGCGGAGCGGCTGACCGCCTTCGGCGGCGTCGTCACGTTCTCCTTCCGCGGCCACGGCGGCTCCGGCGGGCGCTCGACGGTGGGCGACCGGGAAGTGCTGGACCTGGACGCGGCGGTCCGCTGGGCCCGGCTGCTGGGGTACGCGCGGGTGGCCACCGTCGGCTTCTCGATGGGCGGTTCGGTGGTGCTGCGGCACGCCGGCGGCGCCGGCACGGCCGGGGTGGACGCGGTGGTGTCGGTCAGCTCGCCGGCCCGCTGGTACTACCGGGGCACCGCGCCGATGCGCCGGCTGCACTGGGTGGTGACCCGCCCGGTGGGCCGGGTGGTCTCCCGGGTGGGCCTGCGCACCAGGGTCGACGCCCGCGGCTGGGACCCGGAGCCGCGCTCGCCGGTGGAGGCGGTGCCGCTGATCGCGCCGGCGCCGCTGCTGATCGTCCACGGCGACCGGGACGGCTACTTCCCGCTGGACCACCCGCTGTCGCTGGCCGAGGCGGCGGGCGAGGGCGGGGCCGACCTGTGGATCGAGCGCGGGTTCGGCCACGCCGAGAACGCCGCCGGACCCGAGCTGCTGGACCGGGTCGGGCAGTGGCTGACCAGCCGCGTTCCCGCCCCGCCGGAGGTGCCCGAGCCGGTCCCCGGCCCGGGTGCGTTGCCCGAGCGCGGCCCGGACGCGCCATGATGGACCCGGACGACGCCCGGACGGCCCGCCTCCCACCAGCGGGCGCGGCCGGGACCGGCAGCGGGACCGCCGCCCCGCCGCCGTACGCCGGCCCGCGGCCACCGCGGGCCGGCAGCGGCCGGGACGGCCGGCGAGCAGCCGGCGCACGCGCGGCGGGGACGGGACCGGAACGGCGCGGGGACAAGACGGACGGGCGACACGGGCGACACGGGCGACACGGGAACGAGAAAGGGAACATGAGCGCAGCTGACACCGGCGCGCGGCCGGCGGGGGGCACCATTCGCTACTGGGCCGCGGCGAAGGCCGCCGCGGGCACGGACGAGGAGCCCTACCGGGCTGCCACCCTCGCCGACGCCCTCGCCCAGGCCCGCGCCCGGCACGGCCGGCGCCCGGAGTTCGACCGCGTGCTGCGGCGCTGCTCCTTCCTCGTCGACGGCCAGCCCGTCGGCACCCGCGACCACCACGCGGTCCCCCTGCCCGACGGCGGCACGGTGGAGGTCCTTCCGCCGTTCGCGGGAGGATGACGATGAACGGCCGGCACGACGATCACGGCGGCGCCCCCAGCGGCCCGCACGACCCCTACGGCTCAGCGCCGCACGACGGCGTCCCGGCAGGCCCCGCGGGCTACCCCGACGGGTACGGCGACGCCTACGAGGGCCACCCCGCCCCCGCCGGCCACGGCACCCCCGGCCCCGCCCCGGGCGACTACGGCACCCCCGCCGGTTCCGCCCCGTACGAGAGCCGTGAGGGCCACGCCGGACCTCCGGCGTCCGAGGGCTGGACCGGCTACCCGGGGCAGGGCTACGGCACGCCCGCGGCCCCGGGCGGCTGGCCGGCGCAGGACCCCGCCGGGCACGGCACGCAAGGCGGCCCGTACGGCTACGGCTCCCCGGCCGGTGGGTACGGCGGCCGGGAGGAGGGTTCCTACGGCGCCCCGCACCGGGGCGGCCCGGCCGGGTACGGCGGCCACCAGGACGGCTCTTACGGTGGCTCGCGCCAGGACGGCTTCCACGGCGGCTACGGCTACGGCTACGAGGCCCCCTCCCACGGCACCGGCCCCGGCGCCGGGGCCGCGCGCGACGGCGCCGGCTACGACCACACGATCCCGCCGGGCGGGCCCGCGGCCGCCGCGTACGTGCCCGAGCCGCTGGGCGGCCTGATCCCCTCGGAGGCCGAGCCCGGCGCCGGGTTCGGCGTGCCCGCCGCCGGCGACGCCTGGGGCGGGCGCGGGGACGCGGGCGTTCCGGCCGGGGCCCGGCACGGGTTCGCGGCCGCGCCCCCCGCCTGGGAGCCGGCCCCGCCGGCCGCCCACCCCTGGGAGGACCAGGGCGCGGCCGGCACCGCCGAGCCCGAGCTGGAGCGGACCGCGCCGATGCCGGTGGTGGCCGAGGGGGCGCCGGCGGCGGGGACGGCCCGGCGGACCGGTTCGCCGATCATCCCGCCCGGCATCCAGCCGGCGGGCCTGACCGCGGTGCTCGGGCTGCTGCTGGCGGGGGGTGCCGCGGTCGGCCGGCCCCTGCTCGCGGTGGCGCTGATGCTGCTGGAGGCGGTGACCGCGGCCGGGTGGTTCCGGCTCAACGGGATGTGGCCGGCCCGGCAGGGCATCGCGCTGGCGTTCATGGGCGGGGTGGCCGCCGAGGTGGCCGTGCTGTCGGTGAACGGGAGCCATGCCACGGCGGCGCTGCTGGGCGTCCTCGGGGTGTGGCTGCTGCTGGTGCTCGTGCTCCAACTGCGCCACCACGGGTCCGCCGACGAACGGCTGGCCTCGCTCACCGCGACCTCGGCGGCCACGCTGCTCGCCGTGGTCGCCGCGGGATACCTGGCCGCCGACGCGCGTGCCGGGTCGGACGCGGTGGTCGTCGGCACGGTCGCGGTGGCCGCGGCCACGCTGGTGCGGGCGGTCCGGCTGATGGGGCCGGACCTGGTGTCGGTGGCGGCCTCGTTCGGTGTGGCCGCCGTCGTGGGTGCGGTGATCGGGTCCGCGACGGGCTTCGGCGGCACCGACGGGCTGCTGCTCGGCGCGGTCGCCGGGCTGTGCGCCCTGGTCGGGCTGCGGGTGGCCAGCTACGACTGGCCGTCGCGGTTCGTCCACTTCACCGCCGGGGTGGCGCTGCCGCTGACGCTGGCCGTCCCGGCTGTCTGGGCGCTCGGCGCGGCCCTGTCCTGACGGCCC
>Ga0164242_10008534_pt1 | contig 11107 bp, 15 predicted proteins | sample OricomgcompostMG_FD_108783 | JGI IMG/M metagenome (GOLD analysis project Ga0164242, IMG submission 108783) | Miracle-Growth compost microbial communities from Emeryville, California, USA - Original compost - Miracle growth compost (MG) ...
AGGGGCCGGGTTCGGGTGTCGAGGACAGCAGGTCACGCCGTAGGCGTGTCCGAGAACTTCGGGTCACGCTCGAGCTCGTTCCGCCGGTCGGGACGGTGGTTCTGGCAAGCTGCCAGCAGCCGGCGGCGCCGGGTCGACGAGTCGGGAGGAACTCAAGGCGATGGGAATAGCAGCAACGAAGAGGGGGAGGGCAGTCGGCGGAGTTGTCGCAGCCGGCGCGCTGGTGATGGCACTGACCAATTGCGGTGGCGGCACTCCAACCCGGAGTCCTAAGGACGTAGTGAAGGACTACGTGTCCGGTCTCCACGATCACGACTACTCCAAGGCTTGTGACCAGGTCACGCCGGGCCTGCAGTCCAAGTGCAACGAGCAACTCCCATCGGCCGGCGTGAAGTCGGTCGACATGCATGTTGGGGACCAGGTGATCAGCGGTGATCGCGCGATGGTCGCCACGACCGGAAAGCTCTGTATCGGGGGTCAGTGCAGCACTTACACGGAGAAGACCTCGGGGATGCCCACGAAGTCGAAGTCGTTTGATGAAGCATTCGCTGCCGCGTCAGATCCAGACAAGGCCAACGACCTCGGGGCAGTGGTCCTGGTCAAGCACAAGGGCAAGTGGTATATCCAACTCACTTAGGGTAATCGAACGCGCGTTCGATTACGCTAGGTGAGTGGGCCAGTCTCGAGCGGAGCGGACGTGGGCGAAACCTCGCCGCGTGCGTCACGCCTGGGCTCGAGTGCCGACCGGCAAACACCCGCACGAGCCACCACGACCAGCGCTGATCACCTCAGTGCGTCGAACGGCTGCAGGGGAGTGGGAGGCGTGGTGCCTGATGGTCGATGATCTAACTGACCCCGCTGAGCCGCGGGTGTTCGCGCAGTGGGTGCCTTACAGGTTGTTGCGGCCGGTGAAGTCCGATCCGAATCTCTTGTTCGGGTTGCGATGACGCGCCTAGTGAGCGCCCACGCGAAGCGTGTAGGCGTTGCTCCCTTGGCCGCAGTGCACGACGTGGATCGGACTGTCGCGCAGCGCTGTTCGGATGCAGCTGATGGCGGTCTGGAGTTCGGAGACCTCTGAGATCTGTGCGTATGCGAGGAGATCGGCGTATCCGACGGGTTGCCCGGTGCGCTTCAGGAGGAGCTCGAGCAACGCATGCTCGCGCTGCCGGAGCCGCAGTGGTCGACCGTCTCGAAGCACCTGGCCGTCATTGTTGATGTGCAGTCCACCGCTGGGCTCGCGGCGCGAAGTCCGGCAGTGTGCCGGCGGGCCGACATAGCGGTATCCGTGACCGCGGACCGTGAGGATTTCGACCTGTTTCAGTTCCTGCAGCTCTTTGCGGAGTTCGCTGACGTGAATCTTGACCGCGGCATCGGACGAAACCCCGGTGCGCCGGCGCAGCTGCGTGGCGCTGAGCGCCTGGTCGCCGGCGTCGGTGAGCGCGCGGAGTATGGCGATCCGGTGATTGGTGAGTTGCACACTGCGACCGCCGACCGCGACCGAGCGGAGCTCGAGGTCGAAGGCCAGCTCGTCCTCGGAGGCTGGCAGCGGCTGAGGGTGACCCCACCGGTAGCCGGCCTCACGGATGCTCTGCAGCCGGTCGGCCTGATCACCCAGGGCGCGCCGGGCCGAGCTGATATGCGTTCGCAGGGACGTCAGCGTTGCAATATTCGCGGCCGCCATCAGCTCTCGCGCCGCGACCGTGACACCGGGATGTTCCTGCAGCACGGCCAGCACCCGGTCCGGCCCGGTACCTCGGGCACGCGGTGACATGTCTGGCACCCTATGCGGATCCGGCTCAGAACGGCGGTTCGTCATAGGACCCTCCGGCTTCGTACGCCGCGCTGTCAGGATCTGCGCTGTGCCGGCACGTGGAGGTGCACGCCGGGCAACGGCGCAGCGGCGCCCACGGATCAGCCGGATCCGGGGTGAGCCAGCCGTGGTCACAGTGTTCGTGCGAGCAGCTGCACGAATCGACCTGGAGCTCGTCGACCTGGTCGACGTGGCCGGCCGGTGGTGGGGGAGTCCAGTCGTCGGTGACGTCGAGCTTGCGCAGCAGCGCGGCGAGCAGGATCGCGGGCCGGCTGCGGATCCGTGATTCCTCGAGCAGGGTGATGGATCGGGTCGGTCGGTCGCCGGCGTTGCGGGCCTGGTGGTCGTCGATCGCGTCGACCAGCTGTGCGGCCGTCCACGGCTCTTCCGCGTCGATGAACCTCTTGAGCATCGGTAACAGGCGTCCGAGGTGCTCTGAGCGCAGCCAGGGCAGGATCTGGGCCAGTTCCTGGGCGATCCGGCGAGCTTGGACGTGCCAGGCCGGCGCTCTTCGTGGCCTGCGCGGCGAAGCCGCTCGATTCCTACGGCCGCTTGCGGCCGCCTGGCTACCCACGTGAGATGTGATCTGGTGAAGATTGGTTTTAAGAGCGGAGCCTCTGTCAGGGGGTGCAGTCCACAAGTGACGACGCCGGGCACAAGGGTCGGTGAAGGCCACCTCTGTGGATAAACCGCGCTGACGAGACGGACGCACCCGGTCTCGTTTTGCGTTCCGCCACAACGTCATTCGCTCGGCAAAGGTGAGCATTCTGCCCATCGCCACGACGCGCTCGAGGCCGAGCGACCGTGCGACGTTCTGGCAGCGGTGGATGGTGCCCTGGTCGACGTCGAGCACGGATGCGAGTGTCTCGGGGCGCACGATGCATCGCCGGCCGGTCCGGGGGTCGGCGTAGGCCGACCTGACGGCGAGATAGCGGCGCAGCAGCTTCTCGCTGACCGGTGACCCGGGGCGCTTGTCGGCCGGGTCCGGCCGTTTCGTGCGCAGCATGCCGTCCGTAGCGCGTCGTTTGGCTTCGGCGATGACGAGCGGGACGACGACTTGTAACCAGTGATCGCGGCTGGACCAGATCGGGATCTTCGTGTACGCGCCCTCGGGAGCGACCTCGTGGTGCGCGTAAGGCTCGCGATCGGGTCCGCGGTCGTCCTGGTGCCAACGGGGCAGCCACGCGCGCCGGGTACCGGCGTGCAACTCGACATACGCCGAGTGCTCACGCGAGCAGCGACGGTGCGTCAACAGGGAACGTCGAGACGGCATCCCGGACGACACGCCGTCGTCAGGGCATGCTGAAGACTTTTGGGCAGCACGAAGCTGCGGTACAGTGGGCAACGAAGAGCCACCTTTGAGCGGGATGGACTCGCAAGTCCCGGGGCAAACCGGGCAACGAGAACTTCAAATGCAGTTCGCACTCAGCCGCCGCGCCAACGGCGGCTTTTGTGCGTCAACAAGCGGTTCGCTCGTGACTTATCCAGTCATGCTGAAGCCTCCTTCAGAGAGCGGCAGCTGGGGCTGGCGGTTCGCCCGTCGACGGCGGGCGCGTTCGGTCTCGAGCGGTTTGCCGAGCACCTTGTGCTCGAGCAAAGCCTGCACGCTGGTGTGCAGCGCGGCAGCCTCGTCATGAAGTTGATCGAGTTCCGACGCGCTGCAGCGGAAGAGATAGCCCGTGGTCTTGGCCATAACCGGATCCTCCCAGAGAAACAGGCGAGTGCGGCGATACGAGTGATATCAGCGTGTCGGACTATACCCAGTGAAGACCATATGGACGGGCGCGACACACGGAAAAACCGGCCACCTTCACTGAAGATGGCCGGTCCAGATGTTTGTTGCGGAGCTGTAGTGCCCAGTCAGCAGACGATGCAGCGAATAGCCTGCGGTGAGGAGCTGCTGTGCCCGGATGCCGCCGGGACAGCAGCCAATGAGAGTGCGGCTGCCAGGGCGACGATCAACGCGCTGATCTTCCTCATTTTCCCTCCAACGACGTAAGCCTGCCGCGTGCATAATACCGACCGTGTCGCCTCTCTGACTAGGCTTCCCCCGTGACCAACCCTGCTTCGCTGGCTGCACAGTTTGCGGCCCTCGCCGACCCGGTGCGTGTGGAGATCGTCGCCGCGCTGACTTATCGGCGTCGGCCGGTGTCCACCGCAGACTTGACCAAGATCGCACAGACGCGCAGCGTGGCCGGGCACCTGAAGATCCTGTGCGATGCCGGCTGGATCGAGCAGGTGGGCCCCGATGCCCGCACCAAAACCTTGTGGCAGGTCCGCCAGGCCGACGAGGACCAGAACGCGCCGGTTGCGGTCTGGGGCAACGAGGACGACCCGACCGACGATGAGCCGATGGCGGCCACGCGGATGCTGAACCGAGCATCCACATATAGGCGGATCGCCAAAATGAGGACCTTCGATGAGGAGGTCGAAACGGGCAGACATTGGTCAGATGAGTGGGCCGAGAACGCGGTTGGCCGCGACTATCTCATACGGCTTTCGCCGGAGCAGCTGCGCAGGGGCGAGCAGCGCTTGGCAGCAGTGATGGACGAGATCAAGCAGCAGGGCATCCGTAATCAGGACGAGGATGTCGAGGGCACCGAGGCGACGATGGTGATCATTTGCGGATTCCCAGTCAAGCTTGGCGACGAGAAGTAAGCCTGTGCCACGGACAAGTGCGACGGCGGACCGCAACCGCCGGGCCTACCTGTGGTTGGTCGGTCCCGATTCCGCAGTCTCGTCAGGTTTCATGGTCGCCATCGCGTGGGTGGTCGCTAACGCGACGCACGCACCGTGGGCAATCAGTCTTGTTCTTGGACTGGAGACCTTGCCGCGGGCATGTCTGATCCTGTTCGGCGGTGCCGTCGCGGATGGGTGGGGTCTGCTTACCTCTGCCACTCGAACGTTCGGCGCCCGCATCGTCCTCGCTCTCGCTTTTGGTGTGGTGCTGTTGCTGCCGTCTCACGTGCAGTTGGTGCCCCTGGCAGTGGTCGCGCTTGGATTTGGGTTGGTCGACGCCGTTCACATGCCGGCAGTTGAAGGACTACGAGGACTAATCACCCGCGACCCGGAGCAGCAGCGTTCGTTGACATCGCGCGCTGGCGCGGTGCAGCAGGTGGTCGAGGTCGGCGCAGCTCCAGCGGCAGGTGCCCTGGTCGCGGTGCGAGGCGGCCTAGTGGGATGGGTCTGCGTCGCGGGGCTTCTTGTCGCACGGATGGCACTTCGGACCATCCAGTTGGAGCTGCCGGAGTCGCAGCGCGAGACCGGCATATTTCGGTCGGCTTGGGACGGGTGGCTCTGGGCACGCAAAGAACCAACCCTGCTCTGGCTGCTAGCCGTTCTCGCGGTGAGCAACCTGATGGCAACGGCCGTTGTCATCGCAGGGGTCCCGGCACGAGCAGAGGATCAGGGATGGTCGAGCGTCGTCTTTGGCGCCGTCAGCGCCGGCCTTGTGGTTGGTATGGCGGCGGGCGCCTGGGGCGCAGGTTCGAAGTTGGTACCCGACGTTCTGAAATCGCTTCCAAGCTGCTTGGTCCTCGTGGCGTTGAGTTCTGTCTTCTTCGCAATGCTGGCGATAGCTACCTCAGCCTGGGTGGTCGCCGTCGCCGCGGCACTCGGGGGCCTGGTGTGCAGCTTCGCGGGCCGGACATTCATGACCGAGGTCACCCTGATGACCCCGCCGGAGTATCAAGGACGAATACAGGGACTGGCCGGAGCATCGATCTACTGCGGGATTCCGGCTGGCTATGCAGTGTGGGGTGTGCTGAGCGCGTTCGCGGGCATCGCTGTCGCAGGTGTGGCGATGAGCGTCGGCCTCCTGCTCTGCACAGCTTGTGCGGGCGTCGCACTACGCGACGCCACGGCTTCAGTGAGCTCCTAAGGCCGGAGCTCGAGACCGCGCCGGGCATCCCGTTCACGCGTGAGCCGTTCGAGCTCCGAACGGAACACCTCTTGGCTGAACCAGACCATCGGGGTTACGCCGAATGCGCGGGCCAGTCCGTCGAGGTGATACCCGCCAGGGTTGGTTGTCTTGCCTGACCGCAGGTTCGAGAGCTGACCAGTCGAAATGTCGCATGCGAGAACCCGCATCCGCGCCTTAAGGGTCACGATCGACCACAGGGTCGGGTGATGCTCTCTGCTGAGGTTCTCAGAGGTGTCAAACAGTGCGTTGAAGCGGGCGGTGAACTCGGGTAGCTCGTACCTGGGCATGCCAAGAGACTACCGACCATCGTTCACTTTTGTGAATGGTAATTTGTTGGCAAAGAATCTCCATGGTTCCTTGGCACCGCAAAGCTGGGGGCGTTTGATGCTTGCGAGGAGCGTTTGACGAAGGGGATCCGATGTCAGTTACAACAGTCCCGGCGGCTCGGTGGGACGAGGTCGTGCTGGAGGTCCTCGGGCGCGCACCCGCGGACGCAGACGACGACGCCCAAGAGATCTGCGAAGCCTTGGGCATCCGGGGGATCGGCCCAGACGCTGCGCGCCGCTTGCTTACCTTCGGCTACGGACTACCAGCAGCTAGCTAGAGACGCCGCTCGGCCAGTCGGACGATCTCTCCGCGGATCCGCTGCGCGTACTCAGCACGCCAGAAATAGCGCGGGTCGATGTCGAAGATGTCAGCCAACTCAAAGACTGTTCGCGCTGGAGGCGCAGACCGCCGGCCTCGGAGATAGTGCCTGATCGCAGTCGATGTGAGCGGCGTTCCACGGCGGGTGCATTCACGGGCGAGACCTTCGTAAGTCCAGCGTTCGCCTGTCGGCCCAGGCACATGATCAAGGAGCCATCCGAGCCGATCTGCAAACTCGTCTAGCTCTTGCGCGCCTACTTGATTAACCACCGGCCGGCAAACGCTCCTGTTCAACACGCAGGGAAAAAGACCTCGCGAACTGCAACTTTATAGGGGACCCCCCTCTTCTTCGTCGACCTAGTGAGATTTAGTTGCAAACCGTCCACATGGACGGTATACCTGTACCTATCAAGCGTCCACATGGACGGTATCTACGTGTAGGAGCCCCGCGATGCTGACCGCACAGGCCGAGAGAGTGTTCGAGGGTGGCCGGGTCACACCTAGCCACGGATCACCAGGTTGCACCCTGTGGCAGTGGCCAGCGTCTGCAAGTGAGTGGGTCGCTACGCGTCCAGCGATCACACGGTCCCGAGCTCGGGTGTCGCTTTCGGGTTCGCCGTGCGTGACCACCAAGGTCATCGAGTTCTTGCCAAGCCAGCGGCATCTGTCGGGACCGTGGCTCGGTGACCGCCGATGAGCGCGCCGATGGAGTTGGAGCGGCCATTTCGGCGGTCGCACGCTATGTACGAGGTCGCGGCGCAGATCCTGTCGACCCCGAGAGAGAAGCACTACGGATATCGCCTGTGCCAGTGCACGGGCATCAGTCCGGGCAGTCTGTTCCCAATCCTGCAGAGATTTGCCAAAGCGGGGTGGCTGTCAGCTGAGTGGGAGATCCCGGCAGAGCCGCGTGCGCGCCCGCCGCGTCGTTACTACTCGCTGACTGACAGTGGTGCGACGGCTCTGGAAACGATCATCGCCCGCGGCCGACCCGCGCGACCGGCCCACCGCAGAGGGGGTCGGCGATGACAACCGTTCCATCCGAATATGTCGCGGACGGGCCTCGGGTCGCACTACACCCGCAGGGGCATGCGTATCCCGATGTTGCTGTCGAGTTGCTGGGCCGTGTTGCGGACTCTCTGACCGGTCACCCTTGGCACGTTGCGACGTCACTGTTGGACGAAGGCCTCTTGGTCTTCGGGTTGACCCAGGAGCAGCTGCAGTGTGGTCTTGCCGCTGAGCGTGCGGTCTGGCGGGCGGCAGCCCGCCAGGCGCTGAACCAGTTTGACCTTGATGGGTCAGATGAGGCGAACAGTTCTGCGATTGATGAGTTTTCGGAGGCTTTCCTGCGTGCGGAGCAGGCCGACCTCCTTCTAGCCGCTGTGTGCGAGAGCGCACAGATTGATCGTCGTGACCAGGCGTCTCAGGACGCTCCTGGGTGTGGGGTCCCCCCTGCCACGTCCGGTGCGAGCGACGCACCTGAGGCACCTGGTCACGACCTGCCCGCTGGGGGAGTGGTGCAGGCGTGACGCGCTCAGAGACAGCGCCGGCGTCTGGCTTCGATCCGGCCGCGGTGCCGGTGTATCCGGTGATGCGGTTGGAGACCGGCGCGGGCCAGGTCACGGTGAACGGGCAGCCGGTCACGACACGGCCTGGACAGTCCGCCATGGAGGCCGCGATCGGTCTGGTCGCGGCGCGTGCCGCGACGGCGAACGCCCGCGGCGTGCGGGTGCTGGTGGTCGACGAGGCCGGCCATGAGTTCTGGCATGTGATCGACGCCGATGGCGGCGTGCATGACCTGACCGAAGAGCAGCAGCGCCCAGTGAGCACCTCGCGCCGCCGGCAGCAGCGGCTTGGCGTGATGCTTCTGGCCGGCGGCCTGGTGCTGGTGATCGCGCTGGTCGGCGCGGTGGTGCTGGTGGCCCGCGGGTCCTCTGGGGCACATGCGGCAGCAAAGCCAACACACACGGTGACGGTCAAGCCGTCACCGACCGCGACACAGTTGCCCGCGCTGTCGGTGCCAGGCTGGTCCTCGGTAGCGCTGTGGGGGTCCCCGGCGGTGGTGTCGGTGGAATCGCAGGCTCCTGCGGTCACCCTCGACTCCTCCGGTGCGGTGTTCGCGCTCCTGGGCTCGTCGTCGTCCTCAAGCGTCGCAGTAGCCCAGCTATCGGCTTCGACGGGAAAACCGGCCTGGTCGGCGAAGATCCCGGGCGAGGAGGTCCTCGCGGGCCCGATGGTGGCCACGGTCGCCGACCGGCGAGTAGTGCTGGCCGCGACCGATTCGAAGGTCTCCGCGGTGGATGTGTCGAACCATTCGGTGACGTCGTGGGCGATTCCGGACGGCGCTGACACGTCGGCCGTCCGGTTGACCGCAGCGGGTCCGGTGATCACGAAGTCGTCGACCACGGCATCCATCGTCGATGCCAAGGGCCAACTCGTGGACCGGTCCGTGCCGGCCGGTGCGACCACCTGGTGGCCGCTGAAGGATGGCAAGGCGTTGACCGTGGACGCGTCCGGGCGGTTCTGGCGGTCCGCCAGTGCACGGGTGGCAGGTAAGCCGGGCAAGCTGAGAGCACCCAAGAAGCGAGTGGGCGCGGGCACCGTGGCGACCACGGGCCGTGTCTTGGTGCAGCAGTGGGCGGCCGGCGGCAATTCGGGCTCGGGCGAGGTTGTTCTCGTTGGGTATTCGATGCCGGGCTTGAAGCCGCTGTGGACGAGTCAGCCTGTCGCGGCGGTGGATTCGTCGCAGACGCACCTGTTCGGCGACTGGCTGTGGACGGGCTCTCAGCTGGTGAATACCCGCGACGGGCACGTGGTGCACCTTCCTGAGGGCGTGACGGTCGTAGCGGTTGACCACGGCACGATCTGGGCCGCCACCGACGAGGGCGCGCTGTCGACATATGACACCGGGGGGCACCGGCAACAGGCGGCTGTTACGCCGGCAGATACCGGCAGCGACACCACGCAGGCGCAGCAGGCGACACCGGTGGGTGAAGTCGGTGGCCGGCTGCTGGTGGCAGCCGCAGCCGATTCCGGTGACAGTCAACGGCTGTTCCTGCTGCCATCGGATGGCAGCGCTGCACCGTCCTCCAGCTCCTCTAACAGCTCGCGCGCGCCCTCGTCGACGACGAGCAAGAGCCCGGCATCGAGCACACGTGCATCGTCCGCCAAGAAATCGGGCAAGGCGGCATCGTCCAAGGCGAAGGTTTCCCATTCCAAGCCGTCGAGCGCTCGGCGGCCGGCGACGTCGCCGGCAGAGCACACGTCGTCCAGGTCGACTGCGAGGTCGACGTCGAAGAGGGCCTCATCGTGAGCAGCGGTGGGGTGAAGGTGGTGGCCGCGGGGGCAGGGGCCCTGTTTGTGCTGCCACTTCTGGCGATTATGGCTGCTTCCGGGACCCCTCCCACTCCTCCGGGAGGCCCGGTGGGCGGTGCGGTGCGGAACGTGCCGAAGAAGTACGTCGCCCTGGTGGAGCAGGCCGGGTCGATGTGTTCACCGATTCCCCCGCCGGTGATCGCCGCGCAAATCGACGCCGAGTCCAGTTGGGATCCGAACGCGAATTCGCAATACGCGCAAGGCATTGCGCAGTTCACCCCGGGCACGTGGAAGGCGTGGGGGAAGGACTACAGCAAGGACGGCAAGGCGAATGTGTGGGATCCGGCCGACGCGATCCCGTCGCAGGGCGCCTACATGTGCGAGATGGCCAAAGAGGTCCAGGCGGCACAAAAGACCAAGCAGATCACGCACGGGTCGGTGCTGGATAACGCGTTGGCGGCATACAACGCTGGCCTGGCCCCGGTGCTGCACACGATGGGTGTGCCGACCGGGATCAGCGAAACCGATTCGTACTACACGAAGATCGAGCGGCTGATTGCGAAGTATTCCGGATCGAAAGTAACGGCGTCGGGGCCGTACGGTAAGGCCTCGGTCGACGCTGCGGCCGCGCAGATCGGCAAGCCGTACATCACCGGTGGCGGTGATCAGAACGGGCCGACCAAGGGCGGATTCGACTGTTCCGGGCTGGTTTTGTACGCCGTGTATCAGGGCACCCACGGGAAGCTGCTGTTGCCGCACTACACCGGCGATCAGGAGAAAGATCCGCGAATCCCGGTCATTGCCAGTGGTGCCAAGGGCATGGATATGCAACGCGCGTTGGTCGCAGCGGGCGCTCAACCGGGCGACATTCTGCAGTTCGACGTGCCGGAAGACCCGGCCCCGTGGGGTCACGTGGCGCTGGTGTCGGACACGCACGGCGGCATCATCGAGGCCCCGGCACCGGGCGGGATCGTCAAGCAGCAGCCTGCTTACAACTACTACAAGTGGCAGCTGAAACGCCCTCTGGCCAAGTACACCGGCGCCACGTCGACGACTGCACGGCACGACGCTGCGGCCTCCACCTGGTCGCCCAGTGACCGGCCTCGCCCGCAGGTTGTGTCGGCGTTGCCCGCTGCCGTGCTGACCCGTGATCCCTCTTCACCTGACAGCCGATCCGAAGGGCACGTGGCATGACTTCTCGAACAATCCGTACGGCGACGAGTGCGTTGGTGCTGCTGGGTGTTGGCGCACTCAATGGGTGTGCTGACTCGGGCGGGAGCGACACCCGGTCAACGGCTGTGGTGACCGTGACCGCCGCTGCCTCCTCCTCGTCGGCTTCGTCCAGCTCGGCGCCCGAGGCAACAATCCCGATGGGGGCCAAGGGCACCCCGCGCGGCGGGTGCGGCCTGAAATCCGTG
>Ga0164242_10008535_pt1 | contig 11107 bp, 11 predicted proteins | sample OricomgcompostMG_FD_108783 | JGI IMG/M metagenome (GOLD analysis project Ga0164242, IMG submission 108783) | Miracle-Growth compost microbial communities from Emeryville, California, USA - Original compost - Miracle growth compost (MG) ...
AATAGGCAGCGGGTGCCGTACATCCGCAACAGCCGCCATGAGGGCCGTCGCGCTGCGCGGCTACTCACCGAGCACGTCGGATTCCCCGTCGAGGTAGTCGGTATCGTCGCGGTCGTCGGTGCGCACGAGGGCTTCACGGTGAAGAAGCAGCCCGAGGACGGGGCGGTGATCGTCGTGCCGCGCAGGCGCATCAGCCACTACGTGCGCAAGCTGCCGCTACGCCTCGAGCCCGGACAGGTGGAGGCGGTCTATGAGGTGGCTCGACGGTCGACCACCTGGCGCTGACCTATCGAGAAACCGGCGCCCTCCGGCCGTCAGGGCCTACTCGCTGACGGCCGCTTGAACGCCCCAGGGCGACGAGCCGGGCCCTGGGGCGGATGCACCAGTCCGCCCAGAGCGCACCACGGTCGATCCGCCCAGATTGCAGCAAGGTCGAACCGCCCAGACTGATCGCCCCACACGGTCCGGATTACGCACGCGGTCCCTCCGCGCCGTTGAGCGTGCACCGTTTCTCAGTTAACCTCCGCTCGCGTCCTCTACTATCCCATCCACACCTGCGACCGATAGGGACAGCCCATGGAGCCACGCCGCACCGAGGCGCTGCGCCTACTAACCGATGAAGCCGACACGTTCATCGAGACGTTAGGCGCACTTCGAAGCTTGAAGGATGTCGCTTATCCGCAAGCGACCACACTCGACGAGAACCCTGTGTGGCAGGGAGCAATCACTCGCCACGCTAAAGCTGTTAGCTCCGAGAAGCGCGAGCGCTTCAGGGTGGTCATGGCGCACGCACTGCCGATTGTCCTTGCGTTTGCCAATGGGGCGGGCCGAACCTACACCGACCTTCAGGATGTCGATAAAGAATGGTCCGACGCTTCCGCTATTGAGATCGTTCCAGAGGAACTTCGAGGCGAAGTTGCGGATGCGCAGGCGAAATTGCTTGAAGGATTGCCAGACTCCGACGATATTGTTGTCAAACGCTCCGGTACGGGAGACTTCTCGATTCACTTCCGCGATCCTGAGATTCGACACCATTTCTGGGAAGCCGTGCGGGAGATAGAGAAGGGCGTTGCGACGCCCACGCACGAGGCGCTGCTCATGCGCTCACTTTTGACGATGGCGGTTAGCGCTTTCGAGGTCCTTGTATCCAATCTGTACCGGACCTTTCTTACTTGCAACCCGTCTGCGGCCGAGAGTCCCGACACCAAGTCCTTTTCACTAAAGGAGCTATTCGACTTCGATTCCGTTCAAGACGCGATCAATGAAAGCATTTTCCAGCAATCCGACGCATTCAGTCGGAAAGGAATCCGCGCCTGGGCTACGTGGTTCAAGACGAAGCCACTGGAGATCGACCTCGAGAAGTTGGCTTGGGGATGGGGCGAAACTCAGGAAATATTCGAGCGCAGAAATGTTGTTGTTCATAACGGATCGCGGGCAACGCGCCAGTATCTAAGGAATGTTGACTCGTCACTCTCGCAGGGTCTAGATGAAGGCGCTCCACTTGACGTCACGCCCGAGTACGTTGACGAGTCGATCGAACGACTGCTTACCCTTGCTACACTTCTCGCCTATAAGGTTCGCCTAAGGTTGTTCAAGCGCGACAATCTGGCAGAGACGTCGGAGTGGATTTCCGGAGAGCAGTTTCGCCTTTTATGCGCATCGGACTTCAATTCGGTTCAGCGCATTGCCGTGGCGTGTTCTGCGGACCATGACCTCGTCGCTGCGCACCAGCTCCTCTTGCGCGTCAACGGATGGATTGCTCGAATGCGACTAGACGGAGCCAGCTCGTGCCGGAAGGAGCTTGAACAATGGGACACAAGTGCCCTCTCCGAGGACTTCCGTGCGGCCCGCCTGATCCTGCTGGGCAGGAATGAGGAGGCTCTGGCGTCGATCGAGGACCTGCTGGCGAAAGACCGATTCACGGAAGAACATCTGCGCGAGTGGCCGCTCTTCCACTGGCTGAGGGACGAGGGTGCACTGGATCATTTGTTGGCAGCTAAGGCCGAGGCTGAGGGAGAACCGCCGACCGACATCGTTATTGCACCGCGCTCAAGAGACGGCGGATCTGACCCACTTGCGGGGCCGGAGCCGCTAGAAGACGAGGATCAGTAGCCAGTCTTCGGCCCAGTCCCAATGGGCCCAAGCCTCTCATGATCGGCAACGGCCGCCGATACACGCCACGCCCATGCTTCCGCGCGTAGTAGACCTGCCTAGCGGCCCCAGGTAGACGCCTCCTTCGCGCATCACTTCGCCGCTTGCAGGGCGCGCGGACCTGTCGATGGTCGTGTGCGCGCGGCAGGGTCACCTGCAAGCATCATCGGGTGACCGACGAACTTCCCCTGCCAGAGACGCTGACACTCGACGAGGCGTATCGGGCCGCGTTCTTTCTCGTGGACGCGTACATCAGCGTCGAGGCTAATCCTGACGAGGGCTTGGTGCTGTTCCACCAGTACATGCAGTCAGATCCAGCGCGCTGGGAGGACTGGAGAGAGTCGATCCGCATCGCGCTGCGCTCCGATGCGAACCACGACCCACTGCGGGAGAACCTGAAGCGCGACTGATCGGGAGACATTCGGGTCTGCCGCGATTAGCGCGTCAATCCGCCGCTTCTCGGCGCCGGTGCTGCGACAGACAGCGGATCTACGGTCGAGGACCGCCTCGTCGTGATCGCGACAAGGTTTCCTCCCGAATCGCAGGCCCCCTCATGTCTACAACTACGCTTCTTCCGTTCCAGCCCGACGCCATGACGTCGGCTCAACAAGCCGCCGTGTCCTACCTGGCCCGCTACAGCGGCCACACTCACGCCCTGTACGCCTACCAGCTGCGGCGCTGGTTCAGCTGGTGCGAGGCCAACGGCCTCGACCCGCTGTTGGGTATCCAGTGCGCCCACGTCGAGCTCTACATCCGCCACCTCGGGCAAGTCGGGCTGATGGCCTCCTCGACCAACACCGCCATGCACGCCGTCCGCGGCTTCCTCCGCTTCGCCCACATCGACGGCCTCATCACCGCCGACCCAGCCATCTACGCCCGACTCCCGAAGGTCCACCACGACGAGTCCCGCACCCAGGGTCTGGATCGCCTCGAACTGATCCGCTTCCTCCAGATCGCGCAAACCCTCACCGTCCACCACGGCGCCCTTGCCTACCTGCTCGGCATCAACGCCCTACGCGCCTCGGAGGCAGCATCGGTACGAATCGAGGACTACACCGACACCCTTCGCGGCCACCGCGTCCTCCGCCTGGTCGGCAAGGGCGACAAGCCAGCCACCATGCCGCTCACCGTGCCTGTGCTCCGAGTGCTGGAGGCCTGCCGCGGACCGCGCACCACCGGCCCGCTCATCCTGCGGCCCGTCTCCGGCAAGCCCATTGATCGGCGCGACGCGTACCGCATGGTCGCCCGCATCGCGAAAGCCGCTGGCATCCCTCGGCACATCAGCCCCCACTCGCTGCGCCACGCCGCCATCACCAACGCCCTCGACGCCGGCGTCCCGCCACGCGACGCCCAGATCCTCGCCCGCCATGCCGACCCCCGCACCACCGAGCACTACGACCGCGCCCGCGGCAACCTCGACCGCCAATGCCGTCCACTTCCTCACCGCCTACGTCGCCGGCGTCTGAGCAGCAAGCTGGCGAGTCGAGGCGCCCAGATTGCGTCGGCGTCGAACCGTCCGATTCGACGCCGGCAATCCGCGCTCAGCAAGCGGACGCGGCGACCCTGGTTCGCCACGGGCGAGCCATTCGCGGACAGCGGGGCTCGCTCCATCCTTCAACGGCATGTTCGCTGCTAGCCAGACCCGAGCGTCGGCGATCACCGAATGGATGTCAGCCCCTGATAGGAGGCATCCTGAAGTGCGCCCACCTGGGTCATCTGATGAGCGCCTCGAGGATCTCTAGCATCGCGCCTGTGTCCGGGAACAGCGCGGAGGCCGTAAGCCTCTCCTCGCCTTCGGCCTCACGAGCTCGGTGTCCGGAGATGCCACTAACGCTCTGTCGGCGACGGCCGAGGCCGTGGGTCCTAGGCGCCAACGATGGAGATCTGTGCGCCAACGGTGCCCGCGGCGTCGACGAGGAACGACAACAGGGTCTCTCACCCGCCTCCCACCCCTGCACCTGGGCTATATGGAGGCCAGGTTGAACGAGTTGGATGCTGAACTCGGTGTTCGGCGGGTGGTCCGCGAGATGGCGAAGAACGTTCCGCACCTCGACTGTGTCTCCGACGAGAGTCTTGGCACGTCCGGTCGAGCGTGTTGAGAGCGTCTCCCAGAAGGCCTGCGGATTAGCCAGCCACCGCACAGACCGATGGGCTTGGCCTACCAGTTGATCAGGGTCGCGTAGATCGCGGCGAGGTCTGTCGTCGCCGGCCCACTTGCAATGGCTCAAGGTCACGCGAACAGGCTCGATGGGAAGGTCGGCCAGCGGCGTGGTGACGCTGCCATCCTGGTCTAGCCACGAATTGGGGAAGTTGACGACGACAAGGTCGGCGATCTCACCAGCGCCATCGTCGTTAAGAATGCGGGCATGGGGGTTGCCCGTACGGGCGTCGGTGTGCCAGGCGGACATTGCCTCCTGGATGTTCTTCTTCCCGTTGCGTCCTGGCTGACTCTCGCGGCGGGTGTCGACGTCCGTCCAGTCCGCTTGGATGAGTAGTTCGGGCGGAAAGGCGAGGTGGGCAGTGGGCGGTGTGTAAAGACGGTTACCCGAACTGCTCGAGGCGTCGGCGTAGTACACGGTCAGGCTGGACCGCTCTTCAAGCGCGTCGTGCAGCGGTATCCCTAGATAGGCACCGTCGAGGTAGCACAGGAGTCCCGGGTCCCCCGGTACAGGCTGCAGCGAACCTGTCGTGTCCAGTTCGGCTCGGAGCACGACGTCGGCGCCGGCGTGACCGGTGATTTCGATACAGGTCGTGCTTTTCCATTCTGGTGTGAGTTCAACCTCGACCAGAGGAATACGGCGAGCACCCAGCTCGATGTAGGCGGCCGTGTAGAGCAGGCGGCTGTCGACGTTCACGGCGAGAGGATTCTGTGGGAACTCACGCAGAGTCTGAGGGATTCGAAGCCCTAGCCGAGGAGCGGCGAGGGGGTCGCCGGTGACGGTTCGACCGAGTCGACCGACCTCGTTGCACCACCGGTAGAAGCCATTGAGGTCCGTGCGGCCCGAGTTCCAGACCTTCGCGCGCCCCATACTGACGCCGACAGCGGCGGACTGCGTGCCGTCTCTAAACGGATCATTGGCCTGGAGGATCAGGTGACCTGCGGCGTAGGCGATGCTGTCCGTCGCTGACACTGCAGTTCCAACCGAGGTGCCTGCGAGGGTTCGGTAGGTGGCGAGCGTGCCGCCGGGGAGGCGCGTGGCACGCATCCCGACCGAGAAGTACGAGATGACGTCGAGGCCGTTGAGGAATCGTGCGATCCAGCCGGTCTCCTCGGCGGCGTAGTCGGTAAACCCTAGGGAACGGACCAGGAGGTGGGCCGCCGAGTCGCTGGGCGCGTGCACGTAAAGCAGGGGTTCAACGGCATCCTTAACGATGACGAAAAGCTCGCTTTCGTCGGCGTCGAGTGCGTCACTGGTGACCCATGCGGGGCGATTCGTGCTGGCCGTGACGACCACACGCATGCGACGGTCCGGAGTGAGCCGGTCCATGACGACGTCGCCTCGCAGTCGGTCGAGCCGTGCGCTGCCAAGGTCGATGGTGGCGGCGTCGGATGCGGTCATCCGGATGACTTGGACATCCTTGGCAGGCCGCAGCGCTGCCGGCGACAGTGGCTCGGGAAGGATGGGACGGACGCGGATGTCCCCGAGAGAGTCGAGGAACTGGCGCCGGTCGCGCTCGTCTTGGACGGCCGCGTCGGCCAGACCGGCCAGGATTCGGCTCCAGTCTGAGTCGGATTCGTACAGTTGACGGGTCTCGATTGCGATGTCCTCGCCAGGTACTGCCAGCAGCTCTGCCGGTCCAAGTCCGACTGCCGTGCGGCTTACGCGGCCAGCGAACTGGAGCGTCGGTCCAAGCGACTGGTGCTTGCGATGGTAAACGGCGATCTTGAGCCTCGGGTAGTCGAAGCCTTCCCCGAGAACTCCGACGCTTACCAAGCCATGGAGCTCGTCGGCATCGAGCTGGTCAAGGACCTTCTTGAGCGTGTGGGGCGTGGTGGTTCCGGTGACGAGGGCCAGGTCGGCGCCGGCAGCCCTGTAGATGTCGACGAGGTCCTTGGCCTCTGCGATCCCTCCCGCGCGCACGATGAGCAAGCTGCGTCCGGCGATGTGGTCAGGGTCGCGAAGACGCTCGACAGCGGCTTCGGCGAGTGCCTCGTCTCGACCTTGTCCAGCCTGAGGAGTGACGGGCCTGAACTGGACTGGGGCGATGACGCCGTCGCGCAGCGCGTCGGAAAGCGCGTATGAGTAGACGAGCTCGGCTTGAATCTCCTGACCGTCAGATCGGACTGGAGTCGCAGTGACCAGCGCCCTATGGGTCCCCGGAAGCGCGTCGAGCAGAGCTGTCCAGGTTTTGGCAGGAACGTGGTGTGCTTCGTCTACGAGCGCCATACGAAACAGACCACGTGGGGGTTCGGCAACTTCGCTGTAAGAGGGAGAGAGGACGCCCATCGTGCCGATGACGATGTCGGCGTCTCGTGCGGCTTCGATCCAGTCGTCTGGTGTGGCGAGGCGATGTTCGACAACATGAACGCTGGGATTCGGGGCGTCGGCAGGGACCGCACCGACCTTTCGCAGGACGTCTTGGCTGGTCAGCGCGGCCGCCAGCTGGTCTCTTACGAGGCGATTCGGTGCTGCGAGCAAGACCGGCCGGTCCGTCGGAACTAGGAGCGGAACCAGGCCAAGCACTGCCGACTTCCCCGTGCCGGTTGGCAGTACAGCCATGGCGGCGGTCGGCCGCCCTGACATGAATGCCGCGCCAAGTGCCCAGGCCGCGCCGAGCTGTGCTCGACGGAGCCCGGGCTCGGTGTCAGTCGCGAGCCTGAGTTGTACCTGGGATGCGACGTCCTCGAACCACGTCATCGCGTGACAACCTCATCGGGCACATGGGCATCCTGCCCAACGGCCGGCCCACGCGGGCCGAAACCTCAGAAAAGCCGGCCGATGCCTCGGCGATCCTGTACGACGCCGGGGCGCGTCCGTGGGACCCGCGAGGCTAGCTGGGGTCGAGAACCTGCGCCTGGTAGTCGAACAGCACCTGGTCCGGAACGTTCAGTCCGAACTGCTTGAGCACGTCTTGGGCGAGTTCAACGCCGACCTGCCGCGGCTCGGTCAGGAGTCGAGCGCTCGCGACCGACTGGTGGGTTTCCAGTGTGTCGAACGGGCTGATGTAGGGCCCGTAGAGCTCGCGGCGATGGTCACCGGAGATCAGTTCGCGTCCGCTGACTCCGCACACGCCGACGTCGAAAGTGATCGAAGGTTCCTCGAGGGAAGTCGACATTCGGGCGCCGAACTCAGCAACCTCAACCAGGTAGAGAAGCACGTCCCACACGGCGACGGCGCCAGTCGCGCTCGGGTCCGCCGGGAGAAGGTCGCTGTGGTCCCTCAGGTCCGATGCAAGCGCTCGGCGCTGAAGGAACTGGCCGCTGCCCCACATGCGCCACGCCTCGTGATGCGGCACCCCGGACGCCTCAAGGTCCTGCCCGACCATCGTTTCCTTCCGGAAGCGAGGAGCCCTGTAGTCCACGAACGGCAGTGGCCACCCACGAAGGCGAACCGTGTTGTCCGTAACGAACGACTCCAAGTCGACTGGCAAGATTCGGCCGGATGAGTACGTCGTCGGTCTGACCGCGACATCGAAGTAGCCGATCTCAAGGAGGCCTGCGACGACAGGCGAAGGTTCTGTCCATGCCGTCGTGCGTTCCTTCGTGTACTCCTCGTCGTCCAACTGTTCTTGGGACTTCGTCTCCGTCAGCGGAACTCCGGCGAGGGTTCCAACTCGCACCCACTCGCGTACGCCTTTCGCTGTTGCGAGATCGAGAAGCGCCCGCATCTCGGCGGAGTTGGGCACCGGAACTGACTCCGGTTTGCCGCGGGGTCTCACGTAGGCCATTCCGTCCTGAAGAACATCGGGGAACGTCTTCTTGCAGACATGCGGGACCACGTCGAACTCGGCGACGTCAAGCACAACAACGTTCGCACCGCTAGACAACGCGTACCCCGCGAGCTCGAAAACGACTGCCGGGTCGGAGTACTTCGCAAGTGCAGCAGCGACGTTGTCGAAGTCGGCCCATTCCGACGCTTGGTCATCATCCAGGCCCGGCTGCATGTCCTTCATCTGAGGCTCGTCAACCCCAACGCACACCACCCCGCCGTCTCGGCGATTACCCATGGCCATCACCGCTCGGGCGACCTTTGCGACGAACGGCTTCTCCTTGAGGCTTCCAGGACCCTTCACCTCGAAGGATTGCGACTCGTTGCCAACCGCGAGCAGCTGCTCGACGTCCTCGTGGCTAATCACGAGCCGACCGTACGGCGTGTTCGGCGTCGGCGGAAGTGGTCTACCCCCGGCGCTTCATCGCTCACTGGGGGAGGGACGCGAGCAGACCCAGCGCGACCGTGGCGCCACACCGTAGCTCGGAGCGGATCGGGACCGCTGCACCGAGCGGTGACAACTTGACCTTTCCTTGGGCCATCCAACCTGGAGTCCCGTAGTTGTGCCTTACGCCGTCTCTGGACCAGCTGGGATCCAGTCCGTTTCTACGACTGACCTGAAACTTCGAGCAGATACGACTCAACTTCAGCGGCCCATGCTGCAAGGTCATCGGCTTCAATCACGCCTGCTAGGAGCGTTCCTCCCGCCCCCCAGCTGTGCTCATCCGCTCGGTTCCCGGTCTTGGCCTGAAAGGAATCTGGAGCAGCACCTTCCCAGTGCTCCAACGCGTTCCGAAGGGAGACCACGACCTTAGGGTCGTGCCTTGGAGAAGGGACCTTCTTGCGATCACCGTAGATGTCGAGCGCTCGAAGAAGCTGGCGGGCAGCAACGAGGAGGAAGTAACCCTCTGAGCGCATTTCGTAGAACGGACGACTGTGATCGTGTGTGTAGGTTCCGCCAAGCCGGACCTGTTCATTTGATGCAAGAGCCTTCACCTCTGCGTCGTGAAGTCGGCCTACCTGCCGGACAACTACGTGCGACCACTCAAGAGCCTTTTGGAGGGCCTCCTGACGTCGAGCCTCTTCTTCGGGTGGAATCATGCATGGACCTTGGCACAGATCGTGGCCGGCTCCTCACAAGGAGCCGGCGATTCACGCCGGCATCAGCGGGCAACCTGCATGGGCGTCATTTCGCCGCGTTCGACGCACAGGCATCGCCCAGTGGTCGATCCGTGACCCGGGTTGGTCGCCGACCGTCCCTATCGCCTCTGTCGCGCGGACCGCGGTCGCCGCTTGGGCTGGGGGAGCAGGTCGCGCATGGTTGACGTTCCGCGCCTCGGCGCGACGAGTGCCTGCAACTCGGCCTCCGCAAGCGCCATGCGCCTCTCCTCCCAAGCGAGCAGCTGGCCGAGCCGCCAGCGGTCCGGGTGGGTCACCACCGGCGGCGGCACGAGGCTGCGGTCCTTGAGGTTCTGGTAGCCCTTCGTCTTACCCCAGCCATAGCGCTGGATGACATCGGTTGCGTCGAGGAAGGTGTGCCGCGGGTCGAGCCCCGCCAGGTCGCGCACCGGGTGCATCGCTCACACCGCCTTCGGCCGCCCGATCACGGGCTTGCTCGCAAGGCGCTGCTCACGGATGAAGCGGCGCAGGTCGCCGACGGTGGTGTAGAGCCGCCGGCCGATCTTGAAGAAATCCGGGCCGGTGCCGATCTGGCGCCACCAGCGGACGGTGTTGACCGGCGTCATGAGGATCTCGGCGACGTCGTCGAGGGTCGGGAGCTCATCGTCGTGACGGGCGTGGAAGGGGATCTCGCTGTTGCTGTGCATGGTTCCTCCTGGTTGGCGCGGGTCCGTGTGATCCGCTCCTGCCTGGTAGGTGCGAGAGCCGTGCCAATCCAGGGGTTTAAATACGTCCGATCGGAGTTATGGTCGTTGGATGGATCGGGCCTACCTGATCGAAAAGGCGCGCCGAGCGCGCGGCCTGACGCAGGTCCAGCTGGCCGCACGAGCCGGTACGTCGCAGGCGACCTTGTCGGCGTACGAGCGTGGCCTGAAGTCGCCCTCGCTGAAGGTGGCGAACCGGATCCTGGCCGCAACCGGCCACGAGCTGACGCTGCGCACGTACGTCGACTGGACCGAGCATCGGGCGCCAGGGATCGATGACTTCTCCGTCCCGGACCGGCTATGGGCGGTGGCGCCGCCGATGTGCTTCGCGACGATCACGATGATGCCCGACCTGATCGGCGGCAGCGGCAAGGACGAATGGAACCTGCTCGATCGCGCCGATCGCATCGGGGCGTACGAGCAGTTGGTCCGATGCGGTCTGCCACATCAGATGATCCGCTGGATCGACGGTGGCCTGCTGGTCGACGTGTGGGGCGAGCTCGATCTGCCTGGTCCGGTGCGCACGGCGTGGGAGCCCGCGATCCGGGGCGCGACCGAGGCGCCGCGGGACGACGCGCTGCGTTTCATGGGCGGAACGCCTTGGATCGCAGCCTCGGCGCGGATCGGGAGGACCAGGAGTTTGCCGCCTCTGCCGACTGCGTCATCTCCGCCGCCGCCACATCCACCGAGACGGACGCGCTTCGATCCGCGCCCGCCTCCCTGAGCTGCGGGCGTCAGAGCCCGAGGCTCGGCGGCGGCGTGGGCGCTGGCGGCCGGTAGGCCGGAGCGGGCGCTGGTGCCGGCGGGCGCTGCCTCGGCGGTGCCGGATGGCGAACGCGGCGGACGTACGGCCGCTGCATGGGGCCGTAGCGCTCGATGGCCTCGGTGGCCATGCCAGCGGCGTGCGAGGGTCCGAGGTCGGCACGGTCGCGGCCGAAAACGGCGACCCATTGCCGGCGGGCTCCCTCCACGGTCTCGGCGACGAGGTGGGCAACATTGCCTTCGCGACCGCGGGTCATACCGACGTACGCCGAGCTGTCGCTCCGGATGCGCTCGGGAACGCGGCCCGAGGAGGTCTTCGACGAGCTGTTGCACCGCGGCGAGATCGTGATCCACGCCAGCGATGTCGAACGCCAAGACATC
>Ga0164242_10008536_pt1 | contig 11107 bp, 5 predicted proteins | sample OricomgcompostMG_FD_108783 | JGI IMG/M metagenome (GOLD analysis project Ga0164242, IMG submission 108783) | Miracle-Growth compost microbial communities from Emeryville, California, USA - Original compost - Miracle growth compost (MG) ...
CAGCGCACCACCCCGCGCGTTCCTGCACGCCGACGCCTCCGCCGTCGAGCTCGACCTCGCCGACCTCGACCACGTCCACATGCGCGTGACGACGCAGCCCACCGGCCAGGGCGCCTACGCGGGTGCCGCGCTCGTCTGCGAGGCCATCACCCAGGCCCGCGAGCTCCGCGCGCGCCACCTCGACACCACGCTCGACGGCACCGCTCCCGCGTGCGGCATCGTGCTCGACGCGCTGCACGCGCGGATCGGCACCGAGGTCCGTTCCCTCGCGATGCACCGCGCGGGCGCGAGCGTCCTGGTCGACGTCGACCTGCTGCCCTGAGCCGCCGCGCCTGACGCCGGGCGCCGGCCTGCCCCTGCTCGCGCGACGCCGCGCGGCCCCGGACGCCGCGAGGGGCCCCCGGACGTCCCGGGAGCCCCTCGCGAAGGTCTGAGCGATCAGGCGATGCGCGCGTGCTTCGCGTCCTCGTCGCCGACCTTGTGCACGACGATCGAGTTCGTCGAGCCGACGACGCCGACCGGCGTGCCCGCGACGACCACGATGTAGTCGCCGATCTCGGCCAGGCCGTTGGCCTGCAGCGTCGCGTCGACCTGGGACACCATCGCGTCCGTGTTGTCCACGGACGGCACCTGGTACGTGTTGACGCCCCAGCTCAGCGACAGGACGTTGCGCACCGACTCGACCGGCGTGAACGCCAGCAGCGGGATCGACGAGCGCAGGCGGCTCATGCGCCGCGCCGAGTCGCCCGACTGCGTGAACGTCACGAGGTACTTCACGTCGAGCGCCTCGCCGATCTCGGCAGCCGCGCGGGTGATGGCGCCGCCCCGCGTGTGCGGCGTCGAGCCGAGCGGCGCGATCCGCTCGCGGCCCAGCTCCTCGGTCGCCTCGATGATGCGCGCCATCGTGCGCACCGTCTCGATCGGGTACACGCCGACGCTCGTCTCGCCCGAGAGCATCACCGCGTCCGCGCCGTCGAGCACCGCGTTGGCGCAGTCCGAGGTCTCGGCGCGCGTCGGACGGGGGTTCGTCGTCATCGACTCGAGCACCTGCGTGGCGACGATGACCGGCTTCGCGTTGCGACGGGCCAGCTCGACCGCGCGCTTCTGCACGAGCGGGACCTGCTCGAGCGGCAGCTCCACGCCGAGGTCGCCGCGGGCGACCATGATGCCGTCGAAGGTCTGGACGATCTCCGCGAGGTTGTCGACGGCCTGCGGCTTCTCGATCTTGGCGATGACCGGGACGACCCGGTTCTCCTCCTCCATGATCCGGCGCACGTCGTCGTAGTCGGCGGCGTTGCGGACGAAGGACAGCGCGATGATGTCGGCGCCGATCTGGAGCGCCCAGCGCAGGTCGCTCTCGTCCTTGTCGCTCAGCGCCGGGATCGACACCGCGACGCCCGGCAGGTTGAGGCCCTTGTTGTTCGACACCGGGCCCGGCACCTCGACGCGGGTGACCACGTCGTTGCCCTCGACCGCCGTGACGCGGACGAGCACCTTGCCGTCGTCGATGAGGATCGGGTCGCCCGGCGAGACGTCGCCAGGCAGGCCCTTGAACGTCGTCGAGACGCGCTCCTTGGTGCCCTCGACCTCGTCCGTCGTGATGGTGAAGACGTCACCGACGGCGAGCTCGTGCTTGCCCTCCACGAACCGCCCGAGGCGGATCTTCGGGCCCTGCAGGTCGACGAGGACGGCGACCGAACGGCCCGACGCCTTCGCCGCGGCGCGCACGTTGTCGTAGACGCGCTTGTGCGCCTCCGTGTCGCCGTGGCTGCGGTTGATCCGCGCGACGTCCATGCCGGCGTCGACGAGGGCCTGGATCTGTTCGGGGGACTCCGTCGCCGGGCCGAGAGTGCACACGATCTTCGCTCTACGCATGGGTCGAGCCTAAGCCTTCCTGCTGGACACGGTCGGACCAACGTCCTCCCCCGCCCGAGGCCCGGGCGGGTATCGACGCAGGTCGGATGGGGGGAGATTCAGGGACGGAGCGCCACGGTGCTGGCCGCGACCGGCGCGGGCAGCTCGGTGTCGCCCGAGAGGAAACGGTCGACCGCGGCGGCCGCGGCGCGGCCCTCGGCGATCGCCCAGACGACGAGCGACTGCCCGCGGCCCGCGTCGCCGGCGACGAACACGCCGGGCACGGTCGTGGCGAAGTCGTCGCTGCGCTGCACCAGGCCGCGCGGTGTGAGCTCGACGCCGAGCTGCTCGGTGAGCTGCGGCGTCTCAGGCCCGGTGAAGCCCATGGCGACCAGCACGAGATCCGCGGGGATGTCGTGCTCGGTGCCGGGCTTCGGCACGCGGCGCCCGTCCGACAGGTACTCGGTCTCGGCGAGGCGCAGCCGCTCGACGCGCTCGTCGCCCACCAGCTCGACGGTCGACGCGAGGAACGTCCGCTCGCCGCCCTCCTCGTGCGAGGACGAGACCTCGAACAGGATCGGGTCGGTGGGCCACGGCTGGTTCGCGGGGCGCTCGGTCGGCGGCCGGCGGCCGATGGCGAGCGTCGTCACCGACGCCGCGCCCTGGCGCAGCGCCGTGCCGAGGCAGTCCGAGCCGGTGTCGCCGCCGCCGATGATGACGACGTGCTTGCCGGCGGCGGTGATCTGGTCCTCGACGGTCTCGCCCGCGACGACGCGGTTCGCCTGGTGCAGGAAGTCCATGGCGACGTGGACGCCCGCGAGCTTCTTGCCGGGCACCTCGAGCTCGCGCGGCACGGTCGCACCGGTCGCGACGACGAGCGCGTCGTAGCGCGCGTGCAGCTGCGCCCACGTGACGTCGCGGCCGATCTCGACGCCCGTGCGGAACCGGGTGCCCTCGGCCTCCATCTGCTCGAGACGGCGGTCGATGTGGACCTTCTCGAGCTTGAAGTCGGGCACTCCGTAGCGCAGCAGGCCGCCGACGGCGTCGTCGCGCTCGTACACCGCGACCGTGTGGCCCGCGCGCGTGAGCTGCTGCGCGGCGGCGAGACCCGCCGGGCCCGAGCCGACGACCGCGACCGTGTGGCCGGTCAGGCGCTGCGGCACCTGTGGCGTCACGAGGCCGCGCGCGTAGGCCTCGTCGATGATCGTGGCCTCGATGTTCTTGATCGTCACCGGCGGCTGGTTGATGCCCAGGACGCAGGACGTCTCGCAGGGCGCCGGGCAGATCCGGCCCGTGAACTCCGGGAAGTTGTTCGTCGCGTGCAGCCGGTCGTAGGCGTCGGCCCACTGCCCACGCCAGACCAGGTCGTTCCACTCCGGGATGAGGTTCCCGAGCGGGCAGCCGTTGTGGCAGAACGGGACGCCGCAGTCCATGCAGCGGCCGGCCTGCTCGCGCAGGAACGGCTGGCCGTCCTCGAGGTGCTCGTGCACGTCCTTCCAGTCGCGCAGGCGCAGCTCGACGGGCCGGTTGGGCGGCACCTCGCGGTGGCGCACCTTCAGGAAGCCGCGGGGGTCAGCCACGAGCCACCTCCAGGATCTTGTCCCACACGCCCGGCGCCGCCAGGTCGAGGCCGTCGGCCTCGGCCTTCGCGAGCGCACGGCGGATGGTCGCGTACTCGGTGGGCAGCACACGCGTGAAGCGCGCCCGCGTGCCCGGGGGGTCGTCGAGGAGCTGCGCCGCCACGGGCGAGCCCGTCTCCTCGTGGTGCTGGCGGAGCAGGTCGGTGACGAGCGCGAAGTCGTCGTCGTCCAGCGGGTCGAGCGCGAGCTCGCCCGAGGCGACCGCCTCCTTGTTGACGAGCGCCCGGTCGAGGTCGAGCACGTACGCGGTGCCGCCCGACATGCCGGCGCCGAAGTTGCGCCCGGTCCGCCCGAGCACGACCACCGTGCCGCCCGTCATGTACTCGCAGCCGTGGTCCCCGACGCCCTCGACGACGAGCGTCGCGCCCGAGTTGCGGACCGCGAACCGCTCGCCGACCAGGCCGCGCAGGAACGCCTGGCCGCTGGTCGCGCCGTAGCCGATGACGTTGCCAGCGACGACGTTGACCTCGCTCTGCAGCACGGCCGCGCGGTCGGGTCGCAGGACGAGCCGCCCACCGGACAGCCCCTTGCCCACGTAGTCGTTGGCGTCGCCGAACAGGCGCAACGTGATGCCGCGAGGCAGGAACGCGCCGAACGACTGGCCGGCCGAGCCCGTGAGGGTCACGTCGATCGTGCCGTCCGGCAGGCCGTCGCCGCGGTACCGCTTCGTCACCTCGTGGCCGAGCATCGTCCCGACCGTGCGGTTGACGTTGCGGATCGGCAGCGCGATCCGCACCGGCTCGCGGTGCTCGAGCGCGTCGGCCGCCAGCGCGACGAGCTGGTTGTCGAGCGCGCGCTCGAGCCCGTGCTCCTGGTCCTTCGTGTGGTGCAGCGCGCTGCCCGGTGCCGGCTCGGGGACCGCGAGCACCGGCGCCAGGTCGAGGCCCTCGGCCTTCCAGTGGTCGACCGCGGCGCGCGTGTCGAGCACCTCGACGTGGCCGACGGCCTCCTCGATCGACCGGAAGCCGAGCTGCGCGAGCAGCTCGCGCACCTCCTGCGCGATGAACTCCATGAACGTCACGACGAACTCGGGCTTGCCCGAGAACCGTGCCCGCAGCTCGGGGTTCTGCGTCGCGACGCCGACCGGGCACGTGTCGAGGTGGCAGACGCGCATCATGATGCAGCCCGACACGACGAGCGCCGTGGTCGCGAAGCCGAACTCCTCGGCGCCCAGCAGAGCGCCGACCACGACGTCGCGGCCCGTCTTGAGCTGGCCGTCGACCTGCACGACGACGCGGTCGCGCAGGTCGTTGAGGACCAGCGTCTGCTGCGTCTCGGCGAGGCCGATCTCCCACGGCGTGCCCGCGTGCTTGAGGCTCGTGAGCGGGCTCGCGCCCGTGCCGCCGTCGTGCCCCGAGATGAGCACGACGTCCGAGTGCGCCTTCGCGACGCCCGCCGCGATCGTGCCGACGCCGAACTCGGAGACGAGCTTGGTGTGGATCCGCGCGCGCGGGTTCGCGTTCTTCGCGTCGTGGATGAGCTGCTTGAGGTCCTCGATCGAGTAGATGTCGTGGTGCGGCGGCGGCGAGATGAGCCCGACGCCCGGCGTGGAGTGCCGCGTCTTGGCGACCCACGGGTACACCTTGTGGCCCGGCAGCTGACCGCCCTCGCCGGGCTTGGCGCCCTGCGCGAGCTTGATCTGGATGTCGTCCGCGTTCGTGAGGTACTCGCTCGTGACGCCGAACCGGCCCGACGCGATCTGCTTGATCGCGCTGCGGCGCTCGGGGTCGTAGAGGCGCTCCGGGTCCTCGCCGCCCTCGCCGGTGTTCGACTTGGCGCCGATCCGGTTCATCGCGACCGCGAGGGTCGAGTGCGCCTCCTCCGAGATCGAGCCGTACGACATCGCGCCCGTGTTGAAGCGCTTGACGATCTCGCTGACGGGCTCGACCTCGTCGATCGGCACCGGCGGGCGCACGCCCTCCTTGAACGTCAGGAGGCCGCGCAGCGTCATGAGCCGCGTCGACTGCTCGTTCACGCGGTTCGTGTACTTGCGGAAGATGTCCATCTGCCGCGTGCGCGTCGAGTGCTGGAGGCGGAACACCGTCTCCGGGTCGAACAGGTGGTCCTCGCCGTCGCGGCGCCACTGGTACTCGCCGCCGACCGCGAGCCGGCTGTGCGGCTTGCGGTTGCCGCTCGCCGGGTACGCGTCGGCGTGGCGCGCAGCGACCTCGGCCGCGAGCACGTCGAGGCCCACGCCGCCGAGCCGGCTCGTCGTGCCCGTGAAGTACCGGTCGACGAGCGCCTGCGACAGGCCGATGGCCTCGAAGACCTGGGCCCCCCGGTAGGACGCGATCGTCGAGATGCCCATCTTCGACATGACCTTGAGGACGCCCTTGCCGAGCGCCTTGATGAGGTTCTTGACGGCCTTCTCGGCCGTGACGCCGGCGGGCAGGTACCCGTCGTTCGCGAGCTCCTCGACGGTCTCCATCGCGAGGTACGGGTTGACCGCGGCGGCGCCGTAGCCGATGAGCAGCGCGGCGTGGTGCACCTCGCGCACGTCGCCCGCCTCGACGACCAGCGAGATCCGCGTCCGGTTGTGCCGGCGCAGCGTGTGGTGGTGCACGGCCGAGACCAGCAGCAGCGACGGGATCGGCGCGAGGTCGGCGTCGGAGTTGCGGTCCGAGAGCACGAGGAAGCTCACGCCGTCGGCGATCGCGCGGTCGACCTCGGCGAAGATCTCCTCGAGGCGCGCCTCGAGGGCCGCTCCCCCGCCGTCCACCTTGTACAGGCCCCGGATCGTGATCGCCTTGAAGCCCAGCGAGGGCTCCTTCGCGACGTGCACGATCTTCGCCAGCTGGTCGTTGTCGAGCACCGGGAACGGCAGCATGAGCTTGCGCGCGTGCTCGGGGCCATCCGTCAGCAGGTTCGGCTCGGGACCGATCGCGCCGCCGATCGACGTGACGAGCTCCTCGCGGATCGCGTCGAGCGGCGGGTTCGTGACCTGCGCGAACATCTGCGTGAAGTAGTCGAACAGCAGGCGCGGCCGGCTCGACAGCACGGCCACGGGCGTGTCGGTGCCCATCGCGCCGATCGGCTCGACGCCCGTCGCCGCGATCGGCGTGAGGATGACCTTGAGCTCCTCCTCGGTGTAGCCGAACGTGCGCTGCCGACGCCGCACGGAGGCCGACGAGTGCGCGACGTGCTCGCGCTCCGGGAGCTGGTCGAGGTAGACCGCGTTCTCGCGGACCCACTGCGCGTACGGCCGCTGCGCCGCGAGCTGGGCCTTGATCTCGCCGTCCTCGACGATGCGGCCCTGGCCCACGTCGACCAGGAACATCTTGCCGGGCTCGAGGCGGCCCTTCGCCACGACCGTCGCGGGGTCGATGTCGAGCACGCCGGCCTCGGACGCGCACACGACCAGCCCGTCCTCGGTGACCCAGTACCGCCCGGGACGCAGGCCGTTGCGGTCCTGCACCGAGCCGATGAGGGTGCCGTCGGTGAACGTGATCGCCGCCGGGCCGTCCCACGGCTCCATGAGCGTCGAGTGGTACTCGTAGAACGCGCGGCGGGCCGGGTCCATCTGCGCGTGGTTCTCCCACGCCTCCGGGATCATCATCATCACCGCGTGCGGCAGCGACCGACCCGCCAGGTGGAGGACCTCGAGCACCTCGTCGAAGCTGCCCGAGTCCGACCCGCCGGGGGTACAGACCGGCAGCAGCGGGGAGAGGTCGCCGAGCAGCTCGCTCGACAGCGCGCCCTCGCGCGCCGCGACCCAGTTGCGGTTGCCGCGGACGGTGTTGATCTCGCCGTTGTGCGCGATGAGCCGGAACGGCTGCGCGAGCGGCCAACTCGGGAACGTGTTGGTCGAGAACCGCGAGTGGACCAGCGCGATCTCGGTCGCATAGCGCGGGTCGGACAGGTCGGCGAAGAACGGCTCGAGCTGGCCGGTCGTCAGCATGCCCTTGTACGCGAGCGTGCGGGCGGACAGCGACGCGAAGTACAGGCCGAGCTCGCGCTCGGCGCGCTTGCGCAGCCGGAACGCGCGGCGGTCGAGGTCGACGCCCGACAGCTCGCGCGAGGGGTCCGCGACCACCAGCTGGCGGAAGACCGGCATGGACGCGCGCGCCGTGGGGCCGACGAGGTCGGCGGTGACGACGACCTCGCGCCACGCGAGCACGTCGAGCTTCTCCTCCGCGGCGATCGCCTCGACGCCGGCGACGGCCGAGCGCTGCTCGTCGGCGTCCGTCGGCAGGAACGCCAGGCCGATCGCGTAGAACCCCGCGGGCGGGAGCTCCGCGTCGACGACGTCGCGCAGGAAGGCGTCGGGGATCTGCGTCAGGATGCCCGCGCCGTCGCCCGAGTCGGCCTCGGCGCCCACCGCGCCGCGGTGGTCGAGGTTGAGCAGCGCGGTCAGGCCCGCGTCGACGATGTCGCGACCCGGCGTGCCGCGCAGCGTCGCGACGAACGCGAAACCGCACGCGTCGTGCTCCGCGGCAGGGTCGTAGAGACCCTGGCGTCCGGGCACCGGGGCGCTCACGAACGACGTCGACATCAGCACCGTCCTCACGATCCCCCGGGGTTCGGGGGAAGTAGCAACTGCATGGGGAACGCGCGGGACGTCGTTGGCCCTGACGTGTGGCGAACGATACAACGCGGTGGGGACACCGCCTGCATCGCGAGGAGTCGTGCCGACCGCGGGTTCAGCGGGCGGGATCGACAGCGTTCTGCTCGTCGTCCTGCAGGGTGGGGGGTGCCAGCAGGAGGGTCGTGTCACGTCCAGGGTGCCGACGTCCGACCATCACGAACGCTACCAGCGCGCCGACGAAGACGATCGCGGCCGTCCAGACGTTGAGGCGGACGCCCAGGAAGTGGTGCGCGTCGTCGATCCGGACCATCTCGATCCAGAGCCGGCCCGACGTGTAGATCATCACGTAGGCCCAGAACACGCGGCCGTAGCCGAGCCGGAACCGCCGGTCGAGCCAGACGAGCAGCACGGCGCCCGCGAGGTTCCACAGGATCTCGTACAGGAACGTCGGGTGGAACAGCGTCCCCGGCGCGTAGCCGGCCGGCAGGTGCGCGTCGTCGATGCGCAGGCCCCACGGCAGCGTCGTCGGACCGCCGAAGAGCTCCTGGTTGAACCAGTTGCCGAGCCGGCCCAGCGCCTGCGCGACGAGCAGGCCCGGTGCGAGCGCGTCGGCGAACGGCGCGAGCCGCACGCCCGCGCGGTGGCAGCCGATCCACGCGCCGACGCCGCCGAGCGCGATCGCGCCCCAGATGCCCAGCCCGCCCTCCCAGATGGCGAACGCGCGCCACGGGTGGCCGCCCTCGCCGAAGTACGCGTCGGGCGACGTGATCAGGTGGTACAGCCGGCCGCCGACGATGCCGAAGGGCACGGCCCAGAACGAGACCTCGAGGACGGTGTCCGGGTCGCCGCCGCGGTCCTTCCAGCGGCGTTGGCAGATGAGGACGGCAGCGACGATGCCGACGAGGATCGCGAGCGCGTACGCGCGGACGGGGAACGGCCCGAGGTGCCACTCGTTGTGCGGCGGGCTCGGGATCGAGGCGAGGAACGCACCGGTGCGCGTCACCGGCTCGCCTCCCGCACGCCCTGCGCGAGGTCGGCCGTCAGGGCGGCGAGCGCGTCGAGGCCGGCGCCGGGCGTCTCGGCGTCGACCAGCGCACGCACGAACGCCGAGCCGACGATGACGCCGTCGGCGTAGCCGGCCACCTGACGCGCCTGCTCGGGGCGCGAGACGCCCAGGCCGACGCACACGTGCGCGGCGCCCGCCGCCCGCGTGTCGGCGACGAGCTGCTCGGCGCGCGAGCCGACCGTGGCGCGCTCGCCGGTGACGCCCATCGTGGAGGCGGCGTAGACGAAGCCGCGCGACGCGGCGGCGGTCGTGGCGAGGCGCTCGGGCGTCGAGCTCGGCGCGACCAGGAACACGCGGTCCAGCCCGTGCTCGTCCGACGCGGCGAGCCAGTCGCCGGCCTCGTCGGGGATCAGGTCGGGCGTGATGAGCCCCGCGCCGCCGGCCGCGGCGAGGTCGCGTGCGTACGCGTCGACGCCGTAGCGGAGCACGAGGTTCCAGTACGTCATGACGAGGATCGGCGCGCCGCGCCCCGCGAGCTGCTCGACGACCGTGAGCGTGTCGCGCACCCGCGTCCCGGCGCGCAGCGCCGCGTCGACCGCGCGCTGGATGAGGGGACCGTCCATGACCGGGTCCGTGTACGGCATGCCCAGCTCGACGACGTCCACGCCGGCGTCGATCATGGTCCGCACCGCGTCGATCGAGCCCGCGACGCTCGGGAACCCGACGGGCAGGTAGCCCACGAGTGCCGCGCGGCCCTCCTCGGCGCGCAGCCGGTCGAGCCGCGCTGCCGTCGGCGACGCCACGTCGACGCTCGTCACTGGACCTCCACCGTCTCGTCGTCGAGCAGGCCGAACCACTTCGCCGCCGTCGCCACGTCCTTGTCACCGCGGCCCGAGAGGTTGACGAGCAGCACGGGCTCGTCGGCCCACTCGCGCGCCTCGCGGCCGAGCTGGATCGCGCCGGCCAGCGCGTGCGCCGACTCGATCGCGGGGATGATCCCCTCGGTGCGGCACAGGATGCGGAACGCGTCCATCGCCTCGTCGTCGGAGACCGGGCGGTACTCGGCGCGGCCCAGGTCGTGCAGCCAGGCGTGCTCCGGGCCCACGCTCGGGTAGTCCAGCCCCGCCGAGACCGAGTGGCTCGGCACCGTCTGGCCGTCCTCGTCCTGCAGCAGGTACGAGCGCGCGCCGTGCAGCACGCCGGGGAACCCGCCGCTGAACCGCGCGGCGTGGTCGCCCGCCGACAGCCCGCGGCCGCCGGCCTCGAACCCGAAGAGCCGCACGCCGGAGTCGTCGAGGAACGCGTTGAAGATGCCCATGGCGTTCGAGCCGCCGCCGACGCACGCCGCGACCGCGTCGGGCAGCCGGCCCAGCTCCTCGAGCAGCTGCGCGCGCGCCTCCTCGCCGATGATCTTGTGGAAGTCGCGGACCATCTCCGGGAACGGGTGCGGGCCGGTCACCGTGCCGAGCAGGTAGTGCGTCGTCTCGACGTTGGCGACCCAGTCGCGCAGCGCCTCGTTGATGGCGTCCTTGAGCGTGCGGGTGCCGATCGCCACGGGGACGACCTCGGCGCCGAGCAGCCGCATCCGGGCGACGTTGAGCGCCTGGCGGCGCGTGTCCTCCTCGCCCATGTAGATCGTGCAGTCGAGGTCCATGAGCGCGGCGGCGGTCGCGGTCGCGACGCCGTGCTGGCCGGCGCCCGTCTCGGCGATCACGCGCTTCTTGCCCATGCGCTTCACGAGCAGCGCCTGGCCGAGCACGTTGTTGATCTTGTGCGAGCCGGTGTGGTTGAGGTCCTCGCGCTTGAGGAAGACGCGCACGCCCTCGCCGACGTGCGCCGCGAAGCGCGGCACCTCCGTCAGCGGGCTCGGCCGACCGGTGTAGGTGCGGTGCAGCCGCGCGAGCTCGCGCCCGAACGCCGGGTCCGTGAGCGCCTTGTGGTACTCGGTGTCGAGCTCGTCCAGGGCGGCGATCAGCGCCTCGGGCACGTAGCGGCCGCCGAACTCGCCGAAGTACGGCCCCTGGTGCGTGCCTAGCGGGCCCGCCTCGAGCGCCTCGCGGAGCGCGGCCGACACCTGCGGAC
>Ga0164242_10008537_pt1 | contig 11107 bp, 7 predicted proteins | sample OricomgcompostMG_FD_108783 | JGI IMG/M metagenome (GOLD analysis project Ga0164242, IMG submission 108783) | Miracle-Growth compost microbial communities from Emeryville, California, USA - Original compost - Miracle growth compost (MG) ...
AAAATAGAAATGTAAGATGCCTCAAAATGAAAACTGCAATAATGTCAGACTATTTAAGAAAATAAACTAACGTTTAAATGGGAAAGTGCTTGAGAACTGGGAAAGTACCTTGAGAATTTACAGTTATGCCAAAAACAACGGGTTATTCCCGGTTGAAGGCTATAAGCGCTATAATCTGCGCAGCAATATCACCACGCATATTGGCAACAACCTGAAATTGGAATTGAACTTGGCTGGTATTTTCACCAAAACCCATGATGAAGGGGTATTTGGTTCGGAATACATTATCCGTCAGGTGTATAATACGCCACCTACCCGGGTCAACCGGTTTTCAAACGGAACCTATGCCTTTGTTCCGGAGCAAAGGGGCAATGGTGATCAGCAGTCTCAGGCAAATTCCGGGTACTGGAACAGGGATAACAACATCATCAACTCTAATTTATCCATACAATACAGTATTCCAGGTGTCCGGGGATTATCGCTAAAAGGCACCATGAGTTATGATAAAACCATGGGTTTCCAAAAAAGGTTTGCCACGCCTTATGAAGTGTACAGCATTGACAACAATGGAGAGTTCTACCCGGTCAATGTAAATCCAATTACGCCCTATCTAAGAGAATATTATGCGCAGCGCTGGCAATTAACCTATGAAGGCTCTGTGCATTTTGACAGGCACTTTGACAGGCATCATGTTGGCGCCCTGCTTTTATACTCTCAAACTGAGATCAAATCAGATAATTTCAATACGCAACGCAGCAATTTCGTGTCTGATGCCCTGGCTGAATTAAACCTGGGTGATCCCACCCAGGTCACCAATCAGGGCAGCGGTTCGCAGAGCGCCCGTCGTGGCGTAGTGGGCCGGTTAACCTATGATTATGCCAACAGATACCTGGCAGAGTTTAATTTCCGATACGACGGTTCGGATATATTTCCACCCAACCATAGATATGGTTTCTTCCCTTCCATTTCAGCGGGATGGGTCATTTCGCAGGAAAACTTCTTTAAGGAAGCCCTGCCCCAGGTCAACTTCCTCAAATTAAGAGGATCCTGGGGTCAGTTGGGCAATGACCGGGTGGAACCCTATCAATTCCTGTCCACTTATAGTCTTTCAGGCGGCTATAGTTTCGGGGGGCCCAATCCTACTTACTATCAGTCCCTCAGTGAAAATGTACTGCCTAATCCTAATTTTACCTGGGAAAGAGCGGAGATGACGGATATTGGCCTGGAAATTCAACTCTGGCAAAATCTGCTGGGTATAGAAGTGGATTATTACCATAAACGCACAAAGGACATTTTGATCCCGCCTTCAGATCAGGTGCCATCGGTCATTGGTATCGATCTGCCTTCTCAAAATAACGGCATTGTGGATAACGCTGGTTGGGATATCAGCCTGAACCACCGGGGCCACATCGGGAAATTTCATTACTACATTTCCCCAAATGTCAGTATTACCCATAGTAAGGTCATTGAGTTTCCGGAATCCTCCAGCATTCCTGCCTGGCAGCGGATGGCGGGCAAGGCCGTGCCATTTAGTGGCGGCAGGGTGATCCCCTCCACTGCCAGATATTCTTATATCTTGGGCTACCATGCGCTGGGTTTATACCAGTCAGAGGAGGAAATTGCCAACGGTCCTACGCCGCCCTATCCTAATGTCAAACCGGGGGATATCCGCTATGCGGACATCAATGGTGACGGTAAAATCACCGCGGAGGATAAAACCGTTATGAGCGCCAATTTCTTTCCGCCCGTCCAGTACGGCATTAGGCTGGGTGGAAGCTATAACGGTATAGAACTCAATATTTTATTTCAGGGGGCCGCAGGCGTGGACGCGTTCACCTATCTGTACAATAACCAATATAATGAAGTGGCTCTTGACAGGTGGACGCCCGAGCATACGAATGCCAGTTATCCCAGACTCTGGTATAACAATCAAAATAACACACAGAACTCAGATTATTGGGTTAAGAACACCTCTTACATGCGCTTAAAAAATATAGAAGTCGCCTATCAGCTGCCTCAGGCACTGTTGCAGAGATATGGTATCCATCAACTTCGGATTGCGCTGGGGGCCAATAATTTATTAACCTTCACGAAATTCAAGGAATTTGACCCGGAATCCGCCGGTGAGATCAGGGATCCGCTGATGAAATCCTACTCCCTGAGTGTACTGTTGAACTTTTAAGCGCCTGTGAACGCTTGTAAGTGCAGTTAAAGTGCTTAAAAAAAACACGATTATTTTCATATATAATATAAATGCAGATGATGTATAAGCAATTCATTCGACTTCTTTTTTCGCTATGGGCACTGGTTTTATTTAGTGCCTGTAATAAAGATTTTTTAGATAAAGGGCCTTTGGATCAGTACAGTGACGCCAATGTCTGGACGGACAGCACGCTTCTAATGCGCTATGTTGATGGCATCTATGGGTCAATCCATAGTATTTATGATGACGCCGGTAGCTGGCTGCCGATGGATATCACTGATGAGGGCAAAGCTGCCAGAAGCTTTTTGATCTGTAACCAGATCAATAACGGTCAATATAACAGCTCGGACAACATCTATCAAGACAGGTGGCAGGATGTTTATGCCAATGTGCGAAAATGCAATCAGTTTATGGCTCACCTGGAGGACATGCCTTTAAGCGAGCAGTTAAAGCAAAGACTGGTAGGTGAGGTCAGGTTTTTAAGGGCATTGAACTATATGCAACCCTACAGCCTGTTTGGCCCCTTCCCTATTGTAGATAAGGTATTGACCCTGAAAGACGAGTTAGCCATCCCCAGAGGAACCGCCGAGGCCTGCGTAGCTTTTATAAATGAGGACCTTGAGGCCGCTGCGGCCGCCCTTCCTGTTCAATATGCTGAATCGACAGATCTCGGCCGGGCGACCAGGGGTGCCTGCCTGGGCATGCAGTGCAGGCTGCTGCTCAACGATAAGGATTATGCGGGCGCAGCTAAGGCGGCAAAGGCTGTGATGGGTCTGGGTGTTTACCAGTTATTTGAAGGTGGCTACGCTGAAATGTTTTATCCAGAAAATGATGATAATGTGGAGGTGATCTTTAATAAAGAATATGCGGGCGACCTAAGTAATCAGGTGCACGACTTAGACTTATATGATAATTCTTCCTTTTTTACTGGTTTTTCCAGTCTGGTGGATGTGCCTACACAAAACATGGTAGACAATTATGAAATGACCGACGGCAAGACGGCTGCTGAATCGGACAGTTATAACCCTGAGCATCCTTATGAGAACAGGGATCCCCGCTTTTACGCCAGTATCATCTATGATGGGGCCAGCTGGCTGGGCAATACCATGGATCTGATCAAGGGGTCAAAATACAATCCCACCAGCAGGCCCTCTCCCACTGGGTATATGCTGCGCAAATTTTTGAATCCAAATTACGCTTTTAACGAATCCAGCAACAGTAACTATCAGAATTGCATTATGCTGCGTCTTTCTGAAATCTACCTGAACTACGCAGAGGCTGAGTTTAAATTAGGTAATATAGAAGAGGCCAGGATCTATGTCAATAAAATCAGGTCCAGAAAAGGCGTTGACATGCCAGAGATCCCGCCGGGACAGATGACCTGGGAGAAATACGTCAGGGAGCGCACGGTTGAGCTGGCCTTTGAAGGACAGCGCTTCAACGATATCCGCCGCTGGGAAATGGGACCAGCGCTCATCGGTGCAGATATTAAGGCCATGCTGGTACAGCAGGCAGACGGTAAACGCCAATATACAGTCACTTCTTTAGAAAAAAGATACTTTGATCCTAAAATGTATTATTTCCCGATTCCAAAAGGCGAATTGAATAAATATCCTGCCGGTAAGGTACTTGAACAAAATCCTGGCTGGGATTAATTAACACACCTAAAATTTTATAAAATGAATAACACTATTTGTAATATCACGACTGTTATGGATAAATATAATGATCCCGTCCATTACAGCTATAGCAAAACCAGTAGCCATCACTTTATTGCTGTACGTCCCCCAAAAAAGAAGTTCCAACAGCTTTTAACCGGACTTCTTTTGACGGGCAGTCTGCTACTTGGCAGTATTTGCTGCTTCGGACAGGTTGAAAATCCATTATTGGATACCGCCAGTCTGCCTACCCTGGAAAAGCTGGCGCAGAATAACCCTGACTCCCTTAGTTATCAGATGGCCTATATAAAAGCCTTTCGCAAGAATATTCCGGGCGCTACCTGGGATAATCAGGATTCCATCATAAAGCTGATCATCCCTCAGTATAAAAAGTGGATGGCCGCTCACCCAAATTCTGGCGTATTACCTTTTGCCATCGGTCAGTCATTGGCCAACGCGGAGAGTCCGGATGCGAAACCCTATTTGCTAAAAGCCGTATCCATTGACCCTACACTTGCAAAAGCCTGGGCTGCCCTATCCATTGATGCTGAAAGGTGGGGCGATATCAAAGGCTCTAAGGAATATATGCATAAGGCTGCTCTGGCAGCGCCTGAGGACCCCTCTTACGCATTTTATTATGCTATGGATTTTGAAGCGTCTGCTCCTGAATTATGGAAGCAAAAGATATTCGAACTGGCTGAAAAATATCCTGACAATGAAAGAGGTGCTCAGGGTCTTTACTGGCTTGCTAACAGAAACCCGGATATCCAAGAAAAAACGGCTACCTATGAAAAGTTAAAGGCGCTGTATCCACCGGAAAAATTCAGCTGGTCAGAAAGTGGCATGCAAGAATTATTTACCCTTTATCTGGTAAAGGAACCTCAAAAGGCAAAGGCTCTTTCCACTAAGCTGCTGGATAAAAGGGGTTGGCCCAAGCTGGACTCTATTGCGAGTGGTGTAATTAAATTCAATCAATTAATTGAGCAAGGCAAAGCAGCGCAGGCAATGACGGTCATTGAAAGCTTACAATTGCCTCGCTACCCTGATTTGGCTTCCACAATAGCTTTGCTATATGCAAAAGCAGCGGACAAAGCCGGAAAACCGGATAGCAGTTATAAAAAATTAACCAGTTTATATGCAAAAGAACCAACTACTTCCTTAATGGAAGCCATTGAGCAGTATGCACATAAGCTTGGAAGGAACAGATCGCAGATTCAAAAAGATATTCATGCTTTAAGAACCAGCTCAGCAAAACCTGCCCCTGATTTTAACCTGGGCCTTTATAGTTCAAACGGTAAGGCAAAATTGGCGGACTTTAAAGGCAAGGTCGTATTGCTAACCTTTTGGTTTCCGGGTTGCGGCCCGTGTAGGGGAGAATTTCCGCATTTTCAAAATGTAATCAATAAATTTAAGGGGCAACCCGTGTCTTATATTGGTATTAATGTCAATCCTTCACAGGACCCTTATGTACTTCCTTTTATGAAAGGGACAGGCTATACCTTTATCCCGCTGAGGGCTGACAGCAAATGGGCCTGGGATCATTATAAAGTCCGCGGAGAGCCTACTAATTTCTTAATTGACCAGAATGGCAATATCATTTTCTCCAATTTTAGAATCAATGCGAATAATGAGAAAACACTGGAATTGATGATTAGTGAACTGCTTGCTACAAAATCGTGAAGGGGTTCGAATAAATAAAAATAATTTTATCCGTATTGTAGAGGTGATTTTTAAGAAAAGGGGTGATTTTTGAAAAATCACCCCTTTTTTGGGTAAATATGAGAATACTACAAAACAATATACACCATGGGTAACTCTGGTGAATTTCCCGAACAATCCAGTCTTAAAATATTCTATTTGTTTAAAAATATAGTGCATCAAACTCGTAGAACTGGGCAATAATAATTACCTTTAACAGCACATTTAAACTTCCAAAATTTATTATTAATCCAAATGAAACGACGCGCTTTCTTTTGGGGACTCACTATCATAATTATTGCCTCACTTCTGCTTTTCGGGTTCTGGAGTCATCCATTGGCTGACGATTACATTTTGAGTTATCATTTAAAGCAATCAGGGTTCTGGGGGCTTCAAAAATGGATTTACAATAATAATACAGGAAGGTATACATCTTCATTTCTGGGAGCTGCATTTGCCTATAAAGGTTTTCTTTATAATTATTATTTTGTCCCGCTTATTGTTCTTTTATGTGCTAGCCTCTGGTCCTTTTACTGGATCAGCACATGTATATCCAAAATAACCAATTGTACTTCAAGAAAAAATGTAGGGGTTATTTCAATTGTAGCATGGCTAACTTATATTATTATTTTACCTGAAAAATCAACGGCCTTTTATTGGTTTTCCGCAGCGATTACTTACACCACCGGTACAATCTTATTTATATTATACTTGTCAAACTGGATAACTTTATTATCAAATAACGTACATGGGATAAAAAGGGCCTTAAACCAGGCCACCACTCCAATCCTGCTATTTTTAATCATCGGTACCAATGAATTAATGGCTCTGATAACAATGTTAGGCACAATTATGCTTTTTGCCTTTTTGAGGCCTGACCTTAGGTCAAAGCATAAAATAACCATTGTCACTACTTGCCTGACTGGCACTACTGGCCTCCTATTATTGTTTCTCTCACCAGGGATCCATCAAAGAGTAAATGGCGATTTGTTTTCTAACCTGATTCCAGCCGGGCTTTCTACAGCCATTTGGCTTGCCGTGTCTGTATGGTATATAATGAAACTGCCCATCATTTGGTTTATATTAATCCTACTATACTTTGCAGGTTTAAATACAAAAACAGGAGAATACCCTAGCAACCTCAACATTCTATTCCCTACGTTAAGCCAAAAACGGCTTATTTTTATATGTCTGATGATTGCAATAATTCCACTTTTCCTTGTCTTGACTGGTTCCCATGGAAGTTTCCCTATGCGCATGTTAAATGTTGAGTGTTTGACAATTATGGGATGTTTATCCATTTTAACTTATTATATGGGGTATAAATCCCAGGCTAAAAATCACTTTGCTTACTTGCAAAACATTGTAATTAAAAAATATTTTTGGGAACTCATATGTATATTCGTTTTAATTTCACCATTACCCTACCAAATATTCCAAACCTTTTTATCTGGATATAATTACAACTTGGCATTTGAAAACCAAAATGAGGCATTGCGGTCCGCAACTTCCAATACAGTAGTATTACCATCAGATATAAAAACTAGCAGGAAACAAATTATAAAAAATAATAATAGCTTTATTTATGGTAGGGCTATTTTTAGAGAAATTGGCCTACAAAATCCACAACTTATTTATTTTGAACCTATAAAACAGGAAAAATCATTCCAATACAAAATGACATTCTACGACTTAGACTCTGTAAAATTCGGAGAAGACTGGTATGTAAACACATTAAAAAAATAAATAAGCCAAAGTAACAAAACTCAATAATAAATGAGCCAACAATGTTTTTTTGTATATATAAGCTCTTTGTTTAATAATTAGTATTTGTCCGAACCCAATGGCTAGCACTGCTACCACATTGATTTTCAATATCTGAAGTAAATTCAAAGTTAGGAAGTGATTATATAACATAAAAGTAATTACCATTAGTAGTAAAATGGATAATAATATTGGGATATACCTACCAAGTATATTTTCTCTATAAATTATTAGCTCCAATACCGCTACTGTGGTCCATGACACCGCTTGCAAAATAGTCCACATATACACACTTGCATTGTTCAAATATGCATTAACAAAGGAGGGGATTAACTTTGGAGCTAACTGGGGTATCAATAAGTATAAAAATATTCCACCCATTAAGGCTAAAAGAACAATCACTGAAAAGTAATTATCCAATTTAGCATGGGAGTCGCCATATATCTTCCTATAGAGTAGGATTACGACTACTCGATGGAAAATGATTATGGCAGATGCAATTCGGATAAATAAAGAATAAACCCCTACTGCTTTAAAGTCAGTAAAATATTCAATATAAATTCTGGTACTAGTTGTCAGTAAAGAAGTTAGAAATAAAGTAATCACTATCAGCATTCCATATTTCAAGACTCGCCACCAATCTGAATTTTTAATGGACATAAAGTTGCCAATTTCATGAAAGTGAAACCGCAAAACCATAAAAATGGTATAAGTTAGGATGATATACGTCCAGGTGGACAAATTATAATCGGCCTTTTTGAAAAAAATCAGACACCCAAATAATAGCAATAAGATGTATATCCCACAATCGACAACAATCGCTAGAAAATTCTTGCCTTTTAATTTATAGTAGGTTGTAATAAACAACTGATTGGATAATGCCACACCAATTACTATTGCGTTGTAATATAATTTATCAACTGCTCCAGGAATAAATAGACCGGAGATTATAAGTATCACTAATACACTAAAATAAATATTATGGAATATAACATTTAAATTTGCCTCCTTTTCCTTAAATACAAAATAGGCAAAAGCATTGGGGAGCCCCATTGCAAATATGGTTGAGAATGTTTGACCCAAATTCAAAGAGTACTCAAATTCTCCAAATTTGTTTACATCATTTAAGATATGATTCATAAATAATGGGGCAAAATAAACGATGGATTTAACCACGCCATAAGCAAGAAAGAGACAAAACAAATATATTAATCCACGCCTTTTTTGATTTAAGAGAACCACCATTTTGGTAATGAATTCACGCATTAGGTTACTATAAAATATTTTAATTTAATATTTGTATGAGATTAGATATTAATTCTGAACCGATTGGGAACCAATTTACGAAGAAATTGTTGAGGAAAATATTGTACAAGCAAAAGAATTAATAATAGTTCAAATGGGGCTTTGTATCTGACGATCGCTCCAAGAAACGGGACAGTTAATCCAATAATAGCATAATTTATAATGACTAAAAATAATAATACATTATTCTCTGGTTTATAAAGTACAATTGTGGACTTTCTATTAATTCTAAAATAAATAGCTAGAACAAATAATATCCAAACAAATAAATTTTCTAGAAATGTCAAAAAATATAATGGGGAATGGCCTATTTCGCTTGGATAAGGCCTTAATAAAAGATGGTTAAATCCATCAAATATTGCTTCAAAATATACCTTTAGGTTTAGAGTTAGCCGGGTAACTAGGAGTTCTGAGTCGCCTTGTAGCCCTAGAAAAGCATGTTGCTTATCTACCAAACTTTTAGCAAAATTTAGGTTTGGCGGCGCTAAAGCAGATAAAGCAAATAACCCAGTCAAAAATATGGCTCCCAAGCTAAAAACAACAAGCGGTTTGATCCGTTTCATTTTTGTCGAAATAAACCACAATATTCCTACAATTATTGCTGAAAAGCCCCAGAAACTACGTAAAAAGAGCATAAATGCAATAGAAATCATTACTGCCATTATATATTTGGGTTTAGTAAATTTCATGAGGTTTTGCATAGCATACAAATAAATACCCAAAAATGTCATACATAGACCATCTCTATGAAATCCACTCGTCCAAAATACGAAAGGTGGGAAAAAAAATAGCACAAGAAAAAAGGCAGCTTTGTAGTGCGGGTTTATATTTATGAGGAACCGATACAGCTTAAGTAACCCCAAAAAAGTTATAAAATTAAAAATTATTACATTGCAGTAATATCTCCCACCAGTCATTAAGCTACAAGCACCAGATAGCATATCTATTATTAAATATCTATAATAATTAAAATATGACTGTGTCGAGAGAATGTTATAATTTTTGGATGAATCTACATTAAACACACTAACCCAATGCTCCTGATTCAATTTTAGTCCGCCATAAAAATAGTTCCAGGTGTCCGCATTTGGTATTTGATGACTATAAAACTTTCCATACAAGCACCCAATCAAAACTTTAAGTAAGAAAGCAATTAAAAATAAAATGGTGATTTCGGCATGATTTGCATTTTTTGCACCCTTCCAAATAAAAAATCCGGCCAGAAATAGATATAAACTAAATAAAACAACATAAAGCATATTATAATGATAATCAATTATTTCTATAATTTAAGGACCTTATTCTCGAAATCCTCCCAAATTTTAGATTGATTAAAATGCTCCAAAACAAATTGGCGCCCATTTTGACCATGCAATTTTCTAATTTCTGGATGTTCTATATAGAACGAAATTTTTTCAGCAATATTTTTCGGATCATGGGTGCAAAATATACCTGTTTCATTTTCAACAATTGCATCAACACAGCCTGTTACCTTGGTGGTAATTACAGGAACCTCCATAGATGATGCTTCCAAAATTACAGTAGGCAACCCCTCTCTATAAGATGGTAGGATAAAGATATCTAAAGACGCATATATTACTTCAAGTTGTTTGACATAATCTAAATAAATAATTGTTGAATTGGAGGCTATTTTATCTTTAGTCAATTTTGGCAACCCATCTCTCTCCTCATATTCTCCCGCTAAGACTAATTTTACATTACTGTATTTTTCAATTAAAATTTGCCACGCATTAATCAAATCATTTATTCCTTTATCATTCACCATGCGGCCAAAGTAACCTATAAGAATTTCGTTTGGCTTTATTTGATTCTCATTTTTAAAAAAGTCAACATCTTGTTTCTTAATAAATTGTCTTGAATATTTAATAGGATTAAAGGCACCACAAGAACCGTCAGTACCTAAAATGATACCTTTTTCAGGTCTGTTCAATTTATTTTGAATCGAAAATTCCTCAACAGACCTGCTGACATTAATTATCGATGTTGAACAGTAAGATGTCAGTATTTCTATCATTTTAAAAAAAATCCTTCTAAGGCCTTTAGAAGTTTGATATAAAATCCCATGTCTATAATAAATCCTAGTGCCTACACCTACATACTTTGAAGCCAACATCGAAAGTAAGGCTCCCTTTGGAGTATGGCCTATTACCATATCAAATTGTTCCTTCCTTATCAATTTACATAATTTCCATAAAGCCATAACATCTGAAGTTGGGGTAAAAGCCCTATAAATATTTATTGGAACCATCAATATATTTTCAACACGAGTATCATAAAACATTTTAAACGGAGAGCAAGCAATGACAAAAGAATATCCTTTCTCATTATAATAAATAATCATTATTGTCCGGTTAAAAAATAGGAATTTACTCCTCAAACCATTATCTGGCAAAGGATACAGCGAAAAAAATACTTGTCATAATCTAAGGGGGAGCTCCCTGTATGAATTATTAGGTTT
>Ga0164242_10008538_pt1 | contig 11106 bp, 10 predicted proteins | sample OricomgcompostMG_FD_108783 | JGI IMG/M metagenome (GOLD analysis project Ga0164242, IMG submission 108783) | Miracle-Growth compost microbial communities from Emeryville, California, USA - Original compost - Miracle growth compost (MG) ...
AGCGCTCGAACCGCCTCGCCGGCGTCAGCCAATTGGGCAGTGAGCGCGGAACCGACATTGCCGCTTGCGCCAAGCACGACGATGGGCGCCGAATCAGACATCCGGGCTCGCCCATCGTGTGAGTTCGGCAGCGGGGAGGGTCGGCACGACGAGGTAAGAGTCGAATTCACCGCCCGTGCGCACGATGTGCGCACCGCTATTGCGCGTGTCGATGTGCCGCCAGAGTGCGGCACCCGGATAGACGTCGGTCCCGCGAATGATCAGGCGCAGCGTGTCGCCGGCTTCGAATCGCGTGCCGGATGGCCAGATCTCAACGTCGACATCCACGGGGGTGCCAGGCACAACGGGTTGATCGTGCGTATGGGTGTGCCACGGACGGTCATCCCGGCTCAAACTCGCATCGAGCTCTCGACGCGAGGCCCGCAGCCAGCCCAGCGCAACCGGCCCATGCTCGAGAACGTTCGCGTACGCGAAGTCGACCAATTCTCCGGCCGAATTCACCTTCTTGAGCGCCACGAACAAGTCGAGGTCATTTGCCGACTCTGCTTCCACCCAAAGATGAAGCCGAACGGCGCCAACGATGTCCGTCGGCCGGTCGAAGACATGATCGAAAACGACTTCTCCGTCGTCGGACCCATAGCGGGCCGCGGCAGTGTCGCCGGCAGGTTCGGTTGTCAGCGCGCGGCTCGCAGCATCCAGATGCAGAACAGTGCGGCTTGTCTCCACCAGCGGCCACGTGTCCGCCGTGGCCTCGTACCCGGAATAGAACGAGTCACGGATCTCCATGCGCACTCGCGGCCACCGGTCGACCTCGTTGTCAACGCCTTTGAGATAGCGGTCGAAGAACAGCTTCTGGCGCGCGACGGTCGATGGTTGGTGGTAGTACTCCCACTTCTTACGACCGTGTATCTCAAGGTATTTGTCTGTGGACCCGATGCGGTCGAACGCCTCAAGCGTGCCACGCGTGTGGAGCCCTTGGTCCGACCAACTCGCGATCACGAACGCTGGGACATCGATATCTTCCAACACGGGTGCCTTGCTGAGCCAGTACTCATCCTCGAGTGTGTTGGTCGCCATCATGTGGGCAAGCGCTTCGATTTTCGACACCGAGTACTTCAGCCGGTGCGTCTGCCAGAAGAGCGGAAACTCTGACGGGATGCCGCCGTGGAACGAGAACTCGCGAAAGACGTCGCTGAGTCCCTCGCAGGGGTTGATTGCGGCCAGAGCCGGGGGGCGGATCGACGCCGCCCACCATTGCGCGACGGCCAGATAGGACACTCCGGTCATGCCGACCTTGCCGTTGCTCCATGGCTCGTCAGCAGCCCAGGCAATCAGGTCAGCGGCATCGCGGGCCTCTCGCTCATCCCAAATGCTGGCGAATTCGCCACCGGACCACCACGTTCCACGCGGATCCACGTTGATCACGGCGTACCCGAGTGCGCACCATCGTTTCGGATCCGGACCTTCAAAGGTCGTGTACGGCGAAATCCACGCGGGATCCACGCCACCACCGAGGGTGCCGGATTCATCCTTGAATTGTTGATACACGTTGCCGCCGTTGTGCTTGCCATACGGCCCCCAGGCAACCAACGCCGGGATGGGGTTCGGGAGATTCCGCGGCAAGAAAAGGTCCACGTAGATCTCCACGCCGTCCGACATCGTCACGGCGCGATTGCGCTCGATCCGCATCCCGAGATCCTCGATGACAGCACGCTGCGGCGGCGGCGCACCGCCTTCGAGCGGATCCGTTCCTTTTTGAAACAGGAGTCGCTCTGCATCAAAGCTGGTCATTTCGTCACGCGCGCGTCCGCCGTCTCTGCGGCCGTGGGATCGATGCCCGTTCGCACGTACTCGCGGGCGGCATCAAGGGTGTTGTTCGCCGCGACAACGTAGCCTTCGAGGAACTCCCTCTTGTAAGCCAGCTCCTTCGGGCTGCCGTGTTCTTCGCCGGCGAGCGCGAACGTGAAGGTGAAGTTGAGCCCTACTTCGTCGCCCGCGCTGATCTCGTTGACGATTTCGCCGTACACGTTTCCGTTGAGCCTCAGGAAGCGCACGCTCTTCATTGGGTCGAGGAAAATCCGTTCGTAAATCATCTGATACCCCTGCGAGTCTTCATGCATGATTTGACGCAGAAACCCATCATCCGTCCTCTCGATGACCCGGCACTCCACGATCGGCTTCACAAAGAGGTGGGCGAACTCCGCCTTCCAGACCAGCGCCTGCCAGAGGTGTTCTTTGGTCAGGGTGACGTCCTGGCCGTGCGGGTTGGCCGGTACGAGCGGCGTGGCTGCTTCAATCATGGTGAGTCCTTCAATCGTGCTCGGTGGAGATTGTGCTGAGTTGGTCAGTGTGCATCAGAGGTGAACAAGGGTGCGAGGTCGATGTAGACCCGCTGAGCCGCAACCTTGCCGTCGCGGCGCTCGATCGCCGTGAACACCGGAATATCGACGGTGGATCCGTCGAGCCGGGTGTACGTGCAGATCGCCTCGATTGCGGCGAAGTCGCCATCCTCGATCACACGCTTGAAGGTGTGGTGCATGCCTTTGATCATCGTGAAGAAGTGCTCCATGCCGGCGCGCACGGCGTCACGGCCGATATCCATCGGGTGGTTCGCCATTGTCATGGTGCTGTCTTCGGTGAGAAGCTCATCAGCCAGTGTGACGTCGAGGGCGTCGACTCGCGCGTAGAACTCCTCGTACCACGTTTTCGTTGCGGTCTGCGGGGTTGGGTTTGTGATCGTCATGGTCAACGCTCCTTTGAGTTAGTACTGACGCGAGCTCTCTCGCTCTATAGAGGGCTGCGATCTTCTCGCGTGAAAATCACGGCTCTCCTCTGCTAAGCTAGCAGAAGTCAATAGAGATTTCCATCGAGTGATATTGGATTGCCCGCAGAGCTGCAGCACCATGAGAGGTTGAGAGACGACCAATGAAGGCCATCACATTCGAACGACACGGTGAGAGCGACGTTCTTGAATACCAGGAGGTCGAGCGCCCTACCCCGGGGCCGGGCGAGGTTCTCGTGGCCGTCCGCGCCGTCTCGATCAACCACGGCCCGGACATTGAGACCCGCCGTAAGGGATTCGCAATGGGAACAGTTGAAATGCCGCACATCGGCGGCGTCGACCCGGCCGGCGAGATCGTTGAGGTCGGCGCAGGCGTAGAGCGGTGGTCGATCGGAGATCGCGTCGCCGTGTATCCCGTCATCGCCTGCGGTGAATGTGAATTCTGCCTCACCGGCGCACCTGAAAACTACTGCAGCAACTCACGACTGTACGGTGTGCAGACCCAGGGTGGACGCGCCCAGTTCGCTGTCGCCCCGGCAAGCCAACTTGTTCGACTCCCCGGAACGGTGTCATATCAGGAGGCGGCCGCTCTGGGCGTCGCGTACACGACAACGTGGCACGGTATGAAGCAGCGCGCACAACTCACCGCCGACGACACTCTCTTGGTGATGGGAGCCGGTGGCGGATGTGGAGTTGCAGCCGTTCAACTCGGCAAGATGGTCGGCGCTCGCGTGATTGCGGTCACCGGCTCGGCGTGGAAGCAAGATCGCGTCAGGGCGCTTGGCGCCGATGAGGTGTTCAGCTACCACGACGAGGACTGGCCAGCCCAGGTCATGAAGGCGACGGACGGTCGCGGCGTCTCAGTGGCGTTCGACAACGCAGGCACCCGCACGATCGCGTCCAGCATCGGATGTATTGGGCGAGGCGGCCGACTCTTCTGCTCCGGCGGAACGACAGGATTCGAGTTGAGGCTCGATGTGCGCGACCTCTACCGCAACTTGATCAGCCTGTTGTTTTACGTGCAAGGTGCGAAAGCCGACATGGAGGAACTCGTGCGTCTTGTTGCCGACGGCTCGCTCCATCCCGTCGTGGACAGCACGTTCAGCCTCGAGTGTGCGGCAGAGGCTGACGATCATCTCGACGCGCAGCGACATTTCGGGCGGGTCGTATTGCTCGTCGGCGACAACGGCTAGCGGCAGGGCAACTGTGGCCGTGCTACCGCCGCCCGACTAGGCGGATGCCCGCTGCACCATGTTCAGCGCTTCGCGCACCGCCACCGGGTTCTGCTCAGGGGCTACCTTTGCCAGCACCGTCAACGCGGACCGAGCGAGATGGCGTGCCAAGAGGATCGAAGCCTCTTCCGGCTGACCCGATTTGCACGCCTCGAAGATTGCTTCGTGCTCCTCATTGCCGATCTCCCAGGTGCGCGCTGGCGAACCGTAGAGACTGGACCGACGGTATCGTTCGGTGTGGTCGGATACCGACTCAATGATCCGCGACATCTGCTCGTCGCACCCGACCGTGAGTCCGCGATGGAACTGAGAATGCACCGGTTCCCATTCGGAAAGATCCTTCACTTCGGCCGCCGCCCGCATCCGGTCAAGCTTGTCGCGCAACGCTTCGATGTCACTATCCGTCAACGTCGGCACCGTAAGCCTGATGGCCAACGCTTCCATCATGATTCGGCTCGCGTAGACCGCATCAATATCGTTCGGATCGAGTGATGCGACACGCGACCTGCGGTTGTGTTCGGCCACAAGAAGTCCTTCGGCCTGGAGCAGTCGCATCGCCTCGCGCAACGGGGTTGTACTCACCTCAAGCTGCCGCGCGAGCTTGACTTGCGAAAGTACAGCTCCCGGCGCTATCTCGCCGTTCAACAGCATCACCCGCAGCCGCGCGTAGACATCCTCGGTATTGCTGCTCGATCGTGCGATCGGCACAGCGCCTTGCAGCACATCACTCATCCCAGAAGTCTACAGAGCAATGCCGCTGACGCCAACCGAACGCGCCCGCCAGTTCCTGACATTTGTTCACCGTTTGATTTGAATTCTCGCAAGGTCTATAGAATGGCTTGCCCTCAGGCGCTCGAGATCGCGCCGTAGCGATAGCGCGATACGCCTGCCCAGGCTCGCGCATCCTCCACGCACAATCGCAGCGCCGATTCTTGCCGGGTGGTGCGTTACCGCACCACCCGCGACGAGAAACCGCGTTTTCGCACGATTCGCGGTGACGGATATGTTGTTAGTGGGAACATATCTGAGTTAGGCTCAATGGGTCAATAATGATCGCGTGTGAGGATGCCACAGCGGGACACAATTACGGCGAACGACCTCAGTTCTGAGCGGCGTCAGTGCCGCTGAATCGATGGGAGGTCGTCTTGTCCGACGCGGAGCCAGCAGTGCCAGGGAGCCAGGGCATCACACCTCGCGTCGCCCGGCGCTTCGCTGCGCTGCGCAATCCGGATTCGCGCTCGTACATTTTCACCTCTGGACTGTCGATGATGGCAGACAACACCGAGCACGTGATCACGTACTGGGTGCTCTGGCAGACCTTCCATTCGCCCGCCCTCGTCGGCTTCCAAATCATCAGCCACTGGCTGCCATTCCTGTTGCTGTCTGTATGGTCCGGCACGCTTGCCGAGAAGTACGACTGCCGCAGAATCATCCAAGTCGGGCAGGGCCTTTTCATGCTCGTCTCGGCACTCTGGGGCGTGCTGTTCCTCACCAACAGCTTGACCGTGTGGCAAGCGTGCATCCTGCTCGTGCTCCACGGCACAGCCGGCGCTCTGTGGGGTCCGGCCGAGCAACTCATGTTGCACGACTTCGTCGACCGTGCCGAACTGCCAAGTGCCGTGCGTCTGAACGCAACATTCCAGAGCCTCGGGATCCTCTGCGGCCCGGTGGTCGGCTCGGCCCTGCTGCTCTGGCTCGGTCCGGCAAATGGCATCTTCGTGAACGTTTTTCTTTACCTGCCGATGATGGTGCTGATGTTCCGAACGCGGTTCACTGGTCACACGCGCGACGGCGCTTCCGTCGTGGAGAAGACGAAGATCGGCTTTCGCGACACGTTGCGCGTGCTGCGCCGCATCCGGTCGAACCACATGATCATTGCGATGATCATCATCTCCGGGCTCACTGCGATCACGATCGGGAACGCCCTGCAATCCTCGATGCCGGCGTTCGCAGCCAGAATGGGTGCAGGCTCCACGGGCGACCTCACATATGGCGTGCTCTTGTTCGCGATGGGTCTTGGCGGTGTGATCGGCGGATTCTTGCTCGAATCCACCGGAGTGATGCGACCGAGTGTTCGTTCCGCTGTCATCTCGACGGTGGTGTTCGGCGTCGCGATTCTGATCTTCGCCCTGACGGCGAACTATGCGTTAGCGATCGCATCTCTTGTGCTGGCCGGATGCGGGGAAATCGCATCCCTGTCGATCACACAGAGTGTTGTGCAACTCGAGGCCCCGGACGGCGAACGCGGCCGCACCCTCGGCTTGTACGGCATGTTCGCCTCTGGCCTGCGCACCGGAGGTGGGATCACGCTCGGAGCGCTTGGCGCCCTTGTCGGAGTGATCCCGGCGGTCGGGACATTCGCAGCGGTTCTCGCCGTCGGTGCTTTGGTCGCCTGGTGGTACGCCTCGCGTTCACGCCTGCGTCACACACCGAGCTGATCGGACGAATCTCCCAACGCTTGGCTAGGAGTCGTTGCGTACGGATGCCACCGCGGCTTCCGCCTCGCGCACAGACTGCTCGGCGGCCTCGCGAGCAGCCTCGAGTTCTTCTGCCTCCCGTTCGGCGGTGGCAATCCGCTCCTCCAGGTCGGAGAGCCGTTCGCGCAGTTCGTCTCGCTCGTCCTGAAGCCGCGATCGACGTTCGGCGGATCGACGCCTGGCCGCATCAGCCTGTTCGAAATCGGCATTGGCCCGTGTGGCAGCGCGCATCGCGTCCTTGAGTGCAGCCCGGGCACGCAACTCGTCTCGAGACTTGGCGGACGGCCGCTTTCGAGGCCCGGCTTGTGGAACAGACCGCAGACCGGCGATCGGCACGGCGACGGCATCATCAAGGTCAGCAGGACCGAAGCCGTCGGCGCTCAACGCTCGCACGAGGCATCCGCTGGCCACAGCCTTGGCCGCCGTTGCATCGGCGACCGCTGCGATGAACGTTGCGCTCACCTGGTCGGCGGCCGCAGCGCTAATGCTGCCGCCGGCCGCCCGAACCAGCTCCCGTGCGCGGTCGCTGAGCGCGGCAACCAGCGTGCGCCGCTTCGCACTGAGTGCCTGAAGAGCGTCCCGGTCACCATCGTCCTGCGCTTCAGCGAACTCGTCGTGCAGTTCGGTGAGCTGAGAGAGGCTCGAACGGTCTGCTCGAACCAGTGCGTTCACGGCCGCGGCAGCTGCGGACGGCTTGCGCAGTGCACCGATCCGCTTGGCAAGCTCGCGATCTCCCTCGGACGCTGCAGCTCGCGTCGCCTTGGACCGGGCAGCGACGAACTCTGCGGCAGGAACGCCGTAGACATCGCGCACCACCTCGTCGAACGTCATTCTTCGCGCACCTCGGCTGCCGACTTGTCCGGCCGCCAGCCACGCCAGGTCGGATGCCTCAGCGTCCCAGAGCTCGTCCACTCGGTGAACTTCACCTCGCCGACGAGTTTCGGTGTGATCCAATGCACGTCCTTCGCCTCGCTCGCGGGAATGTCGTGCAACGGACTTCTCGCTCGGCGCATCCGAGAAAACCTCGTCAGCATCTGGGCGCGCTCAGCATCCGAGAACCCACTGCCGACCCGACCGACGTAACGCAATCCGTTTTCATCCGGTATGGCGAGCGCGAGTGAGCCAACCGTGCCGGCCAACGCACCCTTGCCGTATTTCCAGCCGGCAACGACCACCTCTTGCGCCCGCTCGTGTTTGATCTTGATCCACTGCCGCGAGCGACGGCCAACACTGTATGTTCCGTCGGCGATTTTGGCTACGATCCCCTCGAGGCCGAGTCGTGCGCTTGTCGCCATCGCTTCGTGGGCATCACCGTCGAACACGTCAGGCACGTGCACGCGCGGCTGTTCGGTGACCAGAGACCGCAGCGCCTCACGACGCGCCCGATACGGCTCCTGCGTGAGATCGTCGCCATTGTCCCTGAGCACATCGAACAACATCAGGTCGACCGGAACACGCCGTCTGGCGCCTTCTACGTCGTTCGGCTGGGTCAATCCGGCACGGGTCTGGAGCAGCCCGAAGTCGGGGCGGCCCTTCGTATTGAATGCCACGATCTCGCCGTCAAGAACGACATCGCGATCGCCAACAGCTGCACGAATCGGCTCCACGAGATCGGGAAACGTGTCTGTCTGGCTGTTGCCGTTGCGACTGATCAATCGGATGCCTCCCGCGTCGACCATGACAATGGTCCGATACCCGTCCCATTTCATCTCGTTGATCCACTGATCGTCTTCGTGGAGGTCGGCGAGCGTGCCCGCCGTGGCCAGCATCGGAGCAAGCGGTTTCTGTGCTGGTCGCGCAACGCGAGCTGAGGATGTGCTGGCCGCAACGCTTCGATCCGTGCGGTGCCGTGCCCGCGCTGCGCCGGCAGGCGCCATCAGGTGCATCAGCCAGTTGTTCGCCTTCGCGTCTCCGCTTCCGGTGTGGATGAGCGCGTATCGACGAGGTTCACCGCGCAGGCCGCCGTCGGGTCGCCCGGTCAGGGTTGCGATCACCTCTTTGCCATCGCGCCATTTCTCCAGTTCGAAGGTGCCGGCATCCCAGATCGTCACGGTGCCCGCACCATACTGCCCATCCGGGATGCGCCCCTCGAATGTGCCGTATTCCAGCGGATGGTCTTCGGTCTGCACCGCAAGGTGGTTCTCGCCCGGGTCGAGCGGCGGACCTTTCGGCACCGCCCACGACACCAGGACTCCATCGTGTTCGAGCCGAAAATCGTAGTGCAACCGCCTGGCGTGATGTTCCTGCACCACGAACGAGTTCCCCGATCCGATCGCTTCTGCATCCGGCACCGGCTCCGGCGTCTTGCCACGGTCGCGCATGCTGCGATATTTCGCGAGCCGATCCTGCGCCTGTGGCGTTGCCTCGAAGCCGTCCAGCCGTTCCGGTGTCGGCTCGAGCCCTGCTCCGGCATCGGCCCGAAGCGGGTGAAGCACGTCTCCCATGCTGCCGATGCGCTCCAGCACCTCGTCGTACGACAGCTGCCGGAGCTTCGGGTCGTCGAGCTCGTTCCAGGTGCGCGGAGCGGCGACGGTCGGTTCGAGCCGCCCGCGAAGCGAATATGGAGCAATCGTGGTCTTCGACCCGTTGTTCTGGCTCCAGTCGACGAGTACCTTGCCGTGTCGAAGGGTCTTCTTCATGTCGCTGACAACCAGGTCGGGGTGGTCCGCCTCGAGGGCTCTAGCGAGTTCATGAGCGACAGCAGACACCTGCTCAGAGGTGTAATCACCCTTCAGCGCTGCATACAGATGGATGCCCTTGCTTCCGCTTGTGACCGGGTACGGTTCGAGGCCCATGCCGCTCAAGATCGGGCGTGCAAGCCGCGCCACGTGGGCACATCCGTCGAGGCCGACCCCATCGCCTGGGTCGAGATCGAGAACGAAGCGGTCTGGATTAAGCCGCTCCCCTGTGCGCGAGAACCGCCACTGTGGCACGTGCAGCTCGAGGGCCGCACCCTGCGCGAGCCAGGTGAGCGTCGCGATGTCGTTCACAAGCGGATACATCGTCGTGCCGCTCTTGTGGACGATCGGGCGCCTGGCGACCCACTCCGGGGCCGAGTCCTCGAGGTTCTTCTGAAAAAACACTTCGCCGGGGTGGTCTGCCGTGCCGACGCCGTGTACCCAGCGTTTGCGTGTCGCTGGCCGGTCACGGACGTATGGGATGAGAACGGATGCCACCTCGGCGTAGTAACGAAGCACGTCGGCCTTGGTTGTCCCCGTCGACGGATACAGCACCTTGCCGAGGTTGCTCACCTTGAGCCGCCGGCCACCGACCATGACCACCTGTTCGCCATCGGCCATCATCCACCCCGTTCACCATGGTGCCACGATCGGACGCACGCGGTCACGTAGTCTGGCGGCCCAGCCTGGCCTCGTCGATCGTCGGCTGGAACAGTTCGACCGGATTGCCTGACGGGTCTTCGACGATGATCTGTCGTCCACCGACACCATCGACGATGTCATTGCGAAAAGGCGTGCCTCGCTCCCGAAGCACCCGCACCACCTCGTCGAGATCGTCCACTTCGAGCGAGAACCGGTTCCAGCCGCCAGGGGCGGGGAGCGTACCGTCCGGCATCGCCTGGCCGCCCCCGGCACCGCCGCCAGGAGCGCTGAGCACCAGCCGGAGTTGCCCGAGCGCCAGCATTGCGAACGCTGGTGCTGGATGCATGATCACCTCGAAACCGAGGGCGTCGCGATAAAACACGATCGCGGCATCCACGTCGTCGACGATGTATCGAACGCTTACACTCTGTGCTGCGGCCACGTACGTCAGTGTGCGGCAAGATGCCAGGTCGTGCAACGGCGGATTTAGACCGTGATCACAGCCTGCGGTATTCGGTCACCATGGCGTAGTCCTTCGTCGGCCCGCTCACATTCCAGGTGATCCGCCAGCTGTCGGCATCCGTGGCCGTCACCAGTCCTCGGTAGGTGTCGGCAGCGCACAGGTGCAGAAGTGGCATGCCGACCTGCCAGTCGTGAAACGATCGCCCGTCGTCGAATTCCACGCGCCAGTACGGCGCTGAAGCGTCAGCGGAGCGATCCGGCCTCAGCAGCAGCGTGCGCATCACAGGAAATTCGCCACCGTCTCTGAATAGCGTTCCGTTCTCGTGCCAGCAGATGGTTTCGTCGACCGGTTTCAGGTGCGCGCTCCCCTTGACGACGTATTGGCGAACGTCGCGATGGTCGGCGATCGTGCGATCGAAGCTCCACGTTCCGATGAGCGCGGCAGGGTCGGCGATCTTTGCCACGGCCGGCGTCACAGTGTCAGCCCACCGTGACGAAGTCGATCAACTGCTCGACACGTCCAAGCAGTGTCGGCTCGAGGTCGGCGAACGTGTTCACACGCGAAAGAATACGCTTCCAGGCGCGCGCAGTGTCTGCCTGGGTCTCGTGCGGCCAGCCGAGCGCCGCGCAGATTCCTTTCTTCCATTCGATCGACCGAGGCACATCCGGCCACGCCTTCAATCCGAGCCGCTGCGGCTTTACCGCGGCCCAGATGTCGATGTATGGATGGCCGACCACGACAACGTTCGCGCCGTGCGGCCCGCGCGCCACCGATTCGGCGATACGCGACTCCTTGGAACCTGGCACAAGATGGTCCACAAGCACTCCGATGC
>Ga0164242_10008539_pt1 | contig 11106 bp, 15 predicted proteins | sample OricomgcompostMG_FD_108783 | JGI IMG/M metagenome (GOLD analysis project Ga0164242, IMG submission 108783) | Miracle-Growth compost microbial communities from Emeryville, California, USA - Original compost - Miracle growth compost (MG) ...
AAAGCATCCCTATTCGTATCATATGCTTCAATGACACGCTGGCATAGCGCAGTAAAGTCGAGCCCTGTTAGGTCTGCTAGCTCAAGCCGCTGTTGGGTCATGCTTTCGCATTTCGCTTAGGCATCGACAAGACAAATTCTGTGTGAGTGGTGTCGTCATTAAGCGCTAAAGTGCCGCCGAAGTACGATTCGGTAATCTCCTTGGCGATGAAAAGCCCAATACCAAGACCACCTTTTTTACTACTGACGAGTGGGCTGAATAGCTGTTCGCGTACATTTTTAGGAATGCCTCGGCCGTAGTCCGCCACCCGTATCGTGATAGTATCTCCCGTCGTCTCAAGTGTAATTCTTACGGTGCGCTGGTCGCTGGGTGTTGAGCGGGGGTAAGCCTCAAGAGCATTACGAATCAAAATATAAAGAATATGATTAAGCCGTAGCGGATCTCCGTACTGTAGAACCGGACCGCTCGGCGCGACAATGCTGATTGATTTCTTGAGGTCTTGATAGCGAGGGAGGCGCGTGCTTGATTCGACGCACTTGAGCACGTCAAACTCCTGCATCTCTTCTTTGCCCTGCAGGTGCTGCGACGCTTGTTTAATAGATTTTTCAATTTGGCTAATACTTTCTTCAAGACGTGCTGCAGTGCTGCCTTTTTCCCGTTTGAGATCTTCTAGGTCAATATTCAGTACGGTAAGATGGTTGGACAAGTCATGGAGCAATAGTGCGCTAAGCTGCCCGATCTCGGCAAAGCGGTAGAGCTGCTCAGCTTGCTCAAGCTGCAAATGTTCAATCTCGATCGAGTGGCTGCGCACCCGCTGCTCCAGGTTACTTTTTTCCTTTGTAAGCGCTTCGTTGATGTGAATTTCTTCGGTGTGTAGCTCTTGCGTACGCTTGTCAAATAGTCCCGTAATGAGTGCGAGGATTGAGAGTGGGGCGGCAAACCCAATAATGTCACCGTAATTAGTGTGCGCCCCGGCAAACCACGGGCCACTACCGAAGGTGATGGTAGTTTGCACGGCAACCATACTTAGAATTGCGGCAGCTGCAGTAATAAATACCCCGCGTGTCCCGAGGAACACTCCAGCAAGAACAATCGTCACAGCAAGCATCAACTGGGCAAACGTAACATCGATACCCCAGCCGAACATAATAAGCGTGGCAATGAGGTAGTAGAACAATACAAGTGCACATGATGCAGCAAGATGCCGGCGCCGTATCCAAGCTGCAAACGTGAGTCCAAGGTAGAGTAGGGCACCACCACATATAAAAATTCGCCCAAGCACGTACGTGTTACCGTACACTCCGTAGCTTATGAAAAGAGGAATAATAAGAATCGCAACGAGCGTGAACGACCCAATCAAAACCGTTTCAAAAATAGCCTTGTACTCAATTGAAGAGTATCGCTGTACTGAACCATCTGAACGTGTCCGCATAATTGACGCTGATAAGGGGGTGAAGTGTGGACGTTTCATGGTCATCTAAAGCACAAGGCTATCTTTTACATTACTATTGGTTCGTTTTAGTCAAGCCAGAACGCGCCAACGCTGAACTCAGTGTTCAGTTGGTCAGCCACGCTTGACTCGTCACGCTGTGTCGTATCCGTGACAATGTTGAACAGAACTGTCTCCATGGTACCCTCCTTTTTAATTCTCGTCTACTGCATCGTCAATCATGTACCCCACCCCATAAGCTGTTTTAATTAATGCAGAATCAAACGGCCGGTCGATTTTGTCGCGCAAGTGTTTGATATGCACATCGATAGTCTTCTGCCATGTTGCATCCGTAGAATCCCAAACGTGATTCAAAATCATAGCACGCGTTACGGCGTGCCCGCGATTGGTAATGAGATATTCTAAGATATCAAATTCCTTTCTGCGTAGAGGAATGGGCACGCCTTGGCGCTGCACTTCTCGCCGGTTGATATCAATCTTCAAATCTTTGATCGTTAAGATATGCTGATTGTACTCAACATGATGGCGACGAATGAGAGAGTGGATACGGGCAATGAGCTCAGCAGGGTTGAATGGCTTAACGAGAAAATCATCCGCGCCAGCATTCAATAATGCAACGCGGCTGTCGGCATCCTGCACGCCTGACACAACAATAATAGGAGTAATGTTGCCTTCTTTACGAAGATGCTCGCAAATCTCTTTGCCATCCATATCGGGTAGGTTGAGGTCAAGGATGATAGTCTTGTAGTTAATTTTCTCTGCTTGAGCAATGCCAGCCGCTCCGGTTGTGACCGCATCGACAACAAAAGAATTGCGCAGATGATGCTTCACGCGTTCAATAAGCCGTGCATTGTCTTCAATCAGAAGTATCTTCATTGCATGTTGCCCTTACCACTCATGGTGCCTTAATAGTAGCATTAGTGCAACCGCAAATAGGTTAAATAAAAGTTAACTAATACACGATTATGTAATTTTGATGGGTTTGGATATGTTCAACGAGAGTGGCGACTAGGGAAAATATTGCGGATAGGTATACAATGTGCTATAATATAAACATGGCTGTCCTTTATGGGTGGCTGTATTTTTATAACGTAGTTCACATAGTAACTGCTCAGGTGCATAAGCGGCTGAGACTCGGCCTTTTATGCGCCTGAGCAGAACACTGGGTATTGTGAGTGTCTGACGGGCGAACCGAAAATAATCGCTGCGACCTTACGTCGCAAGAAAGAGGTTTACAGTGGAAACTGGATTCACAGTGGCGGCGGCCGTATGGGCCATCGGCCTCTGTCTGTTCGTGCTGCGCCCGACCTACATCCGGGCCCGGGAGTACATGTCGCCGAAGTATGCGGCCGCGCGCAAGGTCCGTCAGGCCAAGCGGAACGCGGACGCCAACGCGGCGTCTCGGCGGGCTCGTGAGAACGAGGAGGCACGCCTGAAGCAGTGGGCGACCGACCACTCCGACGACCCGACGGCGCAGGCCTACCTGGCCACGCTGCCGGCCGGTCCGACCGAGGTCGCCGAGGCCGACAAGTCCGAGGACATCGAGGCGGTGCTTCGCGCGGAGCAGGAGTCCGAGGACGCGCTGCAGCTCCGGCTGGCGAGGCGTCGGGCCGCCGAGGCGCGGCACCTGCTGTGGGCGCGCCAGCACCCGCAGAACCCGGTGGCTCGACGCTACCTGGAGAAGGTGCTCACCGAGGCACGCCAGCGCGCCCAGTACGGCCCCAACAAGGCTGAGGCGATGCAGACCGTCGCGGACATCGAGGCCTCGCTGGAGTACGCCAACTCCGACCAGCAGTGAACGCGTTCCCGGCATCGGGCGGGTCAGGTCATGCGACCGACTCCCCGGTGCCGGGGTGCACTGAAATTATACGTAAAGAGCGTCCATTATGGGCGCTCTTTACGTGTAGCGAGCAAGCAACATAACCGCTTGCTATTCGAGTTTATCAATAAGTTTTTTATTAATCTCAATCGTAGTAAGCTTTGGCGCGCGAACTATCTTTTTATCAGATAATTCTTTCATCACAATCGAGGTGCTCTCGCGCGTAATACCACTAATGTCGGCGATAAGTTGATGGTTAACGGGAAAATTCACGCGCCACCAGCCAGCACGTCGTTCAGTTGAATGTCGCACCATCAAAAAGCGTAGAACTGCAAGTACCTTATCTTGCGTATTAGTCTTACCAAGGCTGTTAAGTCGTACGAGTAGCTCATGCACATCGTCCGAAAAGTGATTGGTAAGGAATTCTGCCAGCTCGCTGTTTGCTCGTGTAATCGCTTTTAGCTCGGAAACGGGGAGAACATACAATTCACAGTCAGTTAACGTAGTATAAAACCATCGAAGCGGCTCGTGCATACCGGAGAAGAATGCAAACGGTATAACCGCAGGCGGTTTTACAAGGTGTAGGATCTTTTCACTTCCTTGGTCGTCAATATCGTAAAGCTTCACGATGCCTGACTTTAAAATATAAACTTCTTGAGGCATATCACCCTCGTAGAGAATAATCTGTCCGCTTGGTACTTGTCTCGTCCGTGCTGAGCGTAGGGCCTGTTGCAAAATGAGAGGCGTCGTATCTGAAGTTTGTTTCATATTCTTATTATCTCATACAGCCCAAGCATTAAGGATATTCTTACAAGGGAAAATGTAATATTATTCACACAAATGCAGATAATTTTAAACCAGCCGGCAGCAATATGCCTCACTGCGGGTATTATAGTGTGCGCCTATAGTACAAAGTGCCAAACCTAACGAAAGGAGGAAGTATGGCAAACAACAACGCAAACAACACAAGCAACCGCGGATTCGCGAGCATGGATGAAGACAAGCAACGCGAAATCGCGAGCAAGGGCGGTAAAGCAAGTAGCGCCAAGCAGGATATGGCTGAGCTAGGCCGTAAGGGTGCGGCGGCTCAGCCAACGGAAGCTAAGCGCCGCGGTGGTGAAAATAGCCACCAAAATAGCTAATCCACCACTGGGGGGATAAGGGGGCTTCGCGGAGCCCCCCTCCATAATTAAGGCAGCGTAAGCAAAGGAGTTTTGCAATGACAGCGCCAGACCAGTTACGTAAAGAAGCTAATGATTTGCGCAAGCAAGCCGATACGAAAGATCAAGAAGCCAAACGCCTTGAGCAAGAAATTCAAGATGCTCAGCACCGCGCCGAAGAGGCTGAAAAGCAGCGCAAACAGGCCGAAGCGGACGTGCAGCGCGCTGAAGGCCGAAGTGGTTTTTTCTTATAAATAGGAGGTAGTTGTATGAGCGAACATCAAGCAGAGAACCGACCAGCTCCACCATTCGACGAGCAATCACAAACTGAGCCGGGTCTAGCCAAGGCAATGGAGCCAAAGCCTGACCACGGAGAGGAATCATATATAGGCCATGGCCTGCTTGAAGGCTGCAAGGCTCTTGTCACCGGCGCAGATTCGGGGATTGGCCGCGCAGTCGCGATTGCATTTGCGCGTGAAGGCGCCGATGTAGTGCTTTCTTATCTCCCGGAAGAGCAGCCAGATGCCGATGAAGTAATCGAGCTTATCGAAAAAACTGGTCGTCGCGCTATCCCGATGCCTGGGGACATCTCAGACGAAGGCTTCTGTGACATGCTCATCACCGAAACCGTCGAGCAGCTTGGTCGTATTGATATCCTTGCTAATATCGCCGGCAAGCAGGTTACTAATGACGATATCTTGAGCCTTCCTACTGAGCAACTCGAGCAAACGTTCCGAACGAACGTATTTGCCATGTTCTGGCTATGTAAGTATGCCTTGCCGCACATGACCCCCGGTTCAAGCATTATTAATACTGCCTCAATTCAAGCGTATCAACCATCAGAGCACCTGTTAGACTACGCACCCACTAAGGCTGCAATCGTCGCCTTTACCAAGTCGCTCGCTAAGCAAGTAGCTGATAAAGACGTCCGTGTGAACGCTGTGGCGCCAGGGCCGATTTGGACACCGCTACAGCCAAGCCAGGGCCAGCCAATGGAAAAACTTAAGAATTTCGGCAAAGACACCCCGCTCAAGCGCCCTGGTCAGCCAGCTGAAGTCGCTCCAGCCTACGTATTTCTTGCCTCGAAAGCCGCGAGCTACATCACCGCTGAAGTTATCGGTGTCACTGGCGGTAACCACTTACCGTAAATTGCCACCGGCGTAGCAACAAGTCCCAGCCTATGGTACTGTTGCTGTATGACAAAAGCTTCCCAGAAAATTGCATATGGCACTTGGACGAGCGATGTTTCGTGGGAGTTTTATCTTACTGACGAAATACCGCCGCGCGAATTATGCACGGCGGTATTTTGCTTGGCGATCCACAATGATGATACAATTGTCCTTACTAAGACCAAACGCGGTTGGGAGTTGCTCGGCGGGCATCTAGAGGTTGGTGAAACGATTGAGCAAGGTATGCTCCGCGAAGCACATGAAGAGGGCGGATATACACCCGAAACCTATGAACTATTTGGGTGTCGCAAGATTATTTCAGCAAAGCCAATCCCTGCCCGTGACGGCAAAATATATCCACACCCAATCGGCTACATTCCGTATTTTATTGCAACGAGCAGCCTCCCGCTTGAACCCACTCACGGGGATAAAGGTGAGATCGTTGATAGTGGTGCATTTACCTTCGCTCAAATCAAGCAAATGAATATAGGTGACATCGAATTAATTAAGGCCGCATTCCAAAAGTAGTAATTATGGAACACGAAAATAATGAAGAAGAAAATAATATTTTTTGATGGCGACGGAACACTCTGGTATCCCTCGGCCACAAAGCGAGCCCAGAAGCCTCATTGGATCTATAGCGATGCGACAACTAAGGAAAATACATTAGCGCATCTCGAATTAACGCCTGGCACTAAGCAAGCTCTCGAAAGGTTGCAAGCTAAAGGCTTGAAGTTGGCGGTGATTTCAGCAAACCCACATGATGAGGAAGTGGCAATAAGAGAAATCACAGGACGTACAGATCACTTTGGTATAACCGAACTCTTCGACGACATTCGCGCATCTGCTGGTGATGATCCCCAAGGTAAGTCGGCGCTCATGCTTAGCGTGTTAAAAAGATACGGATTTACGAAGGATGAGGCATTAATGATTGGCGATAGTTATACGTACGACTACCTGGCTGCAAAAAACGTCGGAATCGATGCATTTTTTATTGAAAATACTGTCTCAACCCTTCCTGAGGTTCCACCAAGCGACCTACGAACAGTGCGTGAAGTTATTGATCTTGTTGATATTATTGAGTGATACAATAAAAGCATGAAGCGCTATGACTACATTTTGCTCGACTGGGACGGTAATATTGCGCACACGTTGAATGTATGGCCGGACGCACTCGATACGGTGTTGCAAAAACGCGGCTACCATCTGACGCACCAGCAACTGATTGATTCTACATGGGGATTTGCCGCGTACGTGAGCGAGCACACGGGCCTCACTTATAACGAGGGTGTGCAACTCTATGCAGAGGCGAGTGATTTAGTAACGGCACACGCTCCAAACGTTGAGCTTTTCCCAGGAGCAAGAGAGGCCCTTGTTGAACTCAAAGAAAAGGGTAGACACCTTGCTCTGGTAACGACGTCTGAGTACCGTATGATTGCACCAACCTTAGAAAAATTTGAGCTACTTGATCTATTTGAAACGATCGTTACCGATGACGATATTGAAAAATCAGAGCGCAAACCACACCCAAAGCCGCTCTTCATCGCGCTTGAGCGTATGGGCGGTACACCCGATGCGGCACTCATGGTTGGCGACCGTGATAAAGATATTGAAGCAGGCCACAATGCCGGTATGGCAAGTGCGTTATTTTGTGGACCAGAGCATCAACTGCATTATGACTTTGAAAAGCTTAAGACCTATAATCCTACATATGTAATAAATGAATTTCGTGATTTGCTAAGCATCGCATAAGCTCTCACATAAAGCTACTTTAGTAACTTCAAAATTCTCTTCTGAGCACTACATGTGCTCGCAAAGATGCCGCAAAATCGCAGCTTAGCGCTGCTCTACGGGTAAGCGCTCTGCTTCAGCTATTTGCTTGCGGTGTACGTACAAAGCAAGAATATTAGCCAGATAGCCAATCCCCGCAGGGTCGGCATCAAGAGGCTCATCGCTATCATCGGTTCCAATCTCTAACCACGTGCCATCTGTTTCGGCTACGACTAGCCGAGCGACGGCACGGGTAAGTACAGGCACTCGAAAATCCTCCTCGGAGCTTTCAACGGTAAATGGCTTTCCATCGACACGAGCAAGCTCGATAGCATGGTGTCCAAGGTCTCCTGTAACGGTAATTGCAAGTGGTTCTTTTTGATCTTGCTCGTACTCGTCAGGTTGGAGCCCAACCTGAAGTGCTAGTTGATTATCACCATCGCCACTAAAAAATGGAGCATTAAGTGTATATGTGCCTTCCTCGAGATCATTAAACTCCGTAGGAGGGGCTGCCATTGGTACTTCGTGAAAACGTGTCATTCTGAATCCTTCTATTCGTCGAGGAGATGTACTCTATTACGACATGGGCTCGGCAAAATGTAAAGAACATTATAGCACATATTATTAGAAATTGCAATATGCTAAAGCTTTATGAAAATGCTCTCTATGGGAGTGCCCACAAAATGTTCATACGCAGCAAGTGCTGGTGCCAGTTGATCTGCTGCAACAGAAATACCAGGGAAAACACTCATTGTCACTTTTGTAGATTTGGATTTAACCTGTCGCGCCCATACGCCTACGACTCGCCCATTCATGACAAGCATGGGCTTGAACACGCCGTTTCCGCCAGGCACAACATAGTCGGCATGGTCGGCGTCGATAATCGTGTGGCGGTTACGGTAGGGAAGCAAGTACTCATCGAATCCGGCCATAAGATGTACTGAATGAGTAATTGCTGCGCTTGGAGCAACAAACGAGGTATCGGCAAGATGAATTACGCCATCAATTTCGAATTGCTTAAGAGTATCGCTAGCCAAATCAACAGCGTGGCGCGCATCAGTAAGCGTAAGCCCCGACCAGTAGGCAAAATCAGCGACCGTCGCCGGCGCATGGCTTGCGAAGAATCTCACGGCAAGCTCTCGCAATGATTCATTGCGGGTAAGGTTGCGGCTTTCAACGAACTCATCGAGCAGGCCGAATGTTGGCTGTTTGCCTTCGTTTGGCCCGATAAAAATCAACCCTCGTTGCGCGAGCTCCAAAAGAATATGATAGCCGCGTTGGTTAGTGGTAGACTCCCCGGCATCCTCAAACAATTGAAAAATGCGTGGCCGTGATAAGAGCGTGTTGCCGCGCAACTCTTTTTTAAGGATACTGCCACAATGTGTCAGCGTATCATCGGAAATATTGAGAAGCGTGCGGCGCGGTTTGAGCTTTGCGGTAATGCGCGGCGTCAGTAAATCAAGCATCCACTTCGCGTCCTCGGCAGGGACAAAATGAATAGTGCCACGCATGCTCCAGGTTCGTATAATTTCAAAGCGATTAATCGCATTTTCGACATCACTGCGGGTAGAGCCAGGAATACGCGATCCAATTGCCCAGAGCGACTGTCCATAGTCCTGTGCCTGTACTGCGCCAAGTGCCTGCACTACTTCAAAGGGTGATTCGAATTTCGCTGGTTCAAAACCATGCGCTGCAAGTCGTGCGGTAAGTAATAATTCTGGTGACATGATTATTTTGTAAGCTCCGCCTTTATGCCAGCAATGATGGTGCGTATGCCAGCAATGAAGTGCGCTTCGTCGTCGAAACCCTCTACGTCCTGGAGGAGCTGTGCAGTATAGGGCGCATGGCCGAGCACTTTGCTAATGTCGATTTGCTTCAGTTCCTCAATGGAAGGTGAGGACTGCTCCTCGATAACATAGCCAAAGGCGTAGCGCACGGCGGTAGAGACGGCGGTTCCCGCTGTTGGAAGCGGGATGCCTGCCGAATGAAGTGACTCAAGAGAGTACTCAAAGACCTTTCCAAGGGTAATAGCGGGGTAGGGGTGGGCACCTGCAACAACGCGGCCGCCATCAGGGTAGGCGAGCATTGCTTTGCGCAGCAAAAGCATCTGTGTAAGTAGCCACTCTTCCCACGGCTCACCCTCGGCGCGTACATGCATATCGCTAAACTCTTTTTGTAGTATTGCTTCCGCCATAAAGTCGATGAGTGTCGCTTTGTTTTTGAAATGCCAATAAAGCGCGGGTGCTTGCATATGAACGGCTTTGGCGATATCGCGCAGTGAAAGATCGTCGAGTGTTTTTGTGTGGAGGAGATCAAGTGCTGCAGCCACGATCGCCTGCTGTTTGTCGCTAAGCATTGATTTGTCAAAGCTAGGGTTGAGGGGCTCTAGGTGTCCGGCGAGTCGTGCCTGCCGGCGTTCCAGGCGCTCTTCGACCCGGCGCTGGCGACGATCAAGCTGCTCGTCCATGCGACGCTGGCGTTCCTCAATCCTCTCAACTATGCGACGATGCTGCGCCTCAAGGCGTTCACGCATTCGGGCCTGCTTGCTTTCGTAATCCATATCTTCATTATAGCAGTTGACACAATTATTTAACAGTGTTAAATTAAGAACGAAGTAACCAATTTAACATTGTTAAGGAATACTGTATAAAATGACAAAACATACGACGCTCGCCATAGAGGTAAAAGGTTTAGAAAAGACCTTTGGCGACAATAAAGCTGTCAACGGAATCGATCTTGAGGTTCCGAGCGGCATGATTTATGGCGTGCTTGGCCCAAACGGTGCGGGTAAAACCACCACTATCAACATGCTTGCTACATTACTTAGCCCAGATGGCGGCACGGCAAAGATCTTTGGTCACGATGTCGTAAAAGAGCCGCAGGTTGTGCGCCAGCTTATCGGTGTAACAGGGCAATACGCCTCGGTCGATGAAAAGCTTTCGGCTATGGAGAACCTTGTAATCTTTGGCCGCTTGCTCGGGCTTAGTCGCAAAGACGCTAAAGCAAAAGCAAACGAGTTGCTTCAAGAATTCGGCCTCACCGAAGCCGCGAAGCGTCCACTTGCAAAATTCTCTGGCGGCATGCGCCGTCGGCTCGATCTCGCGGCAAGTCTTATTGCCCAACCCCCGCTTATCTTTTTAGACGAGCCGACAACAGGGCTTGATCCGCGCACGCGCAATCAAATGTGGGATACAATTCGTCGCCTCGTGAAAAGTGGCTCAACGATCCTACTGACCACGCAGTACCTCGAAGAAGCCGATCAGCTCGCCGACCGTATCGCTGTCATCGATAAAGGCCAGGTGGTCGCAGAAGGTACGCCAAACGAGCTCAAGCGTTCGATCGGTGCCGCGACATTGCAACTGCAAATCAGCAACCAAACGCATGTTGCCGAAGCGCGAAATATTATTGAAAAGACACTTGATGTAAAGACGCAAAATCCAGAGACAAAGCTTATTACTGCGCCAATGAAGGACCCAGATACGGTCACTGATTTGCTTGTCGCACTCAAAAAAGCAGGCATCAAGCTTGATGAAGTGAGTGTGCAAAAGCCATCACTCGACGAAGTGTTCTTTGCACTGACCGGCAAAGAAAAGACGGTAAAGAAAGGAGAAAAGTAATGGAAGCGGTAACAACAATCGTTCCTGGCGAGCAGCGTGAGCTTAAAAATCACATTAGCCTAAAACGAACAGTTCAAAATTCAATAACTATGGCAGGGCGCGGGCTGATTAAAATGCGCCG
>Ga0164242_10008540_pt1 | contig 11106 bp, 8 predicted proteins | sample OricomgcompostMG_FD_108783 | JGI IMG/M metagenome (GOLD analysis project Ga0164242, IMG submission 108783) | Miracle-Growth compost microbial communities from Emeryville, California, USA - Original compost - Miracle growth compost (MG) ...
GATGAAGCAACAGCAGGCCGCGATCGCCGCGATCAAGAAGGGCGACGAGGTGACCACCGCCGGCGGCATCGTCGGCAAGGTGACCAAGGTCGCCGACGACACGATCGAGCTGGAGATCGCGCAGGGCGTGCGAGTCAAGGTGGTCAAGTCGACCTTGCAGGGCGTGGCCCGGCGCGGCGACCGGCCGGCGAACGACTGAGCCATGCTCGATTTTCCCCGCTGGAAGATCACCTCGATCATCGTGCTGCTCGCCGCGCTGTCGGCGCTGGCGATCCCGAGCTTCTTCCCCGAATCGATCACCGCGAATTGGCCGGTTCAAAAGCGCGTCAATCTCGGCCTCGATCTCGCCGGGGGCAGCTATCTGCTGCTTGAAGGCGACACGCAGGATTTCGCCAAGTCGCGGCTGACGACGATGCGCGACGAAGTGCAGCAGGAGATGTCGACCGGCACGCCCAGGATCGACATCGGCGACATCTCGATCCGCAACAATCAGCTCACCTTCATGGTGCGTGACGTCTCCCAGGTCGACGCGGTGCGCGAGCGGCTGCTCAAGATCGCCGGCGGCGGTGTCGGCATGACCGGCCAGCGTGACTGGGACATCAACGTCGTCGATTCGACCCGCTTCGTGCTGACACCGACCAAGGCGGGGCTCGACGCGGCGATCAAGACCGCGATGGGCGATGCCACCGAGGTGGTGCGCCGCCGCATCGACGCGCTCGGCACCAAGGAACCGTCGATCGTCCAGGAAGGCAGCGACCGCATCGTCGTCCAGGTGCCGGGCCTCAGCAACCCGCAGCAGCTGAAGGACCTGCTCGGCAAGACCGCCAAGCTCGAATTCAAGATGGTCGATACCGAGGCCGATCCGGCGATGGTCGCCAAGGGCATCGCGCCGGTCGGCGACGTGCTGCTGCCGATGGCCGACAATCCCGCGCAGATGGTCGCGCTGCATCGCCAGACGATCATCTCGGGCGAGATGCTCAACAATGCGGCGCAGGCCTACGACCAGAACAACCAGCCCGATGTCACCATCCAGTTCAATTCGGAAGGTGGCCGCCGCTTCGCCAAGGTGACGCAGCAGAACGTCGGCAAGCCGTTCGCGATCATCGTCGACAACCAGATCATTTCCGCACCGCGGATCGACGAGCCGATCCTCGGCGGCTCGGCGTCGATCTCGGGCGGCGGCTTCACCGTCGAGACCGCCAACAACCTCGCCATCGCGCTGCGCTCGGGCAAGCTGCCGGTCGCGCTCAAGGTGATCGAGGAGCACACCGTCGGTTCCGAGCTCGGCACCGACTCGATCCATTCGGGCATCATCGCCTCGGCGATCGCCCTGGTCGCGGTGATCGCGTTCATGGCGGTGACCTATGGGCGATTCGGGCTCTATGCCGACCTTGCCGTCGCCATCAATCTGTTCGTCATCCTGGGGGTGATGGCGCTCTTGAACGCGACGCTGACCCTGCCCGGCATCGCCGGCTTTGTGCTGACGATCGGCACCGCTGTCGACGCCAACGTGCTGATCAACGAACGTATCCGCGAGGAACGGCGCCACGGCCGCAACGTCGTCCAGGCGGTCGAGCTCGGCTACAAGGAAGCAAGCCGGACGATCTTCGAGGCGAACGTGACGCACGGTATCGCCGCCTTCATCATGCTGATCCTCGGCTCGGGGCCGATCAAGGGCTTCGCGATCGTGCTGCTGCTCGGCATCGCCACCTCGGTGTTCACCGCCGTCACCTTCACCCGTATGCTGGTCGCGCTGTGGCTCCGCCGCCATCGGCCGAGCGAGATCCATATATGAGCTCGCCAGCCCTCAATCCGTCATGCCAGCGAACGCTGGCATCTCCTCGAAACAGAGAGACTCCAGCTTTCGCTGGAGTGACGAGGAATTCCTCATGCGCCTGCTGAAACTCGTCCCCGACAACACCAACATCGATTTCGTCCGCCTGCGCTACATCGCGTTCGCGGTGACCACGCTGCTGACGATCGGTGCCATCGCGCTGCTGTTCACGCGCGGCCTCAACATGGGCGTCGACTTCGAAGGCGGCCTGATGATCGAGGAGCATTTCGTCACCCCGCCGCCGCAAGACAAGCTGCGCAGCACGATCGATTCGCTCGGCGTCGGCGATGCCACGCTGCAACCATTCGGCGATCCCAAGGTGGTCTCGATCCGCCTGCCGCAGGCGCCGGGCACCGACGAGGGCCGCACCAACGCCGTCGTCAAGAAGGTCGAGACCGCGCTGGCGCAGACCTTCCCCGGCGCGACCTTCGCCAAATACGATACCGTGTCGGGCAAGGTGTCAGGCGAGTTGATCCATCGCGGCATAATTGCGGTGCTGATCGCGATCCTGGCGATCGGGCTGTTCGCGGTGTTTCGATTCGAGTTGCAGTTCGGCATCTCGACCGTCGTTGCGATCCTGCACGACGTGCTGATGACGATGGGCTTCTTCGCGCTGTTTCATCAGTTCGAGTTCGATCTCAACATCGTCGCGGCGGTGCTGACGGTGATCGGCTATTCGATCAACGACAAGATCGTCATCGACGACCGTATCCGTGAGAATATGCGGCGATACCGCAAGATGGACATGCGCGAGATCGTCAACCTGTCGGTCAACGAAACGCTGCCACGCACGGTGATGACCTCGCTGACGGTGATCCTGGCGCTGGGCTCGCTGCTGCTGTTCGGCGGTTTCGTGCTCAAGGGCTTCACCTCGGCGATGATCCTGGGCGTGATCGTCGGCACCTATTCGTCGATCTACGTTTCGTCGTCACTGCTCATCACATTGGGCTTGCGCGCCGAGCCGCCGCAGCCCAAGAAGCAGATCGCGGAGAAGGCCGAGCGCATCCTGCCGCAAAGCGACCGCTGATGAAGCTGAACCGCGAGGCCAAGCCGGGCGGGCCGATCGTCACGGGCTTCGCGGCGGACGGCTTCAAGGTCGAGGAACAGGTCTACGCCGCGCTGCTGTTGACGCCCGAGCGTTTCGCCGAATGGACGCCGCCTTCGATCGGCGAGCTGACGGCGAGCGCGGTCGAGGATGTGCTGGGAATCGAGCCGGCGCCCGAATTTCTGCTGCTCGGCACCGGGCCGACTCTGGTGCGCCCGCCCCTCGCCTTCGTCGACGCGCTGGAGAAACGCGGCCTCGGTGTCGAGGCGATGGACAGCCGCGCCGCCGCCCGCGCCTGGGGTGTGCTGCGCGGCGAAGGCCGCTGGATCGCGGGGGCTTTGTATCCGCTTTAGCTGACCACCCCGGCGAAGGCCGGGGTCCAGCACCAAGCCGTCCGTAACTGGACCCCGGCTTTCGCCGGGGCGGTGTTACTTCCCGAATCCCGTCATCGAATAGGGCCGCTCACTCACCTTCGTTCCCCAGGTCCTGTTCGGCGTCGCCTGCATGACGAAGCGCAAGCTGCCGCCCGCCTCGATCTCGTCGTGCGTGATCCAGGTCCGTTCCAGCCGCTTGCCGTCGAGGAACACCTGGCCGACGTACTTGTTCGCGTCCGACAGATTGTCCGCGGTAACGACGAAATGCTTGCCCGACGGCAGGTTGATCGCGATTCGGTCGGCGAACGGGCGGCCGATGACGTACTGCCCGCTGCCCGGCGTCACGGGATAGAAGCCCATCGCCGTGAACAGCAGCCAGGCCGACATCTGGCCGAGGTCGTCGTTGCCGGCGAAGCCGTCGGGCGTGGTGTGATACTGGCTGTCGACGATCTGCTTCAATCGCTCCTGAGTCCGCCACGGCTGGCCGGCATATTCGTAGAGATAGGCGACCGAATGGCTCGGCTCGTTGCCGTGGATATACTGGCCGATCAGCCCGGCGATATCCTCCGACGATGAATAATCGAGCTTCGAATCGTCGTAATCGAACATCGCGTCGAGCTTCTTCACCGTCGCCGCGTCGCCACCCAGCGCCTTGATCAGCCCGCCCTCGTCCTGCGGCATGAACCAGGAATATTGCCAGGCATTGCCCTCTGTATAATCCGATCCGTACTTGATCGAGACGGGATCGAACGGCGTGCGGAACTTGCCGTTGGAAAGCCGCGCGCGCACCCAGCCGGTCTTGAAGTCGAAGGTGTTGCGCCAGTTCTGCGCGCGCTTGAAGAAGGTCGCGGCGATGTCGTTGCGGCCCATCTTCTTGGCCATCATCGCGATGGTCCAGTCGTCATAGGCATATTCGACTGTCTTCGAGGCCGCCTCGGGCTCGTGGTCGATCGGGACGTAGCCGAGCTTCATGTAATCCTTGAGGTCGCCGTACTGGCCGTAGGTCGCGCTCTTGACCATCGCGTCGAGCGCCTTGTCGGCATCGAAGCCCCTGATGCCCTTCAAATAGGCGTCGGCGATCACCGGGACGGCGTGGTAGCCGATCATGCACCACGTCTCGCGGCCCTGGAACTGCCAGACGGGGAGGATGCCGAACGGGCTGTCCTGCTGGCTGGCCAGCAGCGAGTTGATGAAGGCGGCGTTACGCTTTTCCGGCTCGATGATCGTCATCAGCGGATGTTCGGCGCGGAAGGTATCCCATAGCGAGAAGGTCGAGTGGAAGGTGAAGCCGTCGGCCTTGTGGACCTGATTGTCCGGCCCGCGATAACGCCCGTCCACGTCCCCGGCGACCGACGGCGCCAGCAGCGCGTGGTAGAGCGCAGTGTAGAGGCTGGTGCGCATATCCCTGGGCGCGTCGATGTCGAGCGCGCCGAGCGCCGATTGCCACGCCGCGACCGTCTTCGCGTGGATCCGGTCGAAATCGCCCGGCTCGCTGTCGAGATTGGCGATCGCGCCGGCCTCGTCGACCGAGGAGATCGCGATCTTCACCTCGAGCGGCCTCGCCAGCTTGCCGAAATCGAACCGGCCGACGAGATCGCGCCCGGCGAGGAAGGCAACGTCGTCCTCGCTGCGCCCCGGCCCCTGGAAGCCCTTGTAGGGCACAGCGTCACCCTTATCGACGAAGGCGTGGTCGGCGAGCGGCGCCGAGAAGCGCATCGCAAACCACAGCTTGCGATCGGGCGCCCAGCCGCGAGTCTGGCGGCTGCCGGTGATCGTGCCGTCGGGGTGGACGCGCAAGGTCGCCCACAGCACCTTGCCGGGATAATTGTAGATGCTCGAGCGCATGTCGAGGATCAGGTGCGCGGCCTGATCGGCCGGGAAGGTGTAGCGATGGACGCCGACGCGGGTACCGGCGGTCATCTCGGCGCGGACATGGTCGTCGCTGAGGGTGACGGCGTAATAGCCCGGATGCGCTACCTCGGTATCGTGGCTGAAACGCGAGCGGTAACCCGAGCCCGGCTTGTCCGATGTGCCGGGATCGAGCTTGACCGACGCCGCGTCGCCGATGGCCGGGGTGATCAGGAAATCGCCGAGATCGCTGTGCCCGGCGCCCGAGAAATGCGTCATCGAGAAGCCGAGGATCGTCGGATCCTTGTACTGATAGCCCGCCGCCCAGGGATAGCTCTGCTTGAAATATTTGATCTCGGTATCGGGGCTCAATTGCACCATGCCGAACGGCGCGGTGGCGCCGGGAAAGGTGTGGCCGCCACCGCTGGTGCCGATCATCGGATCGACCGCGTCATAGGCACTGGTCGCCGGCGGCGTCGGCGGCGCCGCCAGCGCCGCGATCGAGGTGGAGACCAGGGCTGCTGCACCGAGCAGCCGGGCGACGCGCGAGCGGAGGATCGTCATGGCGAGCGGTTAAAGCAAATGATTTTTGATAAGTCATGTGATTCCGCTGCTGCACCCCACCCCGGCGAAGGCCGGGGCCCAGTTGGGAAAGCCGAAGTCGTGGATCGAAGCACGCGCCAATGAGCGGCAGCGGACTGGACCCCGGCCTACGCCGGGGTGGTCCATTCTGTTTTGCGGTGGATGGGCCTATACGATGCGGATGGCCGCCAGCCCCGCTCCGCTCCCGAACAGCGACCCCGATGCCGACTGGAGCCTGCCGGCCTGGCTCTACCGCGACCCGGATTATTTCGCGGTCGAGATGGCGCGCGTCATGCGGCCGAGCTGGCAGGTCGTCTGCCACCTAAACGACATCCCGGCGGCCGGCGACTGGCGCACGCTCGAGTTCCTCGGCGAGAGCATCCTCGTCATCCGCGGGCTCGACGGCGCGGTGCGCGCCTTCGCCAACGTCTGCCGCCATCGCGGCTCGCGGCTGGTCGACGGCGAGGCGGGCTGTGCGAAGAAGCTGGTCTGCCCCTATCACGCCTGGGCCTACGATCCCGACGGCCGGCTGACCGGCGTGCCCAACCGCGGCGACTATCCCGCGCTCGACATGGCGCGCAGCGGCCTCGTGCCGGTCGAGCTCGAATTGTGGCACGGCTTCGTCTTCATTCGGCTGGAGGACGGCGCGCCTTCGGTCGTGGCGATGATGGCGCCCTATGAGGCGATGATCGCGCCCTATCGCTTCGAGGCGATGCAGGCGCTCGGCCGTGTCACGCTGCGGCCGCGTGCCGTCAACTGGAAGAACGTCGCCGACAACTATTCGGACGGCCTGCATATCCCCGTCGCCCACCCCGGCCTCACCCGGCTGTTCGGCCGCGGCTATGGCGTCGAAGCGTCCGAGCATGTCGACCGCATGTGGGGCGAGCTGATCGAGCGACCCTCGGCCAATATCTCGGAACGCGCCTACCAGCGCTTCCTGCCGACGGCGGAGCACCTGCCGGAAAACCACCAGCGGCTATGGCTCTATTTCAAGCTGTGGCCCAATGTCGCGTTCGATATCTACCCCGACCAGATCGATTTCATGCAGTTCCTGCCGGTCTCGCCGACCGAGACGCTGATCCGCGAGATCAGCTATGCGCTGCCCGACGCCCGCCGCGAGATGAAGGCGGCGCGCTATCTCAACTGGCGGATCAACCGCCGGGTCAACGCCGAGGACACCGCGCTGATCGCGCGCGTGCAGGCTGGGATGGGCTCGGCGAGCTTCACTGTCGGCCCGATCGGCGAGAGCGAGGTCTGCCTGCGCAACTTCGCGCGGAAGATCCGGGAGGCGATTCCGGAGGCACGTTGCCATGAAAAGCCGGCCGAGTGGTGGAATGCAGCGCAGCGTCATTGATCGTCACCCCAGCGAAGGCTGGGGTCCATGGCTGGCCGACGTGCCACCCGGTAGAGACATTGACCCCAGCCTTCGCTGGGGTGACGGAAAAGGTGACGGAAAACAGGAGAAGGTGTGAGCAGCAAATACGATGCCGTCATCATCGGCGCGGGGCATAATGGCCTCGTCTGCGCCTTCTACCTCGCCCGCGCCGGCCTCAAGGTCCGCATCGTCGAGCGGCGCGGCGTGGTCGGCGGCGCGGCGGTCACCGAGGAATTCCACCCCGGCTTCCGCAATTCGGTGGCGAGCTACACCGTCAGCCTGCTCCAGCCCAAGGTGATCACCGACATGAAGCTCGCCGATCACGGTTATCGCGTGATCGAGCGGCCGATCGCCAATTTCCTGCCGCAGCCCGATGGCGGCTACCTCAAGCTCGGCGGCGGGCTGGCGCGCACCCAGGCCGAGTTCGGCAAGTTCTCCAAGCGCGACGCCGAGGCGCTGCCGGCCTATTACGACGCGCTCGAAAACGTCGCCGAGGTGCTGCGCGATCTTGCGCTCAAGGCGCCCCCCAACGCGGGCGACGGGCTGCGTACGCTGATCGACGGGGCGGCGCAGGGCCGTCGGCTGGCCAAGATGCCGCTTGACCAGCAGCGCGACGTGCTCGACCTGTTCGTCAAGTCCGCGCGCCAGTTCCTCGATAGCTGGTTCGAGAGCGAGCCGGTCAAGGCCGCGTTCGGCTTCGACGCGGTGGTCGGCAATTATGCCAGCCCCGACACGCCCGGCTCGGCCTATGTCCTGCTCCATCACGTCTTCGGCGAGGTCAACGGCAAGAAGGGCGCCTGGGGCCATTCGGTCGGCGGCATGGGCGCGATCACCCAGGCGATGGCGGCGGTGTGCCGCGAAGCGGGCGTCGAGATCAGCCTCGACAGCCCGGTCGATCGGGTGCTGATCGATGGCGGCCGGGCGGCCGGCGTCAGGCTGGCGAGCGGAGAGGAGGTGATCGCCGGCACGGTGATCGCCAACGTCGGGCCGAAGCTGCTCTACGAACGGCTGATCGACGCGAGCGACCTGACGGAAGAGTTCCGTCGCCGCATCCGCGGCTTCAAGGCGGGATCGGGCACCTTCCGAATGAACGTCGCGCTTGCCGAGCTGCCGCGCTTCACCTGCCTGCCCGAGCCCGGCGAGCACCACCAGGCGGGCATCATCCTCGCGCCGACGCTCGATTACATGGACCGCGCCTTCACCGACGCGAAGCTTCACGGCTGGTCGAAGGCGCCGATCGTCGAGATGCTGATCCCCTCGACCGTCGACGACAGCCTGGCGCCGCCGGGGCGGCATGTCGCCAGCCTGTTCTGCCAGCAATTCGCCCCCAAGCTGCCGGACGGCCGCGACTGGGACGACGAGGAGGATGCCGCCGCCGAGACGATCATCGACACTGTCGAGGCCGCCGCGCCGGGCTTCCGCGCCTCGATCCTCGGCACGATGATCCTGTCGCCCAAGGGACTCGAACGGAAATTCGGGCTGGTCGGCGGCGACATCATGCACGGCAACATGACGCTCGACCAATTGTGGGCGGCGCGCCCGGTGCTGGGCAACGCCGCCTATCGCGGGCCGATCAGCGGGCTCTACATGTGCGGCGCCGGCACGCACCCCGGCGGCGGCGTCACCGGCGCGCCGGGGCATAATGCCACGCAGCGTGTGCTAAGCGACCGCCGCTTCCTCGGCCGGCTCGGCCGCCGGGCGTGAGCGGCGCATCAGCGCGTAGACCGGCAGGCCGCTCAGGAACAGCATGAAGCTCCACTTGTCCGAGCCGAAGCCGAGGCCGACCAGCGCCCAGACGATGAAGGCGAGTCCCCCCAGCGCGAGCAGCGGCAGCGTCGGCAGCCGGCCGAACCGGCCACGGCGATGCTCGGTCAGCGCCGCGGCCATCACGAAGAAATAGACGATCAGCGTGATCGCGGTCGACATCATCCCCATGAACACGAACATCGCACCCATCGACTTGGCGTAGTTCGACGCGACCAGCAACGAGGCCAGCCCGCTCGACAGGATTTGCGCACGCACCGGCGTCGCGCGGCTCGACAGGCGTGCGAACCAGCGCGGGAACAGCCCGTCGTGCGCCAGCGCGGTGGGCAGCTCACCCTGCACCAGAATCCAGCCGTTGAGCGTTCCGAGCACGCTGATGACGACGAACAGGGCGATCAGCGCCGCCGGTCCCGCCGACCAGAAATGCGCGACGAAATCGCCGAACGGCGCGTTGGAGCGGACGATTACGCCGGCCGGCATCATCAGGATGATCCCCGAGCAGACGATCAGGTAAAGCACCCCCGTCATCAACGTGCCGAGCGAGGTCGCCAGCGGAATATTGCGATCGGGATCGACGATCCGCCCGGCCGGTACCGTCCCCGCTTCGAACCCGATCATCGGCCACATCGCCATGCCCGCTGCCGTGCCGATCGCGCCCACTGCGAGATCGTGGGGGTGGAGCGGCATCAGCGAGGCGGTGCCGTGCAGCGCCAGCACGCCGACGACGATCGCCACCACCACGGCGAACGGCACCAGCTTCAGCACGGTGGTCGCCACCTGCACGCGGCCCGCGACGCCGACGCCGAGCAGGTTGACCGCGGTCAGCAGCCAGATCAGCCCGATCGCGGTCAGCGCCGGCAGGCCGGGCACCGCGGCGATGACGGGAAAGAAGGTGCTGAGGTAGCTCGTCGCACCGATCGCGATCGTCGAATTGGCGGTCCACACCGAGATCCAGTAGCTCCACGCGACGAGGAAGCCGCCCATCTCGCCGAACGCCTCGCGGGCATAGACATAGGGGCCGCCGCTCCGCGGCATCCGCCGCGCGAGGTGAGCGAAGACGCGCGCCATGCACAGCACGCCGGCGATCGTCACCAGCCAGCCCAGAATCGCATTCCAGCCGAACGGCGCCAATGCCGCTGGCAGCAGGAAGATGCCCGAGCCGATCATGCTGCCCATCACCAGCGCCAGGCACATCCAGAAGCCGAGCGCGCGCGGCGGCGCGGCGGGGACGACAGCGGGGTGTTCGGTGGTCACGATCGGCCCCCTTTTTTCCGTGTTCCCGCGAAAGCGGGAACCCAGAGCCGCAAACGATCGGCGCCTGCGACTCCTGGGCTCCCGCCTGCGCGGGAGCACTTGCGTCAGGCTACGCCCGTCCGGCGAGCCGCGCCAGCGCCTTCCCGGCGACGCGCTCGATGCGCCAGTCGCCCATCGTCTCGGCGCCCATCGCCGTGTAGAAGTCGATCGCCGGCTGGTTCCAGTCGAGCACCGCCCATTCGAAGCGGGCGCAGTCGCGCGTCATCGCCAGCGCGGCGAGATGGCGAAGCAATGCCGTGCCGACGCCCGAGCCGCGCGCCCCTGGGGTGACGTAGAGGTCCTCGAGATAGAGGCCCTTACGGCCCGTCCAGGTCGAGAAATTATGGAAGAACACCGCGAAACCAACGGCCACGCCGTCGCGCTCGGCGATCACCGCCTCGGCCGCCTTCTCCTCGAACAGCGCATGGGTCAGCATCACCTCGGTCGCCTCGACGGCATCGGGCTCGCGCTCGAATTCGGCGAGCTCGCGCACGAAGCGCAGGATCAGCGGCACGTCGTCGCGCGTCGCCGGGCGGATCGTGATGGTCATGCGGCAGCCTCCGTCTGCGGGCCGGGGCCGGCGGCGGCGCGCACCGCGACGACGCACCCGGCGATGATCAGCGCTGCGCCCGCCAGCGTGTAGAGCGACACGCGCTCGCCGAACACCCAATAGCCGAGCAGGCCCGACCAGATGAAAGCGGTATATTCGACCGGCACCAGCACCTGCGCCTCGGCGCGCGCATAGGCCCAGGCGAGCAGCACCGCCGAGATCGACCCCAGCACCGCCGCGGCGGCGATGCGCGGCAACTCGGCCGCGCTCGGCAGGCCCGAGAACCACGGCGCGCCGAGCAGCAGCACGCCGCCGAGCACGACGCTGGTGAACAGCGCCACCTCGAGCGAATCCGCCACCTGCGCCTGTCGCCGCAGCAGGATCAGGCTCACCGCATAGAGCAGCGACGCGGCGAGGATCGCCAGCGAGCCGAGCACATGC
>Ga0164242_10008541_pt1 | contig 11105 bp, 7 predicted proteins | sample OricomgcompostMG_FD_108783 | JGI IMG/M metagenome (GOLD analysis project Ga0164242, IMG submission 108783) | Miracle-Growth compost microbial communities from Emeryville, California, USA - Original compost - Miracle growth compost (MG) ...
CGTTCCGGCAGGCAAGTCGCAGCGATCAAGTCGCTTCGGAGTGCATTGCTCTTTCGGAAGCGAGGGAGGCAGGCTACGCCTCTGTGCCGAACGGATTCCCGCTGGCTTGCCGCGCCTTTCTATTGGGGGAAGCCGCCTATTGAGGGAAGCCGTGCGTGCGGATGACGGTCCAGATTTCCCTGTTAACCGCGGCGATATCCTCGATGCAGGCGGATATTCTGGCGGTTTCCTCGCTGTCGAGCGCCTCCATCTTCCCGTATTTTATCGTATCCTTGCCGTCGAATATGCGCATCAGGTGCGTGTGGGAGATGTCTCCCTTGGCGTCGAACGAATAGATGCAGTGATTATACTTGTTGCGCAGTTTCGCCTGCTGATTGAGCCTCTCTAACAGGGGCAGCACATCCTCCCTGCATTGTCGCGGGGTTTTCGCCATTTTCGCCAGCCGCTCGACCAGGTCGATCCGCGCGCGGGTCGTGTTGAGCGTCAGGAAAATGACGATCGCGGTCTCCTTTTCCACCTTCGCCAGCCCCGCAATGAGATGGATGAGGAGGCTCTCTGTGTTGGTCCAGGTGTAATTCAGGCGCCCGATCAAAAGCAGTATTTTCTCAAAGCCGTGCATTGCCGACCTCCAGGCCGCTGCGTCATTGCGCTTACGGCACCATGTGTGCCTGATCGGCGAGCCATATTCAATCGCGCCAATCCACCCCTCCAACGGTGGATGCCCCCTGCCTCGGAGGTAGAGACTCGGCCGAATGTCGCGAATTTGGATCATCACGACAGACCAATTCGCGATTCTGCTTATCCGGTGCACCCCCGCAGCAATTCCAACGGCCAACTGGGCGGCCGCAATTCAGTGCATCAGACTGCCACAGTCCCGAACGTTCGGGATGCGGCATAATCCTGCTTCCGGCAGTTCTGCTTTGGCGGCTCTGCCCATGTCGACAATTCTTTGGCATGGCCCTGCAGCCACCCGGGACATGGATGCACCCGCTTCAGCGTCGGGGGTCTTTGCTTGCGGAGCGTGCCTGTCATCGTGTCCGTGTTGCGTTTGGTACTGCAAGCAGAAGCCCCTCTTGTGCAACCGCCGGCATGGTCGAAGCCCTCTGAGAGATGAATGGGGTCACCCCGGGCCGGCCTTCAATAGAGGTTACGGTTATGTCTTCCAGAAACGATGCAAACCTGTTCCCGCTCGATCCCAGTCAGGATCAAAGCCAGGATCAGGATCAGGACCAAGGTCAGGGTCAGGGCGAAGCGCAGGCCCAGCTTCAGGCCGCGTTGCAGGATCAGGGCCAGGGGCAATTCCAATCCAGCGATTCCAGCAATGACAATGCCAACGGAAACGGCAATGGGAACGGCAACCTCAACCTGAACGGCAATGGCAGCCTGAACCTGAACGGCAATGGCAACTGGAACACGTCCGACAACAGCAACACGAACGACAGCACCAATACAAACACCAACACCAATACCAGCACCACCCACGTCAATGTCGATGTCGGGCTCGATCTTTCCGGCATGATGCCCAGCAATCGCGACGTTACCGACATCCGGCTCGACGGCGGCGCCCAGGTCGACAAGATGCTGGTCAACCATGATGGCCAGATCTTCTACAATCCGGGCGACGGCGCATCGTTCAACGACTTCCTGAACGGCTCGCTCAATGGCGCCGGGAACGATACCGGCATTTCGCAGGCCCAGGTCAACAATCTGAGCGACGACGATACGCTCGGCAGCGTGTCGCTTTCGAACAGCGGAACCTTCCAGCAGAACGGCGACGCCAGCGGCGGCTTCGCATCATCGGGTGCCGGTATTACCGCCGGCGGTGATGGCGGCACGGGCGGCGGCCATGGCTCGGCCGATGGCGGCAATGGCGGCAATGGCTTCAATTTCGGCGGCCTCGGCATCGGCGGCTCGGCGCTCGGAGCGGCGAGAGGTGGAGATGCAACCGGCGGCGCCGGTGCGGCCGGAGGGGCCGGCACCGGTCTCGGACTCGGGCTCGGGCTTGGCGTCGGGCTGGGACTTGGCGGTGCGGCCGGCGCTGCGGGCGGAAATGCGGACGGCGGTGATTCCAGCGGCAATGGCGGCGCGGCCTCAGGTTCCGGCGCGTCTTCGGCCAGCGGTGGCCACAGCGGCGATGCCGATACCGGAAACGGCGGCGACGCGGCTGGTCTTGGCCTCGGTGCGGCCGGGAGCGGCGATGGCGGTGGCGCCGGCAGCGGCGATGGCGGCGACGGTGGCGGGCTCGGTCTCGGCCTTGGCAACGGCCAGGGCGCCGACGGCGCCGGCGCTGGTAGCGATGGCGGCGATGCGGCCGGTCTTGGCCTCGGTCTGATCGGCGTTGGTGTCGGCGTCGCTGGAGACGCTGCGAACGCGACCGGCGGCAATGGCGGCAGCGCTTCAGGCTCCGGCACCGGCAACGGCACCGGGACGGGCGGCGACAGTGGCAATGCCTCGGGCGGCGACAGTGGCGATGCGGCGGGCCTCGGCCTCGGCCGCGGTGTTGGCGGCGATAGCGGCCACGCCGCTTCGGGCGATGGCGGCGATGGCTATTCGCTCGGCCTTGGGCTCGGACACGGCGGCGATTCCGGCGACGGGGGCATGGGCGGCACGGCCGGTAGCGGCGGCGATGCGCTCGGGCTCGGGCAAGGCGCCGGAGACGGCGCCGGATCCGGAATCGGTTCAGGTATTGGCGGCGCGGGCGGCGGCGGCGGCTTTGCCTGGAGCGGCGATACGATCGTTATGCCCACGGCCGGCGACGGCGCGGGCGGCGCGGCGACCGGCGGCGATGGCGGTTTCGGTGGCGCTGGCGGCGTCGTAATGAATGGAGCCGGAGGCGCCGGAGGCGATGCCGGCATGTGGGGGTCCAGCAACGGCCACGACGGCTATGTCGAGGGTTTGTCGCAAGCCCACGCCGACGCGACCATCGATACGAGCGCCTTCAACCAGAGCATCGTCATGGGCGCGAACATGATGGAAAACCTGCTCGACCAGACGATAGTCGGCGGAAACTACGACCAGATGGCCGATAGTCATTCTTCGTGACCATCGCACATTGAAGAGATGGCTGCGCGGCTCCCGCGCAGCCATCAAGCAACTTTGGCGGGAATGGTGCGGCATTGACAGCTCCATAAGGGCAATCCCATGCATCTGGACAAGGTTAGCGAGGCGATCGCGCATTTCATCGGATTGTTCCAGATCGGGACCGAACAGGCGCGGTTGCGCGACGACTATCTCGAATTCAAGGCCTTGCATGCGGCGGCGCAGCCGGCCTCACCGGAAGACCATGCGCCGCTCTCCTTTCAGGCTCCCTATGATTTCGATGATCCCGATCCAGGGCTTCACTACGTTCCGGCCGGCCCGACGCTCGAGACGCTGAATTCACCCACCGACGTAACCGACACGCCACTGTCGTTCCCGGTGAAGGGCGAAACATTTCTGGTGTCCTATCCGGAATATCTCCCGATCATCTACCCCACCCTTTATTCCGGCATGCCGGCATTCGAACTGCAGCCCCCCGGTTCGGTCGCGACGCATACCGCACAGATCAACAATCTTTCAGACAATGACTTCGTAAATGTCGGGGCCGCGCATGTCGACTTCCACCCTATCGGCATGCCGAACATCGCTCTTGATGGCTTGGTACAGGAAGCGGCCCAAATGCTGCCGGTTCCGCAGGCCTCCTTCGCTTCCGGCGCGGATATCGGTTCCTTCGTGAGCGACACGGCAGCCGCGCTCAATGCCTTCTCGGCTGAAATCACGTCTGCCGCGCAGGACCCCGCCCCCGACGCTCCCATTATGGATGGGATTTCCGTCCAGACGATCGTTTCGCTCGTCGACAATCCCATGAACGATGCAACCTATGTCGACGGGCAAATCGCAGCGGAAGCGCCGAAGCTGGACGATGTCCTCCCGGCGGCCTCGCCTCTTGCCAAGCAGATTGCGGAGACTTCCCCGGATGCCGCTTTGAACGGCGCCAACCACTTGATCAACGGCGGCGGAATGACGGCCGCCGCCACGCTGGCCCACGGCCTCGGCGATTACGCTGGCGACACCGCCTTTGATCTCAACACCGGCAGCAATGCGCTGGCCAATTCCGCAACGATCGTGAATGAGGCGCTTGAAGGCGGGGTCTTTGCCACTGCCGGCAATCATTTCTCGCTGAACGCCATCATCCAGATCAACGCATGGAGCGATTCCGATGCGATCGGCGCCAGCCTGAACGGTTGGGGCGGGACATTGCAGCAATCCGGCACCGCGGCGTTCAATATCGCAGACATGCTCAGGATCGACACCGGCGACGATGCCGGATCCGGCGATGCGGCGCATGCCATCTTTCCGAAGGCCTGGGCGGTCACGGAGATCAAGGGCGATTTCATCTCTTTGAACTGGGTGCAGCAGTTCAATTTCGTGACCGACAACGACACGGTGGTCGCCTCTGCTTCCCACGGCGTGACGACGGAGGTGGGAACCGGAGGGAACCAGACCGTTAACGATCTTTCTCTCGCTGATCTCGGAAAATATTACGACCTCGTGCTGGTCGGCGGAAACTTTTACGACGCCAATATCATCACGCAGACGAACGTCCTTCTTGATAACGATATGGTCGGCTCTGTTGCCGGCTTCCAGACCAACGGTCAGGGTTCCCTATCGACCGGCGGCAATCTGCTCTGGAACAATGCCGGGATCACATCCGTCGGCCACGCCGGCACGGAGGCGCTGCCTGACGGTTACGCGCAGGCCCTGAACGATTTCGCCAATGGCGATCATACGCTCTCATCCGACGTATTGAACGACAGCGCGTTTCAGGGCCTGGCCGGCCTGAGGGTGCTCTATATCTCGGGCAGCATCTACGACCTTCAATATGTGCAACAGACCAACGTGCTTGGCGACGCCGACCAAGTCGCGCTGGCGATGAATGCCGCGCATCCGGACATCGGCGGCGACTGGTCGGTGACGACCGGTTCCAACGCCCTGGTCAATTCGGCCCGGATCATCGACGCCGACCCGGCCTCGAGAAGCTATGTCGGCGGCGATCACTACTCCGACGAGATGCTGGTCCAGACGGACATCATCCGCACCGATCATCTGCTGGAATCGGCGAATGCCGATCACCTCGTCAACGAAGCCGTCGCTTTCCTCAGCGACGATATGGTCGCTCCGCAACCCCAGGACGCCGTCTCCCACCTGACGGACCCCCTCAATGTCCATCCGGGACATAGCGACATCATGCAGTCGATAACGTCCTGACAGCCGAATTCGGAGCCGCGATGAACGAACGTGCCGAAGTGCAGATGAAGAACGCGGTGGAGACCGGCGATCCAAGGTCCGCTCAGGTCCATGCGGGCGGCGCGGCGGGCAAACCGGACACTCGCCTCGAAAAGCTCGATCACGATTTCGATCTGTTCATGTCCGAAGTGGATCAGGCGGCCGCCGACCTGCGACGATCGGCGATGCCGCTGTGGTTCCGTCCGGCGGATCCCGACAGGGAACCGGCTCCCGCCTCCCATTCCAGCGGGGATGGCGGCAAGCGCGCGGATGAGGAGATAATCGGACCGGACCGTCCGGGCGAATCGCAGGCGAATGGAAAGGCTGGTTCCGGCAGCCTGAAATCGATGGACGCAGACAGCGGGCCGCTCAAGCCCGAGCAGCATCTTTCCGCCGCGAAACCACGGCAAGGGCGTACGCGCCGGGAGAACGACGGCAGTTCCAACGATGTTTTTCATCGGCGTCTCGGGCCGATCAATCTCGCCGACAATCTCAAGGCGGGGATACGTGCCGTTCGACGCAACCTGATTATCGTGATGGGCTTCACCCTCGCGACCAATGTTCTGGTCCTCGCCATTCCGGTTTATCTCTTCCAGATATCCGATCGCGTGCTGACGAGCCGATCCGTCGACACGCTGGTGATGCTGACGATACTGATCGCCAGCGCGGTCGTCCTCAATGCCGTGCTCGATGCCATCCGCCGGTTCATCCTGATGCGTACCGCAGTCGAGATCGCTGCCCAGCTCGGGGCGCCCATTCTGGGTGCGGCCGCGCGCGCCGCCTTGCACAGCAACGGCCGCGAATACCAGACGCTCGGCGATCTGCAGCAACTGCGTTCGTTTCTCGTCTCAGGCACGCTTCTCGCATTTCTCGACGCGCCGCTGGCGCCGCTCTTCATGCTGGCGGTGTTTCTGGTGCATCCGCATCTCGGCTTGATCGCCATGGTCGCCGCGCTGCTGTTGCTGGTGATTGCGTTCTTCAACCAGAGAATGACCGCGACCTCCTTCCACGAAGCCACGAATTTTCAGAGCAGGGCCAATCTGCATCTCGATTCCATGTCCCGCAATTCCCAGATCATCAACGCACTCGCGATGATCCCGGAAGCGGTGAAGATCTGGGGCCAGGACACCGCGGGATCGCTGAAAGCCCAGGTGCTGGCGCAGGACCGCAACGTCATCTCCGCCTCGATCTCCAAGGCCGTTCGTCTGCTCGCGCAGGTCGCCATGCTGGGCTGGGGCGCCTATCTGTCGCTGGAAGGCCAGCTGACCGGCGGCATGGTGATCGCCGCCTCGGTCATCGCCGGTCGCGCACTGGCGCCGGTGGAAAGCGCCATCGAAGGCTGGCACCAGTTCATCAACACCCGCGCCGCCTATGAGCGGATTTCGACGCTGCTCAAATCCTCTCCGTTGAATTTCGAGCGGTTGAAGCTGCCGCGGCCGCAAGGACGGCTGGACGTCGAGCGGCTGCTTTTCGTGCCCCAGGGAACCAAGCGGGTGGTGCTGAACGGCGTATCGTTCACGCTCTCGCCGGGCGAGTCGCTTGCCATCATAGGCGATTCCGGCGCGGGCAAGACGACGCTCGGCAAGATGCTTGTGGGCTCGCTCCTGCCGACCTCCGGCAATGTGCGGCTCGACCTGATGGATCTGCGCAATTGGGACCAGCGGCAATTCGGTGAAAACATCGGCTATCTGCCGCAGGATGTGCAGCTCTTCCCCGGCACGATCAAGGCGAATATCGGCCGCATGCGCGAGGACGCCAGCGACGACGACATCTACAAGGCGGCGGTGCTCGCGGACGTCCACGAACTGATTTCGACTTTTGCTCAAGGCTACGAAACCATGGTCGCCGCCGACGGATCGCCCCTGTCGGGCGGCCAGAAGCAGAGGATCGCGCTTGCCCGCGCCTTTTTCGGCAATCCGCGAATGGTCGTTCTGGACGAGCCCAACTCCAATCTCGACGGATCCGGCGATGCGGCGCTCCTGCGGGCGCTGTCGCATGCGAAGCAGGAGAAGATCACCGTGATTACGATCACGCAGCGGCCCTCCCTACTCAATTGCGTCGACAAGATCCTGCTCCTGTCCAACGGTGCCGTATCCATGTTCGGCTCCCGGCAGGAGGTTCTCAAGGCGCTCGCCCCATTGAACGCCCAGAACGGGCGCCCCGCGGTGGCGGCTCAGACGGCACAGGTTGCGTGATGGCTACGAGCATCGCTGAAGTCCACGATATCGAGTGGTACAATCAGGTGCCACGATCCATCCGCAAGCATGTGCTTGTCGGACTTGTTCTGGTCGTCATGGCGTTCGGCGGCTTCGGCACATGGGCGGCGACGGCGCCGCTGGCCGCGGCGGTGATCAGCGCCGGCAGCTTCGTCGCGACCGGCGAGAACAAGGTCGTCCAGCATCTTGAAGGCGGCATCATCCAGGACATCCTCGTCAACGAAGGCGATCACGTCGTCGCCGGCCAGCCGCTGATCAGGCTCGACGGCGTTGCGGCCCAGGTGAAGCAGCGGCAGCTTTTCCTGCGCCAGGCGCGGCTGGAGGCCAATGTCGCACGGCTTTCGGCACAGATCGCCGACAAGCCCGAGATCGAGTTTCCGCGCATCATTACCGAAAACAAGAACGACAACGACATCTCCTCGATCATCGATGGGCAAGTCGCCAGCTTCCGATCGGCACAGAGCCGGAAGGAAAGCGAGATCGGCCTGCTCAAGCAGAACATGGAATCGCTGAGATACCGCGCGGAAGGCTTTCAAAAGCAGAGCACGTCCATGTCCGCCGAACTCGCTTTCCTGAAGGACGAGAATGCGGGAAAGATGAAGCTTCTTGAGGAAGGGCTCATCCGCAAGCCGGAGGTCAACTCGATCCAGCGGGCGATCGCCGACGCGCAAGGCCAGATCGGCCGCCTGGATGCGGAAGTGCTGGAGACGAATGCCCAGATCGAGAAATACCGCCAGCAGATCACCCAGACCGTCACCGAGATGAATCAGAAGGATCTCGAGGAGCTGCAGAGCAGCCAGAGCGAGCTCGACGGCGTGCGCCAGGAAGGACGGGAAGCGAAGAACGTCATGCGGCGTTCGACCATAAACGCTCCCGTCTCCGGAACGGTGGTGCGGATGTATTATCACACGCCCGGTGGCGTCATAGAAAGCGGCAAGAAGATCCTCGAAATCCTGCCCGCCAATGTCCCGCTCATTATCGAGACGCAGATTCAGCGGAAGGACATCGACGCGGTGAAGGCGGGCCAGAAAGCGACGATCAAGCTGGTGGCGCTCAACCGGCGCACCACGCCTGTGCTCTATGGCGATGTCTATTACGTTTCAGCCGACGCCCTGTCCGACCCCACCCTTCCGAACATGGAAGTGTATCTGGCGCGCATCCGTCTGCCGGCGAGCGAGCTTCAGCGCATTCCGGGCTTTACCGCAACGCCCGGCATGCCGGTCGAGGTGATGATAGAGACGGCGAAACGCACCTTCCTCGACTATCTGACGAAACCGATCCGCGAAAGCATGTCGAGGGCCTTTACCGAACGGTAGCGATCAATCCTCAGCGGGAAAGTCCGGGCGAAAAGGCGCGGCACATATTCGCCATCAGCGCTCGAAGCGCGTCGAAAGGATAATCGAGGACATCGTCCGCTCGACGCCCTCCATTTCGCCGATCCGGTCTATGACGGCATCGAGTTCGGCAACGGTCGACGCGGTGACAATGGCGATCATGTCAAATTGGCCACTGACGGAATGGAGCGTCTTGACGCATCTCAGGCCGCGTAATTCCCTTTCGACCTGACGCGCGTTTTTCGGCAATATCCTGATCACGACATGCGCCTTGACCAGGCCACGCTCATAGTCGCTTGCCAGTCGGAGAGTGTAGCCGGTGATGATGCCCCGCCTTTCGAGGCGCTCTATCCGGCCCTGCACGGTGGTGCGGGAAAGTCCGAGCTTCCTGCCGATCGTCGACACCGATTCCCGCGCGTTCTCGGAAAGTAGGGCAAGCAGCCGTTCATCGGTTTCATCAGTCATATCGCCCTAACCTTTCGGCATTTTGACGAAAACCGCCGGAAAATTCGTCAATACCATCTCTTCATAGCGACAGCAAACAGGCGGAGACTGGTGGTTGTGACTGTCAGGCCGGAGGAAGAGATGAAGGACGTTGTCATTGTCGGAGCCGGCAAGATCGGAAGGACGATTGCCGACCTGCTCAGCATGACGGGCGAATATAGCGTGACGATCGCGGACCGGTCGGAGGCGCAACTCGCGTCCTTGGGCGAAGAAAAATCCATTTCGGTCAGGCAAATCGACGTCAATGATCAGGATGCGCTTTCGAATCTGCTGCGCGGCCGCTTCGCCGTCCTCAGCGCGGCGCCTTATGATTTGACGGCTCGGATTGCGGAAGCTGCCGCGAAAGGCGCGGTTCATTATCTCGACCTGACGGAAGATGTCGCAAGCACGCGCGCGGTCAGGAAACTGGCGGCCGCCGCGGACCGCGCGTTCATCCCTCAATGCGGCCTCGCGCCGGGTTTCGTCTCCATCGTCGCCGCCGATCTTGCCCGACGTCTGGACAGTCTCGACAGCCTGCGGCTCCGCGTCGGCGCGCTGCCGCAATATCCCTCCAACGCCCTGAACTACAATCTTACCTGGAGCACTGATGGCGTCATCAACGAATATTGCGAGCCATGCGAGGCCATCGTGAACGGCGTGCGCAGCCTCGTCCCGCCGATGGAAGGGCTCGAGGAGTTCTCGCTGGACGGGGTTACTTATGAGGCTTTCAACACCTCAGGGGGCCTCGGTTCGCTCTGCGAGAGCCTGGAGAGCAAGGTGAGGACGCTCAACTATCGCACGATCCGCTATCCCGGCCACGCCGCCATCATGAAGGCGCTCCTGAACGACCTTCGGCTGAGCGAGCGACGGGACGTGCTGAAGGACATTTTCGAGAATGCGCTGCCGTCGACCTTTCAGGATGTCGTCGTCATCTTCGTAACGGCGACGGGAACGAGGGACGGGAGGTTCGTTCAGGAAACCTATGCCAACAAAATCTATAGCCGTGTCATTGGCGGCAAGGTTCGAAGCGCCATTCAGATAACGACGGCTTCCGGCATTTGCGCCGTTCTCGACCTTTTGGCGGCGGGCGTTTTACCGCAGAAAGGCTTTCTGCGACAGGAACAGATTACCCTCGAACAATTTCTGGGCAACCGCTTCGGCAGGGCTTTTGCCACATCGGATACCTACCGCCGCGCGGCGTGACGTTCCGATTCGGCACGGATTCTTTGGAGGAAGGTCCGATGCGGGTTCTCAGGCTGTTGTTTGTATGCGAAAGGTACGCCGCTTGAGCGGACTCGGAGCGGCGGAAGCTGAATCCGGCTTCCCGAAGAGGTGACGTTCAACGATGAGATAAGAAGAGTCGCCCTGACCGCTTCATGCTGAAGTCAGCTGGTCGTGAAGGCTCTGGGTGCGGTCGGGGGAACTCCGATGGGGGGAAAGAGAGAGAATGGGTGAACGCGTACTCGTGGCGGAATTCATGCACGAGACCAATACGTTCAGTGTCCAGCTGACGGACGAGGCTGCTTTCCGTAATGCCGGCTGTTATGAGGACGAGGAGGTCGCCGGCGCCTTCCGTGGTACGCGAACGGCAATGGGCGCGGCCTTCGAAGCCGCCGAAAAGTTCGGCTGGGACTTGGTTCATCCGCTTGTCGCGCACGCCAATCCCTCCGGTCGTGTCACCAATGAAGCCTTCGAGGCCTTTTCATCGCGGATCGTCATGGCGTCTCAAGGCGTCGATGGCATTCTGTTGCACCTGCATGGCGCGATGGCGACCGAGAGCAGCGATGACGGAGAAGGGCTCCTGCTC
>Ga0164242_10008542_pt1 | contig 11105 bp, 10 predicted proteins | sample OricomgcompostMG_FD_108783 | JGI IMG/M metagenome (GOLD analysis project Ga0164242, IMG submission 108783) | Miracle-Growth compost microbial communities from Emeryville, California, USA - Original compost - Miracle growth compost (MG) ...
GAGTCCGTCACTTGGTAGTGGGACACCTCATCAGCCCCGACCGAGGATGGCGGGCGCCGGACCCACTCGAGGGTCTAGAAGGTCTGTTGCAGCTCGTTGCAACCTCCTTACCAACAACACGAGAAGCTGCCGTGGTAGGAGGCCCTCCGCCCTGGTTTCCGGCCACGTTGTCGGCACTGCGCTGCTCACCCGTTCTGCCTGGTGGACCCGTCAGGTAGTTGGCCGGGTTGGTCGTGACTCGTAGCGCTGATGTGAGGGTTGCGAGCGGCGACAGCGGTGAAGAACGTCGCAAGGAAGGCAAGTCCGCCGTACCCGAGGGCGATGTGCGGAAGTGAGAGCACGTTGGAGAGCTGGGCGGAGATCAAGCTGGGGATGGTCGCACCGCTATAGCTGAGAAGGTAGACGACCGCGAAGATCGGCGCCCGGTTTGCGACCGTGCTGCCGTAGAGCACCCCGCGGGTCGCAGCGCTGATGGCCACGCCCTGAGCGGCTCCCGCCACGATGGTTGAAGCGATGAACAACGCCAGCACACCGGTCGAGACCGCAGCGATCAGGCCGATCCATCCGGCGAGGAATGCGAGCATGCCGACGCGCTGAGCCGCCGCCGGTGGGAATTGGCCGCTCAGGGGAGCACCCATGGCGCTCGAGCCCATGTACCCAGCGAATACCAACCCGAGGACTAGCGCGCTCTTGGTGTGAAGTTGATCCTCGACCAGCGCGGGCACGAATGCCTGGTAGAAGGCCCCGGTCGCCCATGTGGCCAGCAGCACTGCGGCAGCAACGGGGATCAGATGCCGGACATGGGTTGGTACATGCACATTGGGGCGCAGCGAGCGCCAGGCGCCGGTTGTCCGGGCCACAGTTTCACGGCTGGCGGCGAGGAGCGCCGTAGAAAGAACCAGTAGGACGATGTCGGCCAGGTAGATCAGCTCGCGTGGCCATGGTCCGAACTGCACCAGTGCACCGGAGCCGACGGCACCTACGGCGAGGCCGAGCATGACGGTTTGGCTGGAGGCAACAGAGGCCAGCCAAGTGGGGCCGGTCGGAACGACATCAACGATGTAGGCCGGGAGGCTGCTGCTGGCAAGTCCGGCACCCAGGCCCATCAGGAACCGTCCGGCAATCAGGACGACCACGTGGTGCACATCCAGCAGCGTCAGACATCCCAGAGTGAGAAGGAGCATGCTGACGATCGCGACGGGTCGCCGACCCACATGGCTGGACAGTCGCCCGAGAACGAGCAGTGTGCCGAGGGTGGCTGCGGAGTAGGCGACGACAGTCAGTGAGATGCCGGCATTGGTGAACCCGTCCTCTGCGCGGTAGAGGTTGAACAGGGGAATCGTGGATCCCACCGCTGCAAACACGGCCACCAGCGAGACCACCCCTGCAGCGAACGCTCGCGAGCTTCCATCCCGGTGGCCCGGGTGGACCACGGTTTGAGGGTGTTGCATCGGGTCCGCTCCTTCTCGTAATCGGGGCGGACCTCTCGGACATGACGCGCCGCCAACCCGTCGACTTCGTGTCGCTGGCGACCTGACCCTTACGCGAGCGTGGCGTGGCCTCGTCCTCATCGCCAGCACCGCGATGGCCGACGGCCGCCTCCTCCGTCGGCTCGAGGCCCCGGTCGCGGCCCTCAGTCACTTTGGACCAGATCGTCCTGTTTGCGGGTAGAGTTGGACTCACAGCGACGTCCGCCCGGAGACGGCGAGGCGGGGACTCGCCTCTTCCACACCCATTTCCGAGTTGTCGGCACCCAGCACGCAGGAGCTGATCGCAAATCATGACCGAACACGAGCCGAATTCTCGCCCGCGCACCATCACCACCACGCATGCGGCGTGGGGCGCCGGACACCCCCGCATCCTGGTGACAAGCGCGCATGAGCGATACGTTCACGAAATCAGCTGCGAGCTGACTCATATAGGGTCGGCATCCGACTCGGATCTCTTACTGCATGACACGGACCCGCTTCACGCCAAGGTCTTGCACGACACGACTGACGAGTACGTTCTGACGATGGTCGGCGACGGCGCAACAAGTTCTGGTCCGCATGAGATCCTGCGGACAGGTGCGCATTTCACAGTTGGGCCATGGAGCCTCGTCTTCGTCCGAGACGAATTTGCTGACCACGGACGTCCCTATGGCGGGCGACGAGGTGGCGAACTCGCGCACCAGAGAACGCAAGCGTCCCGCCCTAACTACGTTGAGGCGCATCCTGAATCCTCGTTGACCCGCTGCGCGATCAAGCATCCCGCCGAGACCAGCGACCCCGATCAGGTTCAAGCGCTCGGCCGAGCCGTCCTCAAGACCGGCGGGGAAGACGCCCCGACGGCGCCCCTGCCTGGTTTGCGGCTGGTGAACGACGAGACTGCCGGCGTCTACGAGGCGACAGTCGGTGACGCCAGGGCCGGCGGGGTGACCTACAACGTAGTCGGTGACGACCGGGTCATTCTCCTGGCGGTCTCAGTGTTCCCGGAGTTCCGCGGACGAGGCATTTCGAGCGAACTGATCCGCGCGGTTCTCGGCGACGTGCGCGCGCAAGGCAAGAAGATCACGAATTATTGCCCAGTAGTGAACACGTTCATCGAACAGAACTCAGAATATGCAGATCTCATCGACCGGAAGCATCCTGGAAGCGTCACGCACCATCGGCCCTAGACACAACTAGCGACGAGATCAGGTCCACGCCGTCGGATATCGCGGTCGTCAGTCGGGCCGCATCGGACCCACGTCTAGCCATCCCTTCGTCGTCGCCTGCTGAGTCGCCGCCGATGCGCCGAGCCGTAACGAGTTCGCTTGGACGAGGTCACGGACGTGGTTGGGCCGGTCTCAGTAGTCGCCTTTGACGGCGGCGTAGAGGTGGTGGTTGTGGAGCGCCGACTTCGCCGACGGTGGGGTTGTTGGCCCGCACGCTTTGGTGCTCTTCCCGGATGAGGGTGTAGGTCCGGTAGCCCCTCCGTACTGGAGGCCCTCGCTATTCGTCTATGCCCGGGCTTTCACGGCCCGGCTGGTCACGGCTAGGCGATGCGTGGCCCGTATCACCGGGGCCCTGCTGGCTCCCACCGCTGCAACCGAGTCGCGAATGGCGTCCTCGCCAACGCGGGCCCTGGTGGTTGAGGACGGTGGTGAGTTTGTCGAGGCGCAATCTCGGAAGAGGACGTGCGCTCAGGGCTCGACGGAGACTGTCTGGCGGTCCGAGACGCGCGAAGCCGTACGGGCCAGGTGGGTGCTCATCAACCGCTGAGTTGCGGCGAGATCACGTCGCTTGATCGCTAGAGCGAGCTTGCGGTGCTCGTCGTTGCCTTTCGTGCCCGTGAGCGATGCGGTCACCTTCGCCTCTCGCAGAGACGTGAGCATCGGGCCGTGGAGACTGTGGATCAGCATGCTGAGCGCGGGATTGTGTGCGCACTCCGCCAATCGGACATGAAAGGCGGCGGACATCGCCATGTCGTAACTGCCGGCTTCGAGCGCGGCTCGTCCCTCTTCTGTCAGCCGCAACAAGTCGTTGATGTCGGCGTCGGTGGCGCGTTCGATGATCAACCGCAGCATGGCCGTCTCCACCACCTCGCGCACCTCGGTCACATGCGCTGCGGTGGTGACCGAGAGCGAGAGCAGGTCGGCCAAGCCCTCGCCCAGCCGCTGCGTCGACGGCGCGGTGAGATAGGCACCACCGCGGGCGCCTAGTCGGATGGTGACCAAGCCGCTCGCCTCGAGCAGGCGCAGCGCTTCACGGACCGTCATGCGGCTGACGCCGAAGTACTGGACGAGTTCGCGCTCCCTCGGAAGCCGGTCACCAGGTCTCAGGGCGCCATCGCGGATCAGTATCTTGATCTGATCAACGATGACCTGGGACGCCCTCTCGACGTTCACTCGCTGGAACAGCTCACCATCACCGGTCGTTGCCGGTTGCAGATCGGGGCTGGACAACGGTTCCACCTTGGGTAGTCGGGTGAGTGTGGATGCACGAACTTCTTCATCGGCGCGCCTCGGCTGGCCGTGCGGCAGACGTGCCGGACGGCCAGCCCGGGAGTGTTACTCGGTACGCGCCTGCTGGAAGGCCGCAGGCAACTGGGATAGCCCTCGAAGGACGTTATTTATCTTGCGCACCGGCTCGCCCACGGTGATCTCGCCGACCTGCTTGATCATCTCGTCGAGCATCGCGCGGAGCTCGAGCTTGGCGAGGTACTGACCGGCACAGGCGTGGATCCCCGCGCCGAACGTGAGATGGCCGGCCGGGTTGCGGCGGATGTCGAAGCTGTCGGGGTCGGGATACTGACGCTCATCGCGGTTGGCGCTGGCGTAGACGATCGCGAGTCGTGCGCCCTCCGGAATGAGGTAGCCGCCGATCTCGACGTCGCGCGCGGCCACGCGGCCGAAGAACTGGGCGGGCGCCTCGATGCGCAGGACCTCGTTCACGACTGACGGCGACAGCTCGGGGTGGTCCTGCAGCTCGGACCACTGCTCCGGGTTGTGGGCGAGCAGTTGAACCATGGCCCCGATCGCATTGACCGTGGTGTCCATTCCGGCCGTGAGGTACGCCGAGAGCAGGGGAAGGCAGTCGTCGGCGCTGATGGTGCCCGCGTCGGCCGCGTCGTACACCGCGGCGCCCATGCTGCCGGGGATCATCTGGTCTCGCGTCGCGATCGTGCGGATGTAGTTGAACTGCTCGCCGATCGCGGCCAGCCCCGCAGAGGTGCGCTCATTCCCGGCGGGACCGAACGCGTTGAAGCCGCCGTTCGCCCAGCGCAGCAGCTGGTGTCGCTTGTCGGCCGGAACGCCGATGAGCTCGCCGACGACCTCGACCGGGAAGACCTCGGCGAAGTCCTTGATGGCGTCGAAGGATCCGCGCTCGACGGCGTCCGCGACCAGCGACTCGGCCCTCGCCTTGATCATCTTCTCGACGTCGCGCAACGCACGCGGGCCGAGCCGCTCGCTCAGCACGGAGCGGAGGACGTCGTGCCGTGGGGCATCCGAGGCGATGATGCTGCCCGACCGCACCCGGTTGAAGTCGTCGTTGAAACCGACGCCGCGGCCTGACACCAGCGCGTCATGGTCCAACAGCGCCGCGCGAGCCTCCGCATAGCTCACCACTGCGTAGAAGTCGTTGGCGGGCAGCCACACGACCGGTGCCTTGGCCCTCATCCGCGCGTAGACGGGGTAGGGGTCGGTGAGCACCTCGTCCCGGAAGAGATCGATATCGAGCTCGGGGGCATTCAGAGCAACCACAACTGTCCTCTCTGGTGGAGTGCGCCAGCGGGCGGCTCGCGCGATCGACGCCGTGACAGATGCGCCTCGCTTCGTGCGATCGCCGCGACAGGCGCATTCTATCTGACAGAACTTTGGCTCGCCTAGTTCTCATCTACAGAAAAATGCGGCAAACTGCAGACGCGCCGGTCCGGTCGGACCGGCGAAGGTGGCAGAGGAGCGGAGTGCACAACGTGGCAGGTCGAGCAAACGCCCCGGAGACCGCGGGGACCGGGCCAGCGAGGCTCTACACCTCGTTTGGGAGCGCCGGGTCGATCGCGGCCGAGCCGGACGCGGAACTCATCGAGCTCCATAATCCGGCCGACGGCAGCCACTACGGCACCGTCGCCGCGGCCTCGGCGGCCGTGGTCGACTCCGTGGTTCGCAGCGCGCGGGACGCCCACCGTTCGTGGATGGCCATGCAGCCCTCGAAGCGAACCGGGCTCCTGGTCGACTGGGCGCGACTGGTCGAGGCTCACGCTCCCGAGCTCGCGGCGCTCGACGTCGAGTCCGTCGGGCGGGTGTACGCCGAGGCGCTGGGCGATGTGGTGAAGTCGACCCCGCAGATCGAGTACTGGGCGCACGAGGGTCCGCAGCTGATGCGGCGCACCGAGCGCAGCGCGGTCCCGGGGCATCTGTTCCTCACCTGTCCCGCGCCGGTGGGCCTGGTCGCACTCCTGCTCCCCAGCAATGTGCCAAGCCGGATGTTCCTCGCGCATGCCGCTGTGGCGCTGGGCTGCGGCAATGCGATCGTCGTCAAGCCCGCGGATGCCACACCCTCCTCGGCCCTCCGGCTCGCCGAACTCGCCGTCGAGGCAGGACTTCCCGCCGGCCTCATCGGTGTTGTCGTCGGCGGGGGAGCCACCGGTGCCGCGCTCGTCGCGCACGATGTGGTCGGCGGCATCTCCTTCACCGGCAGCACCGCCACCGGCCGCCGCGTCGCAGTGAGCGCCGCTGAGCGCTTCGCGAAGGTGGCCCTCGAGCTCGGCGGCAAGTCACCTCAGATCGTGTTCCCGGACGCAGATCTCGAGGCAGCGAGCGAAGCCATCGTCTGGTCGTTCTGTGCGAACGCGGGCCAGATCTGCACCGCCGGCACCCGGGCCCTCGTCCATAGAGACGTGTACGACGCCGTACTGGAGCGGGTGACCACGCTCGTCGCGCGGGTCCGCGTCGGAGACCCGAACGATCCGGCCACCCACGTCGGCCCGCTGGCCACGCGGCGGCAGCTCGACCACGTCACAGGTCTCGTCGAGCGCGGTAAGCAGGAGGCCCGTCTGGTCCACGGCGGGTCGCCGATGCCGGAGCTGGGTGGCTACTACTTCCAGCCGACGATCTTCGCCGATGTCCCGCCGGACGCCGAGATCTTCCAGCGCGAGGCCTTCGGGCCGGTGCTGTGCGTCACGGCCTTCGAGGACGAGAACGAGGCGATCGCCCTCGCCAACGACTCCGACTACGCGCTCGCATCCAACGTGTGGACCGCGGACCTGCGCCGAGCGCTGCGGATCGCCGAGCGGATCCAGGCCGGGACCGTCTGGTGCGCCACCAGTCGCCTCGGAGACCCGCATCAGCCGATTCGCGCCGCTCAGAAGAGCGGCAACGCGCACTACCGCGGTCTCGTCGACGTGTTCACCACCGAGAAGCTCGTCGCGGTGACGCTCGACGAGGACGACCACGGCCCGAGCTGGGGCCTTGCCATTGAGGAGAAGGAGTAGACATGGGAGACCTGGGACTGGACGGGCGCATCGGTGTGGTCACCGGCGGGGGACGCGGCATCGGCGCATCGATCGGGGCGTTCCTGGCGAACGCCGGAGCCCACGTGCTGATCGCCGACATCGACCTCGACACCGCGAGGAACACCGCCCGCGAGATCACCGAACGTGGTGGGACCGCGACCCCGGTTCGCGCCGACGTGTCCAGCCTCGAGGGCATGGCCGAGCTGGTGGACCTGGTGCGCGACTCGGGAGGGAAGCTGGACTTCCTCGTCAACAACGCGGCGATCTATGCCGGTCTCAAGCACACGCCGTTGGAGCAGATCGACGAGGCGCTCTGGGATCGGGTCCAGCGTGTCAACGTGGCCGGTGTCTGGAACGCGTCGCGGACCCTGCTGCCGGCCCTCACCGAGTCCGGTCAGGGCCACATCGTCAACATCGCCTCGGCGATCGCGTTCCGCGGCTCGCCCATGATGCTGCACTACGTCGCGTCGAAGGCGGCGGTCCTCGGCATGACCAAGGCGATGGCCCGGGAGCTGGGCGGCCGCAACGTCACGGTCAATGCCGTCGCGCCCGGCTTCACCTGGACCGACGCCAGCCTTGGCACGGTCACCGACCCCGCCGCTCTGCGCGAGCAGGTGCAGCGGCGCTCGATCAAGCGCGAGCAACAGCCGGAGGACGTGACGGGCGCCGTCGCCTTCCTGTGCTCCGACCTCTCCGCCTACATCACCGGCCAGACGCTGGTGGTCGACGGCGGCTCGTACATGCACTAGTCGCGCGTCTTCGTGCGACCGATCTGAGAGGAGAACCGGTCATGCCGGTGCTGAAGGCCGACTTCGGTCTGTGTCAGGGCTACGCGAACTGCATCGACGCAGCCCCTGAGTACTACGACATCGACGATGAAGGCGTCGTAGTGCTGCTGCGCGAGGAGATCTCCGAGGCGGAGCTACCCGTGCTCGAGGAGGCAGTGCGCAGCTGTCCCGTCAGCGCCTTGACCATCGAGCGCTGATGGAGCGCACCGTCGTCATCGTCGGGGGGTCCGTCGCCGGCGTGCGTACGGCGCAGGCACTGCGGAGCGAGGGCTTCGTGGGCCGTGTCGTCCTGGTAGGCGACGAACCCGAGATGCCCTACGACAAGCCGCCGCTCTCGAAGCAGTTCCTGCTGCAGGAGCACGACCAGGATGCCGTGCGCCTGCTCACCCGGGATGCCGCGGAGCGTGACCGCATCGAGCTGTGCCTCGGCGCGGCTGCGGTCTCTCTCGACACCGAGCAGCACCAGATACAGCTCGCCGATGGCCGCCGACTGGACTACGACGTCGCCGTGATCGCGACCGGGGCCTCCGCGAGGCGCCCGCCGTGGACCACGTCCTCCGGTGTCCATGTGATGCGCACGCTCCGCGACAGCAGGGCGCTGCGTGCCGATCTCGAGCGCGAGGGTCCGGTCGCCGTCGTCGGCTTCGGGTTCATCGGAGCGGAGGTTGCTGCCAGCGCCCGCACGCGCGGCCGTGAGGTCGTCGCGGTCGATCCGCTCGAGAACCCGCTGGGCCGGCTGCTGGGCCCGGAGATTGGTACGGCGATCGCCGACCTGCACCGGCGTCACGGCGTCGTGACCAGGTTCGGCCAGGGCGTCGAGGACATCTGCGGAACAGCCGGCGGTCTTCGAGTCCGGCTCGGCGACGGGTCGGTCCTCGAGGCGGCCAGCGCCGTGGTCGGTATCGGCGTGCAACCCAACACCGGTTGGCTCGCCGGCTCGGGTCTCGACGTCGGGAACGGCGTCCGGGCCGACGAGCACTGTCGTGCCGCCGAGGTTGCCGACGTCTACGTGGTGGGCGACGTCGCCCGGTGGTACCACCGCCGCCACGGCGAGCATGTCAGGGTCGAGCATTGGACCCACGCCGTCGAGCAGGCCGTCTGCGTCGCCCACAACATCGTCCATCCGGATGAGCCGCGTGCCTACGAGGCCGTGGAGTATGCCTGGAGTGATCAGTACGACTGGAAGGTCCAGGTGGCCGGCCGGCCCACCGCGTGTGCTCATCAGGTGCTCGTCGGGGAGATCGGCGGCGACCGGCCGCGCTGCGCCGCGCTGTCGGCGATGCCGGACGGGCGACTCGCCGGAGCCGCGGTCCTGAACTGGCCCAAGGCGCTAGTCCAGTTGCGCCGGCTGCTCGGCACGGGTGGCGGTCACGACGAGGCGCTCGCCCGAGTGCGCTCACTGCTGTAGTACGAACCAGAGAAGGAGTCAGACGATGTGCATCGCCCCGACCGCCGCCCGTGGACCGCTCCGCGAGCCCGACGCCGCCGTACGGGTCGCCGATGGCACCGAGATGCCGCTGTGGCTCGCCGGCCCTGGCGACGGCACGTCGCCACGCGGCGTCGTACTCCTGCTGACCGACATCGTCGGATGGGGCACGTTCCCCGACCGCTTCTCCGCGAAGCTCGGTGCGGAGGGCTATGCGGTGGTGGTTCCCGACCTCTTCTTCCGTGTCGGCGCTCTGGCCGAGCCCTCGATGGAGGCTGCGCTCGAGCGGCGGGCCCGGCTCGACGACGCCGGCCTGCTCGATGACCTTCGCCAGGTCATCGACTGGCTCGGAGGGAAGGTTGGCACGGCGCCGGCGGGGTTGGCTGCGGCAGCCGAGGGCGGTGTCGTCACGCTGGGGTTCTGTGTCGGGGGCACGCTCTCGATGCAGCTGGCCGCCGGAGCGACCAGGGGCGCGGTGGTCTACTACGGCTTTCCCAACGGCGATGGAACACCGTCGTCGGCGCCCACGCCCCTGGAGATGGCCGAGCGGATCCGGGGCCCGCTGCTCGGCTTCTGGGGCGGATCGGACCACCACATCACGATCGCGGATGTCGAGGCGCTCGATGACGCTCTCACCCGCCTCGGCACACCGCACGACTTCACGGTGTACGACGCCGCAGAGCACAACTTCATGGCAGCACTCGTGCGGTCGGCCGGCCCCAGCGAGATCGCGCTGCAGGCGTGGGAGTCGACCCGCCGGTTCCTGGCCGATCGCTTGGGTGACCGGCCTCAGGCCAGGTAGCCGTGCAGTTCCTCCGCGGCACCGGTGAGAGCGCCCGCAATCTCGTCGCGCAGCTTCTTCGTGGCGCGGTGGATCGGCACCGCGACGCTCAGGCAGTACTGCCCGCCCCCGAGCGTGGGCACGGGCACCGCGACGCCGGTGACGCCGTCCTCGCTCTCCTCCTCACTGATGGCGTAGCCGCGTCGACGGACGATGTCGAGATCGCGTAGAAGCTCGGTGCGGGTGGAGAGTGTGCTTGCGGTGATCACCGGCAGGTCCTCCTGCGGATACATCACCGACAGCAGGTCGTCGCTCAACTGACTCAGGGCAGCCTTGCCGCTCGAGGAGCAGTGGGCCGGCAGGGTGATGCCGGTGCGCTGGGCGACGCGGACGGCCTGGCCGCTCTCGATCGAGTCGATGAAGTGGATCGAGGTCCCTTCGAGCCGCGCGAGGGAGACGGTCTCGCGCAGCTCGGCGTTGAGCCGCTCGAGCACCGGCCGGGCACGGGCTCGGGCATCCATCTGGCGCGTCACGGCCGACGCGATCGCGGTCAGGGCCGGACCCGGCACGTAGGCGCGCGTGTCGGCTTCCTGTCGCACGAATCCGCGGTACTGCAGCATCGCAAGCAGACGATGCGCCGTGGAGGATGCGACGCCGAGGTACGTCGCCGCGTCCGTCAGCCGGATCCGCGGACGCTCGTCGAACTGCAGCAGCAGCTTGAGGGCGTTGTCGACAGACTCGATCGGATATTGAGGTGGCTTGACTTCCTCGCCCATGGCTGGGCTTGGGTTGAACGTTTCCGCCATGGTGTGTGAAGCCCTCCAGACGAGCCGGTCGTAGTCTCTTTCGCCCAGAAGAAGAATCGCTCAGGAATCTCTGTGGCTTGCCGCATCCTAGGCCAAAGCAGCGTATAGAGCACCAATTCCGTCGCCGAGAGCGTTGTCGACTCCGTAGTACGGAGAGGGATGCTGGACACCAGAAATCAGCGCTGCTTGACTGCGAGGTCGGAGTTCGGGATGAGAGGAGTGAGCATGTCCGTCGAACGACAGCCCCGGCGAGGTGCGCACCGACCGATGTCGACGGCGAAGCTCCTCGAGGTCTATCAAGGCATCAGCAACTGGGGCCGATGGGGTCC
>Ga0164242_10008543_pt1 | contig 11105 bp, 8 predicted proteins | sample OricomgcompostMG_FD_108783 | JGI IMG/M metagenome (GOLD analysis project Ga0164242, IMG submission 108783) | Miracle-Growth compost microbial communities from Emeryville, California, USA - Original compost - Miracle growth compost (MG) ...
CAGCGCCAGCATCGCGCCGCCGGCGAGCTCGATGAGGAGCGCGAACGGCAGGAGCATCGCCGGGTCGGCGATCCCGGCTTCGCCCATCGCGCGCGCGGTCTGGTGGAAGTGCGCCCACTTCACTGCGCCGCTGACCAGGAACAGCGCCGCGAGCAGGACGCGGCCGCCGGCGTACAGATGCGCCCGGCGTCCCTGCAGCGCCGTCAGCGCCGCGCGGTGCTCGAGCTCCAGCTCCTTCAGGGCCTCGGCGGCCGCGTCCGGGTCGCGGTGACGCGGGCTCTCACCAACTCGCTGCAGCGTCGTCGTCGTCATGGGTTCTCTCCGCGCGGTGTGGCTCGAGAGAGCAACGCCCGTGCCGGGGCGCGCGGGCGGCGCCTGTCCACCGCGGTGCAGCCGTTGCGCGCGCGCACCGCTGCGCGCAGCCGTTTCGCGAAGGGCTGCTCCGGTGCCAGCGCACGCGAGGGCACGCTGCTTGCTCAACCGGCGCGCGCAACCCTCACAAGGAGCACGACATGAGCGCCGCAACCAAGACGCCGCACGACCTGCAGAGCCAAATCGCCACCCTGAAGGCCTTCCGCGACGAGCTGCGCGTCCAGGCGCACCTCGGGAGCGTCGAGGCGAAGGAGGCCTGGGCGGCCATCGAGCCGCGCTTCGAAGCGCTGATCAGCGAGGCGGCCCAGGCCGGCGTCATCACCGTCCGGGCGGTGAACGCGGTCTTCCGGGAGCTGAAGCAGCTCGTGACCACGGTGCAGAAGGAGCGCCACATCCTGAGCGAGAAGCGCGCCGCGCATCCGTGACCTTCGGGCAGCAGCCGGGCCGCGGGCTTCGGGCTCGCGGCCCTTTCTTTTGCCTGAGGCCCAGCGACCTGGCGCCTGGCGACGCGACGGCTGCGTGCCTCAGTGCCCGGCGTGCTTGTGTCCCAGCAGGGCGGGCGCGGCGAGCACGCCGATGGAAGCGACGACCAGCACCGCGCCGGCGAGCTCGCGCGGCGGGGGACCATCGATTCCTAGCGCCGCGCTGATCGCGTGCCCTCCGAGGGCAGCCCGATCGAGGCCGGCTCGGGTCAGGCGCCCTCGTCGCTCAGCTCGGGCTCATCGTCGGCGGGGCGATCCTTGAGCCCCATGCCGTACTCCTTGAGCCGGTACTGGATCTTGCGGACGCTGATCCCCAGCACCTCGGCCGCCCGGTGGGTGGAACCATCGACCATCTCCAGCGTGCGCAGGATCGCCTCGCGCTCGATCTCCGCGAAGCTCGCGCCGGGGATGAGCGCGTTCTCGCTGTGGCTGGCGCGTGGCCCCTTGAGCGCGGGCGGCAGGTCCTCGGCGGTGAGCTCGCGGTCCTGACAGAGCACCACCGCGCGCTCGATGGCGTGCTCCAGCTCGCGCACGTTGCCCGGCCAGTCGTGGGCGAGCAGCAGGTTGAGCGTGCCCGGCGCCAGCCCGCGCACCGGCTTGTCGTAGCTCTTCGAGAACTTCTCGATGAAGTGGCTCACCAGCGCGGGGATGTCGGCCTTGCGGTCGCGGAGCGGCGGCAAGGTCACCGCCACCACGTTGAGCCGGTAGTAGAGGTCCTCGCGGAAGCGCCCCGCCTTCACCTCGGCGGCCAGGTCCTTGTTGGTCGCGGCCACCAGCCGCACGTCGACCTTCACCGTCTCGGTGCCGCCCACCCGCTCGAACTCCCGCTGCTGCAGGACGCGGAGGAGCTTGACCTGGAGGCCGGGCGAGATGTCGCCAATCTCGTCGAGGAAGAGCGTGCCGCCGTCGGCGCGCTCGAACCGACCTTCCTTGCGCGCCACCGCGCCGGTGAAGCTGCCCTTCTCGTGACCGAAGAGCTCGCTCTCCAGCAGCGTCTCCGAGAGCGCGGCGCAGTTCACCTTCACGAATGGCTTGTCGCGGCGCGGGCTCTCCTCGTGCAGCGCCTGGGCGATGAGCTCCTTGCCGGTGCCGCTCTCTCCGAGCACCAGCACCGTGGCCTTGGTGGGCGCGGCCTGCTTGACCACGCCGAAGGTGGCCTGGAGCGCCGGCGCGTCGCCGATGATGTTGGCGAACTTGTACCGCTCGCGGATCCGCTCGCGCAGCCCCGCCGACTCGAGCTGCAGGTTCCTCTTCTCCAAGGCCTTCTGGAGCGAGAGCACCGCCGCGTCGACGTTCAGCGGCTTGACCAGGTAGTTCTCCGCGCCGGCCCGCATGGCCTCGACCGCGGCCTCGATGCTGGCGAACGCGGTCATCACCAGGAACACCGCATCCGAGCCGCGGGCGCGGGCCTCGCGCAAGAGCCCGATGCCGTCGAGCCGCGGCATCTTCACGTCGGTGAGCACCGCCGCCGGCGCGAACTCGGCGAGCTTCTCCAGGCCCTCGAGCCCGTCGCCCGCCTCGATGACCTCGAAGCCTTCCTCGGTGAGCAGGACCCCGAGCGCGCTCCGGGCGTTGGGCTCGTCGTCGACGATGAGGATTCGCTCTCTGGGCATGGGCCTGTTCATCGCAATTCCTGCGCCAGCCAGTTCCGGCGATCCGGCGCGCAAGCCTTGCGCGCGGCAAGGCAGAACGAAGGTTCGGCGCAACCTTTGCGCCAGCCGCAGCCGGGCGCAACCGGGCCGCTTGGCGGCACGACGCATGCTCTTGGACCGGCCATGCGACGCCCCGTCCGATACGCAGCCGCGGGCTTGGTGCTCGCGCTCGGCGCGCCGCTGGGCTGGCTCACGATCGAGGGCGCGCTTCTCCGACCGGCCGCGGCCTGGTCGCAGGTTCGCGCGGCGCCCGGGATCTACCTCTACCTCCTGCTCGCCACCGCCCTCGCCTTCTCGGCCTTCGGCGCCGTCCTCGGGCGGCTGAGCGACGCGGTCGAGGCGCGGAACCACCAGCTCGAGGCGCTCGCCCTCACCGACGCGCTGACCGGCCTCGCCAACGTCCGCGGGTTCCGGGCGCAGCTCGAGCTCGAGTGCGCCCGCGCGCGCCGGGGCAAAGCATCGCTCGCGGTGGTGATGATCGATCTCGATCACTTCAAGCGCGTGAACGACGCGCACGGCCACGCGGTGGGCGACCTCGTCCTCGCCCAGGCGGCACGGCTGCTCGCCGGCGCCACCCGCCGCGGCGACTTCGCGGCGCGCATCGGCGGCGAGGAGTTCGCCGTGCTCTGTCCCGGCCAGACACTCGACGAGGCCTCGCGGATGGCGGAGCGGGCCCGGGCGGCGATCGAGGCAGCGCCGGTATCACTCCCCGGCGGCGCGGTGCCGGTGACTGCGTCGTTCGGAGTGGCGGTCCTCCGCGGCACGCCCGACGCGCTCCTCGCGAGCGCCGACCGCGCGCTCTACGAGGCCAAGCACGCGGGGCGCAACCGCGTGGTGAGCGAGGCCGCCTGAGCCCATCCGACCGCGGTTGAACGCCGCGAATACGAATTGCTTGAAGCGCCGTCCCAGACCACCGAGCCTCCCCACGCCATGCCCAATCCCAATCCCAATCCGCTTTCGTCCGAAGAGCTCGAGAAGCTCGACGCCTACTGGCGCGCCGCCAATTACCTCTCGGTCGGCCAGATCTATTTGCTCGACAACCCGCTGCTGCGCGAGCCGCTGCAGCTCTCGCACGTGAAGCCGCGGCTGCTGGGGCACTGGGGCACCACGCCCGGGCTGAACTTCCTGTACGCGCACCTCAATCGCATCATCAAAAAGCTCGACCAGGACATGATCTTCATCTGCGGCCCGGGGCACGGCGGGCCGGCCATGGTGGCCAACACCTGGCTCGAGGGCAGCTACACCGAGCTCTACCCGCACATCTCTTCCGACGCCGAGGGGATGAAGCACCTGTTCCGGCAGTTCTCGTTCCCCGGCGGCATCCCCAGCCACGCCGCGCCGGAGACGCCCGGCTCCATCCATGAAGGCGGCGAGCTCGGCTATTCGCTCTCGCACGCCCAGGGCGCGGTGCTCGACAACCCCGACCTCGTGGTCGCCTGCGTGATCGGCGACGGCGAGGCCGAGACCGGGCCGCTGGCCACGAGCTGGCACGGCAACAAGTTCCTGAACCCGGCGCGCGACGGCGCGGTCCTGCCCATCCTCCACCTCAACGGCTGGAAGATCGCCAACCCGACCGTGCTCGCGCGCATCGGTGACGAGGAGCTCGAATCGCTGCTCCGCGGCTACGGCTACACGCCGCACTTCGTCTCCGGCCACGAGCCCGCTGCCATGCACCAGCAGATGGCCGCGACCTTCGACCGGGTGTTCGCCGAGCTCCGCGACATCCAGCAGAAGGCGCGCGCTTCGAAGGACGCGCCGCGCCCGCGCTGGCCGATGATCGTGCTGCGCTCGCCCAAGGGCTGGACCGGCCCGGACAAGGTCGACGGGGTGCAGATCGAAGGCACCTGGCGCGCGCACCAGGTGCCGCTCGCCGAGCTCGCCGCCAAGCCCGAGCACCTGAAAATCCTCGAGGGCTGGATGAAGAGCTACCGGCCCGAGCAGCTCTTCGACGAGCGCGGCCGGCTGCGGCCCGAGCTCGCCGCGCTCGCGCCCGAGGGCAAGCGGCGCATGGGCGCGAACCCGCACGCCAACGGCGGGAGCCTGCTTCGCGACCTGCGCCTGCCCGAGTTTCGCAACTTCGGCGTCGCGGTGACCCAGCCGGGCACCACCTTCGCCGAGGCCACGCGGGTGCTCGGCGGGTTTTTGCGCGAGGTGATGGCCGAGAACGCCGAGCAGAAGAACTTCCGGATGGTGAGCCCGGACGAGAACGCCTCCAACCGGCTGGAGGCGGTGTACGCGGCCAGCCACGGCAAGGACTGGAACGCGCAGACCATCCCGCTCGACGAGAACCTCTCACCCGAGGGCCGGGTGATGGAGATGCTGAGCGAGCACACCTGCCAGGGCTGGCTGGAGGGATACCTGCTCACCGGCCGGCACGGGGTCTTCAGTTGCTACGAGGCGTTCATCCACCTCGTGGACTCGATGTTCAACCAGCACGCGAAGTGGCTGAAGGTCACCCGCGGCATTCCCTGGCGCCGGCCCATCGCCTCGCTCAACTACCTGCTGACCAGCCACGTCTGGCGGCAAGACCACAACGGCTTCTCCCACCAGGATCCCGGCTTCATCGACCACGTGGTCAACAAGAAGGCCGACATCATCCGCGTGTACCTGCCGCCGGATGCGAACTGCCTCTTGAGCGTGATGGACCACTGCCTGCGCAGCCGCCACTACGTGAACGTGGTGGTGGCCGGAAAGCAGCCGGCGCTTCAGTTCCTCGACATGGACGCCGCGGTCATCCACTGCACCAAGGGCATCGGCATCTGGGACTGGGCGAGCAACGACCAGGGCTCCGAGCCCGACGTGGTCATGGCCTGCGCCGGCGATGTCCCCACGCTGGAGACGCTGGCGGCGGTGGACATCCTTCGAAAGCACCTGCCCGAGCTCAAGGTCCGCGTGGTCAACGTGGTGGACCTCATGAAGCTGCAACCGACGAGCGAGCACCCGCACGGCCTCTCGGATGCGGACTTCGACGAGCTCTTCACCACCGACAAGCCGATCATCTTCGCGTACCACGGCTACCCGCAGCTCATTCACCGGCTCACCTACAGGCGGCACGGCCACGGCAACCTGCACGCGCGCGGCTACAAGGAAGAGGGCACCACCACCACGCCCTTCGACATGGTGGTCCTGAACCAGCTCGACCGCTTCAACCTGGCCGGCGACGTCATCGACCGCGTGCCCCACCTCCGCGCGCGGGCCGGGCACCTCAAGGAGTTCCTCCGCGACGCGCTCATCCGCCACAAGGCCTACGTGCGCGAGCACGGCGAGGACATGCCGGAGGTGCGCCGCTGGGTCTGGCCGCACTGATCAGGCGCCGAGCGCGAACGCGACCTCGCGCGCCATCGTCAGGTCCTCGCGGGCCTCGATGACCAGCACCCGCGGTCCCGACTCGCGCGCGGAGATGTCGGCGTCGGGCCGCGCCGACCCGTTCTTCTCCGGATCGAGCGCCAGCGCGAGCCAGCCGAGCCCTTCCAGCGCATCGCGCCGCACCCGCGCGCTGTGCTCGCCAATGCCGCCGGTGAAGACCAGGGCATCGAGCCCATCCAGCGAGACCAGCATCTGCCCGAGAGCGCGCCGCAGCCCGTGGATGAAGACGGCGTACGCGAGCTGGGCTTGCGCGTCTGCCGCTTTGGCCGCGGCGAGCACCGCGCGCAGATCTCCGCCCACGCCCGAGAGCCCGGCGAGGCCGCTCTCGCGCTCGAGCCCGCGGTCGAGCGCGGCCGGGCTCACGCCGCGGTCGCGCAGGAGGTGCACGAGCAAGCCGGGGTCGACCGAGCCCGACCGCGTGGCCATGGGCATGCCCTCCAGCGGGGTGAAACCCATGGTGGTGTCGAGCGAGCGGCCGTCCTCGACCGCCGTCAGCGAGCAGCCGCTGCCCAGGTGACACACGACCAGCCGCGCCACCGGGCCGCGCGCGAGCGCAGGCGCCCGGTGCACCGCGTGCGCGACGCTCAGCCCGTGGAAGCCATAGCGCCGCAGGCCAAAGCGCTCGTTCCAGGCGCGCGGCAAGGCGTAGGTGAACGCCTCGGGCGGGAGCGTGGTGTGAAAAGCGGTGTCGAAGCAGGCGAAGTGCGGCACCGCCGGGAACGCGCGCTGGGCGGCCTCGAGCACCGCGAGCGCGCGCGGCGCATGCAGCGGATCGATCGCGGTCAGCTCGCTCAGCCTGACCCGCACCGCCTCGTCGATGCGCACCGCCTGCCGGAACGCGCTCCCGCCGTGAACCAGCCGGTGGGCGACGGCGTCGACGCCTTGGCTCCTGGCCAGCGCCGCCGACAGCTCGGGCGCCGCGCCCTGCGCGAACTCCTCGTTACCCGAGTCGAGAGCCTTGCCCGCCGGCAGCTCGACCACCGACCACTTGAGCGAGCTCGACCCCGCGTTCAGCGCCAGCACCCGTAGCGACATGCGGCCTCCCGAACGGGGCATTGTGCCCGGTTCCCAGCCCGCTCGCGGCTGTGGCATCGTCTGGCGCGGACCCCGACCGGCAATGGCGCACACCTACCAGCTCGCAGCGCGCATGGAGGGCGGCGAGGTCTCGGAGCTCTACCGCGGCCTTCAGGACCGCAGCCGCGAGGTGGTGCTCAAGGTCTTCTCGCCGCGGCTCTCCGACCCCGAGTACGGCCGCGCGCTCTCGCAGGCGGCGCGGCGTGCGGGCGAGCTCGAGCACCCTTCGATCCTGCACTTCGAGGACGTGGGCGTGGCGCGCGAGCGGCTCTGCTGCGTCCGACCGCAGCTGGTGGGTTACCACCTCGGCACCGCGCTCACCCGGCTCACCTCCAAGGAGGTGGTGCTCCCGCCGCCGGTGGCGCTGCAGATTGGCGTCGAGGTGATGGCCGCGGTGGGCGCGGCGCACCAGGCGGGAATCGTCCACGGCGCGCTCACTCCGGCCAACGTCTTCGTCACCCGCGAAGGCCGGGTGCTGGTGAGCGACTTCATGGCGCTCTGGGCGATGAAGCAGTCGCCCGCGCTGCGCCCGCTCGCCGATCGGGGCCGCAAGGCCTACCGCGCGCCCGAGCTGGCCAAGGGCGCCGAGGCCGATCCCTCCGCCGACGTGTACTCGGTCGGCGCGATCCTCTACGAGCTGCTCACGCTGCACGAGGTCGCGTCCTCGCGCGGCGGCGGCGTCTCCACCCGGCGCGACGAGCTGACGCCACCGTCGCGGCTCGACCGCCGTGTCAACGCGCGGCTGGATCCGCTGATCCTCCGCGCGCTCGAGCCGCTCAAGAGCCGGCGGCACAAGAACTGCCTCGAGCAGGCCGAGGCCTTCCGCAGCTTCCTCGCCCAGCAGGGCGGCGCGCCGGGGCGGCTGGAGATCGGCAAGTTCATCGCCGAGCTCTTTCCCAACGAGGTCAACCTCGCCGGCTCCACCAGCGAGCTGCCCATCGCCGGCGAGTTCGAGCTGGAGCCGCTCACCGACGGCGCCTCGCTCCCCGAGTTCAAGCTCGAGGTCTCCGAGCGCGTCTCGTACTCGCCGGCGAGCGTCGAGGTGCCGGTCGAGCCCGAGCCGCGCCCGACACTCGACGAGAACAGAAAGCCGCAGACCTTCAGCGAGTGGGACGCGCCGCCCGGCGAGCTCGACCCGGCGGTGCTGCGAAGGCTCTCAGGTCCAGCGGGCGCGCCCATCGAGCAGCTCGAGACCCAGCCGCTCTCCCGCGACGAGCTCTCGCGGGCACAGCGCCCCAACCCGGCGCAGAACTTCGTGGCCGGCGATTCGCGCACCGACGTCACCACCAACCCCGAGCCGGCCAAGGTGCTGCTCGGCCCGGCGCTGACCGGCGAGACCTCGCCCGGCCCGCCGCCGCCCGCCCCGGCGCCGCCGCCGCGCGCCCAGCGCCCGCGCAGGGCGAGCGATCCCGCGCCAGCGCCATCTCCATCGCCCGCGCCGCCGAAGGCCGACTGGCACGTGAAGTACGAGCCCCGGCCCAAGCCCCCGCCGCCGCGCACCCCGCGCTCGACCTGGGCCGTCGCGGTGGCCATGGCGACGGTGGCCTCGCTGCTCACCTTCCTCGCCCTGATGCACCGCGATCAGCTCTCCGAGAGCGAGGCCCCAACCGCGGTCGCGCCGCCGCCCGTCGCCGCTGCCGCCAAGCCGCCGCCCAGGCCCGAGCCGCCGCGCCCGCCCGCGGTCCATCGAGAGCGCGCGCAGCCAATGCCGGTGGCCCTCAAGCCGCAGAAGTTCTGTCTGACGATGAATGCCGACGTCGCGCCGGCGGCGGTGCGCATCGACGGCTCGGCGGCGGTCGCCCTGCCGCTGGAGGACTATCCGGTCGCGGCCGGCGACCACGAGCTGGTGGTCTTCGGGCACCACCGCACGCGCAAGCTGCACGTCACCGAGGCGCTCACCCGCGCGCCCTGCGTGGCCCAGACCATCCTCCTCGGACGCGGGGCGCGGTAGGCTACGCCGGTGAGCGCGACCGCGAGCGAAGCCATTCGGGTGCTGGTGGTCGAGGACCAGCCGGCCCTGCTCAAGAACATCCTGAAGCTGCTCTCCGCGTTCCCCGCCGTCACCGTGGTCGGCAGCGCCATGGACGGCGAAACCGCCCTGGTCGAGGTCGAAAAGCTCAAGCCCCAGGTGGTGCTGCTCGACCTCGAGCTGCCGGGCATGAACGGCATCCAGGTCACGGCGAAGCTCAAGCCGCGCCATCCCGAGATCGAAGTCCTCATCCTCACCACCTTCGACGACGAGCAGAAGGTCTACGAGGCCATCCAGGTGGGCGCCTCGGGCTATCTGGTGAAGCGGGTGTCGGCCGAGAAGATCGTCTCGGGCATCGTCGACGTGTGGAACGGCGGCACCGTGCTCGAGGCGCAGATCGCGCGGCGGTTCTGGAACTACTTTCAGAGCGTGCAGGCGCAGTCCGCGCCGCCCAAGGATCCCTGGGGGCTTTCCGCGCTGGAGCTCGAGCTCTTGCGCTACATGGCCAAGGGGCTCTCCAACGCCGAGGTCGGCTCGGTGATGCAGCTCGAGCGCCGCACGGTGCGCACCCACCTCTCGCACGTGTACCGGAAGATGGGCGTGAACACCCACGTGGAAGCGGTGGTCCTCGCGCTTCGCCAGGGCCTGGTGACGATGTGAGCTTGCTGCTCGCGCTGGCCATGACGCTCGGGTCGCCGACCCGGCCGGGGACCTACCGCCGCGCCGCGCCTGCCGCCGACGGCATGCACATCGCGGTCTTCCTCTATCTGCCCGAGCGCCCGCTGCCCGGCGCGCCGCTGCTGGTGCTGCTGCCCGACCTGGGCACCACCCACGCGGTCTTCGACATCTCCGGCGAGGGGCTGGCCCGCGAGCTCTGCGCGCGCGGGCTCCCGGTGGCCACCCTGGATTGGCGCGGGACCGGGCTCTCGCAGGTGCCGCCGCGCGAGCCCACGCTCGATGATCTCCTCGCGCTCGATCTTCCGGCGGCGGCGGACGCGCTCGGGCCGGAGCGACCGCTGGTGCTGGTGGGCTGGGGCTACTCGGGCGCGCTGGCCTACGCGGCCGCAGCGTCGGGCCCGCTCGCCGGCCGGGTGCGGGGCGTGGTGGCGCTCAACGGCGTGGTGCAGCTCGACGTGCCCAACGCGATGGTGGAGCGGCTCCTCGACAACGGCGGTGGCGCGGTCGATCTGCCGCGCCTGCTGGCCAGCCCGGCGCCGCAGCGGAAGGGCGATCTCTTCCAGCTCCTCTGGGTGCACGGGGCCACGCTGGATGACGGCCTCGCGGCGCGGATCCTGGCGAACGCCATGGCGCCGCTCTCCGGGCCCGAGGCCTCGCAGCTCCGCGCCTGGATGCACGCCGGCGCGACCACGCTCGGCGGCCAGCCCTACCCGGCCTCGCTGGGTTCGGTGAAGGCCGCGGTGCTCGCGCTCGATGGGATGCGCGACAACTGGACCCACCCCGAGTTCGCCAGCGCAGTGCGCGACCATCTGCCCGAAGCCCAGCTCTCGGTGCAGCCCATCACCACCTTCGAGGGCTTCGACGAGGACCTCGGCCACCTCGGGCTGGTGCTCGGGCCCACCTCGGCGAAGCAGCTCGTGCCGCGGGTGGTGCGCTTCGTCCGCGAGCGGGCGATGGAAGGCCCGCGATGAGGCGCGTCGCTCCGCTCTTCGTGCTCGCGTTGCTCCTCGGCGGCTGCGCGCTCACCCGCACCTACTACGGCGAGCCGCTGCCCACCGACGCGGAGATCCTGGTCGCGCATGCGCGCGATGGCGTGGACCTGCCGGTCATCCACTACGCGCCGCGCGGTGCGCGCAAGGGCCCTCCCATCGTGCTCTGCCACGGCATCAGCGCCAACGCGCGGCACATGGACCTCGACGCCGAGCACAGCCTGGCTCGCTGGTTCGCGGCGCGCGGCTACGAGACCTTCGCGATGAGCTTGCGAAACACCTACGACCAGGTACTGCCCGAGGGCGCGCACCTCGGCGACGAGGCCCAGACCACCTTCGACACCTACGTGGAGCAGGATCTGCCCGCGGTGCTGGATTTGGTGCACCAGCGCACCGGCGCCACCGAGGTGGACTACATCGGCCACTCGATGGGCGGGATGATCCTCTACGCCTACCTGGCGCGCGGCGGCACCGGCATTCGCGCCGCGGCGACGCTGGGCTCACCGGTCCGGCTTCGCACCGG
>Ga0164242_10008544_pt1 | contig 11104 bp, 9 predicted proteins | sample OricomgcompostMG_FD_108783 | JGI IMG/M metagenome (GOLD analysis project Ga0164242, IMG submission 108783) | Miracle-Growth compost microbial communities from Emeryville, California, USA - Original compost - Miracle growth compost (MG) ...
CGGCTTCCCCGACGAAGACCGCTACGCGTACGACCTGCCGACGATCGCGAAATGGCTGCAGGTCTTCCTGCAGCGCTTCTTCGGGTTCGCACAGTTCAAGCGCACCGCGATCCCCAACGGGCCCAAGGTGTCGCCGGCGGGCTCGCTGTCACCGCGGGGCGACTGGCGCGCACCCTCGGACGGCAACGCGCGCGCCTGGCTCGCGGAGTTGAAGGCAGCGCTGCCCGAGCTCGTGGAGTGACGCCCCTCACTCCGTGGTGGGCACTCCGTACGCGAGGGTGATGACGAAGCCGTTGCGCGAGAGGTCGACGAGCTTGTAGTCGCCGCGGCGGTCGGGTGTGAACGCGCGCGAGAACGGCGGGTCGAGCTTGACCTGTTCGGGGCGCACGCTGATCCCGCGAGGATCGGCCTGACGCACCGCCTGCACGCGCGACCAGTGGAACACGAGCTGCTCGGGCGTCGCGCTGTCCCACGCGCTGTCGTCGCCCCAGAGGTGCGAGTGACTGCGGATCTCGTGCAGGGCCGCCTCGTCGGGCTTGCGGTCACGGATGTCGAGCCCGATCAGCAGCCCGGGGTCACGCACGGCCACGACCGTGGCGGTGCGGAAGCTCGCGGTGCGGATCATCATCGGCACGGCACGCCCGTCGACCATCGCGATGGGCTGCGGGTGATGCCCGAACTGCGCGGGCTCTTCCTTGGACACGTCGATGAACGCGGCATCGATCTCGAGCTCTGCGGCGAGGATCGTCTTGGTCAGCTGACGGATGCGGTCGGGTGCTTCGGTGCCCGGCGCCCACCCCACGCGCGCCTTGATGCCCTCCGGAGCGTCCAGCTTCGTCGATTCCATCTCAACCCCTCCCCGTTGCCGACTTGTGTCTCCATCATCCCCCGTTCCCGGCCGGCATGTGACCAGACCCGACGGCAACCCCGGGCGCGTCTCGGCGCCGGGTGTCAGACTTGAGGCATGGCACGACGCGCGACCATCGTCGGCAGCGGGCCCAACGGCCTCGCGGCGGCCGTCGCGCTCGCCCGTGCGGGGTACGACGTGCGCGTCGTCGAGGCCGCGTCGTCGCCCGGCGGCGGGGTGCGCACCGCACCGTCGACCCTGCCGGGATATCGCCACGACGTGTGCTCGGCCGTGCATCCGGCGGCGCTGAGCTCGCCGTTCTTCCGCGCGTTCGGGCTCGACCGCATCGACTGGATCGTGCCCGAGGTCTCCTTCGCCCACCCGCTCGACGACGGGCGCGCGGCCATCGCCTGGCGCGACCTCGAGCGCACGGTCGCCGCGCTCGGCGCCGATGGACGCGCCTGGCGCAGCCTCGTGCGCCCGCTGAACCGCCGCCTCGATGCGGTGGTCGACCTCACCGGTGACCAGCTGCTGCGGCTGCCGCGGCATCCCGTCACCACCACCCGCTTCGCGCTGCGGATGCTGGAGGTGGGCACGATGGCGGGACGACGGATGCTGCGCACCTTCCGCACCGACGAGGGCGCCGCCCTGCTGGCCGGCGTGGTCGCGCACGCGAACACGCGTCTGCCGTCGCTGGCGGCGACGGCGTCGGGCCTCTATCTGCTCGCGCATGCTCACTCGACCGGCTGGGCGTATCCGCACGGCGGGGCGCAGGCGATCGCCGATGCGCTCGTCGCCGATCTGCACGCGCACGGCGGCACGGTCGACCTCGGTCACCGGGTCGGTGACCTGTCGCTGCTGGACTGGGGCGATCCCGACGCCGGCGACCTGTTGCTGTTGGACACCGCGCCACGCCTCGCGCTGACGCTGCCGCGCGTGCCCGAGAGCTATGCCCGGGCGGTGCGCCGCTACCGGTACGGTCCGGCGGCGGCGAAGGTCGATTTCGCCCTCGACGGGCCGGTGCCGTGGGCGAACCCCGACGTCGTGCTCTCGCCGACCGTGCATCTGGGCGGCACCCGCGAAGAGATCGAGGCGGGCGAGAACGCGGTGGCGACCGGTCGCGTCGCCGAGCGGCCGTATGTGCTCGCCGTGCAGCCGAGCGTGCTCGACGACTCTCGCGCGCCGCACGGCCATCAGGTGCTCTGGGCCTACATCCACGTGCCCCCCGGATCGACGCTCGATGCGACCGAGATCGTCACCCGGCAGGTCGAGCGGTTCGCCCCCGGATTCCGCGACCGCATCCTCGCATCGCACGCGATGACGGCCGCACAGCGGCAGGCGTACAACCCGGCCGACATCGGCGGGGACATCCTGGGCGGGTCGTTCTCCCTGGTGCAGGCGGTGCGCCGCCCGGTGGTGTCGACCGCGCCGTGGCGCACGCCGATGCGCGGCGTGTACCTGGCCTCGGCATCGACACCGCCCGGCCCCGGCGTGCACGGGATGCCCGGCTGGCGCGCCGCACACACCGCGCTGCGCGACGCCGGATCTCCCGCCGAGCTCGAGGACCTGTTCGGAGCCTGAGGTGCACGCCTTCGCCGCTGTCGACTTCGGCCTCGCCCGCGAGGTTCTGCAGCGCGGTGTCGCCGCACTGTTCGTGATCGCGTTCCTCTCGTCGTACAACCAGTTCCCTGCACTGCTCGGCGAACGCGGGCTGCTGCCGGCGCCACGGCTGTTGGCGTGGGCGCGCGGATCGAAACGGGCGGGCGGGATGCTGCGGCCGACGCTCTTCTGCTGGGTGCGCTACACCGACCGGCGCCTGCGCGCGCTGTGCGTGGCGGGCACGGTCGTCGGCGCGACGCTGGTCTGCGGCATCCCGCAACTGGGACCGCCGTGGGTGCCGGCGCTGTGCTTCCTCGCCCTGTGGCTGGGGTACATGTCGATCACCTCGATCGGGCAGACCTTCTACGGGTTCGGCTGGGAGATGCTGCTGCTCGAGGCCGGCTTCCTCGCCGCGTTCCTCGGGTCGCGCGATCAGGCTCCCCCGGTCCTGATCATCGTGCTGTTCTGGTGGCTGGTCTTCCGGCTCGAGTTCGGTGCCGGCATGATCAAGATCCGTGGCGGGCGGGAGTGGCGCGACCTCACGGCGCTCATGTACCACCACGAGACCCAGCCGATGCCGGGTCCGCTCAGCCGCCGGGCGCACCTGCTGCCGGCCTGGTTCCACCGGGTCGAGGTGCTCGGCAACCATTTCGCACAGCTGGTGGTGCCGTGGTTCCTGTTCGCGCCGCTGATCGGGCTCTGGGTCGATTCGCCGGTGCCCGCGCTCGTCGGAGCCGTGGCGGCGACGATCGTCATCGCGACGCAGGTGTGGCTGGTGCTGACCGGCAACTTCGCCTGGCTGAACTGGGCCACGATCGTGCTCGCGTTCTCGGGCTACGGCATCCCCACTGCCGGCGCGCCGGCCGGCGGCATCCCGCTGTACTGGATCCTCGTGACCGGCGCCGTCTTCGTGCTGTACCTCGTGCTCAGCTGGTGGCCGGCGCACAACCTCGTGGCGCACCGGCAGCTCATGAACGCGAGCTTCAACCGCTGGCAGCTCGCCAATGCGTACGGGGCGTTCGGCACGGTGACCAAGACGCGCATCGAGTACGTCGTCGAGGGCACGCAGGACCACGATCCTGATGCCGCCACCTGGGCCGAGTACGTGTTCAAGGGCAAGCCGGGGCCGCTGCGCCGGATTCCGCGGCAGTTCGCGCCCTACCATCTGCGGCTGGACTGGCTGATGTGGTTCCTGCCGCTCGGGCGTGCGCTGGACCCCTGGTTCGAGCGGTTCCTGGTCGCGCTGCTGCGGGCGGATGCCGCGGTGCTGCGCCTGCTCGCGGCGGACCCGTTCGCCGGAACGGAACCGCGTTGGGTGCGCGTCGTCTCGTACCGGTACCGCTTCGCGTCGCGGGCGGAGTTGCGCCGGACGGGCCAGCGCTGGATGCGCGATCAGCGGCGTGTTCTGGTGCGACCGCTTTCGCGTGATCTTCTGACATGAGACCGGCCGTTTCCATGCGGCCGGATAGTCTGTGGGAGCACCCTTTTCGCATGCTTGGAGATCTCTGTGTCCACTCCCTACGATCCGAACACCCCTGCGGGTGCCGTTCCGCCGGTGCCGCCGGCCCCTGCCGCGCCGGACATGCCCGCGGCCGCGCCGGCGACGCCGCCGCCCGCACCGGCAGCGTATCCGCAGGGCTACCCACAGCCGTACGCACAAGGGCAGCCCGGTGCGTACCCTCCGCTGCCGCCGAGCGGGTACGGACAGCCGGTGCCGGGTCTGCCGCCGCAGGCCGACAACCGCCCGAAGACGCTCGCGCTGGTCGCGCTGATCCTGGCGGTCGTCGGGTTCATCGCCGCGTGCGTGGGGTTCACCCCGGTCGGCCTGATCTTCGTGATCTCAGGCGGCGTGCTGCTGCTGGCGGCATTCGTGCTGTCGATCATGGTCCTCGCCAGCCGCAAGCAGGGTGGCAAGGGGCTGGGCATCGCCGGTCTCATCGTCTCGGTGGTCGGTGGGATCGTGTTCGCTTTCGCGCTGGTCGTCTCGATCTTCTGGTCGCTGTGGGGCTACGGGATGATCGTCAACGAGCCCGGTGACAATCCCGCCGTGTCGGTCGTGCCCGACGAGAACACCGATCAGGGCACCGACGCTGCACAGGGCACCGATGAGGGCACCGACTCAGACCAGGCGACCGCCGGCGACTACGACGAGGATGCGTACGTGGCGGAGGTCCGCCCGAAGGTCCACGCCATCCTCAAGGAAGCACAGCCCGACCTCGACGAGTCGATCATCGACAGCCTATATCCCGATGACACGCTCGTGTCTGTCGGGCAGGCCGTGCTCATGGACTACGAGGCCCGCGGCGACGACGCGGTCACCGACTATGTCGGCATCCTCTCGGAAGACGGCTACCTCACCGAGGACCAGGCCGGCCGGTTCGTGCAGGCCATCCTCACGGCGGCGCAGGACCACCTGGCCGACTGACTCACGCCGGGTCGAGCGCGCTCTGACGCACCGCGCTCGGCCCGTGCGCGGCCGCCTCAACGACCAGTTGCGCCGGAATCTGCTCCTTCATCGCTTCGACGTGGCTGATGACTCCGACGGTGCGGCCGCCCTCGCGCAGCTCGTCGAGCGTGCGCATGGCCAGCTCCAGCGTCTCGGGGTCGAGCGACCCGAAGCCCTCGTCGATGAAGAGCGTGTCGAGGCGGATGCCACCGGCCCGATCGGTCACCACCTGCGCGAGGCCGAGGGCCAGGGCGAGCGAGGCGAGGAACGTCTCGCCGCCCGACAGCGACTGCGCCGGCCGTGCCTGCCCCGTGTAGGCGTCGACGATCTCGAGCCCCAATCCGCTCGCGGCGTTGCGTGCCGCGAGCGCGTCCGTGTGGGCGAGCCGGTAACGACCGGATGACATGGCGTCGAGCCGCAGGTTCGCCGCGGCGACGATCTGCTCGAGCTCGGCGGCGAGCACGTAGGTCTCCAGGTCCATCTTGCGCTCATTGCGCCCGGCCACCGCGTCGGCGACCCCGGCGACCAGCCGCCGGTGCGCCTCGAGGTCGGCGATCTGCGCGTGCGCCGTGCCCGCACGGAAGGTCAGGCCGGCGAGCGACTCGACGGCCGCCGCCATCGCGGCGGTCGCACGACCCGCCGCATCGGCGGTCTCGCGCGCGTCGGCGAGGGCGATCGCGCTGACCTCGAGCGCGGGCAGCGGGTCGTCGGCGCCGGTCAGTCGCAGTTCGAGATCGATCAGTCGCGCCTTCTGCGCCTCGCGCTCGGCGTCGAACGCGCGGATGCTCTCGTCGAGGCGCGTGCGCTCGGCGTCGGTGCGCAACGCCGCCGTTGCGGCGGCGTCGTCGGTGAAATGGGATGCCGCGACCCGCCGGTCGCGGTCGTCGGCGGCCGCGCGCGCGGTGTCATCGGCCGCGCGGCGCGCGGCGATCGCGTCGCGCAGCATCGAGGCCGCGTCGCGCTTCTGCTCACCGTCGGCGATGCGTGCTGCGACGGAGTCGAAGTCGCCGCGCGCCTGTGCGACGGCGTCCGCACCAGCCGTGAGCCGCTCGGCGAGCGCGACCTGTTCGTCACGGGCTGCGGCGGAGTGTGCGCGCGCCTCGTCGAGCTCGGCGGTCAGCCGCGCGTCCTCCCCTTCCAGGTCCGCGCGTTCGACGCGGAGGGCATCGCGTGCGCGGACGGCCCCTTCCGCCGTCGCGAGCCGCTGCACGCCCTCGTCGTACGCGCGTTGCGCCGCGTCGAGAGCGAACCCGCCGGCTCGGCCGCGGGCATCGGCGAGGGCGGCGAGGGCCTGAGCGTGCGCCTCGCCCGCTTCTCGTGCCAGGATGGTCGCGGCATCCCGCCGGGCATCGGCGGCAGTCAGCTCGTCATCGGTGACCGGAGCATCACCGCGCGGTGCGGGATGCGGGTGAGCCGTCGACCCGCACACGGGGCACGGCTCGTCGGCTCTCAGCCCCGCGGCCAGCTCGCCCGCCCGTTCTTCGACGCGGCGGCGCAGCAGCGCGTCAGCGGCGGCGGCCGCAGCGGTGGCGGCCTCCTGACGGGTGAGCTTCTGCGTCTCGGCATCGCGCAGCCGTCCGTCCAGACGTTCGACCTCGCGTGCGGCATCCCGCCGCTGTGTCGCCGCGTCCAGAGCCGAGCGCGCGTCGTCGACGGTGGCGGCGGCCGCCTCGTGCACGCGCAGCGCCTCGTCGAGTTCGGCCCGGCGCGCGGGCAGTGCATCGCGCCGGGCCGCGAGCTCCGACCGCCGCCCTTCGAGTTCGGCAACCGTGCGTTCGGCCGTCTCGTGCCGTTCGCGCAGCCCCGCCAGCTCGCTCTCGCGGGCGCCGGCCTCACTCCAGACCGCGAGCCGGCCCGTCAGCTCGTCGATGAGTGTGGAAAGTCCCGCGGCGTCGGCATCGGGGTCTCCGCCGGCGCTCTCCCACTCCGCACGGGCGGCGACCTCGGCTGTCTGCGCGGCCTCGGCCGCCCTTTCCGCCGTGGCGGCCGCCTCAAGCGGTGCGCGCAGAGCCTCGGCGCGGCGTGCGGCCTCGAGCGTGCCGCGGTCGGCGTCGATCTCGACCGTGCGGGCCTCGAGTGCCACCAGCGCGGCGCGGGCGGCATCTCGCACCCGCGCGTCCTCGTGCAGCTGCTTCAGGCTCTCGTGCGCGGCGAAAGCCGCATCGCGTGCGGTCACCGCTTCGGCACGGGCGCCTTCGAGCACCTCGCTGCGGTACCGACCGCGCTCGAGCGCGCGGTCGAGTGCCGCGAGACGATCGGTCAGCGCAGACGGCACGCCACCCGCCGGCGCGGCAGTCTCGCCTGCGCCCGGCTCGTCACCGCCGAGCCCGTGCGCGACCACGAGCCGCTCGGCCTCGGCCACCAACGTCTCCACGTCGCGCGCCCGGTCGGCCACGGCGCTCTCGGCCGCCTTGCGCCGCTCGTCGAGGGCCCGTTCGTAGTCCTGATAGGTGCGGGTGCCGAACAGCGTGCGCAGCAGCGCCTGCCGCTCACCGCCGGGCGCCAGCAGGAACTGCGCGAAGCGGTTCTGCGCGAGCAGGATCACCTGCTGAAACTGCTCGCGGTTCAGCCCGAGCACCTCGCCGAGCACTTCGGCGGCCTCGCGCGGCTTGGCCGCACGGCCGACCCACTCGCCGTCGACGAGCTCTTCGACGACGGCTCGGTGCTCCTCTTTCGTGAGGCCGGTACCACGCGTCTTCGGCCGCTCGTACTCGGGCGAGCGGGTGACCTTCCATCGGCGGTCGGCGACGGTGAACTCGAGGGAGACCTCGCTGCGGTCCTCGGGCCGGCAGTGATCGCTGCGCAGTCCCTTCGCCGCACCGTCGTAGCGGGGAACCCCGCCGTAGAGGGCGAAGCTCACGCCGTCGAGGATGCTCGACTTGCCCGCGCCGGTGCGCCCGGCGATCAGGAAGATGCCGTCGTCGTCGAACGCGTCGAAGTCGATCGTCTGCCGCTGCAGGAAGGGCCCGAAGCCCTCCAGCTCGAGCCGGTGCAGTTTCATGCCGTGGCCTCGGTGGCGGCGCGCTGTCCGATGAGCTCGCGCACGAGCTCGCCCTCGTCGTCGGTGGCGCCTTCGCCCCCACGCACATGCGCCAGGAACCCGTCGATGAGGCGGGCGTCGTCGGCACCGGCGGCGGCGACGCGAGCCGTGAACGTGCGCGTGTCTGCGGCGGTGCGGTGCGCGGGGTCGTGCCGCACTTCGGCGCAGTACGGGAACCGCTGCTGCAGCCGGCGCATCGGATCGGTCTGCGCCGCGGTGTCGGTGTAGCGGGCGCTCACCCAGGCGTCTTCGTCGGCCGCGAACCGCTCGTCGGTCAGCAGTTCGTCCAGCGTGCCGGTGAGCTGCACCAGGCGCCGGGGCACCGGCAGGTCGATCCACTCGGCCTCGACGGCACCCGCGGCATCCATCTCCACCAGCCATGCACCGCGCGGCTTGTCGCGCTCGCCGAAGCTGTAGTGCAGCGGCGCGCCGGCATAGCGCACCCGCTCGGAGAGGATCTGGCGTCCGTGGATGTGCCCGAGTGCCATGTAGTCGGGCCCGTCGAACACCGACAGCGGCACGACGTCGAGCCCGCCCTGCTGGATGTCGCGCTCGAGATGCGGCGTCGCCTCGACGCCGGCGGCGAAGCAGTGCGCGGCAGCGACGTACCGCCCGCCGCGGACCGCGGCATCGGTCCGCACGAGATCCATCGCGTGCGACAGGGCCTGCGCCTGTGTGCGCACACCCGGCCAGAGCCGGCGCACGAGTACCGGCTCGAGGTAGGGGATGCCGTAGAAGTGCACCGGCCCGTGCTCGTCGGCGACGGTGACGGGCGTCGCGATCGCGGCGGGATCGGTGAGGACGTGGATGCCGTCACGCAGCAGCTTCGCCTGGAAGCCCAGCCGCGCGGCCGAATCGTGGTTGCCGCTGGTGACGATCACGCGCGCACCCGTGTCACGAAGGGCCGCGAGTGTGTCGGTGAGCACGGTGTAGCAGTCGGCGGCGGGGGTCGCGGAGTCGAACACGTCGCCGGCGATCACCACCACATCGACACGACGCGCGCGGACCTCGGCGACGAGGGCATCGAGCACACCGCGGAGCGCGGCGAGGGTCGAGCTGCCGTGGAAGGTGCGCCCGATGTGCCAGTCGGAGGTGTGCAGGATCCGCATGCTTCAAAGGTATGCGGAGCCTCCGACATCGGCCGCACGAGTTCCGGTGGTTCGCGCGCGCGACACGCGTGCGCATAGATTTGCCTGATGCATGTGGCCGCGTTGACCGTCTTTCCCGTCAAGTCGACCCGCGCGCTTCCCGTCACCACGACCACGGTGCATGAGCACGGGCTGGGCGGTGACCGGCGCTGGGCACTGGTGGACCCGTCGGGCGCGGTCGTCACGGCGCGCAAGCGCGACCGGATGCTGCTGATCGCCGCCACGCCGACGGCGACCGGACTGCGGCTCTCAGCCCCCGGACAGTCGGATCTCGACGTGCCGTTCCCCGTCGACGGCGAGATCGTGCCGGTGGACGTCTCGCGGATGCCGGAGGCGCGGAGCGCGGGCCCCGCGGCAGCAGACTGGTGTTCGACCGTGGTCGGTGTGCCGCTGCGACTGGTGTGGCAGAGCGACCCGCGCGCGCGCACCGTGTCGGCCGAGCACGGCGGGCGCGTGGGCGATCACGTGAGCCTGGCCGATGCCGGACCCCTGCTGGTGGCGACGACCGCGTCGGTGACGCGCCTGAACGAGTGGATCGCCGAGACGGATCGGGATGCCGCGGTGCCGATCACACGCTTTCGCCCGAACGTCGTGGTGGACAGTGATTCCGACGGCGCTCTCGAGCCGTTCGAGGAGGACGGCTGGGCGCGCATCCGCATCGGCGGGGTGACCTACCGTTTCGCCGAGCAGTGCGACCGCTGCGTGCTCACGACCATCGACCCCGACACCCTCGCACACGGCAAAGAGCCCCTGCGCACCCTCGCGAAGCACCGCAAGCGGGCGGGCAAGACCTGGTTCGCTGTGCGGATGATCCCCGAGCAGAGCGGTGTGATCGCGGTCGGCGACCGGGTCGAGGTGCTCGAACGACAGGCCGCGCCGACCGACTGAGCGCGGAGCTACGACGCCGAGCGCTGACGCAGGATGCCGCCGTGCTCGGGATGTGCCGCGAACCAGTCCGCGACGTACCAGCACACCGGCAGCACCTCGCGGCCGCCGTGCTTCTCCAGGTCGGCGACGGCCCGGTCGACGAGCTCGCCGGCATAGCCGTTGCCGCGGAAGGGCGGCACCGTGTACGCCCGGGTGAGGGCGATGGTGCGGCCGTCGTCGCGATAGTCGAGCACGCTCACCAGGTCGTCACCACGGTGCAGGGTGTAACGCGACGCGTCGGGTTCGTTCGCGAAACGGAATTCACTCACGTCGTCAGGCTAACCCCGCTGCGAGGCCGTGTCGTCGCGCAGCGCCTTGATCCAGGCATCCACTTCTCTCTGGCCGCGCAGCCGCACGATCGGCTCGCCGGCGGCGATGCGCTGCTCATAGCGGGCTCTGGCGACGGGATGCTGCCGCCATGAATACAGCACGATGTTCTCGTCGTCGCGCCGAAACCACATGCCGATCCGCTCGCGGTTGCCATGCCAGAGCTCTTCGCGGGTGATGCCGCGGCGGAGGGTGCGGCCCACCACGCGCCCGAGCGTGCGCAGCCGGGAGTGGTCGATCCAGACGGTGACGTCGGGGCCGGCAGGTCCTTCGAGCAGGTCGCCCAGGCGCGAGGTCCAGTTGCCGTCCATCACCCATCCCTCGGGGTGCGTGGCGACGAACTCGGCGACGATACCGTGCGCCTCGTCGAGGTCACGGAGGGTCCAGTCCGCGTCCCAGAACACGGCGTCCAACTCGAGCCGCGGCACATCCAGCGTCGCGGAGACACGCGCGGCCAAGCGCGACTTGCCCGACCCCGACGCCCCCACGATGTGCAGCTTCACGAGGGGACAGTCTGCCATCCTTGACAGCCTCGAGACGCGGTACCAGACTGGCCGATACCGCGTCGCACGCCGCGCGATTGAGCAATCTGTCACATTCGGACACAGATTGTCCGCTCAAGGCGTGCGATTTGACGCATACCGCCCAAATCGGTAATAATCGGGCACATGACAAGCAACGTGCGCTCTCTGTCCGCCTGGGAGGCGAACGGGACCAACGGCATGATGATGCCGTGCCACGCTGCCATGTGTTGTCGAATGTGCCGCTGA
>Ga0164242_10008546_pt1 | contig 11102 bp, 11 predicted proteins | sample OricomgcompostMG_FD_108783 | JGI IMG/M metagenome (GOLD analysis project Ga0164242, IMG submission 108783) | Miracle-Growth compost microbial communities from Emeryville, California, USA - Original compost - Miracle growth compost (MG) ...
CATCCCGAACCGTAGCTGACTGCAATATCACCGAATTTGATGCGGTAAGCTGACCTGAAACTACATAACTTTTTATATTCTTCCTTACCCCCATATGTCCACCATGCGTAAAGCCCACCGCAGAACCCGACAGAAGATAAAGCATAACCGACTCCAGATAGTAGAGTCTATAGTAGCATTTTACCGGCATCCATGGTGCAACCACTTGTGTGTAGTCGGAATCGTGAAAACAAGCTTCTATCTCATCACGAATGCTATTATGGGTCATTTCAGATAGTTTTAGAAATTTATCTATTTTCTCGATTGGCAGAGTGGCAGTTGGTTGTAACGTTGTTGTAAGCTCAAAGCCGTTGAGGTTAGATGCAATGCAGCGCACATAGTTATTGTGCGTTGCAAACATACTGCGGACGGGGTCACGATCGGGCATTGATTTATTACGACGCTTTTCTGTCTTGGAGATATTCTCGGATTACATCAAGCCTTTTCGCGAAATCATTTAATTGTGTTTCGTTCAGAGCGTGCGAGTAGTGCCTAGCTCGCTCTTTTAACCATTCGCTGTCAACGTGCTCTTCGGCGTCGGCTGCTTTCTCTACAAAATCATAAAATCGACGCTCATCAAGTGGATGATGCGACTCTGGGTACTGCGTAATCCAGAACTCAAATGCCTTCACTACTTCGTCCATAATAAATTCTCCTTTATACCTCTATTGTACTCTCTATTATCAGATCGTGAGATGCGGTACAATAAAAGGGCTACATCTAAATAATCAAAGCACCTCAACATGAGGGGCTAAACGCTAAAAAAGGCAGTCATTCGGCTTTCTTTTCATTCGGGCGTTTAGCTCTGATTGTTTAGATGTAGCAGCCAGTGGCTGCCTTTTTTGTTTGCAGCCATTCGGAGAAAGGCTGCAAATGGCACAAAAGAATCTACATATAGCGAAGCAACAGAAGCTAGATGAATTTTATACTCAGATTGGAGATATCGAGCGAGAGTGTTCGCGGTATCGTGACCAATTCAAAGGAAAAGTGATATTCCTGAACTGTGATGATCCGGTAGAGAGCAACTTTTGGCGATATTTTGCACTGAACTTTACGCGGCTGGGGCTGAAGAAGCTCATTGCCACACATTTCGACCGTGAGAAATCGACATACAAGCTAGAACTAACTGGCGATATGAATGAGGACGGCACGGTGAATGATGATGACATCGTGAAGACGCCGCTGAAACAAAACGGTGATTTTCGTAGCCCGGAATGTATCGAGATTTTGAAAGAAGCAGACATCGTGGTGACAAATCCGCCGTTTTCACTGTTTCGCGAATATGTGGCGCAGTTGATGGAATACGATAAGAAATTTCTTATTGTCGGTAGTAAAAACGCGATTACCTATAAAGAGATCTTTCAATTAATTGAACGAAACAAGCTTTGGCTTGGTTATGGTTTTGCCGGTGGCAATGCCTACTTTAAAACACCGCATGCAAAAGAATTTGCGAGTGGCGTGTATGACGAGAAGACGGGACTCGTAAAATTTCGTAATGTCTCGTGGTTCACTAACCTTGAGACGACAAAGCGCCACGAAGAGCTGACGCTATTCAAGCAGTTCAGCGTCAATGAATATCCAAAATACGACAACTACGATGCAATTGAAGTTTCGAAAGTTGCCAACATTCCAGTGGATTACGACGGCGTAATGGGTGTGCCGATTACTTTTCTTGATAATTACAATCCCGATCAGTTTGAAATCCTTGGAATAACCGACAGGCAAAATTCATCTGGACTGCGAACAAAGAAATACACAGTAGATGAAGTACCGAATTTTAATGACTTGAACGCGCGTAGTGTCATAAAGACTGGCAATGAATACAAAGCAGTATATGCACGGATTTTAATCAAAAGGAGGCAGCAATCATGAAAATCCAACTCAAAGAAATCCCCGTTCGCGACGTAGCGCAGAACTTCGTGAACAACGAAGAAGAGGGCGTGATCGGCTACGACGGCAAGCTGAACATTCGCCCCAAATATCAGCGTGAATTTATCTACAAAGACGCGCAGCGCGACGCGGTGATCGACACGGTGCGAAAGGATTTTCCGCTAAATGTGATGTATTGGGCGGTGAACGAAGATGGTACCTACGAAGTGCTCGACGGACAGCAGCGGACGATCAGCTTGTGCCAGTATGTGGCGGGTGATTTTAGCGTGGAGTATATGTATTTTCACAATCTCACCGATGAGGAGCGCGAGCAACTGCTGGATTACAAGCTGATGGTGTATTTCTGCGAAGGCAACGACAAGGAAAAGCTGGAATGGTTCAAGACAATCAATATCGCTGGCGAAAAACTAACTGATCAGGAACTTCGCAACGCGATCTACACCGGAACGTGGCTGACTGATGCGAAGCGATACTTTAGCCGAAGCAATGGCGCAGCGTATAACCTAGCGAAAGAGTATGTGACCGGCTCGCCAATCCGTCAAGACTATCTGGAGACGGCGATCAAATGGATTTCGGGCGGCAATATCGAGCACTATATGTCGGAAAACCAGCACGCGCAAAACGCCAACGAACTGTGGCGATATTTCCAAGATGTGATCACGTGGGTGTCGCTGACCTTCCCGCACTACCGCAAAGAAATGAAGGGAGTGGACTGGGGTAAGCTATACAACCGGTTCAAAGATGAGAAATATGACACCGGCGCACTGGAAGCCGAGATCGTAAAGCTGATGATGGATGAAGATGTGACGAAAAAATCCGGCATTTACGAATACGTGCTGACACGCGAGGAAAAATACCTCTCAATCCGCGCTTTTACCGACAATATGAAACGCGAAGCCTACGAACGGCAGCACGGTATCTGTGTTGCATGTGGCAAACACTTTGAGCTATCCGAAATGGAAGCCGACCACGTCACCCCGTGGGTCGAAGGTGGCCAGACGAACGACACGAATTGCCAGATGCTGTGTCGGGAGGATAACCGACGAAAAGGGAAGGGTTAATAGTAACTAATTCTACTCTCGCTCTGAAGTATCAATAAGCGTCAGATGCTTCTCGTAGGTTTTGCGCAAGATAAAGCCGCGCTTATCTGGATCATTCGGATGCGAAAGCTTAACAACGCCTTTCTTATTGCGAGTTACCCTTAACGACACAGGGCCACCACTACCTATGCCGCTCAGGAAATAGCTAACAATATCGCCTACATATAGCGGCTTACCAGATTTGTCATAAAACTCGGTTTGCATAGATGTAGTATAACAAACAAGACTTATCTCGCAGGTGTGTCCACGCCCACTTCATGCATAAGATTCGATTTTCTGAATAATTATCTAGTCCAACATTGTTTTCAACTTTTGCAATAGGGAAGAGTTCACCTCTGGGAATAACCAAAACTCTCTTCCTTTTCGATAGACTGTAGTAAATTCCACATTGAACACATCGGTTGACGGGGCAAGGGAAGCACACGCTACAATAGGTATAGTCATGTAGGTACTGGTGGGATACCTCCTTTCCACTTACAGGCTTAAAACGATTAGCGTCCGAAAAAGACGCCCCAACACCTCCATCGTGGTAAAAAGAGTCCGTCTCTGAGCGGTCATGAGACTCCTTTCCACCGCTGGATCACTCCAAAATCCGTTCGCTAATTACTAAACATTAGCCTCGGGGATATCTCCGAGCTCGGGAGTGAAACTATGACACAAACCATTAACAAACCAGTCGCTATCACCGCAATCGGCTTTCGGGAGGGTAGGGCAGCCTATCCACGCCGCATGGAGTATGAAGGCAAGTCCTATCGCTTCATCGACGCCGGCCTCAGCTGTATGGTGAAAAAAGGCGAGAGACTCATCTCGATCTTTACGGTCACGGACGGCTCACGCCAGTTCCGTCTCCGCAGCGACAACCACGGAGGATCCTGGACGCTCGTCAGTATGAGCGCGTAGGGAAGAATCCGACAAAAGACCCTCTATACCCCGAGGGTCTTTTGTTTTGGCCTGTTCTCCTATGCTATACTTGCCATAAGCGGTACGAGCAATATATGAGAAACTTACACAATTATTCTAGAACTATGCCCGCCTTGCGAGGGTTCACTATCGTCGAGCTGTTGATCGTCATCGTAGTGATCGCTATCCTCGCAGCCATCACGATCGTCGCCTACAACGGGATACAAAATAGGGCGCAGGCCTCGGCCGTCCAGAGCGATCTCGCAGCAGCCAAAAAGAAACTGTTGCTATACCAGGTGGATGACGCTAATGGGCAATATCCATCGACTGGTACTACACTCGCTTCTGCAGGCATCACAGCCACTAAATCTGCCTATGATACGTCGTCTGCCAACTTTTTCTATTGCTACAACAAAACGACTAATCAGTTCGCCATGGGTGGCCGGACTGCGTCGGCAAAGACAGCATATACCGTCACTTCAACAAGCGGTGTTTCGCAAGCAGCTGGAGCCATAAGTGCCAATACGGTGTGTCAAATGATTGGCCTGACCGGCTGGGACGATACGAACGATTATTTTACGCAAGCTTACAGCACTGGTACCGGCTGGTCTACCTGGTGGGCTAACTAATAGTAGAACCAGAACAAAAATAGAACTTACGCAATAGATAATAACAGGGGTGACTACAGAGGTCAGATCTGTAATATATAGATAAAATCCGATCTTAGACCATAAATCAGTAGATTTGGCACGAAGAACATACAAACGAGATAGCAAGCAGACAAAACGCGGGGAGAGAACACAATACAACGGAGGCAGACTAAAACGAGAACGAAATCTATGGGCAGGGTATGCATACACAATCATATTCTATACATAGACTTAACGTCGCACAATGTTTATTTTGCGCCATAGATATATCTGACAAGGTATGATTCGTCATACCTCCCGAATGGGGGACTTTTCACCTACATATAGCATGTGCATTGCTTTTTGCATTTTACTACGCGTTGTTACGTTTGTTTTGCTATGGCTGTCGCTGCATCCTGCATGGCAGTCCATGCTCCCGCAGTGTTGTCGTATTTGTCACACGAGGCCTTGCATAAGTTATCCACACGGCTATGATTTTCACAGCGCCTTACACAGTCATTTGCTTTTTTTCATTTTTATACTCCCCCTACTCTTTTCCCCTCTTACCCTACTATTTGCTTTTTTGTGATTTTGATATTTTTATATAGTTTTTTGTGATTTCACTCCATATCGAACAAAAATAGAACATTGGCCCTGCCAGGGTAGAACAGACACTCTCCTATACTATGGCCTACTTATTTATGATAGGCTTCACCCTGCACGCGCAGGTCGACGTACTTGGGGTAAATACTCTTCCGCTTCATATAACGGACGATCCGATCGATATCTTCGACCTGCTCCCCTGCCGGACGGTCGATCGATAATTTAAAGGCATAGGAGATACCCTTTACGTGCACTTCAAGCTGGCGGGTAGTGAACTCTGGCAGTTCGGCCTTTTTGACCGTATAGCCGCGCCGGCCTGCATCACCGACAACTTGGCCGACAAATGTCAGAAAGCGATGACTCGCCACCAGATTTGCGGAAGTTCCCGCAGGGTAGTGATTGTCGTCAACAATCGTGACATCAGGTTCGGTAAAGGCTGAATAATCAAAGACGATACCGTTTTCATCGACATATTCGGTCTGGTCATTGACCACCCATCGAGCGACGGGCTCCCGAAAGGTGATATTCGCCTGTGCAGCACCTACATTGCCAGTGAGCGCCACCTTGACGGAGGCCACCTCAGGGTACTTTTGTTGCATGTATGCCGTGAGGCCGCCGCCGTTGACCGCTGACTTGAAACGCTGAAATAGATGATCATTGAGATACGTCTGAATACGTGCATTGTAAGCAGCCTTTCGAGCATCGGCTATAGTAACCTCCTGGTTGGAGGCAACGGTTGTCGTGGCAATGACCTGGCTCAAAAAGACAAATAGCACCGCTACGATACCGGCGATACCTATAAATCTCCATCCGAGCTTGCGGCGATGTTTTGTCAGATGATGCACATGGGCACGTGGCGACAAAAAGTCCGCGTTGTATTCATTACTACTGGCAACTTCGGATGAACGGCTACCCGTCAATGTACGCCCTTGGCGAAAATTGTTCACCGTCAATTGCTCAGCCTGGCGCTCAGCAGCGATTTGCTGGCGACGGTTTGGCTGGTCTTTTGATCGTTGGCCCTTTGAAAAAAGTTTCTTCATTTTTATTTGATCTCGTATGTAGCTATTGTACTACGGCCAGTATCATCTTTGCCATGTCGCTCGCAGCATGCGGTTTGGCAAACTGGTGGATTGCCTTCCCCATACGTTCAAGCTCTTCGGGGTTTAATATAAGCGCGGTCAGCGTATCGAGCAAGACATGCGGTTCAGCCACCAGCTGCTCTTCATCGATAATAGTACCAGCATTTTTCTCGGTATAAACTGCGGCATTTTTCAGCTGATGGCCGCCTGTCAGGTAGGGATTCGGAATAATGACGGTCGGTTTTGCCAGGGCGGCTAGCTCAAGCAGTGTCGTTGCGCCAGCACGCGCTACGACCAGATCAGCAGCGGCGAGCGTCTCAACCATTTTATCGCTGACAAATCCATGCAGCTGGAAGCGTGACTGGTCGTACTGCGCCGTTTTTTTGTGGAGCTCGCTATACTGTCTCGTTCCCGATATTAGCAAGACGTTGCAGCCTTCCAGCAGCTCGTCGAGGACACTGACAACCGCCAGGTTAATCGATTGCGCTCCCAGGCCTCCGCCCGTCACGACCACAAGTGGACGCGCGTCAAAGCCCAGCTCCTTTTTATAAGCCGTGCGTTCCTCGCTTGAATACACATGAAACCGAGCGTCGACCGGAATACCTACGTATTCGGCCTTTGATACGGGATACGGGTAATGTTCGAGCGGTGCTCCCGTACCGATCTTTACCGCCCACCTAGAGAGGACGCGATTTGTCAGTCCTGGGTGCGCATCGGAGTCATGGAGCACCAGCGGTATCTTGAGCAAATGTGCCGCTACACCGACCGGCAGGCAGACATAGCCGCCCTTGCAAAAGATAACATCTGGCCGCCACAACAATAGTTTTACGAACGACTGCAGCGTTCCAGCTGCAATGAAAAACCCATCGCGAATATTCGGCAGGACGATGGTACGAAGCCGCAGTAGCTGGCGCCATAAAGGCAACGTGTGATAGCGGCGGAACTTGCCCGATGCAATGACATCGACACGAATATCCACGCCCTCGACGCGCCGCATCGTCTCTCGCGCTTGGCGGGAAAATTTCTTGTCGCACCACATACGGATCGAAAGGTCTTCGTCGGTATGCTTAACGAGTTCCGATAGCACTGCTGCCACGGGCGTAACGTGTCCGCCCGAGCCGCCGCCCACTGTCAGTACTTTCATACTGCTCTCCTTCTACATTTACTGTGTTCACGGTATATCTTGACAGCTGAAATACAAGACCAAGGGCACCGGCGATAAAGACCATACTCGTGCCACCAAAGCTCACAAGAGGCAGCGTCACTCCGGTAAGTGGAATGACACCGACCATCGAGGCAACATTGATAAAGACATGCGCGACCAGCCAAGCAAATATACCGACCGTTGCCAGTTTCATCCACATCTGCGGCAAGTGATCGGCAACGCGCAGCAAGCGAAGCAACAAGCCTGTAAAGATTGCCAAGATCACTACGAGTCCAACAAATCCGAAGGTCTCGCCCATGATCGCAAAGATCGAGTCGTTCGTTGATTCTGGCAAGTAGCCCGTCGCCTGGACACTATTTCCGATACCTACGCCCATGATGCCGCCGCTACCGATCGCAATACGAGCTTGGCGGGCCTGTAGGTCTTGATCATCACCAGCAGCAAACGATGCTAGCGAATCTCCCTGGAGGAATGTTGCCACACGAGCCATACGGTGCGGAGCGATCAGAATAAGTCCGATACCGCCCACTAGCCCGATGATAGCGACCAACGTGATGATTTTCCGACTCAGTCCCGCCGCAAACAGCATACCCATGATAATAAGCGCGATAATGATGCCGGTACTCATGTTTTTCTGCAAAATCACCACAAACACCATGAGCAGTACCAGCAATGCTCCGACGGGTACGAGCGTCGTCTCGTAGTCATTCACTTTCTCTTCCCGATAGCGTGCTGCAAGCAGGCCGGCCACAAAAACGACGACGGAAAACTTCAGAAATTCGGCCGGCTGGACGCTGCCGAGTGGCCCTAGGTTGAACCATCTGACAGCGCCATTTACCGATGGGGCGAACGGCATATGGAATACATGGGCTAGCCATAGGACGACGCACAGCCCTAACCCAACGAGCAGAAGTCTCAAGGCATTTTGCTGCAGCCAGCGATACGGCAAATACGCCATGATCGCAAATCCTACGAGCGAGAGTCCAAGCGCAATCGCTTGTTTTATGAAAAAGTACGAATCGCTGATATTCGACCCGCCGCCGAGGTTGAGAATATGCGCGCGCTGCGGCCCGATCGCATACATCGTGATAAGTCCGAGCAACATGAGCAGCGCCATGTAGAGGATGATCTGATAGTCAGGGCGGTGTCTCCGCACTGCCACCCCCATCCGAGAAGGACTTCGTGAGCGACGGCGATCCATCAGATATGGCCTCCGGCAATCGCAATCAGTACGCCAAAGAATGCCGAGACACAGGCGATCACCCAGAACCGCATCGTGACTTTCGTCTCCGGCCAACCGCTCGCTTCGAGGTGATGGTGGATCGGTGCAGAGATAAATATTTTCTTGTGGAACAACCGCTTTGATGTGATTTGCAGCAAGCTCGATCCGGCTTCGACAACAAACAGAAAGCCGATAATCGGTAGCAACAGCAGCGAATTGGTCATCATTGCCACAACGCCGAGGCTGACGCCGTACGCGAAGCTGCCGACATCACCCATGAAAAACCTGGCTGGATGGATATTAAACCATAGATAGCTGAGTAGCGCGCCAACCACTGTAAAGCAAAATCCAGCCAGTAGTCCGCTTCCCTGCAGTAGCGCGATAAATCCAAACGCCCCATAGCTGGCAATGAGTAGGCCGCCAGCCAGGCCATCAAGCCCATCGCTGATATTGACCGCGTTTCCTGTCGCCGTCACGATAAACGCAAACAGCGGGATAATCCATACTCCGAGATCAATGTCGCTGCCCCACGGGATGTGCACACTTGTATAGCCGAGCTTAGTATAGAAGTACCAGCCTAGCGCCACTCCAATCGTCACGATCAGAAGAAATTTAATGCTCGAGCGAAGCCCTGCAACGCCGTTGCCATTGCTCCGGAGGTTTATGATGTCATCGATCAGTCCGACCGCAGCACCGCCGACTAACGCCGCCAACGGCAGATACGTCTGCCCACGATCCAGGTTGCAGGCAAGCGTTACCGCAATAATCGCCAGCACCCCGATCGCCCCTGCCATTGTTGGGATGGAGCGCTTGAATTTATACGCATGAAGCTTGGTAAAGACTTCCAGTGCCTCACCTGTCGTACTGGTATGCCGCTGCTTCTTCCAGAACTTATACCGATACGCCAAAAAAGTATAAATAGGTGTGAGTAACATCGCGAGCACAAACGCCGCCACGCTGAGTACGACGACGTGACTCATCGAGCTAACTAGTTCATGTCTGGTAATATCATGTATCATATTAATCTTTCGGCCTTAATTGCATATAGTTTATCAACCAGTTTGAGACCTTCGTAAATACTGGCATTGCATCCAGATCTCCTTGAAAGTTTTTACCTGGTGCTGCCACTCGTACCATTATGACATACCGTGGCTTGGTGTCGCCACCAAACCCAAGGTAACTGGCTACTGTCGTCGAGTCGATATACTTGCCCGTCTTTGGATCGATCGTTTGCGAGGTTCCTGTCTTGCCACCGACATAGTAGCCTTTTTTGTCGATACCAGGGAAAAACTCTGTCCGAGCCACGTGCACCATCTTCTTTGTCTGCTTGGAAGCACTTTCAGACATAGTACGCCTGAGTGGCTTTGGATCCGGATCCTTTTGGAAGTTACCATCGCTATCGACAGATCCTTCGAGAACGGTTGGCTGGTAATATTTGCCGCCATTGACGATCGACGAAAAGCCAGCCGCAACCTGTAGCATCGTGATATCCATACCTTGGCCAAATGCCATGTTTGAGTAGCGCACCGCATTTCCCTGCACGCTATCTGGAGAGATAACCTCGCCTGCCTGCTCGCCAGCGAGTTGGATACCCGTATCCTCGCCCAGTCCAAAGCGATCGTGGAGATAATCATACATCGTTTTTCGTGCGTCATGAGTAATATGCTTGCCATCACCCAGTCGCTCTGCCACCGTCACCATACCTGTATTGAGCGAGTACTTCAACGCGGTCTGCATAGTGATAATACCGGTTACGCCTTTGTCAGCATTGCCGATCACTGCCCCGTCGACATTGATCGAATCGGTATTATTGAATGTTGATTTTGCCGTGATTACTCCTTTGTCGATACCGGTTGCGATCGTAAATGTCTTCATGACCGAGCCTGGCTCATACGGCCGAGTGATCACTTGGTTATCAAATGCTTCTCCGTTGGTGACGCGGTTGTATTTTTCAGGGCTATAGGTCGGAAAATTCGCCATCGCGAGCACCCGTCCGGTCTGCGGATCCATTACGATCGCACTAGCCGTTTTCGCACCGATCTTTTTCACTTGCTTAAATAGCGTTTGCTCGGTATATGCCTGAACATTGCGATCGATAGATAGAACAATATTTTTCCCGTCCTGCGCTGGCACCTGCGTGTTATGGCTGCCGATCGTCAGTGGGATACCGCTCACATCGGTCGTTGCCCTGAGCAGCCCGTCCTTGCCAGTCAATTCGCTATTAAGCGCTTGCTCGACACCATACTGCCCCTGGCCATTCGCGTTCACAAAACCAAGCACCTGGGAAGCAAGCTCGCCCTCTGGATACACCCTCTGTGTCGTTTCCTGAAAGCCTAAACCAGCCAACTTTTTCTTTTTTAGCAGCTCGGCTTGCTTGCGCGTCACATTTTTGGCAACTACCCGATATTGGTACTTTTTTGCCGTGACTTGTTTTGATAGGTCTGAGACGACATTTCCGCCGGCAACTTCCCTCAG
>Ga0164242_10008547_pt1 | contig 11102 bp, 9 predicted proteins | sample OricomgcompostMG_FD_108783 | JGI IMG/M metagenome (GOLD analysis project Ga0164242, IMG submission 108783) | Miracle-Growth compost microbial communities from Emeryville, California, USA - Original compost - Miracle growth compost (MG) ...
ACGAACGGGAGTTCCACATGAGTGACCGTCTCAAGGCGCTGGCCGACGCCGGCGTGTCCATCTGGCTCGACGACCTGTCGCGCGAGCGCATCGAGACCGGCAACCTGGCTGACCTGGTCAAGTCGTCCTCGGTGGTGGGCGTGACCACCAACCCGACCATCTTCGCGGCCGCGATCGCCAACGGCGAGCGCTACGACGCGCAGGTCGCCCAGTTGGTCAGCGGCGGGGCGGACGTCGACAAGGTCATCTTCGAGCTCACCACCGAGGACGTGCGCAACGCCTGCGACATCCTCGCTCCGATCGCGGAGGCGACCAAGGACGACGGCCGGGTCTCGATCGAGGTCGAGCCGACCCTGGCCAACGACACCGAGGCGACCATCGCCAGCGCGCAGGCGCTGTGGGCGGCCGTGGACCGCAGCAATGCGCTGATCAAGATCCCGGCGACCCTCGAGGGGCTGCCGGCGATCACCGCGGCGATCGCCGAGGGGATCAGCGTCAACGTGACGCTGATCTTCTCGGTCGAGCGCTACCGCGCGGTGATGGACGCCTACCTCGCCGGCCTCGAGCAGGCCAAGGCGAAGGGCGTCGACCTCGCCACCATCAGGAGCGTGGCGAGCTTCTTCGTCAGCCGGGTCGACACCGAGGTCGACGGGCGTCTGGAGGCGCTGGCGAAGGAACAGGGCGGCTCCGAGGAGGTGCTGGCGCTGCGCGGCCAGGCCGCCGTCGCCAACGCCCGTCTCGCCTACGCCGCGTTCGAGGAGGTCCACGCGAGCGAGCGCTGGCAGGCCCTCGCCACGGCCGGCGCCAACGCACAGCGTCCGCTGTGGGCCTCGACCGGCGTGAAGAACCCGGCCTACCCCGACACCCTCTATGTCGCCGACCTGGTGGTCGCCGACACCGTCAACACCATGCCGGAGAAGACCCTGCATGCCTTCGCCGACCACGGTGAGGTGAAGGGCGACCAGGTCTCCGGCAGGGGTGCCGAGGCGCAGGCCGTCTTCGACCGGCTCTCCGCGGTGGGCATCGACGTCGCCGACGTCTTCCACACCCTCGAGACCGAGGGCGTCGAGAAGTTCAAGGTCTCCTGGACCGAGCTGCGCGACACCGTCAAGGGCCAGATGGAGAAGGCGGGAGCCTGAGCTGTGGGAGCCGCGACTGTGCACGTCACGCCGGTCGATCCCACCGGCACGGCGGCCTGGCGTCGCCTCGCCGAGCTGGCTGACGGCTTCGCTCCGGATCTGCGCGGCTGGTTCGCCGCGGATCCGGAGCGCGCCGAGCGGCTCACCTTCGACGCCGCCGATCTGCACGTCGACCTGTCCAAGGGGCTGGTGACGCCGGAGATCCTCGATGCCCTCGTCGAGCTCGCCCGGGGCGTCGGGCTGGAGGAGCGTCGCGAGGCGATGTTCCGCGGCGAGCGGATCAACGTCACCGAGAACCGCGCCGTACTGCACACCGCCCTGCGGCTGCCGGAGGACGCCACCCTCGAGGTCGACGGGGTCAACGTCGTCACCGAGGTGCACCAGGCGCTGCGGCACATGTTCGCGTTCGCCGAGCGGGTCCGCTCGGGCGCCTGGACCGGCGTCACCGGCCGGCGCATCCGGACCGTGGTCAACATCGGCATCGGCGGCTCCGACCTCGGCCCGGTGATGGCCTACGAGGCGCTGGCCCCCTATCGCACCCCCGAGATCGAGTGCCGCTTCATCAGCAACATCGATCCCACCGACGCGGCCCGCAAGCTGGCCGACCTCGATCCGACGACGACGCTGTTCATCGTCTCCAGCAAGACGTTCGCCACCCTGGAGACGCTCACCAACGCGCGGCTGTGCCGCTCGTGGCTGCTGGACAACCTCCGCGCCCAGCGCGTCTTCAGCGGTGAGGACGACGAGGCGGTCGCCAAGCACTTCGTCGCCGTCTCGACCGCGCTGGACAAGGTGGCCGCCTTTGGCATCGACCCGGCCAACGCGTTCGGCTTCTGGGACTGGGTGGGCGGCCGCTACTCCGTCGACTCCACGATCGGCACCTCGCTGGCGATCGCGATCGGGCCGGAGCGCTTCACCGAGTTCCTCGGCGGCATGCACGCGATGGACCAGCACTTCCGCGGCACTCCGCTGGAGCGCAACGTGCCGGCGCTGATGGGCCTGCTCAACATCTGGTACGGCAACTTCCTCGACGCCGGCACCCACGCGGTGCTGCCCTACTCCCAGCTGCTGCACCGGTTCCCGGCCTACCTGCAGCAGCTCACCATGGAGTCCAACGGCAAGTCGGTGCGATGGGACGGCAGTCCCGTCACCACGCACACCGGCGAGGTGTTCTGGGGCGAGCCCGGCACCAACGGACAGCACGCCTTCTACCAGCTCATCCACCAGGGCACCCACGTCGTACCGGCCGACTTCATCGCCTTCGCCAACCCGGCCTATCCGCTCAAGGACGCCCACGACGGGCGGAGCACCGACGTGCACGAGCTGTTCTTGTCCAACTTCTTCGCCCAGACCCGTGCCCTGGCGTTCGGCAAGACCGCGGACGAAGTACGGGCCGAGGGGGCCGGCGCCGATCAGGGGGAGGCGATCGTCGCGGCCCGGGTCTTCCCCGGCAACCGGCCCACCACCTCGATCATGGCGCCGGCCCTGACCCCGGCCGTGCTGGGCCAGCTGATCGCCCTCTACGAGCACATCACCTTCACCCAGGGCGTGGTGTGGGGCATCGACAGCTTCGACCAGTGGGGGGTCGAGCTCGGCAAGCAACTCGCGCTGCAGATCAGCCCGGCGGTGTCCGGCGACGAGCGGGCCGCCCGGGCGCAGGATCCGTCGACCAGGGCGCTGATCGACTACTACCGGACGCACCGGAAGTGACGCCGCGCGCCGCGCGGCCAGACTCGCTGCGCAACCCGCTGCGAGACCCTCAGGACCGCCGGCTGCCGCGGATCGCGGGCCCGTGCGGGCTGGTGCTGTTCGGTGTCACCGGCGACCTGTCCCGCAAGAAGGTGATGCCGGCGGTCTACGACCTCGCCAACCGGGGCCTGCTGCCGCCGGGGTTCTCGCTGGTCGGCTTCGCCCGACGTGACTGGGCGGACGAGGACTTCGCCCAGATCGTCCACGACTCGGTCAAGGAGCATGCCCGGACACCGTTCCGCGAGGAGGTGTGGGATCAGCTCGCCGAGGGGTTCCGGTTCGTGCCGGGCGACTTCGACGACGACGAGGCGTTCGACCGGCTGCGGCGCACCATCGAGGAGCTCGACGAGACTCGCGGGACGGGCGGCAACCACGCCTTCTACCTCGCCATCCCGCCGGCGTTCTTCGGCGATGTCGTCGGCCAGCTGCGCGAGCACGGCCTGACCGACACCGGTGCGCCGCCTGACCAGCGGGGCTGGCGCCGGGTCGTGGTGGAGAAGCCCTTCGGCCACGACCTGGCCTCGGCTCGCAAGCTCAACGCCATCCTCGGCGAGGTCTTCCCCGAGGGCTCGGTCTTCCGGATCGACCACTATCTCGGCAAGGAGACGGTGCAGAACATGCTGGCGCTCCGCTTCGCCAACATGATGTTCGAGCCGATCTGGAACGCCAACTACGTCGATCACGTCCAGATCACCATGGCCGAGGACGTCGGCATCGGCGGCCGCGCCGGCTACTACGACGGCATCGGCGCCGCCCGTGACGTGATCCAGAACCACCTGCTGCAGCTGATGTCACTGGTCGCGATGGAGGAGCCGGCCTCCTCCGACGCGCTCGCGCTGCGGCTGGAGAAGCAGAAGGTGCTCTCCTCGGTCCGCGTCCCCGACGACCTCGCCGCCACCACCGCCCGGGGCCAGTACGCCGCGGGCTGGGCCGGCGGCGAGAAGGTCCCAGGGTTCCTGCAGGAACGCGGCATCGCCAGCCGATCCACCACCGAGACCTTCGCCGCTGTGACACTCCACATCGAGAACCGCCGCTGGGCCGGAGTCCCGTTCTACCTCCGCACCGGCAAGCGCCTGGGCCGGCGCGTCACCGAGGTGGCGATCGTCTTCAAGCGCGCCCCGCACCAGCTGTTCAACGCGACCGCCATCGAGGAGCTGACCCAGAACGCCCTGGTCATCCGGGTCCAGCCCGACGAGGGCATGACTGTCAGGTTCGGCTCCAAGGTGCCCGGCACCGCGATGGAGATCCGCGACGTCACGATGGACTTCGCCTACGGCAGCACCTTCACCGAGGCCTCTCCGGAGGCCTACGAGCGCCTCATCCTCGACGTACTCCTCGGCGACCCGCCGCTCTTCCCCCGCCATGAGGAGGTCGAGCTGTCCTGGCAGATCCTCGACCCGATCCTGGACTTCTGGGCGGCCCAGGACACGTCCGGCGAGCGGCCCGAAGCCTATGACGCCGGCAGCTGGGGGCCGAGATCGGCCGAGGAGATGCTCGCCAGGGACGGCCGGACGTGGAGGCGACCATGACCCGGCCCCTCACCGGCACCAACAGCGCCGGCATCGCCGCCGAGTTCGTCCGCGCCCGCACCCGTGCCGGCAGCCCGGCGATGGGCATGGTCCTCACTCTCGTCGTGGTCATCGACGAGGACGCCGTCGACGCCGCCCTCGAGGCCGCACGGGTGGCCTCCCACGAGCACCCGGCGCGGGTGCTGGCCGTCGTGCTCGGCTCCTCGCGCGGTGCCGCGCAGGTCGACGCCGAGGTCACTGTCGGCGCCGGTTGGGGCGGCGAGATGGCGCTGATCCGGCTCAGCGGCGAGGTGGTGCGCCATCCGGAGTCGGTGGTGCTGCCGCTGCTCCTGCCCGACTCCCCCGTCGTGGCCTGGTGGCCCGGCAAGGCGCCGGTCGACCCGGCGTGCGACCCGCTCGGCCGGCTCGCACAGCGCCGCATCACCGACGCCAGTACGGCGTCCCCCGGCCCCAGCCGAGCCCTCCACGTGCGCTGCGCCGCCTATGCTCCCGGCAACACCGACCTCGCCTGGACACGGCTCACGCCGTGGCGAGGGCTGCTCGCCGCCGCGCTGGACCAGCACCCGCACAAGGTCACCGGCGGCGCGGTCGTCGCGGAGCGGGGCAACCCGAGCGCCGACCTGCTCGTCGCCTGGCTGTCGAGCCGGCTCCGCGTCGACATCCGACGCCAGACCTCCGACGGGCCGGGCCTGACCGAGGTCGTCCTGGAGACGGCCAAGGGCCCGATCCGGATCGCGCGTGCGGACGGCACCCACGCGATCTTCAGCTCGCCCGGCGATCCCGACCGGCCCACCGCTCTCAAGCGGCGTGAGGTCCCCGAGCTGCTGGCCGAGGAGCTGCGCCGCCTCGACGAGGACAACGTGTTCGCCGCGACCGCGCGGTACCTCACGAAGACCACCGCGAAGTCCGCCGCCCGGCGAACCGTCGGGAGCACCCGGAAGAATCCACCCACGAAGAAGGGTACCAAGAAGTGACCACCTCCGAACCACGCGTCGAGGTCCACGAGGACGCTGCCGAGCTCTCCACCGCCGTCGCCGGCGAGCTGCTCAACCGGATCGCCGATGTCCAGGCGGCGGGCGGCGTCCCGAGCATCTGCCTGACCGGTGGCACCATCGCCGAGTCGATCCACCGTGAGGTCGCCCGGCTCGCGCCGGAGTCCGGGGTCGACTGGGGCGCGGTGGAGTTCTGGTTCGGCGACGAGCGCTTCGTCGCCCCTGACTCCCCCGACCGCAACGCCGGCCAGGCCAAGGCCGCCTTCCTCGACGAGGTCGGGGTGCCCGCCCACCGCATCCACCAGATGCCGTCCACCGCCGAGGTCGCCGACATCGACACCGGCGCGGCGGCCTACGCCCAGGAGCTGCTCGCCAGCAAGGGCCACTTCGACGTGATGATGCTCGGGGTCGGCCCCGACGGGCACATCGCCTCGCTCTTCCCCGGCTTCCCCCAGCTGGACGCCTTCGACGTACTCGCGGTGGGCGTGACCGGCTCCCCCAAGCCGCCGCCGGAGCGGATCAGCCTCACCTTCCAGGCGCTGCGCGACTCGACCTCCGTCTGGTACCTCGTCAGCGGCGACGGCAAGGCCGACGCCGTCGCCAGCGCGCTCGGCGGCGCCGACGTGCACGAGACGCCCGCCGCGGGCGTCCAGGGCAAGGAGGAGACCATCTGGTTCCTCGACCGAGGTGCCGCCTCCAAGCTCTAGCGTTGAGAAGGGGATTTCGCACCCTTGAATCGTCGTTTCTGCACAGATGCCGAGGGCCCCGCACCGTCGTGCGGGGCCCTCGGCATCTCACACCCCCGATTCAAGGGTGCGAAATCGACGGATCAACGTCAGAAGATGATCTCGCCGGACTTGCGACGCGACCGGAGGAGGTTGATCGCGTCCTCCAGGATGTCCTCGGCCTCCTTGTCGGAGCGGCGCTCCTTCACGTAGGCAAGATGCGTCTTGTACGGCTCGATCTTCGGCGCCGCCGGCGCGTTCTCCGCGTCCAGGCCACCGGGCAGACCGCACTTGGGGCAGTCCCACGCCTCCGGCGGCGTGGCCTCGACGGCGAACGTGATCACCGAGCGGTGCTCGTTGGCGCAGAAGTAGGTGACCGCTTTGCGAGGTGCGGCGTCGCCGCGCTCCGCCTCACCCATCGGACCGGCACCGACCCGGCTACCCCGGATCGCGTTGGCTCCACCAGCCATTGTGTTGTCGTCCTTCTCTAGGTCAGTAGGCGAGAAGCAGGCCGAGTGCGATCACGCACGCGAACCAGATCACGCCGATTCCGATGGTCAGCCGGTCGAGGTTGCGCTCCGCGACAGACGAGCCGCCGAGCGAGCTCGACACACCCCCACCGAACATGTCGGACAGGCCACCACCGCGGCCCTTGTGCAACAGCACCAGCAGGATCATCAGGCAGCTTGCGATCACCAGGATGATGGTGAAGAGAAGTTCCAGCACAGTCGGGAATCCTACGTCACGCCCGGCGCATCACAGCGCAGGCAGGTCATAGAAGCGGCAGATCGCGCCAAACTCGTCCGCCACCAGGCTGGCCCCGCCGACCAGCGCGCCGTCGACATCGGGCTGGGCCATGATGCCGACGATGTTGTTCGGCTTCACCGAGCCGCCGTAGAGGATGCGGACGGCGTCGGCGGTCGCCTCGTCGTACTTGTCCTTGAGCTGGGCCCTGATCGCGGCGCACACCTCCTGGGCGTCCTCGGGCGTCGCGACCTCACCGGTGCCGATCGCCCAGACCGGCTCATAGGCGACGACCAGGCCGGCCACCTGCTCCGCCGTCAGCCCGGCGAGCGAGCCGACGGCCCGCTCGGTGCAGTACTCGACGTGGCGGCCCGCGCGGCGGACCTCGAGGCCCTCGCCCACGCAGACGATCGGGGTCATGCCGGCGCCGAGCGCGGCAGCGGCCTTCTGCGCGACCAGTGCGTCGCTCTCGCCGTGATGCTCCCGCCGCTCGGAGTGGCCGACGACGACGTAGGCGCAGCCCAGCTTGGCCAGCATCGCCGCCGAGATCTCGCCGGTGTACGCGCCGCTCGGGTGCACCGAGACGTCCTGGGCGCCGTACCCGATGGCGAGCTTGTCGCCGTCCACCAGCGTCTGCACCGAGCGGAGGTCGGTGAACGGCGGGATGACCACCACCTCGGCCTTGGCGTAGTCGTGGCGCTTGTCGGCCAGGACCTGCGCCAGCTTGTTGACCAGCACCACCGCTTCGTGGTGGTTGAGGTTCATCTTCCAGTTGCCCGCCATCAGCGGGACGCGGCCCTTGCTCGGGTTGGTCGCCATGCTCAGCCCTCCAGGACCGTGATGCCGGGGAGCTCCTTGCCCTCCAGGTACTCCAGCGACGCGCCGCCACCGGTCGAGATGTGGCCGAACTGGTCGTCGGCGAAGCCGAGCGCGCGCACCGCCGCGGCGGAGTCGCCGCCGCCGACCACCGTCAGGGCCGTCGCCCGATCAAGCCCGGCCAGCGCCTCGGCCACCGCGCGAGTGCCACCGGCGAACGCCGCCTGCTCGAACACGCCCATCGGGCCGTTCCAGAACACCGTCCTCGCCTGTGCGACCACCGCCGCGAACGCCGCGCCGGACTCGGGGCCGATGTCCAGGCCCACCGCGTCCGCGGGGATCTGGTCGGCCGGTACGACACGGGCGGACGCCTCGTCGCCGAACGCGTCCGCGACCACGATGTCGGTCGGCAGCGCGATCTGGACGCCGTCGGCCTCGGCCCGCCGGAGGTACTCCAGCACGGTCGGGATCTGATCTTCCTCGAGCAGGCTCTTGCCGACCTCGTGGCCCTGGGCCTTGAGGAAGGTGAAGACCATGCCGCCACCGATCAGCAGGGTGTCCGCCTTGCCCAGCAGATTGTCGATCACGCCGAGTTTGTCGGAGACCTTCGAACCGCCGAGGACGACGGCATAGGGCCGCTCCGGGGTGGTGGTGAGGCGGCGCAGCACGTCGATCTCGGTGCGGACCAGGCCGCCCATGGCGTGCGGCAGCAGCTGGGCGACGTCGTACACGCTCGCCTGCTTGCGGTGCACCACGCCGAAGCCGTCGGAGACAAACGCGTCGGCCAGCGCGGCGAGCTCGGCCGCGAAGGCGGCGCGCACGGCGTCGTCCTTCGCGGTCTCGCCGGGGTTGAACCGGACGTTCTCCAGCAGCGCGACCTGGCCGTCTGCCAGGCCCGCGACCGTCTCCCGCGCGGAGCTGCCGACGGTGTCGGTGGCGAACTGGACGGGCTGCCCCAGCAGGTCGCCGAGGCGCTGCGCGACCGGGGCCAGCGAGTACCTCGGGTCCGGTGCGCCGTCGGGGCGACCCAGGTGAGCGGTCACCACCACCCGTGCGCCGGCGTCGGCGAGGGTGCGAATGGTCGGCACCGACGCCCGGATCCGGCCGTCGTCGGTGATGCTGCGTCCACCTCCTGCGGCGTCCTTGAGCGGGACGTTGAGGTCGGAACGGACGAGGACTCTCTTGCCGGCGACGTCGCCGAGCTCGGCATAGCTCTCCATGATGCGGGGAGCCTAGCCGGTCGCCCGGACGACGTCAGCGGCCTCTCTGTCCGCGGGCAGGCCGACGTCGGCGGCCGGCCCAGGGGGCAAGCTCAGAGGCTCTTCCCCATGTAGTCGATCAGGTCCGCCAGGCGGTTGGAGTAGCCCCACTCGTTGTCGTACCAGGAGGCGACCTTCACCTGGTTGCCGATGACCTTGGTCAGCGGCGCGTCGAAGATCGAGGAGGCCGGGTTGGTGACGATGTCCGAGGAGACGATCGGGTCGGTGGAGTAGACCAGGTAGCGACCGTCGGCCGCCTTCCTCACGATCTCGTTGATCTCCTCGACCGAGGTCTCGCGGGACGCCTCGAAGGAGAGGTCGGTGATCGAGCCGGTCGGCACCGGGACGCGCAGCGCGTAGCCATCGAGCTTGCCCTTGAGGTCGGGCAGGACCAGGCCGATCGCCTTGGCCGCGCCGGTGGAGGTCGGGACGACGTTCAGCGCGGCGGCGCGGGCCCGGCGCAGGTCCTTGTGGATGTTGTCCTGCAGGTTCTGGTCGGCGGTGTAGGCATGCACCGTGGTCATCAGGCCCTTGGTGATGCCGATGCCCTCGTGCAGTGCCTTGGCCAGTGGCGCCAGGCAGTTGGTGGTGCAGGAGGCGTTGGAGACCACGGTGTGGCCGGCCGGGTCGTAGATGCCCTCGTTGACGCCCATCACGATGGTCGCGTCCTCGTTGGAGGCGGGAGCCGAGATGATGACCTTCTTCGCGCCGCCCGCGTCGACATGCGCGCGGGCCTTGGTCGCGTCGGTGAAGAAGCCGGTCGACTCGACGACGACGTCGACACCGAGGTCACCCCACCGGAGGTTGGCAGGGTCACGCTCCGCGAACGCCTTGATCACCTGGCCGCCGACCTTGATCTCCCCGTCACCGGCCGACACGTCCGCGTCCAAGACGCCCAGGATCGTGTCGTACTTGAGCAGGTGAGCGAGGACGGCGTTGTCCGACAGGTCGTTGACGCCCACGATCTCGATGTCGAGGCCGGAGGCGCGCACGGCGCGGAAGAAGTTGCGGCCGATCCGGCCGAAGCCGTTGATCCCTACACGAACGGTCATGGTTCTCTCCTGTTCGGGGCCTTCAGTGACCCCTCGGTTCGGCGGTGCCTTCGGTGACCCGTCGTCGACAGTACCCAGTCCGGGCGCCGTTATGGAACGATCCAAAAGGCCAACACGCCGGATTATGCCCCGCACCGACCACTCCGCCTGCGGTAGTCTCGTTACCGGCAAGTACGGCGGGCGCGTCGCGGAAACCGTTGTCGATATCGATTTCTGCTCGGTAGTGTCAGCACATGATTCCGCCGCGCGTCACGATCCGCGAGGTCGCCCTGGCCGCAGGCGTCTCCGTCGCCACCGTCTCCAAGGTGCTCAACGACCGCTATGGCGTCTCCGAGGCCACCGCGACCCGGGTGCGCGCCGTCATCGACGACCTCGGCTACGAGTCCAGCCTGGTCGCCCGCAGCCTGCGCAACCAGCGCACCAACGTGATCGGCGTCCTGGTCGCCGACCTGGAGCCCTACAGCGCCGAGGTCCTCAAGGGCGTCGCGGACGTGCTCCGCGGCTCCGAGTACGAGCTGGTCGCCTACGCCGGCGCCGCCCGCGCCGGGGAGCACGTCGGCTGGGAACGCCGTCACCTCAGCCGGTTGAGCGGCACCCTGATCGACGGCGCGGTCCTGGTCACCCCGACCGTCACCGACATCGTGGCAAGCGTCCCGATCGTTGCCGTCGACCCGCATGCCGGCCGTTCGGACATCCCGATCGTCGACGCGGACAACTCTCGCGGCGGCTATCTGGCCGGCCAGCACCTGCTCGCGCTCGGACACCGGCGGATCGCGATGATCACCGGCCGCCCCGACCTGATGTCGGCCCAGCTGCGTGAGGACGGCTTCCGCGCGGCGATCAGCGACGGCCACCGCCACGCCGAGCAGGTCGAGTTCGCCCTCGGCGGCTACGACCCCGCTCTCGCCGCCGCCAGCGCCCGCTCCCTGCTCGAGCGGCCGGCCGACCGGCGCCCCACCGCGGTCTTCGCCGCGAACGACGCCACCGCACTGGCCACCATCTCGGTCGCCCACCAGCTGGGCCTGCGGGTGCCCGAGGACCTCTCGGTGATCGGCTTCGACAACGTCCCCGACGCCGCCATGAGCGACCCCGGCCTG
>Ga0164242_10008548_pt1 | contig 11102 bp, 11 predicted proteins | sample OricomgcompostMG_FD_108783 | JGI IMG/M metagenome (GOLD analysis project Ga0164242, IMG submission 108783) | Miracle-Growth compost microbial communities from Emeryville, California, USA - Original compost - Miracle growth compost (MG) ...
ACGGTCGTCATGGCGACGCACTCCGCGGAGACCGTCGACCGGATGCAGCGCCGCGTCGTGGAGCTCATCACCGGACGCATCATCCGCGACGAGCGCGGCGGCGCCTACGTCACCCAGGCCATGCCGGTCATCGAGCAGGGGAAGCTGCGCGCATGAGGCTCGGATTCGTGCTGAAGGAGGCGTTCAGCGGGCTGACGAAGAACGCCTCGATGGTCGTCTCGGTCGTGCTCGTCACGTTCATCTCGCTGACCTTCGTCGGCGTCGCGATCCTGCTGCAGCAGCAGGTCGGGGCGATGAAGGCGTACTGGTACGACCGCGCCCAGGTCCAGATCACCTTCTGCTCGAGCGTCGACGAGACGGCGCAGTGCGGCGGCACCGCGGCGAGCGACGAGCAGATCCAGGCGGTCGCCGCCTCGCTCACCGCCGCGCCGCTCGGCGACTACGTGCAGTCGGTGCAGACGCTCAGCGCCGAGGAGGTGCTCGCCGAGACGAAGGAGGTCCTCAAGGACAACCCGATCGTCGAGACCCTCACCCCGGACCTCGTCGGGGCGCAGATCCGCGTCACGATGCAGGACCCGTCGAATGCGGACATCGTCGTCGAGTCGGTCGCCGACGCGAGCGGGGTGCTCTCCGTCGACGACCAGCGCGCCTATCTCGAGCCCATCTTCAACATCCTCAACGCGGCCTCGGCCGCCGCGATCGGCATCGCGGTGCTGATGCTGGTCGCGGCCGTGCTGCTCATCTCGACCACGATCCGGCTGTCCGCGTTCTCCCGCCGTCGCGAGATCGGCATCATGCGGCTGGTGGGCGCGTCGAACTCGGTCATCGAGGCGCCGTTCGTCCTGGAGGGGGTCATCGCCGCGGTGATCGGCTCCGTCCTCTCCGGTGCGGCGCTGGTCGCGATCGTGCAGTTCTTCGTGAAGGGGCAGCTGGGCACGACGCTCGGCGGCACCGGGCTGCTGGTGGGGCTGCGCGATGCGGCGATGGTGGTGCCGCTGCTGGTGGCGATCGGGGTGCTGCTCGCGGCGGTCTCCGCCTCGGTGGCGATCAAGCGCTACCTCCGCGTCTGAGCGCCGCTCAGAACGTGAGTCCGGCCGGGCATCTCGGCCGCTGCGGCAGGCCGAGCGCCAGCAGCTGACGCAGCATGCCCTGCCCGTTCCACGCCGCCGACCAGCTCACGAGCACGAGCCGCTCGCAGGCGGGCCGGATCGCCGCCTCGCGTCGATGCTCCTCGGCCACGACGTCGCGCTCTGGCCGTCCTGGGGCGGCCGCCGCCGCGGTCCGCTCGGGGCGTCGATCGGCGTCGAGCAGCAGTCGGCCGTCCTGCCAGGCGAAGTCGATGCGATAGTCGCGGCCGTCGCCGCCGCGGACGATGCGCTGCTGCTCCGGCGGCTCGAGACCGAAGTCCTGGCAGCGCACCCAGATGAGCATCTCGAGCAGCGACTCGGCGTGCGCGGTGGATCGGGCGACGGCGACGTGCGCCTGACGGATGCCCGGCCGGCGATGCGCCTCGGCGAGGCGCTGCTCGAGCGCCGCGAGCGGCACCCCGAGGCCGCGAGCATGCGACACCGCGGCGATGCCGTCGAACAGCGCGCTGCTCGCGGCCAGGTCGACGGCGTCGCGGGCGAGCGAGACGAGGGCCGTCTCGGACAGTCCGCCGCCCTCCTCGTCGGGGTCGCGCCGCAGTCGGATGAGACCGTGGCGACGCGCGGGATGGTCGAGCGCGCAGCTGCCGCCCGCGGGAAGGTGCTGGCTACGGGCGCTCCGGATCGGAATGAGTTCGCCCATGCTTCGAGAGCGTGCTGGATCGGCGCGCACCGCGGGTCGGCCCGATGAAATCTGTGGATAACCGGATGTCCCCAGTTCGGGGGGGGGGCGATCCGTCCTCGTGCGGGCGAGTCCGGCACGCCGAGTAGACTGATCCGCTCTCCAGGAAAGGATGCCGATGCCGAGGGAAAGCGGTCGCAAGCCGATCGCCGTGAATCGCAGGGCTCGCCACGACTACCTCATCGAGGACGTGGTCGAGGCCGGCATCGTGCTGTCCGGGACGGAGGTGAAGTCGCTGCGCGCCGGCCGGGTGAACCTCACCGACGGCTACGCCTACGTCGAGGGCGGCGAGGCGTGGCTCGATGCGGTGAGCATCGTGGAGTGGGACAAGGGCTCCTGGACGAACCATCCGCCTCGACGCAAGCGCAAGCTGCTCCTCCACAAGCTGGAGATCCTGAAGCTCGGCAGCAAGGTCAAGGAGGGCGGCTACACCCTCGTGCCGCTGTCCATGTATTTCGCGGACGGCCGGGCGAAGGTCGAGCTCGCGCTCGCCAAGGGCAAGAAGGACTGGGACAAGCGCCAGACGATCCGGGAGCGCGACGACAAGCGCGAGGCCGAGCGGGCGATGCGCACCCGGAACCGGCTCGGCGAGTGAGTCGATGAACCTGTAGGCCGTCCGGACGGTCGGGTGACCATCTCGGCCGCCGCTCGCATAGGGTAGAGAGTCGTGAAGATCGTCGTCCTGGTGAAGGAGGTCCCCGACACCTACGGGGACCGGCGGATCGTGCTCGAGACCGGCCTGGTGGACCGGGCGGCGAGCGATCGGGTGAACGACGAGATCGGCGAGCGCGCCGTCGAGGCGGCGCTCGCGGTGCAGTCGACGGTGCCGGACACGACGATCACCGTGATCACGATGGGTCCGGCGAGTGCGGGCGACAGCGTCCGCAAGACGCTCGCGATGGGTGCGGACGACGCGGTCCACATCCTCGACGACGGCCTCGTCGGCGCTGACCTCACGCTGACGGCGGAGGTGCTCGCGGCGGCGATCCGGCAGCAGTCGCCCGACCTGGTCATCGCCGGCAACTTGTCGACCGACGGCGGCGGCGGCGTGATGGGCGCGCTGCTCGCCGAGCTGCTCGGCTTCGCCCAGGCGACGAACCTGACGAGCCTCGAATCCGACGGCCAGACCGTCAAGGGGCTCCGCACCGCCGACGCGGGGAACACCGCGGTCGAGGCCGCGCTGCCCGCGGTGGTGAGCGTGACCGAGGCGATGCCCGACCCGCGCTTCCCCTCGTTCAAGGGCGTGATGGCGGCGAAGAAGAAGACGGTGGCGACGGTGACGGCGTCCGAGCTCGGCGCCGATCTGCTCGGCGAGCATGCCGCGCGGGCGATCGTCGTCGCGGCCTCGGAGCGTCCCCCGCGGGGCGCCGGCGTGGTCATCACGGATGAGGGCGATGCCGGGACGCGGCTCGCCGAGTTCCTCCTGGAGCGGAAGCTGGCATGAGCGCGATGAACGAGGCGATCCTGGTCCTGCTGGAGACGACGCCGGACGGCGGGCTGACGGCGAGCGCCGCCGAGCTGCTCGGCGCGGCCGCGCAGCTCGGCCGACCGGTCGCGGTGCTCCCGGTGGAGGACGCGGCGGCCGGTGCGGCGCTCGCGGCCACCGCCGGCGAGCTGGGCGCCGAGACGGTGCTCGTGGCGCCGATCCCGGCCGGCCGGCTGATCACCGGAGTGGTGGACGCGCTCGCCGCGGCGGCGACCCACACGGTGCCGGGCGCGGTGCTCGTCGCGCACTCGGTCGACGGCCGCGAGGCGGCGGCGCGATTCGCGATCCGCACCAAGCGGGCGCTGCTCGTCGACGCGGTCGGCGTGCAGCGGGACGACGAGGGCGTCGTCGCGCGGCATTCGGTCTTCGGCGGCAGCTACCTCACCGAGTCGGCGGCGACCGTCGGCGCCCCGGTGATCACCGTGCGGCAGGGCTCCATCGACGCCCGCGCCGCGGCGGCGACCCCGGAGATCGTGACGCTCGACGCGGTCGGCGAGACCGAGCCGGCGGCGACGATCACCTCGTTCACGCCGGCGGAGTCGGGCGGGTCGCGCCCGGACCTGCGCCGGGCGAAGAAGGTCGTATCCGGCGGCCGCGGCGTCGGATCGAAGGAGCAGTTCGCGCTCGTCGAGGAGCTCGCGGATGCGCTCGGCGCGGGCCTCGGCGCCTCCCGGGCCGCCGTCGACGCCGGCTACGTCCCGTACTCGCATCAGGTCGGTCAGACCGGGGTCACGGTGACGCCGGACCTGTATGTCGCGGTCGGCATCTCCGGGGCGATCCAGCACCGCGCCGGCATGCAGACGGCGAAGACGATCGTCGCGATCAACAAGGATCCGGAGGCACCGATCTTCCAGATCGCCGACTTCGGCGTGGTCGGCGACCTGTTCCAGGTGGTGCCGCAGGCGATCCAGGCGCTCAAGGCGCGAGGCTGAGCGTGGCGGGGCTGCGTCGCGGGCTGCCGCGGGCGATCGGCGGCGAGCCCTGGCCGCCGGCGGACCTCGTGGTCGACTTCGATGCCGCTGTCGCCGCGGATCGGGGTGCCTCGGATGCGCGCCTCGAGGCCGTCGCGGGGGCGAAGGCGGATCTCGCGACCGGTGCCGGAGCGGATGCGGATCTCGAGACGCCGACCGCATCGGCGCCGCAGCTCGCAGCGGTGGGCGTCGCAGCGTCGCAGCTGCGTCGGGGCCTGCCGCGGGCGATCGGCGGCGAGCCGTGGCCGCCGGCGGGTCTCGTGGTCGACGTCGGCGCCGTGGTCCCTGCCGGTCGTGGAGCGGCGGCACCTGCCGAGACCGTCGCCGGTGCCGCGACGCCGGCCGCGTCGGCGCCGCGTCCGGCGGCATCGGGCGTCGCGACGAGCGTCCGGCGCGGGCTGCCGCGCGCCGTCGGCGGCGAGCCGTGGCCGCCCGCCGATCTGGCGCTCGCCTTCGAGGCGCCCGTCGCCGGCGCCGCCGCTGTCCCGCTCGTGCCGGTCGCCGATGGTGCCGCGTCGGCGGCGCCCGCCGAGATCGCGGCGGACTCCTCGACACCGGCATCCTCGGCTCCGCAACCGGCCGCGGTGCCGGCACCCCGGCCGGCGACCGCGCCGGTCCTGCGCGGGCCCGCGGTGCGTCGCAAGCCGTGCCGATTCACCGGCGACCAGGTCTTCGGCGGCCTCACCGCCCTCGTGGCGGGCGGCGTCACCCTGCTCGTGCTCGCGACCGCGATCGTGTTCCTGGTGCGGATGTTCCTCTTCGGCACCCAGGCGGGCGCCGACTTCCTCGCCGCCTTCCCCGGCACCACGGCGCTGCCCGACTGGGCGCCGAGCGGTCAGCCGCTCTGGGCGCAGTGGCAGCACTGGCTGAACGCCTTCTTCATCGTGCTCATCATCAAGACCGGCTGGACGGTGCGCGTCACGACGCGCCCCTCGGCGATGTGGCAGCCCAAGGGCGCGAACCCGCGCCGGGTGAAGATGTCGATCGAGCTGTGGATGCACAACGCGCTCGACGTGGTGTGGCTCGCCAACGGCGTGATCTTCTGGGTGCTGCTCTTCGTGACCGGGCAGTGGGTGCGCGTCGTGCCGGTGAGCTGGGACATCTTCCCGAACGCCCTCTCGGCCGCGCTGCAGTACGTGAGCCTGTCCTGGCCGACCGAGGACGGCTGGGTGAACTACAACAGCCTCCAGGTGCTCGCCTACTTCGTCACGATCTTCATCGCGGCGCCGCTCGCCGCCGTCACCGGCTGGCGGATGTCGGCGATGTGGCCCTCGCGGGCGACCCGGCTCAGCAAGGCCTATCCGGTGGAACTGGCGCGCGCCGTCCACTTCCCGGTCATGCTGTACTTCATCGCGTTCATCATCGTGCACGTGGTGCTCGTGCTCGCCACCGGGGCGCTGCGGAACCTCAACCACATGTTCTGGGGCAGCGACGACGCGGGCAGCTGGCTCGGCTTCTGGGTGTTCGTCCTGAGCATCGTCGTCATCGTCGGCGGCTGGTTCGCGATCCGGCCGGCCGTCATGCAGCGCCTCGGCAGCGTCTTCGGCCGCGTCGGCCGCTGAACGCCTGAGCGCGGTCCGGTTCACCCCCCGTTTTCGGGACCCCCGGACTGGGGTGCGATCCGTGAGGATTTTTCGCCTTCTGCGTGCCTTGGAGAGCTAGCATCGGTGCAGCGTCGCAGACCTGAATATCTTTCAGGTAACGGCCTCGGATAAGGGGACCTGGCCGGCATCGACGCCGACTCGTCGACCCCGCACAGAAACGGATGCACCATGAACAAGCTCGTCAAGGGCGGCCTCGCCGCCGCCGCCGGTATCGCCCTCCTGATGGGCGGCGCCGGCTCCCTCGCCTACTGGAACGCTTCGGAGACCTCGTCGTCGGGACAGATCCAGACCGGCCACCTCACGCTCAGCGCGGACGCCGCCGGCAGCTGGGACGTCGCCAAGCTCGCCCCGGGCCACACCGCCACCTACACCCAGGTGTTCCACCTGAGCGTCGTCGGCGATGGCATCGAGGTCGCGCTCGCCAGCCAGATCGGCACCGGCGGCACCCTGCCGACGGACATCACGCAGAGCACGTCCTATGACATCGACGGCACGGCGTGGAACGGCACCGACACGAAGACCCTCAACGAGGGCGATTACACGGTCACCGCGACGGTGACGGTCACGTTCGCCGCCGGCGCGACGGGCGAGATGGACGAGTCCTACACGCCGGGCGTCGTCACCTTCACCGCGACGCAGCAGCTCTGATCCGCCCGCGGGGCCGGGAGCACTGGGGCGTCCCGGCCCCGCGGCGCACGCCGCCATCCCACGAACCGAACACCATCGGCATACCGGAGTCCGACATGATCCGCATCGCACCGCCCGACGGCGGCGACTCGCGTCGCCCCGCCCGGCTGATCGGTGGGATGCTGCTCGCGACCGGGGTGGTCGCCGGCGCCATCGTCGTCGGCGGCGCGCTGTCCTCCGGGGTCAGCTACGCCTCGTGGATCGCGCAGAGCCAGATCCAGCCCGGCACCATCACCGTCGGGGATGCCGCGCTCAGCTCGACGCAGAGCTTCTCGGCCGCCGCGTGGAGCAACCTGCTCCCCGGCGAGTCCGTCCGCCGGCCGTTCACCGTGCACAACGGCGGGACCGTCGCCCTCACGCTCAGCGTGTCGGCGACGACGACGAGCGGCGACTACGAGATCCGTGTCGTGCCCGGCGCCTGCGGCGCCACCGCGCTCGGCGGCGCCGCCATCACGAGCACGCCGGCGAGCCTCGGCACCATCGCCGCCGGCGGCGATGCGACCGAATGCCTCGAGGTCCGGCTCTCGACCGGCGCCCAGCCCGGCACCACCACCTCGATCACCGCGACGGTGACCGGATCGCAGGTGACCGGATGACCGGCCGCTCGCGCCGCCTCGCCCGCCTCGGTCTGACGGCGGGCCTCATCGCGCTCCTCGCCGGCGCCGGGACCGGCGCCGCCTGGGGCTACTGGACGGCATCGACGAGCGTCGGCACCACCGCGTCCGCGGCGACCGTCGGAGTCACCCAGCAGCTCGCGAGCGGCTCGAGCCTCGCCGTCGTCTACAGCACGAGCACTACCGCCGGGGCCGGCGCGATCACGGTCACGAACACGAGCAGCCGCAGCGGCGGCTACACCCTCGCACTCGCCGCGACCTCGGCGACCTCGACGGTGCGCGCCGCGGTCGCCGCCCAGATCGGCACCGCCGCGAGCTGCACCCCGACGGCCGCGCTCACGAACGCCGTCACCGGGACCCTGGCCGCGCCGCCCTCGGCGTCGGGGACGCTCGCGGCGGGCGCGAGCACGACGCTGTGCCTGCAGACCTCGATGACCGCATCGGACATCGCCGCGAACGGCGGCGCCTCGATCGGCGTGAGCGTCACCGCCTCCATCGCGGTCGGGACGTGGAGCGCCTCGGCGAGCCCGATCGCCGTCAGCCAGTCCGTCGCGGCCTCGACGTCCGTCAGCGTCGGTCCGGGCTGGTATCAGATCAAGACCAGCAACTCGAGCCAGTGCGTCGCATACGGCTATGACGACTACCACGCCGTCCAGGCCGGCTGCCAGTCGAGCGCGGCAGAGCAGCTGTGGCGCTTCGCGGCGACGAGCGGCGGCTACGTGCACGTCATCTCGAAGCAGAGCGGCAGCACCTGGTGGCAGGCGGCGAGCGCGACGGCCGGCGCCGTGGTCGGCTTCAGCACCTCGACCTCCACGCTCGCGGAATGGCGGATCGTCGACGCGGGAGGCGGCAAGGTCCAGTTCGCGCTGCGCGCCGACCCGACCCTGTGCCTGCAGAAGCCGGGTAACAACGGCAACAAGAATCCGCTCACCCTCCAACCGTGCTCCTCGAGCGTCGCGGCGCAGCAGTTCGCCCTCGCCCCGTACGAGACCGCCGTCCCCGCGCCGACGACACTGACCTGCGGCGGCGGTGGCTACAACCTCACCATGAGCTGGCCGGAGCTCACCGGCTACCAGGGGGACGTGGTCTACCGGGTCTCCGTCGATGGCGGGATCGACACCCTCCACGGCCGCGCCGGCGGCTACGACCCGACCGCGCAGTGGAGCAGCAGCTTCGCGACGACCTACGGCATCGGCAGCCACCAGGTCCTCGTCGAGCAGAGCGTCTTCGGCAGCACCTGGACGACCGTCGGCACCGGGACCGTCACGGTCACCTCACTGGGAGGACCGTACTTCCAATGCGGCTGAGCAGAGTCCTGGCCGGCATCGTCGGCGTCACGGTGGCCGTCGCCGCGCTGAGCGGGATCGGCGCCGCGCCGGCGCAGGCCGCCGACGGCATCGAGTTCTCCACCGACGGGACGACGTGGTCGTCGGCGCCGCCTGCCGCACTGTTCGCGACGGGGACGACGCTCGCGCCCGGCGGGAGCGTCTCGACGACGCTCTGGGTCCGGCAGACGCACGGCGTCCCCGAGTACCTCGCCGTCGTGCTGCGTGGCGTGCAGGTGTCGAGCCCCGCACTCGCCGCGGTCGCGACGCTCAGCGCCGCGGAGGGGACGCGCGGGTCGCTCGGGCCGACCACGCTCGCCACGCTCGGATCCTGCACCCCGCTCGCTCCGGCCGGCGCGGTCGCCAGCGGCGTCGCGCGGTCGATCACCTTGACCCTGAGCCTGCCCGCTACCGCCGATGCGAGCGCCGCCGACGGCAGCATGATCTTCGACGTCGCCGCTCTGGCGACCGATCCCGCGGCGGCGCCGACCGAGGACGGCTGCGGTCCCGTGGCGGCGAGCCGGTTCGCCGCCGACGCGACGCTCGCCGCGACGGGCACGAGCCTCGAAGCGCTCGGTGTGGCGGCCGGCCTCGGCGCGCTCGGCGTGCTGCTCACGATCATCGCCGGGTGGCGTCGACGCCGGTCGGCGCGCGACCGGGAGGGATGATGGCCGAGGCGGGTCCCGAGCAGTCCGCGGCCGCGCCCCGGCGCGAGCGCGGTCTCCTCCACTACCTCGGCCTCGGGCTGAGCGGCGGGCTGCTCGCCCTGGTCCTGCTCGTCGGAGCGCTCACGGTGGGCGTGCCGCTGGTCACCGGCTCGACGCCGATGACGATCCTCACCGGCTCGATGGAGCCGAAATACCCGCCGGGCACGCTGGTGATCATCCGACCCACCCCGGTCGACCAGATCCGGGTGGGCGACGTCATCACGTATCAGCTGAAGTCGGGTGAGCCCGAGGTCGTCACGCATCGGGTCATCAGCGTCTCGCTCAGCGGGGAGCAGCTGACCTTCACGACGCAGGGCGACGCGAATCCGTCTCCCGATCCGGCGGCGGTGCTGCCGGTGCAGATCCGCGGCACCCTCTGGTACGCGATCCCCTATCTCGGCTACGTCAACACCTGGGTGAACGGCGCGTATCGCGGGTGGATCGTCGGCGGGATCGTCCTCCTGCTCTTCGGCTACGCCGGCTGGATGCTCATCAGCAGCACAGTCGGCGCGCTGCGCCGACGTCGGGCGAGCACCGTAGCGCTGCGGCCGCCGACGGCGTAGAATCGAATGCTCTCCCGCGAGGCCGGGAGCGTCTCAACTCCACAGTGCGACAGTGATCCGCGCGACCAGTGCCAGGGGATGATCGGTTTCGACATCGCCTGATTTTCTGCGAGAAGCGGGCAGAGGATGGCGTCTTATCTCTCAAACGACGGCGCCAAACCATAAGTGCGAATTCCAAGCGCGCTGACTTCGCCCTCGCTGCCTGAGCAGCGAGAGCCATGAAGTCCGTCACCCCCGGGAAGTCTGGTACCGGGTGCGTGGCGTCATCAACCGGACTCGCTCCGCGGTCGCGCCTCAGGGCCGCGGGGGACTTGCACTGAGGCTGGGCCGGTCGACGCGGGAGCTCACGACGAGCGTCGCGGCCGAGTAGAACGATCCGTGAGCTGCGCCCGGAGAAGGCGCGGGGTTTCAGCGATGGACGGGGGTTCGATTCCCCCCATCTCCACGAGATCCGCGCCGGGTCGCTGTCGCACTGTGTGGCCCGCTGCCGCTGGCCGCCCCCGTGGCCGATATACGCGCGCCTTTGCCCGACCGCGTGCGCGTCCACCCCGCGAAGTGTGCATGATCGGGGCCGGTTTCGGCCGATTCCGAGCCGAGTCCGCACACTTCGCGGGGAACGTACCGCGCGGCTCAGTGCTGCTGCGCGGCCGCCGCCTCGTCGAGGAACGCGATCGAGTGGGTGTCCTGGAACGCCCGGACGCCTTCGATGCCCTGCTCGCGGCCGTAGCCGGACTGCTTGACCCCGCCGAAGGGCGCGCGCAGGTCGAGCCGGGTCGCACCGTGGTCGTTCACCCAGATGTAGCCGGCCTGGATCCGCGAGCCGACGGCGCGGGCGCGCTCCGGTGACTCGGTCCACACCGAGCCGCAGAGCCCCGCCCAGGTGTCGTTCGCCGCCCGGATCGCCTCGTCCTCGTCGTCGAAGGGCAGGATCGGGATGACGGGGCCGAACTGCTCCATGGTGACGACGCGGAGCGCCGGGTCGGGATCGATGACGAGCGCGGGGCGCACGAAGTTGCCGCCGGCGAGCTCGCCGCCGGGCAGCTCGCCGTATTCCCGCACCTCGGCGCCGGACTCCTTCGCCTCCTCGATGAGCTCGTCGACGAAGGCCTTCTGCACCGGCGAGTGCAGCGGGCCCATCGTGGTGTCGGCGTCGAGGCCGTAGCCGAGCTTCACTCGTTCGAGCCGGGCGGCGAGACCGTTCACGACCTCGTCGAGCCGGGAGCGGTGGACGTAGACGCGCTTGGCGTTCATGCAGATCTGGCCGGTGGTGTCGTAGATCGCCGCGAACAGCCGGTCGAGCTGGACGTCGTCGAGCTTC
>Ga0164242_10008549_pt1 | contig 11100 bp, 15 predicted proteins | sample OricomgcompostMG_FD_108783 | JGI IMG/M metagenome (GOLD analysis project Ga0164242, IMG submission 108783) | Miracle-Growth compost microbial communities from Emeryville, California, USA - Original compost - Miracle growth compost (MG) ...
GATTATTCGTTGACCCCCGCCTGATGCTGTTGTTGATATCTCAATGACAAAGGAAACATAAGACATGCGTGCCGGCGTCCAGCCTAGAGATTTCCTAGTCCCCTATGATCGCACAGGATATCATATTCCTCGTTGTGCACTGCACTTCTTGTATTTATATATTATAAACAAAGGAAAGAGTAACCGCGTCAAGCGGACTTGGGGGCCACTTGCCCCCCTCGTTCAAACAAATATCTCCCACATTTCTTCCTGTCCATTACCATTGGCGAAGACAGAGAAGGGATACGTCAAAACCCCAGGCTTCGTTGTTTGTGTACTCGACCGAAGCCTGTTCAACAAGGCATCGACTCGCTCCCCAATCGCTGGTGGAAGTTTCCTGGCCCCGTCTGATTGGAGAGCTAAGGCTAGATGGTGGAATTCCTGAGCGTATGAAGACCGTGATCATTCTTTTTAGGAGTTCGTGGACCGGACTGTGGGAGTGGTCAGTATAAAATACTAAATCATACGTCAAACACAGCTTAGTATACCTGTTTCATGAAAAACCTCCACTTATCTCGCCGGCGGTTCGACCTCACATCCAATATGGGATGGAAGTCCGTGTGAGCCTCGCTAGGGTTGAGCCTGATGACGGGTCCGTATTGGCATTGCGGTTCGATGGTCTTGGAGGTGTATTCGCCTCCGAGGACGGCGTCATGGTAAAACTCGTAAGCCTCGCCCAAAGCCGCAAGTTTCGGCCCGGGGATATGGGGGATGGGGCTGGAGTATAGGCGCCATACTCCGAGATAGGCGGAGTGCAACAAAAGCAAGCCCAGGAGGGCCCCGCCTAGATGAGGCGAGGAGACCTGGTCCAGAGACGCCATTGCGTTTCTCCTAACAACGCCCCCCTAGCTAATGCCACGAGGCAGGGGATGAGGAGCAAGAAAGGAAGAGCTCGGAACGCTTTGCTCGTGGTGGTCCGCTCAATATAAAGACGGCGAGATGTGGGCGGAGTGTGCCGATGCCAAGTAAGACTAGGAGGAAAGTGTTAATGGGGTGGTTGAGGACAGCCACACCGACTCTTTAGGAGGAGAAACGCCCGCAAGAAGTCGGTCTACCCAACCATTCCCCATCCACTGTCGCATCCATGGACACAAGCCCCTTGACTTGCATTTGCAAGTTGGTGACAACTCATCCCACTAATCCGGTAGCCAACTTCACTCAGCCTAGTGCGGGCAGGGGTCGGAGCCCCAGGGCCCTTCTTTAGACCACTAAGGAGCGACTGTGGCACAATGGCAATGCGGAATGAAGCCATCCCTAGTATGGACAACTGCCAGCAGCACTGAACTCGTTCCAGAGCTGCAAGCTATTGTTGTCTAGCCCGCCTGGTGGCTTGGATGAGGTTGGGCAAGCGATTCACCGCTAATGGGCAGGGTTGTGGATGGGACGAACTACCCAAAGGAGCAGTCGGATTGCCGCTCGTTCACGGATAGCCACCTGCAGCCACTCCGCTAGCCGTTGCAGGCCGCAGTTGTGGAATCTGGGCGAAATGCTAATAGCCTCTTTCGATGCAGACGTACATAAATGTTCTCAGTCGGTCAAGTTGACAGTCAAACCTGACACGATTGGACTATTCGAAGGCGACCCGGACGCATACATGGATAAGAAATTATACAATTATTTGGGAGCTAAGAATTAATGCTAAACTTATATACAGTACTTTTGATGTGCATAAAGCCCCTGTTAGACGTGTATAAAGAAATGCAACCCGTAACCAGGCCTCTCAAAACTTTGCCAACAAGCGCCAGCCGACGGCCGACACCTTGGTCACGACAAAGGCAACCAGCGACACAAAGTAGATAACCCCAGTAGTTATGATCAGGCCAAAGTAGTCGCCACCGCTCGCCGTTAGGATCTTCCCTCCGATGGGGATTCCGATGAGGCAGGCGATGGAGACGATGGTGTAGCAAGTCGCGTAGTAGCGGCCGTAGTTCTGCGTCTTGCACAAGCGGCCGATCGACACGGGGATCAGGCTGATGTTGCTGCCGCTGCAGAAGCCGAATAGCAGCGAGAAGATGACCACGCCGGCTGTGGTGTGCCCGGCCGGTAACCAGATGCCAAGACACGCGATGATCGATAGGATGATGGAGATGATGTTAGCGTTAAACGGGCCAATCTCGTCAGCGTAATAGCCTGGTAGGAGCCGTCCAACAAATGAGCCGGCGTTTAGGATCGTCGGTAGCCGAAGGGCAAAGTCCTCGGTAAAGCCCTTGCTGATCGCGTAGCTCGAGATGTACGTCAGCGGGATGAACAGGGCGAACTCGAGGAAGAACACCGCGATGGTCGTCAACAGGAACGGTATCTGCTTGAATATGCGAAAGTTGGGGTGCGGGCTCGCACCCTCCGCCGGCGGCAGGCGGGACCGGATCAGGAAGTTGGCGGCGATCGTGAGGGCCAGGCACAGGAAGCCCAGGATGCGGATCGCCCAGCCCCAGCCGACCTTGGCGAAGAGACTCTGCAGCATTAGCGGGAACACCACACCGCCAAGTGAGCCGGCCGTGGAGGCGATGCCGGTTGCGAGCCCGCGCCGCGCAAAGAAGTAGTGGCCGACTGCCGCGATGGATGGCGTGAATAGAAGGGAGCTGCCGGTCCCGCTGAGCACGCCGAATGCGAGGATGAAGTGCCAATACTCTAGGGCTGATGTTAGCGGAGGTAGAAGGGTTAGGGTGGCGAGTGGGCTGAGTTACGGGTACAGATGCTGAGTAGCATGAGGCTCACAGCCATGCTTAGAGTGCCGGAGAGGATCAGCCATCTCGGGCCATACTTGTCGAAGATGGGCCCGATGTAAATTCCCAAGAAGAAACACAGGAACGTGTATAGAGAGAATATCCATCCTGTTGTTCCTTCATCGTATTGGGACAGCTGATGCGTTGAGACATACGCCTGGAAAGTGGCCAGGATGTTCATGAGACCTAGGGACGAGAACAACGCCAGCCAGCTACCAAAGACAACGAGCCATGCTTCTCGTCCGCCTTCGGGATACGTCTCATGGGGATCTTGAGCGGATGGTATAAGGCCTAGCGGGACGGAGCCTATGGCAAGCGAGTCTGGCTCGGGGTCAGACGGGGAACCTCGGCCGGAGCCGGAGTGGTTTGGGTCGACGGCTCCTTTCTCAAGGCCCGCCCAGTCGGATTGTGGAACTTGCGGAGCTTCATTAACGTGCCCGGTGCCGTCAACTCGGCTTAATGAGCTCTTCCTGTCGTCCATCTTGAACTAAAGGCAAAACTAACATCACGGCCTTTTTTTTCTTTCCAAAGTTTAGATTCAGAGAACCGAACCAACAAAAAATATTTTCTTGTAGTCATAAGAACTGGATCCCGGTCCTCAAAGGGTATAATCGGTCCAGGGCGAAAACACGCCCTTCCGGTGGGTCATGTCCCAAGCCCCCGCACTCGGAGGTGCCGCGCCGGGAGGTACTTCGGGAATAAACGACATCAAGCCTTTTAGTGACAAAATTTATGTAATAGCTGCTTAATCATGTATCCGACCGGCAACGGATCCGTAATTGGCAATGGATAGACACCGTCGAATTTACCGGATTTCGAAAGCAGTAAACACGGCCTTCTTCAAATGATGTAATTGGCACCTATGGAGCGGTGCTGGTTCGGTGACTGTTTGAAGGAGCGAAATGCTGAAGCCATATCGGGAACATGTTTCCCCCCTGCACTCGCGTCTCCTGGGACCGATCTCGGATTGGGAGACGGTGTAAATGAAGCCTCCATCCAGTGGAATCCAGTTAGCAACTTTGCCTTGGGAGCCAGCCACGCCACAACAATGCGTTGTGGCGATGTCGTTTGCGTCTCCCAAGGGCGTCTGCTGGACTCGGTCAGCACGACTCGAGTCTGCACGCGTACCCAACAGGTTCATCCCTCGTCATCATCCACTTCCTCCATTGTGACCGTTCGTGGCCCTCTTCGCTCCTCGACTTGCACGTCACTAGGTGTGGGAGCTTCGACTTCACCGGCCCCTCCTGCAGCTCTCAGATAGCCTTCCTTCTCGAGCCGGTCCGCCTCTTCGGGTTCTAGCAAACCGCCCTCCCCTTTGACCTTTTCCACCTTCATCCGTACAGTCGTAGGCATGAAGGCGGTTACAGCTTCCTTTCTCAGGTCCCGTAACACAGGTTTGGCTTCGTACACTGTCTTTGCTTCGGCAACTGGTGGTGGCGGCGGCTTCTCGAACCGTTCCCGATTCCGTCCGCCGAGTGGCTCCGCGTTGGCATTGCGTGCCTCCGTGTTCGTCTCCCGGCGTGCTCTCCGTTTAGCATACCACTTGTCTAGTACTTCCTTCGGTATGGGCGGTGGCGTATCTCGCGGCATGGGTATGTTCTTGACATCGTCCGGCACGTCGCTATCGCTGCTGGAATCATCGTGGTCGTCTCTCCTTCGCTTGCCTAACACCCCACTTCTCCCCTCTCCGTCACGTCGTGGTCCTCCACGACCAAACACCGGTGCATTATCTCCCAAGGCTTCCCGGGCTTTCTTGACGGCCTTCAGATCCTTATCAAGCGTCTCGAGCGCCAGCTCCTCCTGCTTGCTGAGCTTCCCCCCACCTTCGGCGATGGCCTTCAGATCATCGATCTGTTTCTGTATCCTCTCGGGGTTCCGCTGCGCAAGCTTCTCATTGCGCCGCGACTGGGCTTCTGCCTTCCCTATAAGACAACTTTCGCGTTAGCTCACGTCGCTCGGATATTTCCTAGCGCAACGGGGAAATGCAAACCTTTTTTGATAGTCTTTGCCTTTTCAGCTTTCCGCTGGGCTTGGACCGGGTTGAAATTCCGTTCTTTGGGCATTATGCGGAGGTTGGGACGTTGATATTTTGGCCTCCTTGCGACCGAAGATCTTTAACAATCTACATGTACGAATCTAAGAAGGCATCGAAGTTGCACGGTGTAAATGGGCGGAATATTTTCTAAATTGGCACTGGCCACCCGCGCCCGCGCTTTCACGTGATGATAGTGGGCAAACATCCAGGCCCAAGCGTCGACCCCACCATTTGTTGCTCCCGCAACCAGGGTTGTTATTCGCAGTTGTTGATTTCAGTACCCCACCAACCCGATCAAGCACGTTGGGTCGTACGGGTAGGAATTAGTGGCAGTAAGTACCTCACCGATCACCTCTTTTGCATCACTGGCGCCTTCTCCTGTATCTTTGCAACCCCGCCAGCTGACCCTGACCTGAGTCTCCTCGCCCTCTCATCTATCGCGGCCCTCCGCTCTACAGCATTCATCTATCCTCTTGCCCAGAATCCGCTTGCCTCGGTATCTATTCACCGCCGCCGCGCCTCCGCTGCTGGCTGCAGTGCCGAGGAAAGGTGCCCCTCCCCTCGTTGAAGCCGAATTTATTTGGTTGTTAGCAGTTAGCATCTACCTCAACCGCAGCAATGGCGAGCTTCATGTCCAATTTGTTCCAGGGAGCTGGCAAGCAGGACAAGACCGACCATGTCCAGCCTCCGGCTACTCCCACCAAGAACAGCTTCACCACACCCGTCAGCACACCTCAAGGCAGCCCAAGCAAGAAAATGGTCCCGCCCGGAGCGAACGACCTCCCCGATGTCATGGACAATTTGAAGCTTACCTCTACCAATCCTTTCGAGAGCCCGCTGAACCTTGGCCGTCCTCAGAGCCTAGGAACCCCCCTATCGCCAGGCAAGACCAACATTCAGACCGTTGACGAGAACTCTCCATTCGTCGACGATAGCATTATTCACAAAGGGGTGGCAAGCGCCGGGTCGCCACTAAAAGGCCAGGGGCAGGAGAACACACCTCCCACTTCGTCCCGACCTGTTTCCTCCCGTGGTACTCCCGCCGATACCTCGTTCCAGCCAAGCCATGCCGCCATTACTCGTCAGGGACTCTACCAACTCAAGGAGAGACCGTCGACTCCTGCCAAGAAGTTCAACACCTCTCGAGGACTCACCCCTGAGGAGCGCGAGATTCTGCAGAAACCTAACGTGAAGCGGCTTGTCAACGTCGCGCAGTTGTGTAATTGCTTCCCTCCGCACTAGTCTAGCCGCCCAGTACTAACTCAAATGTAGACTTCCTCGACTACTACTTCGACCTTCTTACCTATGTCGGATCGCGACAGAATCGACTTACCGCATTCCAGGCAGACAACCCAGTCCCTGACACGGAAGAAGGGAAGGAGGCTTACAACCAGATGTGGAAGAAGTACGCCGGCCGGGAGCGGGCTAATCTGCGCAAGCGGAGAGTCAAGCTCCGCCACGGCGACTTCCAGATTCTCACGCAGGTCGGTCAAGGCGGCTACGGCCAAGTCTTCCTTGCTCAGAAGAAGGACACCAGGGAGGTGTGCGCGCTCAAAGTCATGAGCAAGAAACTTCTCTTCAAGCTTGACGAGGTCCGCCACGTTTTGACCGAGCGGGATATCCTCACCACAGCCAAGAGCGAGTGGCTGGTTCGTCTCCTATATTCGTTCCAGGATGACAAGAGCATTTATCTTGCCATGGAGTACGTGCCGGGCGGTGACTTCCGCACCTTGCTTAATAACACGGGCGTGTTGTCCAACCGCCACGCGCGGTTTTATGCTGCCGAGATGTTCTGCGCCGTCGATGCTCTTCACCAGCTGGGCTACATCCACAGAGATCTCAAACCGGAGAACTTCCTCGTCGACTCGACTGGCCACGTCAAACTGACCGATTTCGGACTGGCGGCTGGGTTCCTGGCTCCGTCCAAGATTGAATCGATGCGCATGCGCCTAGAGAAGGCATCGGAGACTTCTGTCCCCTTCGGGAAGCCAATGGATCAGCGGACCGTTGCTGAACGTCGTGAGGGCTATCTGTCGATGCGTGAGAGGGATGTGAACTACGCCAAGTCCATCGTCGGTTCTCCGGACTACATGGCGCCCGAAGTCCTCCGCGGAGAAGAGTACGATTTCACTGTCGACTACTGGAGCTTGGGCTGCATGCTGTTTGAGGCGCTGACTGGGTTCCCTCCTTTTGCTGGGTCTAATGCGGACGAGACTTGGCGGAATCTGAAGCATTGGAAGGAGGTTCTGAGGAGACCTGTTTGGGAGGACCCGAGCTACTTCCTGAGCAACAGGACCTGGAACTTCATCACAACGTAAGGACATACCTGGTCTAGACCCCTGGATTTGTGCTGACACAGACTAGTTGTATCAATTCGCGGAGCAAGCGGTTCTCGAATATCAAGGATATCTATACCCATCACTACTTCGCCGAGGTGGACTGGGAGACCCTACGCGAGAACAAGCCGCCGTTCGTCCCTCAGCTGGATTCGGAGACTGATGCCGGCTACTTTGACGACTTCACCAACGAAGCCGACATGGCTAAGTACAAGGAAGTTCACGAGAAGCAGCAGGCGCTGGAGACCATGGAGGAGCGCGAGGACGAGATGGGCAAGAGCCTGTTCGTCGGGTTTACCTTCCGGCACCGCAAGACCGCCACGGAGGATGGCAGCCCACGGAAGCCTATTCCCCTAGATGGAACATTTGGCACGATGCTGTAGGGGTAGCGACCGCCAAGCATCCAGGACGTCCGTCGATATCCATACCGGGAGCTACGTCGGGGCAGAAGAGACTGGTTCTAGGCCAGGTTCCATGGGCGGAGGTGACTATTTTGTTGCCAAGACGAACTTGATGCTGCTCATGAGGTTGTTTATGAGTGTGTCAACCACGAGTGTATCTTTCATTATTCTTGTTTTACCTTCCATTCGCGGCATTGGGTTGTCTTGTTGTTTCCTTCTGATCGCCCGCATGTGTTTGAGGTCTCTGGAGTTTTAGGGAGCCTGGGCACGGTAATAGAGACAGCATGCTGTGCGAGGTCTCCGGGCGTCACGGGACACCGGAAGGGGAAGGGAGGGAGGCAGGATCTGACAGTCTGTAGAGTAGGGTCTCTCTTACGGTTGACTAAGGTACTAAGGAGTTTTAACAGAACATTTTTCTTAAGGTTGGTTCTTCTTTGCCTTTATTGAGGACTAAGAGAACGCCCTCACATCTCGATTCGACACTGGGTAATGGAGATCTTGCAGATCTAAGCATTTCCATGCCTAATATTGATGGATTGTGCGGTAGGAGACCCGCCGCGGAGGTAAGGGAAAGCGAAACGGGATCTTGGGATATTCGTGCAGATCACTTTGCGGAGCCCGGCAAGGTTATACTTACTTGAAACATTGGCTTTCAGGAATAAGCATAAGCCAACCTCCGACGGCCAGCCACAGTCTACATGATCGTAAGACGGTTACGCGTTGTCGTTCCTTCGATTAACGAACAGATCGAGGGTCACGGTGATCTCATTGGCTCGCTCGTATATACAACAGGAGGAGGTGGCGATGACGTCCCAACGTTCTTGTTGCCAAATTAAACGATTCATCCTCAATGCCACCCAGCCCTTCGGCCCTTCGATATGAGAGGGCTCCAATCCCCACACACGGGAACTGTTTAACACCCTGCACGACGGGATCAAAAGGCCCAAAAATTGTCCGCGGCGGCTTGGCTTTGGTTGGCCAACCGGACATTCCCCAAGCAAAAGGGCTACCTCCAGTCCCGGGAGACCTGGAAGTCAGGCGGCCAATTAACGTCGCAGCTGCTCCATGCCGTCCGACGGTGTTCCGCCGCAACACACGCAAACCCAGTGAGCCAGCCAACTTACCTCACTCTGCGGTTGTCCCCTTCGGTCCCGAAGGACCCCTACGCAAGCCCAGTGGCCACGCAATCCACCCTGCATCCTCTTGATCTTCGCCCTTCATCCCCAATGCTACCCATCCTTCTCGGCATGTTCGGTCTATAGCCCTGTGTGCTCCCGAACTTATCCTGCTCCACACGAGCCCCTAGTTCACCCCCATATAGTGGCCGCCGAAAAAAACATCTGAACACACTGGGTGACACCGCAGTTGGCGAAACATCCATGTCTTCCTTCGGCGGCCAGCCACTGCCCGATGCAGGGCCGCGCGGCTGGCATATGCTCCTTGGCGATCTGTGGAATGATGATGGGTAGCTCGTAGCTGGGCTCTCCATTTTGCAAACTTCCACATGAGGAAAGGAGGCGGCAGGGAAAGCTTCGGATACCTATATATAAAAGGGGATGGGACCAGCGCATCTGCCGCACTTACTCCACTTCCTCATGTTCAATACATCATAGGCGGCAGATAAACCTTCCGAAGGATAATAGCACGCATCTTATATCCTTTTGACTTATACCGCTCTCGATATCCGGAGGGATCCGATCTTTCAACTACTCCGCGGCTGAAGCGCAGTCCCCCTGGCCCCCGGCTACTTATATTATAACGCCCCCTGTGCGCGACCCCCTACAATCTATCTCGCATATCGTTTACACGCCCCTTATTCTTTAACGAAGTAGCACCAAGATCGCAACCATGAAGACCGCCACGACCATCATGGCTTTGGTGCCAGCTGCACTTGTCCAGGCAGATTGGTGGGGAGGCTCCCCTGGATGCGCGGTAAGTCGTTGTCGCGAACCTCGTCCTCCTCGATCTAACAACTAACACCTTACCCCCAGCACTCCTGCCTCTCCTCCTACTGGGACTCGGGCAGCACCTGGCCGGCCCCATCAGCCTTCTGCACCGGCGCCGCCGGCTCCTCGGCAGCAAGCTGCCTCGCGTCCGCCTGCTCCGTCACACCGACGGCGACCTCCTCGTGGTCGTCGCTCTCCTCGTCGCTCTGCTCGCAATGGTCCTCGTGCAGCTCCGCCGGCAGCACCGGGCTCTACACCATCACCGTCCCGAGCGGCACCTACGGCTGGGGCGGCCACGGCCACGGCGGACCCTGGGGAGACGACAAGGGCACCGTCACCCACACGGGCGGCGCTTACACCATCACGGGCTGCCACTGGGACGGCCCCGTGTGGGGTCCCGGCGGCGGTCCGGGGGGTTGGGGCCCCGGCGGCGACCATGGGGATGGCGATGGGCCGTGGGGACAGTGGGGGGATGACTGGACGTGGACGACGCGCACGACGACCGTCACCGCCGTGGTGACTACGGACGGGTCGGCGATCACGACCACGGCGCCTGCCACCGTCGCTGTTGCTGTCAGCGGGGACGTGTCCAGCACGACCACGCTGGGCACCGTCGGCGCTCAGGCTGCGCCCACGGGCGGGGCTAAAGACAACGCCGCTGCGCCTCGTGGAGGAGGTGGTGGTGTTGGCGGGGATGCTGCTGTCAAGGCCGTCGGGGCAGTCCTTGGAGTGGGAATGGCTGTTGTGGCTATGCTTTAGGGATATCTTCTTTCTCACTTCGGTTTTCTCTTCGTTTCTTCTTCCCCCCTTATTTTCTGCTTGGTGAGGTTCCTCCAACTCATCTTTTTTTCTGTAACGGCCGCTGAACGAAGGAACGATTGGAATGAATGATTTGGGAGATGGTTAAAGGGCTGAGGATCAGACAACTAGAGCGGCATGCTAGGGGAAAAGGGGGGATGAAAAGAGTAAGGGAAAATACCCCGTCCTGTGTCGTAGCAACTTGGCAAAGGTCCGGGGACGCGGGTGAAAAAATAGACGGATTCCTTACTTGTCTCCCGTTTGGAGTCCTCGTTTGGGTCCATCCCCTCTCTGGTAATTCGGTATCTCCTTGAGCTGGATCTCGTTTATCGTTTTCTAATAATAACCCCTTCTGGCCCTCGTTTGGACTATTTCAAAGACGCGATGGAGAGGTGGGGGAAGCTACATACCTTAGGCACCTATGTTGGTCAAATTAACTAGAAAGTGTAACCTTACGATTGGAGTTCGCAATGTGCAGCTTGAACGAGGTGACTAGATGATCGTTTCATTGCTTATTATCGCCGACCCGAATCATGGAGGCTGCCACCGTCCCAGCACGGCAGTAAGTGCCTGGTGGCCAGGATGCTAGGTGCAAAACTAGGACCGAAAACCCTACCGTGGAATGGGCTTGCGTATCTTAGGCCACGAAACGGGAGGCACTCTCCGGCTGCAAGGCGCTGAACCATATGACAGCTGTTTATTAGTTGGAGAAGTCGTCGTGGAACGTTTAGCAAGCACAGAGGAGTGAGGATGTCTCAGTCTCCAGCTCCATAACGGCGTTGAATATTTCTTCCACTTATCTGGATGAGATGCGGCAGCCCA
>Ga0164242_10008550_pt1 | contig 11100 bp, 9 predicted proteins | sample OricomgcompostMG_FD_108783 | JGI IMG/M metagenome (GOLD analysis project Ga0164242, IMG submission 108783) | Miracle-Growth compost microbial communities from Emeryville, California, USA - Original compost - Miracle growth compost (MG) ...
ATTTTCGCAACCTCGCTCCAGATTTGCCGTGCGACCGGTTCGCGTTCGGCATCATTGAAGCGATCTGCATTACTGACGGTCACCGACAAACGATCGTCGAACGCGAACAGCCATTCCGTCGTCCCGTTGATGACTCCGATAATTTTTGGCATGTTCGCGGGAGCCGCGATTTTGAAATGAGCATTGAAGATCGCGCGATATTCCGTCGGAACGTTGAGTTCCGGAACAAGCGTCCGAGCCACCCACGCAGGCACGGCAAGAATGACACTGTCACCCGGCTCTAGATCGAGGCTGCTCTCAGCAAATTTCAGAGAGCGGACGCGACCGTTTTGGTATTCGAGCCCGCGCAAGGCATTATCGAAACGGACGTCGCCGCCGTTCTTCCGAATGAACGCGATGGCAGGATCGACGAGCGCCGGACCCAGTCCATGCGCGGCGATCAACGGACGGCAAGCCCAGCCGCCGCGCGCCAGCGTTTCCCGGACGATCGCCCCGGCCAGCGAAGCCGAGCCTTCGGCCGGATTGCAATTCAAAGCCGCAAGCAGGACCGGATACATCAGCTTTCGATAAACGCCGCTGCCGCTATCGATCTTGTCGGTCACCGTCTCGTGGCCGTTGGCGAACAACAGGCGGCCGAGACGGACGTAGTCCAAGGCTCGCGTTTCCGGAACGCGACGCCGCTCGGAAAATATCCACCACGGCAGTTGGCCTTCGTTCGGCCTCAGCACCCAGCGCGCGCCGAATTTGACATCGCAGAATGTAAATTCCGACTGCGCGGGGCCGGCAAGCAAGTGACGGCCGCCAATCACATCCAGAAAGTCGAGCGCACTCTTGTTGCCCGATAAAAGGAGATGGTTGCCATTGTCGATGGTAAGGCCGAGCGTGGGCTCATAATACGATCTGCATCGCCCGCCCGCATGCCGCGCCAATTCGTGCACGACGACGTTGCGGCCCTGGCGCACGAGCTGGACAGCCGCCGACAGGCCGGCAAGACCGGCCCCGACAATGTGCGTCGTCCCGGAGGTCATTAGAAGATGCCGTCCCGCAGCACCGCCCAAAGAACGTAGCGCTTTGAACGGCGCACATCAGCGCGCGGCGCGTGCCAGCCCCGAGCAATAAGCTTCTCGAGAATACCGCGATAGACCGTCGCCATCATGCGAGGCGACCGGGCCGCACGGCGCGGACAGCGCGCCATGATCTCTTCCGAGCGATAGTAGTGGTTTCTCGTTTTCTGCGCGATACCACGACAAACACGATCCAGCGCCGGGTGCACAAGGATCTGATCGATATCGGTTACGTCGATCCCCGCATCGCGAAGCGCTTCCTTGGGCAAATAGAGGCGCCCCATCGCGGCGTCCTCGTCGACGTCGCGCAGGATATTCGTCAGCTGCAAGGCCCGCCCCAAATGGTGCGAGAGTTCTATGCCGAGATCGCCCTCGATGCCGAAGATCTGAACCGACAGCCGACCGACCGCGGAAGCGGCGCGGTCGCAATAAAGATCGAGCGTCTTCCAGTCGGGCGCATGAATATCGCGAACGATATCCATCTCCATGCCATCGACGACAGCAATAAAATCGCTTTTTTTGAGCCCGTATTTGGCGATCGGATACGCGAGATCACATGTCCGCGGCGTCGTTCGGCCGCTCGCGTAGAGCTGATCGATATCAGAACGATAGCGCGAGAGCTCCGCCATACGCACGTCTCGCGGACCGCCGCCATCGGCAACGTCGTCCACGGCCCGGCAGAAGGCGTAGACATGATACATCGCATCGCGCTGATCGAGCGGCAAAACACGCATGGCCGCATAGAACGAGCTGCGGGACGCCGCCGGCGTCTCCTCGGGAACCAAAATCTGTGCTTCGGACGTCATGCGGCATCATCCCTGACGGCTTGATAAGCCCCGCGCCTGCTTGTGGCTCGCGCTAGAAGTGCTGAAGCCGCAGCACGCCCCGCGATCAGAGCTGCTTGCGGCTTCGAGAGGTGGACCCGATCGGCCAGCGGATCACGAGTCTTCAGAAGATGGATCAATTCCGAGGCAAGGCCGGCGATCACGGCCGTCTCGACGCCGAGACGTATATCGGAGACTTTCGCTGGCAACTGCGATGCTTCGGGCAGAAGTTCAGCCGTTCGGCTCGCAAGCTCGCGAAGACACGCCAGCAGTTCGCTTGAAGACTTCGGCTTGGCAAGAGCAGCCACATCGACTTTGTGCCGCGCCATGTCTTCGAGAGGAACATAGACGCGATCGAGGTCGCGATAGTCTTTGCCGCAGTCCTGCAGGTGGTTGATGATCTGCAAAGCCGTGCAAAGCGCATCGGACGACGCCCATGTCGCTTTCGACTCGCCATGCACGTCCAAAACGAAACGTCCGACGGGCATCGCCGAATAGCGGCAGTAATCGATCAACTCGGCCCAGGTACGATAGCGGTTCTTCGTGACGTCCTGGCGGAACGCGCGCAAAAGATCGAGCGCATGCTGCGGATCGAGTTTTCGATTTCTCAATTCGGCCCGAAGCGGCAACGCATCGGCTGCTGCATCGGATTTATTGAGCAGCGTATCTTCTAGCGCATCGAGAATTGCGAACTTCGAAGGCTCATCGAGCGTCGGATGATCCGCAGCATCATCGGCAGCGCGCGCAAAACGATAGAACGCCAGAATCGGAGACCGGTAGCGCGACGCAATGAGGCGCGACGCGACGGGAAAATTCTCGTCGTGCTCGGACTTCCCGGACTTGTACGCCGTGTCGACCGTCATTGCTTTCCTGCCTGCGCCTGGACGCGGCCCTTCCAGAGACCTCCACGCCCAGCGCTATGCTGATACGCCGAATCTAGCGCAAAGCCTAAATAGGTGGCTGCAATAAGCGGCAGCGCCAGGCCCCATAATGGGGAACGGTGGTAAAACCGCAACGTTGGCTGAAAGGCCATTGCCATCAGGAAATAGGCTGCACCCGCAAATACGCACGCTGGATAACTCTGAGTGAGAAATAGGACAGGCGGAGCCAGGTAGACCAGGATCATCCCGGCTATTGTCCCCAACAGAAGCAACGGGGAATAGCGAAGCTGCGCATAGGCCGAGCGCGCAACCATGCGGCGAATATCCTCAACCTTAGGATAGGGCCGGAGGCTGAGCACGCGTTTCGACATGCCCAACCAGACCGCGCCTTGCGCTTTCATGAGCTTTCCGAGCGTGCAATCGTCGATCAGCGCACCGCGGATGGCTTGAATCCCTCCCGCGCGCTCAAGCGCCGATCGCTCGGCCAGCATGCAGCCACCGGCGGCAGCAGCCGTCATCGAGCCTTTCCGGTTCACCCAAGCGAAGGGATAGAGCATCTTGAAAAAGAAGACGAAGGCCGGAATGAGCGCCCGCTCAGCGAAGCTTTCGCACCTGAGCTTGGCCATCACCGAGGTCAGCACGCGCTTTTCGCCGGACGCGCGCGCGGCGAGCGACGCCAGGACATCCGGCTCATAGCCAATGTCTGCGTCGGTCAGGAGGAGATATCGAGGCGGCTTTTCCGAGGCGCTTGCCGCCGCAATGCCCTGATGCATCGCCCAGACCTTTCCGGTCCAGCCAGGCGGCAACTGCGCTCCGCTGACGATCGTTATTTTGCGGCCAGCGCTTTCCGCAACACGGCGGGCGACATCCGCGGTTCCGTCGCTGCTTTGGTCATCGACAAGCACGATCGAAAATTCGCCAGGATAATTTTGCGCGGCAAGTGACGCCAGCGACTGCGACAGAACATCGGCTTCGTTTCGCGCTGGAACGACAGCAACAACGGGGGGCCAGCCCGCTGCGTGATCGCCAGCCAAGCCGTAATCTTCCTCACGTTCGCGCGTCAGCCAGAAACCGCCGTGCAGGAAAACGAGGTAAACCCACGCGGCAAGGCCGAGCGCCGCTACGATGCCGATAGCGCTCATTGCAAATATCCCGCGTCACGGAACCAACGGTAGGCGTCGTCCAAAGCTTCGACGGCCGGACGCGAACGATAGGAGAGTTCATGCGCGGCTTTCGCCGATGAAAAATACATTTTGTATTTCGCCATCCGAATACCGTCGACCGTCGCAAAGGGTTCGCGCCCGGTGATGCGCGCGGCGGCTTCGGCACCGTAAGCAATCGGATAAACGAGCTGCCGAGGCAAGCGTATCGTGGGCGCGCGCCGGCCCGTCAGACTGGCGATCTCGGCAAGCATTTGACCAAGCGTCATGTTCTCTCCCCCGATGATGTAGCGTTCGCCGATCCGGCCGCGTCGTAAAGCGGCCAAATGCCCGGCCGCCACGTCATCGACGTGGACGAGATTGAGACCTGTGTCGACGAAGGCCGGCATCCGCCCGCGTGCAGCTTCGACAACGATGCGTCCCGTCGGAGTGGGACGCACATCGCGCGGACCGATGGGTGTCGAAGGGTTGACGATAACTGCGGGCAGCTTGCGTTCGGCAATCATACGTTCGACGAGACGCTCGGCAAGGACCTTGCTTTTCTTGTACGCTCCTATGGCATCGGCTTCCGACAGCGGCGCTCTCTCATCGACGGACGTGCCATCGTTCGACGGCCGCAGCGTCGCGACGCTCGACGTATAAACGACGCGCTCGACGCCGTTCTCGAGTGCCGCCTCCATTACGGCTCGCGTGCCTTCGACATTCGTCGCGATGATCTCGTTCGGATTAGGAGCCCAAAGCCTGTAGTCGGCTGCAACGTGCAAGACGTAGCGCGCGCCTTTCATGGCCTGTCGCAACAGGCCGACATCACGAATGTCTCCCTCGACGATATCGAGATCGAGCCCGGTCACGTTCTGACGATTGCTGTTGCGCCGAACGAGTGCGCGCACTGCGAATCCTTCATCAAGCAGGAGGCGCGCGACGGCCGAGCCGACGAAACCCGATGCCCCCGTCAAAAACGCTACGTCTTTTTGAGACAAGGTCCGTTCCCCACTTGTGCCCGACGTCTGATGCCCAAGCCCGAAGGCGCGCTTTACCGAGCGCGCCGCCGTCACGCAAAAGCTCGAACGCAAAACCAGAACTTGATCAGCTCTCCGCTAGACGCGCGAAAGCGTACGCACGGATCACCCGCAAGCTCTCCCCACCCTCCGGCGTTTCAGCGCTTTGCAATCCCAAGCACCGCGCCCATTGGCGCCGATTACCCTTTGTAGGTCACCCGCCAAATGCGCCCGGCCGCATCATCCGCGATATAAAGCGAACCGTCCGGCCCGACGGCAAGACCGGTCGGCCGATGCTCGACGCCGTCCTTCCCCGAACGGAATCCATCCGCAAACACCATGTACTTGCCGGAGGCTTTGCCATCCGCCAACGGCTGGAACACAACGTTGTAACCGGCCTGCGGCCCCGACGTGCGATTCCACGACCCATGAAAAGCGATGAAGGCGCCGCCGCGATAAGTTTCGGGGAATTGCGTCCCTGTGTAGATTTGCAGATCGTTCGGTGCCCAATGTCCGGGAAACGCGGCGATCGGCGGCAGCTTCCCGGCGCAAAGGCCAACCGTCTTGCCGTCACCACCATATTCCGGAGCCAGCACGAGCTTATTCTGCTCGCCGTCGAAATAGCAGTAGGGCCAGCCGTAATCGCCGCCCTCTTTCAAGAGCACCAGTTCTTCGGCAGGCAATTCCGAGCTCTGCTGAGAGTTGTAAAGATTCGGCCAATTTCCGTAGAGCTGATCGCGGCCATGTTGGGTCGCGTACATGCGACCGTCGGCATCGATTGCAATGCCCATCGCGTTCCGCAAACCCGTCGCAAAACGCTCTTTTTCAGAGAAAATTTGGTCCGTCTTGTTGGCGTCGAAGCGCCATATGCCGGCCCGCGTCTTGAGCTCCTCGCAAGGATTGATGCCCGGCGACTCTTTGGTTCGATCGTTCTGCTGACAGGAATTCGTCGCGGAGCCCAAGTCGACAAAAAGATTTCCATTGGCATCGATCGCAAACGGACGTGCCGTATGATTACCCCCAAGGGGAAGGCCCTTCACGACCGTTTCGGGTTCGCTCTTGAGGGCAATCTCTCCCTCCTTGCGAGAATAACGAATGATACGGCCATTGCTCTCGAGATAGAGCCAGTCCTTATAGAGAGCGATACCTGTCCCGCCCGGAACATCGCCACCGAAACGAACGACGACATCGGCATGACCGTCGCCGTTCGTATCCTTGAGGCCGACAATCGGGCCTTCGGTCGTCGTTCCGTGACGGATGGCGGCGTTGAGATAGACGGTGCCGTCGGAGGCGACAGCGATATGACGAGGCGCACCCTCGACGTCGGCAAAGACCGTGGCACAGAACCCTTTCGGCAGGATCAAGCCGGCATTATCGGGGGGGCAAACGCCCGCTCCGGTCTGCTGCGTCGCCGCCGCCTTTACGCCTTGCGCCATAGCGCCAGTAACGCCTGCCGATGCAAATAGTGCCCCCAACGCAATACAAACGATCGCCTTCACGTTCATGTCCTGTCCTTGTTGACGAAACCCGGAAACGCGTTCGCCGGCTGTCCTGTAATCGTCCGCTTAAGCGGGTGACACTAGCCCGGCCACGCCTTCAATGCCATGTCGGCTACTCGGAGTAGGTCCTCGCGCGAAGCTCCACCTGCCGCCTGAACGGACATGCCCTGGGTAATCGTGGAGATGTAGCGGGCCAGAGCCGCCGGATCGGCATCCGGTGCGAGGTCGCCTTCGACCTTGGCGCGCTCCAGACGCTGGCGCAGCGCCTCCTCTCCCTCGGAACGCCGCCGGTTCAATTCCTGCTTGATCGATTCGGACGCTTCACCACACGTCAACGCTCCCTGCACTGAAAGACAGCCGCGGGGATTGCAGGGATCGGTCAGCAACGTCGCCACGCACTTGAGCAGCCGCTCAACGGCTGCACGCGCCGTCGGTTCTTCCAACGCCTCCCGCTTGGCGGCGCCTGGACCTTTATCCAGATAGCGGTTCAAGGCGCGGTGGAAGAGTTCCTCTTTGTTGCCGAATGCCGCGTAGAGGCTCGGGCGGTTGATACCCATCGCCTCGGTCAGATCCGCAAGCGAACTCCCCTCATAGCCATGCTTCCAGAAGACGTGCAGCGCCTTGTCGAGCGCCGCATCGACATCGAATTCCCTGGGGCGCCCTTTCAGCACCGCATCTCTCCCGGTAATTGCCTTTTCAATTTCACCTCTATACATTTTCATACTCATCGATACAAATATTTGTTGACACCCACCGCGCCCGGCCTATATCGATACCAATCGGTACATATATAGGTACGGGGTGCACGATGAAGAATTCCCTCGCTGGCGCGACCGCAGTCCTCAAGGGGTTTGCAGGCTGGATCTACAGGCGACGTGACGAGGACCTTTCCGAGGTCGACGCACCGGGCGCCTCCGAAGTTGTATGCGCGTGCGGGCGACGTGCTCCAACCGGCGATGACGAATTTGCCGCGCGATCGGGCCGCTGGTCGCCCGGACTGAGCCTCGACAACTTCTCCTAAGAGGCCAATCGCGCCCTCCCGGCTCCAAACCTCAGCCACCGTCATCTCCGCGGACACTCGTCCGCGGTTGACGGGCCTCACCGCTTCCACTCATCCATCAGGAGATCAAAACCATGAGTAGCCTGAAAGGCAAAGTCGCCGTCGTAACCGGCGCATCCAAAGGCATCGGCGCCGGCATTGCAAAGAAGCTCGCAGCGGCCGGCGCATCGGTTGTGGTGAATTATGCCTCGAGCAAGGAAGGCGCCGACCGGGTTGTTGCAGAAATCGTCAAGAATGGCGGCAAGGCCGTCGCAGTCAGAGGCGACGTCGCGAAACATGACGATGTAAAACGCCTCTTTGCGGAAGCGAAGTCGGCGTTTGGATCGCTCGACATCCTGGTCAACAATGCGGGAATCTTCGATTTTCAGCCTTTGGAAGAAGTCACGGAGGCCGAGTTTCATCGCCAGTTCAATATCAACGTACTTGGCCTGATCCTGAGCACACAGGAGGCTTTGAAGTACTTTGGCCCGAATGGCGGCAGCGTGATCAACATCAGCTCTATCGTCAGCCTGAGGCCAGTACCGAATTCCGTGATTTACTCAGCAACGAAGGGCGCAGTTGATGCGGTTACCCGCGTTCTTGCGAGTGAACTCGCCGCGCGAAAAATCCGCGTCAACACGATCGCGCCAGGCGGCGTTGATACGGAAGGCATTGAACGCATGGGCATCAGGGGAAGCGACAAGGAAAAGCAAATGGTTGCCGCGACGCCGCTCGGGCGTTTGGGTCAACCAGATGATATTGCCAAAGTCGCGTTGTTCCTTGCGTCCGACGATTCTGGCTGGATCACGGGGGAAAGACTTTCAGCATCCGGTGGATACCGTTGACAGGCGTGAGCGACGCTGCGATGCGAGGGCGCGCAATTGTCCTCGCGCGTTAGAGCCATTTCATGAACGCCATTATTTCCATCGCAAATCTATCGAAAACGTACGCGTCAGGGTTCCATGCCCTGAAGCACATCAATCTCGATATCCGGCAGGGCGAGATTTTCGCCCTGCTCGGACCGAACGGCGCCGGTAAGACGACGCTGATCAGCATCATCTGCGGCATCGTCAACGCCAGCACCGGCACCGTGACCGTCGACGGCAAGGATATCGTCCGCGATTACCGCGCCGTCCGCTCGATGATCGGATTGGTCCCGCAGGAACTCTCGACAGACATGTTCGAGACGCCGTGGGCGACCGTTAATTTCAGCCGAGGACTGTTCGGCAAACCGCGCGATCACGCCTTCGTCGAAAAAGTTCTGAAAGATCTCTCTCTTTGGGAAAAGAAAGACAGTCGGATCATGACGCTCTCGGGCGGCATGAAGCGTCGGCTCCTGATCGCAAAAGCCCTGGCGCATGACCCGCGCATCCTTTTTCTCGACGAGCCGACGGCCGGCGTCGACGTGGAACTCCGCCGCGAAATGTGGGACGTCGTCCGCGCCATGCGCGAGCGGGGCGTCACGATCATCTTGACGACCCATTACATCGAAGAAGCCGAAGAAATGGCCGACCGCGTCGGCGTCATCGCGAAAGGCGAAATCATTCTCGTCGAAGAGAAGACGGAGCTGATGCGCAAGCTCGGCAAAAAGCAGCTTTCGTTGCAACTCCAAATCCCCCTCACCGATGTTCCGCCGGCGCTTGCGGCGTACGATCTTAACCTCGCGAACGATGGCCACGAATTGACCTACACTTACGATACGCAGGCCGAGCGGACCGGCATCACGGCACTCCTGAACGATATGCGCGCCGCTGGAATCGCGTTCAAAGACTTGAGCACGACCCAAAGCTCGCTCGAAGACATTTTCGTTGATCTCGTGAGGCAGAAGCGATGAACGTCGAGGCGGTCCGCGCGATTTACGGATTTGAAATGTCCCGCTGGGGACGCACCCTGATGCAGAGCATCGTCTCGCCGGTACTCTCGACGTGCCTTTACTTCGTCGTCTTCGGTTCCGCGATCGGCTCGCGCATCTCCCAGGTCGATGGAATCGGCTACGGATCGTTCATCGTTCCGGGACTCGTGATGATGCTGCTCCTGACGCAGAGCACATTGAACGCCTCATTCGGCATTTATTTCCCACGTTTCACCGGAACGATCTACGAGCACCTGTCCGCGCCCGTCTCTCCGTTCGAGATCGTTCTCGGCTACGTCGGTGCGGCAGCGACGAAATCGATCATTCTCGGCCTGCTCGTGCTCGTCACGGCATGCTTGTTCGTGACGATCCACATCGCCCATCCTTTCTGGATGGTCACGTTTCTGGTGCTGACGGCGATCACCTTCAGCATGCTCGGATTCATCATCGGCATTTGGGCCGACGGATTCGAGAAACTCCAGATCATCCCGCTGCTCGTCATCACGCCCCTCACCTTCCTCGGCGGCACGTTCTACTCGATCAAGATGCTTCCCGAGTTCTGGCAGAAGGTGACGCTGCTCAATCCGGTGGTTTATTTGATCAGCGGCTTCCGCTGGAGCTTTTACGAAATTTCCGACGTCAATGTCGGCGTCAGCGTTCTCATGACCCTGGCATTTCTGGCCATCTGCATGGCCATCGCCTGGTGGATCTTCAAAACCGGCTATCGCCTCAAGGCCTAGCGCGAAAATCCTAATCGTGTGATGTCAAAGTCTTGCGCGCGCTGCACATATACGCTCAGGGTAGCCGGAGCCTGAATCCCGAAACTTCAGACAACGGACGAATACCTCTGCGGGCCAAAAGTAGTGCCCGCGCCGAATTCTACTGCACTGCCGAACAACCGAACTCCAGGGGGAGTAGCCAGCTTGACGTCGTCGCCTGCCCGCACGTTCTATCCGCCCGAAAGTTTCGACATCAGCAAGGATCATTCGGTCGAAAAGCTTCACGCAAAAGCAGTGGGCCTCATTGGCGTCTTGTTTCTGACCGTCACGGGAGCAGCGCCGGAATCGGCGATGCTGGGCAACGTGCCGTTCGCCGGAGGCTTCGGAAATAGCATCTACGTCCCGGCCGCCTTTCTGCTTGCCACCATCGTCCTGACGATTTTCTCCGTCGGCTACGCCGCCATGGCCAGCAAGGTTTCGTCCGTCGGCGGCTTTTACTCCTATATCAGCATGGGCCTGGGGCGCGACGCCGGAATGGCGGCGGGGTTCGCGTCGCTGGCGTCCTACAGCGTTTTTGAAGCCTCTCTCACGGGCCTGTTCTCGTTCTTCGGCAACGCGTGGCTGCAATCGCATTTCGGTATCAACGTTCCGTGGATATGGCTTGCCCTGTTCATGATCTTCATGACCTCGATACTCAGCTATCAGGATGTGCAGATCTCGGCCAAGGTTCTTGGCGTCGCCTTGATCCTCGAAGTCGTCATGCTGCTGATCTTTGACGCTGGCGTGATCCTGGCCAAAAGCGGCACCAACTTCAGTCTGGAAAGCCTCAACATCGCGCACGTGATGACGTCCGTTACGGCGCAGAAAGTCGGCTCCGTCGATATTCCGGCAGGTGCGGCGGCGGTCGGCGTGTTCATGGCGTTCTGGTCGTGGGTCGGTTTCGAAATGGCGCCAAACTACGCCGAGGAATCGCGCGCCCCGAAACGCATCATTCCGCAGTCGCTTTACATCTCCGTCATCGGACTTGGAATTTTCTACATCCTCACGAGTTGGTGCGCCGTCTC
>Ga0164242_10008551_pt1 | contig 11100 bp, 9 predicted proteins | sample OricomgcompostMG_FD_108783 | JGI IMG/M metagenome (GOLD analysis project Ga0164242, IMG submission 108783) | Miracle-Growth compost microbial communities from Emeryville, California, USA - Original compost - Miracle growth compost (MG) ...
ATCGCGGCCCTCTACGTCCTGGCCAATCTGGCCGTGGACGTCATCACCGTCCTGATCGACCCGCGGAGGGCAGCATGAGCACCGACCTGGCCCCTGGCACGCAGGGCACCCCGACCCCGGGCGCGCCGACCCTCGACAGCGCTGTGGCGGCTCCGTCCACACAGGCACTGGCCACCCCGGAACCGACCCTTTCGGTCCAGGCCGACCCGTCGCCGTCGGGCACCCGGAACCCGGCTACCGCGCGGGCCGGCGCCCTGCGCCGGCTCTCCCCGGGCCTTCTCCTCGCCGCCGTCCTGGCCGCGCTGTACCTGCTCGCCGCTGTGGCGCCGGGCCTGCTGGCCACCCACGGCGCCTCGGAACTGAACCTGTCCGCCGCCCTGACCCCGCCCGGGTGGGCGCACCCGTTCGGGACGGACGAGGTGGGCCGTGACCTGTACTCCCGCGTGGTGTACGGGACCCGGACCTCGCTGTTGATCGGGGCCGGCGCCGCCGCCGTGTCGCTGAGCCTGGCCGTGGTGCTCGGGACGCTGGCCGCCCTGGGCCCGCGCGCCCTGGCCGCCGTGGTCAACCGCGTGGTGGAGGTGCAGTTCGCGTTCCCCACGCTGCTGCTGGCCCTGCTGCTCGTGGCGATCACCGGCCCCTCCGCCGTGGCCCAGGTGTTCGCCGTCGCCATCGGCACGACGCCCGGCTACGCCCGCATGATCCGCGGGCAGCTGCTGGGCGTGCGCGGCTCCGGCTACGTCGAGGCGGCCACGCTGCTGGGCCACGGTCGCGGACGCATCCTGCTGCGGCAGGTGCTGCCCAATGCGCTGCGTCCCCTCGTGGCCGTCTTCGCCCTGTGCGTGGGCCAGTCCATCGTCTGGGCGTCCTCCCTGGCCTTCCTTGGCCTGGGCGTGGCGCCGCCGTCCCCCGAGTGGGGCGCGCTGCTGGACGCCGGCCGCGCCTACGTGGTCCACGCACCGTGGCTCACGCTCATCCCCGGCCTGGTGATCGTGGTCCTCGCGGTCGTCGCCACCACCCTCGGCCGGCACCTGCAGGCCGCCCTTGATCACGAGGAGCACTGACATGACCACCGTGCTTGAACGCGACGCGGCCACCACCGGCACCGCGCCCTCCCCGCTGCTGCAGGTCTCCCACCTGGACGTGGGCTTCCGCCCCCGCGGCTCCCACGCCGTGCGCCCCGTGGTGCAGGACGTCTCCCTGAGCCTGCCGCGCGGCGGCTGCCTTGCCCTGGTGGGGGAGTCCGGCTCCGGCAAGTCCGTCACGGCCCGCACCCTGGTGGGCCTCACCGGTGCCGGCGCCACGGTCTCCGCCGAGAGCCTCGTCCTGGGCGGGGCCACCCCGGAACGGGACCTGGACCTCGCCTCCCTGGATGCGGCCCAATGGCGCCGGGTCCGCGGCGGCCGCATCGGCTTCGTGCTGCAGGACGCCCTCGTCTCGCTCGACCCCCTGCGTCCCGTGGGCCGCGAGATCGACGAGGTCCTGCGCCTGCACACCGAGCTGAACCGCACCGAGCGCAGCCACCGTGTGCGGGAACTGCTGGCCTCGGTCGGCGTCCCCGAGCCGCAGCTGCGCGCGGGACAGCGGCCGGATCAGCTCTCCGGCGGCCTGCGCCAGCGTGCGCTCATCGCCTCCGCCCTGGCCGGCGAGCCGGAGCTGCTCGTCGCCGACGAACCCACCACCGCCCTGGACGTCACCGTGCAGGCCCAGGTGCTCGAGCTGCTGGACCAGGCGCGCGGCCGCGGCGTGGGCGTGCTGCTCATCAGCCACGACCTCTCCGTGGTCGCTCGCCTGGCGGACACCGTGGCCGTGATGCGCGGCGGGCGGATCGTGGAACAGGGCCCGGCGCGTTCCGTGCTCGAGGACCCGCAGCACGAGTACACGCGGGCCCTGCTCGCCGCCGTGCCCAGCTTCGCCACGCGCGGCAGGCGGCTCTCGCTCGATGCGGGGGCGCCGGAGGCTGCGGAGCCGGGCGCCTCGGTACCGGACGCCTCGGTGCACAGCACGGCGCTGCCCGACGCTGCTGGGTCGGCTCCCGCGGGCACCGCGCCGGCCGCGCCCTCCGCGTCCCACGTGGCCCCCGCTCAGGCGACGCGGACCGGGCGAGGCGAGCACGCGGCGTCGGGCAAGGACGACACCCGCGGCGACGTGGTCCTGCAGGCCACCAGCCTGCGCAAGGCGTTCCGCACCCCGGGCGGCACGCACGTGGCCGTCGCCGACGTGTCCCTCGCGTTGCGGCGCGGCCGCACGCTCGGGATCGTGGGCGAATCCGGCTCCGGCAAGAGCACCACCGCCCGCCTCGTCCTCGGGCTGACCGAACCGGACGCGGGCGAGGTCACCCTGGACGGCGAGGCCTGGGCGCCCCTGCCGGAGGGGCGTCGCCGTGGCCGGCGCCGCCGTATCTCCGTGGTGGCGCAGGACCCGCTCTCCTCCTTCGACCCCCGCTGGCGCGTGGAGCGGATCATCGCCGACGCCCTGCCCGCCCGCCTGCCCCGCGCTGAACGGGCCGCGCGCGTCACGCGGCTGCTGGGCCAGGTGGGGCTCACCGACGCCGTGGCACACCGGCTCCCCCTGACCCTCTCGGGCGGGCAGCGCCAGCGCGTCGCCATCGCCAGGGCGCTCGCCTCCGAGCCCGAGGTGATCGTGCTGGACGAGGCCGTCTCCGCCCTCGACGTCTCCGTGCAGGCGCAGGTCCTCGACCTGCTCGCGCGGCTGCGCGACGAGTTCGGGCTGAGCTACCTGTTCATCTCCCACGACCTCGGCGTGATCGCCCACCTCAGCGACGACGTCCTGGTGATGCGCCGCGGCGAGGTGGTGGAGTCCGGCGACGTCCGCTCCGTGCTCACCGCCCCCCAGCACCCCTACACGCAGGAACTGGTGCGTGCCGCCGACGTGCTGCACACACCCGACCGGACCGGAAGGAGAACAGCATGAGCAAGCCACTGCGCTTCAATGCGTTCGTCATGAACACCACCTCCCACATCCACCACGGCCAGTGGCGCCGCCCGGACGCCGGACAGGTGGACTTCGAGGACGTGGACACGTGGATCGACCTGGCCAGGACGCTGGAGGAGGCCAAGTTCGACGGCATGTTCTTCGCCGATGTCACCGGGCTCTACGGCGATGCGGACGCGCCGTACGACACCTACGTGCGCGAGGGCCTGCAGATCCCCTCCAACGACCCGACCGTGCTGATCTCCGCGCTCGCCGTGAACACGAAGCACCTCGGCCTGGCCGTCACGTCCAACGTGATGCAGTCCCACCCGTTCCACTTCGCGCGGCAGATCTCCACCCTGGACCACATCACGCGCGGGCGCATCGCCTGGAACGTGGTCACCGGCATGCAGGACAACGGGGCGCGCAACTTCGGCCTGGACCGGCTCGTGGAGCACGACGCCCGGTACGCGTGGGCCGAGGAGTACGTGGACGTCGCGTACAAGCTCTGGGAGGGCTCCTGGGACGACGGCGCGGTGCTCAAGGACCGCTCCGGCGCGTACTCCGACGTGTCCAAGGTGCACAAGATCCACCACCGTTCCGAGCGCTACTCCGTGGAGGGACCGCACCTGGTCTCCCCGTCGCCGCAGCGCACGCCCGTGCTCTACCAGGCCGGCTCCTCCTCGGCCGGGCTCGCCTTCGCCGCCAGGCATGCCGAGGCCGTGTTCCTCATGGCCCCCAACCCCGAGCTGGCTGCTCAACAGATCACGCTCACCCGCGACCTGGCGGAGCAGGAGGGCCGCCGCCGCGACGACCTGCTCTTCTTCCAGGGCCTCAGCTTCGCGGTGGGGGACACCGAGGAGGAGGCTCGCGCCATAGCGGAGGAGTACTTCTCCTGGGTGTCCTCGGACGGCTACGCGGCCCACGCCGCCCTCGTGGACCCGGACGGGCGGGTCTACCCGCCGCAGACGCCGCTGCGCGAGGTCCGCACCGACTCCGCCCGCGGGCAGGCCGAGTGGCTGGCGAAGTCCATCACCGACCGCGAGCCGCTCGTGGCCGACCTGGCGAGGGCCAGGGCGAAGGCCTCCACCGTGGTGGGCACCCCCGCCCAGATCGCCGACCGGCTCGAGCAGTGGCAGGCCGCCGGCGTGGACGGGATCAACGTCATCAACTGGGTCATCCCCGGCTCCTTCGAGATCTTCGCCGAGCGGATCCTGCCCGAACTGCGGCGACGCGGCCTGGCACAGTCCGAGTACTCCGACGGGACGTTGCGGCAGAAGCTCTTCGGGACGGACCGGCTCAGCGAGCGGCACCCCGCGGCGGCCTATCGCGGGGCGTTCGCGGAGGCGCCGACGCCGGTCGGCGCGTAGGGACTCCTTCCCCCCTCGAAATGAGCCGCCCATACGACAGGAAGCTGTCGTATGGGCGGCTCGGCGTCGCATGAGCGGCTCGGTCTCCTCGATTCGGAGCCGCGCGGAGCCGCGCGGGGCCCCGGCCGGAATACCCCGGCGCGCCGTCGGGTTGAGCCAGGCGTGAGCAAGAACATCGGCTTCCTGTCCTTCGGCCACTGGACCCCGCACCCCACCTCCGCCACGCGCAGCGCCGCCGACGCGCTGCTGCAGGGCGTGGAGTTGGCCGTCGCGGCGGAGGAGGTCGGTGCCGACGGCGCGTACTTCCGCGTGCACCACTTCGCCCGGCAGCTCGGCTCCCCGTTCCCGCTGCTCGCGGCGGCCGCCGCACGCACCACGAAGATCGAGCTGGGCACCGGCGTCATCGACATGCGCTACGCCAATCCCGGTCTGTTCGCGGAGGACGCCGCCGCCACTGACCTGATCTCCGGCGGGCGACTGCAGCTCGGAGTGAGCCGTGGTTCACCCGAGCAGGTGATCGACGGCTGGCGCCTCTACGACCTGGCCCCGCGCGAGGGGGAGGATGAGGCCGACATGGCCCGTCGGCACACCTTGCGCGCGCTCGAGTTCATGGAGGGACACGGCGTGGGGCAGCCCAACCCGCATCCTATGTTCCCCAACCCGCCCGGGCTGCTGCGCGTGGAGCCGCACTCCGAGGGCCTGCGTCAACGGATCTGGTGGGGCGCCGGCTCGGACGCCACGGCGCGCTGGGCCGCGCAGGAGGGCATGAACCTCATGAGCTCCACGCTCAAGGCCGACGAGACGGGCGAGCCCTTCCACGTGCAGCAGCGCAAGCAGATCGAGGCGTTCCGGGAGGAATGGGCGCGGCACGATCACGGCTTCACGCCGCGCGTGTCCGTCTCCCGCTCCATCTTCGCCATCACGAATGACCTGGACCGGCGCTACTTCTTCGGAGGGCGCGACCGCGAGGACCAGATCGGGGAGCTGGCCGGTGGCCTGGCGATCTTCGGACGCACGTACGCGGACGAGCCCGACAAGCTCGTGGAGCAGCTGCGCGGGGACGAGGCCGTCGCCGCCGCGGACACGTTGCTGCTCACGGTGCCGAGCCAGCTCGGCGTGGAGTACAACGCGCACCTCATCGAGTCGATCCTGACGGGCGTGGCGCCGGCGCTCGGCTGGCGGTAGGAGGGGCCGGTGCCCGACGGCGCGGGGCCCGGTTCCGGCGTCACGCCGGGGCCGGATCCGGCCGCGTCACACGAGCCGCGCGGCCTCGCGCACCAGCTCGGCCAGTCTCTCGGGGAACCGCGTCGCGTCGGCGGCCTCTGGCTCCGCGGCGTCGGGCAGCTCCTCCCCGGACTCCACGGCCCCGCTCGTCGTGACTCAGTGCCGGGCCGTGTCGGAGGCGTCGGTGAGGTCGCGGTCCTCGAACAGCAGGATGCGTGCGGCGACGCGCGAGCGGATGGTCATGCCTCGGAACCGACGGACGCGGGGAGCGCGTGCACCAGCCGGAACCGTTCGCAGACCACGGGCATGTCCGGGGCGAAGCCCCGCGGACCCTCGGAGTGGTTCCGCCAGAAGTGCTCGTGGATCTCCCGCCAGGCGGCCAGGCTCCTGTCGCCGTCGCCCTCCGCGAACGCGTGCTCGGCGGTGACCTCGCTGAAGGGCACGATCTCCACGGCCACGGTCTCCAGCAGGGCGAGGGGGGATGCCGCGGCCGTCGAGGACGATGTCCAGGTGGCCGGGCTCGGGCAGCGGCTCGGTCGTGGCCTCGAACGCCCAGGCCTCCGGGACGGCGTCGGGCAGGCCGGTGACGGCGGCGCGGCAGGCGCGCCAGAACTCGTGCAGCAGCCGGGGATCGCTCATCGCTCCAGCCTCACGACGGCCCCCGCGACCCCGTGGGGTCCCGCGGTTCGATGCGCTGTCCGGCCGCGTTGGTCAAGTCGAACCTCTCCTGCGCGTCCATCGATGGTTCCCTTGCGTCGACGTGTGGGTGCTCGGTGTCCCGGGGCGGAGGGCCGCCCGCCACTCCGGAGTGATCGACCGGTCGTTCATCGACGCGGATGCGCCGCACGGAAAGTGCGGCGATGCGTAAGCGCTTACAGCGCCAGAGTGGGGGAAAACGCGCGTTAGAGCCCGTTGATCGGGAATCGAAGGGTGTCGTGATGTAAATCACTGTAAACGCTTGCACGGCTGGATGGGCCTTGCTAGCGTCGCTCGCACTCCTCCCGCGCGGGCGCACCGCCCCCCGCACCTCGACGCATGTCACCCGCTCGGGGGCGCCACCGTTCTCGAGCACCCTCCAAGGAGAAGCAATGACGCAGTTCCCTGCCGAGTCCACCACCCCCGACCCGCCCGCCTCGGGCCGTACCCGACGCCGGAGCCGCCTCGGCGCCCTGGCCGCCGGCGCCGCCCTCGCCCTCACCGCGGCCCTCGGCGCCTCGGTACCCTCCGCTGGCCCCGCCACCGCGGCGCCCCCGGTCCCGAGCACCGACACGGTGTCCGCGAACGGCCACGGCGACGTGATCCTCAACCTCTTCCAGTGGAACTGGAAATCCGTGGCCGCCGAGTGCACGAGCACGATCGGCCCGGAAGGCTTCGGTTACGTCCAGGTCTCGCCGCCCGAGGAACACATCCGGGGCACCGCCTGGTGGACCTCGTACCAGCCCGTGAGCTACAAGATCGCGTCCAAGCTCGGGACCCGTGAGGAGTTCAAGGACATGGCCGCCACGTGCAAGTCGGCCGGGGTCGGTGTCATCGCCGACACCGTGATTAACCACATGGCCGGGGCCGACACGGGAAGCGGTACGGGCACCGGCGGCACGAACTACGCCGTCGATTCCTTCCCCGGTGTCCCCTACGGCTACGGCGACTTCAACGACTGCCGCTCCGACATCACGAACTACCAGGACCGGTACCAGGTCCAGAACTGCCGTTTGTCCTCCCTGCAGGACCTGCGCACCGGATCGGACTACGTGCGCACGAAGATCGCCGACTACATGAACGACCTGCTCGACCTGGGGGTGTCCGGCTTCCGGATCGACGCCGCCAAGCACATTCCTGCCTCGGATCTCGCCGCCATCAAGTCCAAGCTCACGAACCCGGACGTCTACTGGGTGCAGGAGGTCATCGGCGCCGCCGGGGAACCGATCCAACCCTCGGAGTACCTCGGGACCGGCGACTCCTTCGAGTTCGACTACGCACGTGAGCTCAAGTCGCGCTTCGACGGGCAGATCAAGGACCTGCGCACCATCGGTGACGGCAAGCTGCCGTCCGCCCAGGCCGCGGTGTTCGTCGACAATCACGACACCGAGCGCAACGGCGAGACGATGAACTACAAGTGGGGCGCCAAGTACATCCTGGCCAACACCTTCATGCTCTCGTGGCCCTACGGATCCCCCAGCGTCTTCTCGGGCTACAAGTGGACCGACAAGGACGCCGGCGCACCGGGCGCCACCGCCACCTCCGTCCCTGACGCCTCGTGCAGCAACGAGGCCTGGACCTGCACCCAGCGCTCCCGGGAGATCTCCGGCATGGTCGGCTTCCACAACGCCGTCGCGGGCACTCCCGTGACGAACTGGTGGGACGACGGGAACAACCGCATCGCCTACGGTCGCGGCGACAAGGGATTCGTGACCCTCAACAACACGGGAGAAGCGACCACCCGCACCTACCAGACCTCGTTGCCGGCGGGACAGTACTGCGACGTCATCGCCTCGAGCGTCACGGAGTGCACCAAGAAGTACACGGTCTCGGACGCCGGCACCTTCCAGGCCACTGTTCCGGCCTACGGCGCACTCGCCCTGCAGGCCGCCACGTCGACCTCGGACGGAACCCAGACGCCCGAGGCGGGGCAGGCCTCGTTCACGGCGAACGTGACGACGGTCTGGGGGCAGAACGTGTACGTCGTGGGCAACCTCCCCGAGCTCGGCTCGTGGAAGCCCGCGAGCGGCGTGAAGATGTCGGCGGCGAGTTACCCGGACTGGACCGCGAAGGTCGGCCTGCCCGCCGGCACCTCGTTCGAGTACAAGTACGTCAAGATCGACGAGAACGGCACCGTGACGTGGGAGAGCGGTGGCAACCGGACCGCGACCGTCGGGGCCGACGGCTCGGTGGCGCTGCACGACACCTGGCGGTCGTGACCTCGGGCGCCCATGAGGCACACGGAACGGAACCGGTGGACGGGTGAGCCCATCGACACCCGGGCTCCGGGCGTCACCACCGGTTGACATCACCGACGAAGCGGCAGGATCCCTGGGGATCCTGCCGCTTCGTGCTGGACCGTGGAGCTGATCCGGGCCGCGTCATGTTTCATCACCCAACGGTCGGTCACCCAGGTCGAGGAGGAGCACGAGTGGGCGATCCGTGCCCGGGAACGCCGGCTCGACAGCAGCATCTTCGTGTCCGAAGGGCCGCTGTCCGGATCTCCGTCCGCGCCGCGGGCGGGAGGGGCCGGCGCCCGGTCGTGCGGGGTCAGCTGAGCACGTCGTCCAGCAGCGGGTGCAGGTGTCGGCTGCCCAGCGCGGACGATGCGGAGGCGGCCCCGGCGGCCAACGCCTCGGGGACCGCGGCGCCGGCCAGCCGCGCGTGGAGGACCCCCGCGAGGAACGCATCGCCGGCTCCGTTCGTGTCGATGACGTCCACCGGCACGGCGGGCACCCGGTGTTCCTCACCCCCGGCGTCCACCGCGACCGCGCCGTCGGCGCCCAGCGTGCACACCGCGAGCGACGCGCCGGCGGCCACGTGCGTGTGCAGGAACTCCACGGGATCCTCCAGCCGGTCGGCATTGCAGAACACGGCGTCGGCGACGTCGAGGAACGGGCGGTGGAACTCCGCCCGACCGTCGTAGTCGTGCACGTCGACCCAGATCGGCACGCCCGACGCCCGGGCCGCGGGGAGCGCGTCCAGGCCCTCCGCGGACAGGTCGAGCACGAGCGCGTCGGCGCCGGTGAAGAGCGCCTCGGCGCCCGCGGCGTCCGGCCCCTGAGTGCGGTCCGGGCTGGCGAGGTAGAGCGACACGCGCTCCCCGGCCCGGGTCATGAGGTTCAGGTGCCGCTCGGTACGGTCCGCCGCCACGAGGGCGGACGGGTCGATCCCCGCACGCGAGAGGGCCTCGCGGATCCTCCGGCCCTCGGGGTCGTCCCCGACCCTGGCCCGCAGCCGTACGACGTCGCCCAGGGACGTCAGCGCGAGCGCCTTGCCGGCGCTCGTCCCGCCGACGCTCTGCCAGTCGTCGAGGGCGAACTGCATGTGGGGAACGGGGGCGGGCAGCTCGTCCAGGACCACGAGGGTGTTCCAGGAGACGGCGCCGACGATGGCGATCAGGGGCATTCCCTCATTGTGGTCCACCCCGGCCGCTGCCGGAAGGAGGCGGAGGGGTCAGACCGCCAGGTGCGCCACGAGCGCCTGCGCCAGACCCGTGTACCCGCCCGGGGTGAGGTCGAGCAGGCGCTGCCTCGCGGCGTCGGGCAAGCCCAGCCCCTCCACGAACTCCTTCATGCGGGCCGCGTCCACGCGCTGCCCGCGGGTGAGGTCCTTGAGGCGCTCGTAGGGGTTGTCCATGCCGGGGGTCCCGGCCACGGCCTCGGCGCGCATGACCGTCTGGATGGCCTCGCCGAGCACCTCCCAGTTGTGCTCCAGGTCCTCCGCGAGCACCTCCGCGGCGGTGTCGAGCCGCTCGAGGCCCTTGGCCACGTTGGAGATGGCCAGCAGGGAGTGGCCGAGGCCCACGCCGATGTTGCGCTGCGAGGAGGAGTCCGTGAGGTCGCGCTGCCAGCGGGAGGTGACGAGCGTGTCCGCGAGCGTGCCGAGGATGCCGTCGGAGAGCTCCAGGTTGGCCTCGGCGTTCTCGAAGCGGATGGGGTTGACCTTGTGCGGCATGGTGGAGGAGCCCGTGGCACCGGGGACCGGGACCTGCCGGAAGTAGCCGATGGAGATGTAGCTCCACACGTCCGTGCAGAGGTTGTGCAGGATCCGGTTGAAGCGGCTCACGTCGGAGTAGAGCTCCGCCTGCCAGTCATGCGACTCGATCTGCGTGGTGAGCGGGTTCCAGGTCAGGCCGAGGCCGCTCACGAAGGTCCGGGAGACCTCCTGCCAGTCGGCGCCGGGGACGGCCACGAGGTGGGCGGCGTAGGTGCCGGTGGCGCCGTTGATCTTGCCGAGGTACTCGGTCGCGGCGATGCGATCCAGCTGGCGCGTGAGGCGGTGGGCGAAGACGGCGAGTTCCTTGCCCAGCGTGGTGGGCGTGGCGGGCTGGCCGTGCGTGTGCGAGAGCATCGGTGTGGCGGCGTCCGCGCGTGCCATGTCCGCGATCTGCTCCACGAGGGAGCGGGCGGCCGGCAGCCAGACCTGCTCGATCGCGTCCCGCACGCCCAGGGCGTAGGAGAGGTTGTTGACGTCCTCGGACGTGCAGGCGAAGTGCACCAGCGGCGTCAGGTGCGCCAGGCCGAGGGCCTCGAGGCGGCGGCCGATGTAGTACTCCACCGCCTTCACGTCATGCACCGTGACGGCCTCGATCTCGGCGAGCTCGTTGACCGAGGCCGCGTTGAAGTCCGTGACGATGGCGCGCAGCCCCTCCTCCTGCGCGGCGGAGAGCGGCTCGAGGCCGGGCAGCACGCGCTCGCGGCACAGGTGGATGAACCACTCCACCTCCACGTGGAGGCGGTTGCGGTTCAGTGCCGCCTCCGAGAGGTGGTCCACCAGCGGGGCCACGGTGGGGCGGTAGCGCCCGTCCAGCGGGCCGAGGGCCAGGTCTTCCGTGGACAGGGACACGCGTGCGCTCAGGGACTCGCTCTGGGAC
>Ga0164242_10008552_pt1 | contig 11099 bp, 8 predicted proteins | sample OricomgcompostMG_FD_108783 | JGI IMG/M metagenome (GOLD analysis project Ga0164242, IMG submission 108783) | Miracle-Growth compost microbial communities from Emeryville, California, USA - Original compost - Miracle growth compost (MG) ...
AGGTCGGCCAGTTGGTCCTGCCCGAGTTGGTCGAACACGGCCGGCAACCGGTCCAACGCCCCGGCGACGGCGGTCACCTGCTCGGCCAGCCGCGGCCCCAGGCCGGGTTCGGGCCGGCCGGCCGGGCCGGGCCCGTCCCACACGGTCGTATCCGGTTCTACCGGGCCGGGTGGGTCGGGCATGCGTAGGGGTGAGTCGATGGCCATGACTGGCGATTCCCCCTCTCCCCTGGGTGTTTTCGTTGCCCTGAGTCTATCAGCGCATGTTCAGGAAGTACATAGTTTTATTCGAACAATTTTCTGATCAGCCGTGACCGCCATTGACGGTGTTCTGGTCTCGATACGCCGTTCCTCCGCTGCGCTCCCCCACGGCTACTCGACCCGCATCCCCACGGCTACTCGACCCACAGGTTTCAGACACCTCGCCGAGCACGATCGCCATACCCTTCAGCCCCTACCGGCGGGCGGATCGACCGCCTTGCTCGCCTGCTAGTCTTCAAGGAAGCGACTTCAGGGAGGGCACCTCATGAGTCAAGGAGCAACAGCCCCGGCGGCGTGTCAGCCCGCGCATCAGCACGCGGTGCCCGTCCCAGGAATCGTCGGCCCTGACCTCGCGGCGGTGCAGCGGGTCGCGTCAGCCGGCGCAGGTTCCATCGTCGTGCGCCCCGGACCAGGCGTGCTGAGCGGGCCGTCTGCGTCGATCTCGTGGATCGGTCGTTCGAAGCACGGTGCGCCGATCAACTCGATCCCGCGCAAGCCCTGAGTCCCGTTCGGCGATCGCCCATCCAAGAGTTCCTGACGCGGCAGCACGACCGGATGGGAACAACCCCCACCGGTCGGGAGTTGAGTGACGGTGCCCCTCACCGGCCGAGAGGAATCCGTGCCCCCATCCGCCACACCCCACCCTGCCCTGCGCGAGGAGCAGGAGTTCGTCGACCGTGCCCATGCCCGCCGCGACGAACTGCTGTCCGCCGTCGAGCTCGAGCTCGCCGCCGCACCCCGCGACGCGGTCGAGGCCGCCCGTGTCACGAGCCTGCGGCGTCGCCGGTCCGAGCTGCGCCACGCCGACCACGGTCTGGTCTTCGGCAGGCTGGACGCCGTCGACGGCAGCAGCCGACACATCGGCCGCATCGGGCTCCCCCGTGTCGATGAGGCCTCCGAGCCACTGGTGCTGGACTGGCGAGCGCCGGCCGCACGGCCGTTCTACACAGCGACACCGCTGGATCCACAAGGACAGCAATGCCGTCGGCACATCCGGACCATCGCGCGCGAGGTGGTCGGCGTCGACGACGAGCCGCTCGATCCCGATGCCGCGACCGGTGAGCTGGTCGGTGAAGGGGCACTGTTGCAGGCGCTCTCGGCGCGGCGCACCGGCCGAATGGGCACCGCCGTCGCCACTCTGCAGCGGGAGCAGGACGAGATCGTGCGTTCGGACAGCTCCGGGCCACTCGTGGTGCAAGGTGGCCCTGGGACGGGCAAGACGGTCGTCGCACTGCATCGCATCGCCTACCTGCTCTTCGACCGTCCGGAGCTCGCGAGCCAGGGCGTGCTGGTTCTCGGACCGTCCCGACGCTTCCTGGACTACATCGCGCAGGTGCTGCCGGCACTCGGAGAGACCTCGGTCGTGCCCGCGACCTGCGAGACACTCCTGCCGGGTGTGACGGCCGAGTGCGCGGAGTCCCGCGAGCTCACCGAGCTCAAGGGACGTGCGTTCTGGCAGGGTGCGCTCACGGCATACGTCCGCTCCCTGCTCCCCGCGCCGGCCGACCTCGACTTCGTCGTCGACGGTGAGCACCACACCCTTCCGGCCGCACGGATCCGGCACGCGCTCGACGGCGCCACCTCCGGCCGTGACGTGCACGCCGCCCGTCGTTGGTTCGTCGAGAAGGTGCACGACCTGCTGACCGACTCGGTGGTCGAACGCCACGACGAGCTGTTGGCCGGGATGGAGACCGGTTTCGAGGACATCCTCGCCAAAGTGGATGCCGGCCTGGCCAGATCCGACGATCGCGGGGTGCGCACCGGTGCCACCGGAGCCGACGTCGACGGCACCCTCACCGAGGAGGACGTCGAGCGGATCCACGAGCGAATTTCGCGCGACGACACCATCACTCGCCGCATCCACGACTTCTGGCCGGTGTATGACGCCCGCGCAACACTGCGCCGCCTCCTGGGGGACGGTGCCCTGTTGCGGGAGTTCGCCGGCGGGCTGACGGACCACGAACGAACGCTGATCGTCAGCACCTCGGCGGCACTCGCACCCAGTGACATCCCGCTGCTCGACACCGTCGCCACGCTTCTCGGTGCCGCCGACAAACCGGTCGAACAGGGCGAATTCCTGGCGGATCGCGCTGCGGCCCGCAGGGATTGGGCCTACGGGCACGTTGTCGTCGATGAGGCCCAGGAGCTCTCGGCGATGCAATGGCACATGGTGCTGCGCCGAGTCCCAAGTCGATCCATCACCGCCGTCGGCGACATCGACCAGACGGAGGCGCCGCACCGTCATACCTCCTGGGCGGAGGCCGTCGGGCCGGCCTTCGGCGACCGGTGGCGACGCGGCGAGCTGACCATCTGCTATCGCACCCCGAGGGAGGTCATGGCACTCACCGAGCCGATCCTGGAGCGTGCCGGCAGCAGCAACCGCCCGCCGCGCGCCGTCCGCGACTCGGGGATCGTTCCCTGGGCCATGACGGTCGACGACGCCGAACTCCCTGGAACCGTGCGGCAACTCGCGACCGAACTGGCGCAACGCTGGGCAGGCGGCACGGTCGGCGTGGTCGCGCCGATGACCCGCCTGACGGCGCTGCGAGCCGCCGTTCCCGAGACGGTGGTGCTCTCCGCGAACGAGGCGAAGGGGCTCGAGTGGGATGCCGCCCTGGTCGTCGACCCGGACGGCATCACCACTGAGCCTCGCGGCTGGAACGGTCTCTACGTCGCCCTGACCCGCTGCACGCAGGAGCTGGGCCAGCTGCGCCTGCGTTAGTTGATCGTGATCGGCGTGCCGCCCGAGACCAACTGCCAGTCGATCGTGTGGAACGTCGACGGGTCGATCACCTTGTTGGCCGTCACCCAGTCGATGATCATCTGACGGATCTCGCGCTGCTCGTTGTAGACGACCGGCGCCGTGGTCACGTCGGGGAAGCCACCGCCACCGGACTGGCGATAGTTGTTGATCGCGATGATGAAGCTGTCGCTGTCCGCGACGGCCTTGCCGTCGTAGGCCAGGTTCTTGATCCGGCCGCCGACCGGGACCGTCACGTCGATGTCGTAGGTGAGCCGTGCGTCCAGGCCACCCATGACGTCGTAGTTGTAGTCCGGTGTGCCGTTCGGGGCGGTCGCCGTCACCGCGTTGGTGAGGTCGTCGATGTCGAACGGCCCGGCGCCGGTGACCTGCTTGAAGTATTCCGCGGACTTCTCCAGGTAGGCCCTCACCTGCGTGCCGGTGAACTTGATGCCCAGCAGGGTGTTGTCGTAGATGTAGAGCCCCGCCACGTCACGCACGGTGACATCGCCCTTCGGGATGATCGCCGTGCGGCTGAACGGTGCCGCGATGGACAGCACCGGGGTGTTCTCGTCCGCCGATCCCACCAGGGCTGCTTTGACCGCTTCGGCCTGCACCACGTTGATCAGATCGACCGCAGCGGCGTCCTCGACCACCGCACGCGCACCGCTCATGTCCTCCAGGCACGTGCCGATCACGCCGTTGACGTACGTGCGGACCTTCTCGTGGGCGTCATGCAGCAGCGCGGCGATCTCCGGGTCCTCGGGTGCGGTGTTGGAGTTGAGCAGCGTCGATGCCGAGCCGACGACCTGCCACTGTCCGCGGACCTTGCGCAGGTCCAAGTCCATCACCGTGACGCGCTCGCCGAAGCACAGCGGCTCCGACAACAGCACCTGCTTGCCGGTCTGCTCGTTGGTCACGAAGCGCTGCGGGATCTCGACGTGGGCGTGGCCCACCAGGATGGCGTCGATGTCCGGGACCTGCTGGGCCAGTAGCGTGCTGGCGTTCTCCGGCCACGGCAGTGCGTCGCCGTACGACGAGGACGTGTCGGCACCCGAGTGGCACGAGATGACGATGACGTCGGCCCCCGCGCGCTTCACCTGTGGCACGACGATCTTGGCCTGCTCGACGATGCCGTTGAACTTGATCTTGTCGGCCACGTTGGCCTTGTCCCAGATGGCGACGCCCGGCGTGACCAGTCCGACGATGCCGACGGTGACCGGCTTGTGACCGCGGACGTGCACGCGCTTCATCGTGTATGACGGGAAGGCCGCCTTGCCGGTGTTCCAGTCCAGCGCGTTCGCCCCGAGCAGCGGGTGGTGCAGCTGGCTCTGGAAGGTCCGCAGCAGGTCCATGCCGTAGTTGAACTCGTGATTGCCCAGACATGCTGCGTCATAGCCGATGGTGTTCATCGCCAACGCCATCGGGTGGATGACGGTCTTGCTGATCGGGGTGATCTTGGCGAAGTAGTAGGCCAGCGGGGTGCCCTGGATGGTGTCTCCGGCGTCGAGGGTGATGCAGCTGTCCGCGCCGCGCTCCTCGCGCACGGCCTGGATGAGCGTCGCACACTTGGCAGCGCCGACGTCGTTGTGGACCGCGTCGTCGTACTCGGCGTCCTTGAAGTAATCCCAGTTGTAGACGTGCCCGTGCAGGTCGGTGGTGCCGAGGACGGTCAGCCGCAGGTCGTTGCCGGTCTTGGGTGCCGCTTCGGCGGCGGGAGCGCCGGCCAGGCCGACGACGCCGGCTCCCCCGACCATGGTCATGGCGAGCAACTGGCGCCGGCTGGTGACATTGCGTACGGCAGGGTGCATGAAGGCTCCTTCGAAAGCGTGGCCGTGCGGGGGGTGTCAGCACGGGAACTGCCTGACACTACCCGCACCGGTCCCGACGTGGGGCGAAACTAGCTCTTCGGCCCGCGAGCGTTCACGACATAGGTCTTGGCCACCTTGTCGTGGATCGACTGGGCGTGGCCGTCACCCAACGGCACCAGGCCGTCCACGAGACCGAAGATCAGACCGAGCGAACCCAGGAGCGGCACGAGCGAGGTGATCGTGTTGACACCTTTGACGACGGCGCGCAGGACGGCCGCGTTGAGGCCGGGTGTGGCGCTCGACGCGGCGCCGCGCACCCGGATGCCGCAGATCAGGTGCCCGATGGTTTGGCCGCGCCAGGCGATCAGCGCGATCTCGTAGACCAGGTAGAGCACGGCAGCCGCGACGGGGACCTGCCAGGGGACCTGGTAGAGCGCGTCCGGGATCGGGGGCTGCGACCGGCCCGCCTCCGCCGCGTCGAGCAGGTCGTCATACCAGTCCATGAAGGTCGAGACCCAGGGGTGCAGCCAGGTCCAGGACACGGCGACGGTCACGGCCGACAGGATGATGTTGTCGATGATGTACGCGAACAGCCGGCGCCACCAGGAGGCCGTCGGCTGTCCGTCGGGTGTGACCTTGACCGGTCGGGGCTGATAGGGCTGCTGCCCGTTGTATGGCGCCTGCGGCTGCCCCTGGTGCGGCGGTCCGTAGGGATCGCGCTCGCCGCGCTCGTAGGGCCGCATCGGCGGTCGTTCGGCGTACCTGCCGCGTGCCTGGGCCTGCTCGGCGGCGCGCAACCGTTCCTGCTCGTCCTCGTACTGCCGCTTGGCGTCACCGATGCGCGATTGCTCGAGACCCGGCTTGACCTTCGGCATCGTGCGGTCGCTCCACAGGATGCCGTCCCAGTAGCGCAGCTGGTCCGGGTCCTGCGGGTCGTCATACCAACCCGACGCACGTGCGGTCATGGCCTCAGATCCTCTCATTGGTGGGCCGACACAGCCGCACGCCCTCTCCCCCGTCGAGGGAAGAGGGCGTGCGGTAGGAGGTGTTCGTGCTCAGACCCCGGGGGCCAGCTTCTCCTCGTCCTCGTCGATGATGACCTCGGTCTCGTTGAGGATCTCCTCGACGCGCTCGGGCGGGAGCTGGCAGTACCACGCCACACCGAGGATGACCGCAGTCAACACGATGTTGGCGATGATGCCACCGTTGAAGCCGTAGACGTTCGCCTCACCGGCGTCCAGGTCGGAGGTGCCGGAGTAGCTGCCCAGGTAGCTCACCAGCAGGATGCCGGCGAACCACACCAGCACCCACCAGCCGTTCTTGAACTCCAGCTTCGGCGCGCGGCCCTTGTCCATGGCCTGGAAGATGGCCAGGAAGATGTAGCCGATGGCGACCGCGCACATCATCTTCCAGACCTGATCCCAGCCGGCCCAGTACATGATCAGGTTGGTGGCCAGCAGAGCGAGCGGACCGATGACCCACGGCACGGCGGTCTTGTAGGGACGCTCCATGTTCGGCAACTGCTTGCGGAAGGTCAGCAGGGCGATCGAGCCACTACCGAAGGACAGCACGGTCAGTGACGTCACAACCTCGACCAGGGACTGCCAGCTCGGGAACGGCAGGAAGAAGATCGCACCGGCGATCCACGCCAGGATGAGGCTCGGCCACGGCACACCGTTGGTGTTGACCTTCGCCAGCACGGCAGGAGCGTTGCGGTTGCGGCCCATCGCGTAGGACATCCGGGCGGTGACGCTGGTGTAGATCAGGCCGGTGTCTCCGGGGCTGATGAACGCGTCCGCGTAGAGCAGGCCGGCCAGCCAGCTCATGCCGAGCACAGTGGCCATCGAGGCGAGCGGGCTGAAGTTACCGGCATCGCTGCCGGTCTTGATCGCGTCGCCGACGTTGGCCCAGCCGTTCTCCGCCAGGTGGCTCGGGTCCAGCGCACCGATGAAGGCGATCTGCAGCAGGATGTAGAGCACACCGCAGATGAGGATCGAGCCGATGAGGGTCAGCGGGACGTTCTTCCTCGGGTTGTCGGTCTCACCGGCCAACTCGATGCCCTGGCGCCAGCCGAGGAACGAGAAGGCGATACCGGCGGCCGGGATGGCCTCCATGGCGCCCTTGATGCCGTTCGGCGCGAAGCCGCCGCCGCCCTTGGCGTCGATGCTGAAGTTGCCGCTGTGGAAGGCGGCGATCATGATCGCCGCGATCACCAGGACGATCATGATCAGCTTCCACCACACCAGCACGTTGTTGATGCGGGCGAACCACTTCACGCCGAAGAAGTTGATCAGCACGAAGACGCCCAGCATCAGGACGGCGATGATCAGTCCTGCGCCGGTGAGGGTGCCGTTGTCGTTCTCCAACCAGTGCACGTACGAGGTGGCGTAGGTCAGCACCGCCGACACCTCGACCGCGGCGACCGCGGCGCAGGCGAGCCAGGTGACCCACCCGAACGAGTAGCTGGCGAACGAACCCCAGGCATAGTGCGGATAGCGGGCGACGCCACCACTACGGGGCATCATCACGCCGAGCTCGGCGTAACTCAGGCCGATGAACAAGAACATGATGGTGCCGACGACCCAGGAGAGGATCGCAGCGGGACCCGCCAGGCTGGAGGCGTGCAGCGAACTGAACAGCCACCCCGACCCGATGATCGAGCCAATGGCGGTGAAGAGGAGACCTACTGTCCCGAACTCCTTCTTGAGGTGCGGGTCGTCTCCAGCGACGTTGTCTACCTTCTCGGTATCGACGCTCATAGTTGTGCATCATCCCTTTCGGCTGCCATGCACTTGTATAGATCTGTTGTCGTGCACCCCCCGGGCACCACTTGTGAACTGTGACACACTCAGCGAGCGCTAGAACGTTAGTCCCAGGAACCGCATCCGCGTCAAGCACCACACTCAGCGTTTCCAAGTTGCAACCTGAATGATGCCTGGATCCGTAGACGCCGTGTGCGGAGCGACGCGATTGGCGGTCCTTCTACCGAACCCCTGGCTTACGCTGCATCTCATGCTGAAGCTGATGCTGCTGTTGCACCTGCTGACCGCGATCTTCGCGATCGGCCCGCTTGCTCACGCGGTGACCACCGCCTCTCGGGGGCTGCGGCATGCGGATCCTGCTGCCCTCCGGGCGTCCTCGCGGACCGCCAAGGTGTATGCCGCAGCCTCGGTGCTCGTCGTGATCTTCGGCATGGGGCTGATGTCGCAGAAACGCCGCGGCGAAGAGCTGGGCAGCATCGGAGAAACCTGGATCTGGCTCTCGCTGGTGCTGTGGGCGATCGGAGTCGCCATCACCGTCCTGGTCGTCACTCCGTCCCTGGACAAGGCAGCCGACGCCGGCAGCGATGCAAGCCGGTCGAGTAGCCCGGAGGAGCGCAGCGGAGGAGGGCGTATCGAGACCAGCGCCACCGCGGTTTCGTCATACACCGGCCGCGTCGCGGCATCCGGCGGCGTCGTCGCGCTGATCTTCGTGGTGATCGTGGTGTTGATGGTCTACCGCCCGGGCAGCTGATGACCCCGGACGAGGTCGCGGAGTTCCTCGCCACGCTGCCCGGCTGCAAGCTGAAGGGCACGCGCGCCAGACCTGGGTGGTATGTCGCCGGCCGTGTCGTGGCGCGCCTGGTGGCGGCCGACGAGCTGATGATCCGCTGCGACTTCGCCGAGCGTGAGCGGTTGGTCCGGGACGCACCGGAGACGTTCGGTGTCCCGCCCGCCTACGAGGCGCACATGAAGGTGCAGGCCATGCTGGCCGGCGATGCCGGCCGGATCAGGTCGGCGCTGCGGGGCGCGTGGGAGTTGCAGCGCTGACCTCGCCCGCCAGTGGGCCACCGGCGACGACGCATCCCACGACGTGCGGGCCCAGATCCGACGGATCTTCACCTACCCCGACACCGGCGACCTGATCGGCATGGACTCCCGCGCCCGCACCTACCCCGGCCTGCTGGCCCACCCGATCCGGCTACGCGACCACGCCTGCCGCACACCATGCTGCGACGCACCCATCAAACACACCGACCACATCACGGCACACGCCACCGACACCGAACGCACCCTCATCGACGACGAACCCTCACGGCATCGCCATTCCGCTGTCGAGGCAACCGGCACGCTGCTACCGTCGATTGGTTCTTCGCACACGATGGGCGGAAAGATGGCAGCACACGACGGCCCGGTCGGCTTCGACGCCGAGGGCATGTGGGACGCAGTCGCAGGAGCGTGGGAGGCACGCGGCGAATGGCACGCCGGTGTCACCCGGAAGCTGACCGAGGCAATGGTCACGGCACTCGAGCTGGGCGGCGACGAGACACTCATCGAGTTGGCGTGTGGCCCCACCGCCGACATCGCCTCGGCAGTGAGGCAGCAACCAGGATTCACCGGGACCGTCCGCGCCGGTGACCTCTCCCAGCAGATGATCGACGCGGCCGAACGCAGAGCCGTCCGCGACGGTCTGGACATCTCGTTCCAGCGACTCGACGTGACCGCCCTGGACCTCCCCGACAGCAGCGTCGACCGGGTCGCAGCCCGCTGGATCTACATGCTGCTACCCGACCCGGGGCAGGGCCTGCGAGAGGCACACCGCGTGCTGCGCACCGGCGGACGGTTGGTGTTCGCCGTTTTCGCCGCCGCAGCGGAGAATCCGTTCTTCACCCTCCCCGGCTCCGTGCTGGCCGAGCACGATCTGTTCCAGCTCCCCGGCCCCGGGCAGCCCAGCATGTTCGCGCTCGCCGATGTCGGCGCCGCCGAGCACCTGGTGCGCGACGCGGGGTTCACCTCGTGCTCGTCCCGCGACGTCCCCCTGACCTACCGACTCGCCGACGCGGACGATCTGTGGTCGATGGTGAGTGACTTCGCCGGGCCGATCTCGGTCGCCATACGCAACCAGGACCAGGACATCCGCGCGACGTTGCGGGCGGAGATCGAAGAGCGCGCAGAGGCTTTCCGCGACGGCGCCGGCTACGCCCTGCCGGGCCTGGCCCGCGTGCTCACCGCATCGTGAAAGACACATCGGCCACGACCGGGGCGCTGGTCGTGGCCGATGAGATCAGGAACGTCAGAGGTTGCCGCGCTTGTCCTGCTCGCGCTCGATGGCCTCGAAGAGTGCCTTGAAGTTGCCCTTGCCGAAGCCGAGCGAGCCATGCCGCTCGATCAGCTCGAAGAACACCGTGGGCCGGTCACCCAGCGGCTTGGTGAAGATCTGCAGCAGATACCCGTCCTCGTCACGGTCGACCAGGATGCCGCGCTTCTGCAGCTCCTCGACCGGCACCCGGACCTCGCCGATGCGCGCCCGCAACTCCGGGTCCTCGTAGTAGCTGTCCGGTGTGTTCAGGAACTCGACACCGTTGCGCCGCAACGCATCCACGGTCTGGATGATGTCGCCGGTCGCGACCGCCAGGTGCTGGGCGCCGGCACCGCGGTAGAACTCGAGGTATTCGTCGATCTGCGACTTCTTCTTCGCGATCGCCGGCTCGTTCAGCGGGAACTTCACCCGGTGGTTGCCGTTGGCGACGACCTTGCTCATCAATGCCGAGTAGTCGGTCGCGATGTCGTCACCGATGAACTCCGCCATGTTCACGAAACCCATGACGCGGTTGTAGAACGCCACCCACTGGTCCATCTTGCCGAGCTCGACGTTGCCGACGATGTGGTCCAGCGCCTGGAAGAGCCGCTTGGGCTGGCCGTCACGCGGCTCGAAGGTCGAGGTCTGCTCGACATACCCCGGCAGGTAGGGACCGTCGTACTTCGACCGGTCCACCAGCGTATGGATCGTCTCGCCATAGGTCGCGATCGCGGCAATGCGCACCGTGCCGTGCTCGTCGGTGACGTCCTCCGGCTCACGCACCACGGTCGCACCCGCGCGCTTGGCCCGAGCGATGCACTTGTCGACGTCCGGCACCTCCAGCGCAATGTCCACCACGCCGTCGCCGTGCTTGCGGTGGTGCTCCACCAGCGGGCTGTCCGGGTCGACCGCACCGTTGATGACGAAGCGGATCGATCCGCTCTTCAACACGAACGACTTGTGATCACGGTTGCCCGTCTCCGGACCGCTGTAGGCGACCAGCTGCATGCCCCACACGGTCTGGTAGTAGAGCGCGGATTGCGTCGCATTGCCCGACACGAAGACGATGGCGTCCCAGCCCGTCACGGGGAACGGGTCCTTGTCGGCGTCGTAGTCGACCAGTCCGACCAACTGCTTCAACTGCTCCAGGTCCTGGCCTGCAGCGACTTCATCCGGCGTGAGGTTCACAGTCGTTGTCATGGGCCCACTGTGCGCGCGGTCACACGACAT
>Ga0164242_10008553_pt1 | contig 11099 bp, 4 predicted proteins | sample OricomgcompostMG_FD_108783 | JGI IMG/M metagenome (GOLD analysis project Ga0164242, IMG submission 108783) | Miracle-Growth compost microbial communities from Emeryville, California, USA - Original compost - Miracle growth compost (MG) ...
AGCGCGTCGGCGGAGACGGCGACCGGCTGCTCAACCACTACGAGGTAACTCAGCTGTTGTCCAATCGGACCCAGCCGACGCACGATCGGGAGCTGGTGCCCGACGCCGCGATGGACGATCTTGACCGCGAGCTCGTCGGCCGCTACCTGGCACGCGTACGCCGGAAGTCACCCCGACTCGGCGCGTCCGACGATGAGCGGTTGCTGGTGCGCCTTGGAGTCCTCGGCCGTGACGCCGCAGGAAAGTTGCGACCGACCCTGGCCGGCCTGCTGACACTGGGCGAATACCCTCAGCAGTTTTTCCCGCAACTGTTCGTCTCCTTTGTCGTCCTGCCCGGGCTTCGGATGGGCGAGACCGATCCGGAGGGTCGGCGCTTCCTCGACAACGAGTCGATCGTCGGTCCGATCCCCGTCATGGTGGCCGACGTCATAGCCATGGCGATCCGCAACATGCGAGTCGGCGCGATCATTTCCGGGCACGGGCGTCAGGATCGCTATGACTACCCACTGGCCGTCATCCGCGAGCTGGTTGTCAACGCGCTCATGCATCGCGACTACAGTCCGGGCGCTCGAGGCACTCAGGTGCAGATCGAGCTCTACCCAGATCGGCTGAGGATCAGCAGCCCGGGCGGCCTGTACGGGCCGATCACCGTCGCCGATTTCGGCTCCGACGAGCAGCGCTCCACGTCGCGAAACCAAGCCCTGGCGGCGATCCTGGCCGATGTTGATCAGGCAGGTCCTCGTGGGGAGCCGCTGTGCGAGAACCGTGGGTCAGGACTACTCGCGGTCATGTCGGAGCTTCGCCGCGCACGAATGAGCCCGCCGGAATTCAAAGTCTCCGCGGGAAGCGTGGCTGTCGTTGTGCCGCAGCATGCGCTGCTCGCGCCAGAAACCGTGGAGTGGGTCGGATCGCTTGGCCAGCGCGGTCTGACCGACGGGCAGCATCTGGCACTAGCGATGATGCGCAGCTCAGGCGTCGCGAGCAACGCCATGCTGCAGGCATGGGGGCTGGACCGGATGACGGCCGGTGCTGCCCTGAAAGATCTCGTTTCTCGAGGTCTGGTTCTGCGCAGTGGCGGACGCCGTTATGCGATGTACCAGCTCGCCGAGGACGCTCTTCCGATATCCCTGCCGCACCAGGTGCCAAAGGGGACCGCGTCGGATCAGGCCGATGCCAGCCAGCCGGGGATCGAGGCAGAGCTGAACGCCATTGTCGAGGCGATCCGGGCGGGACATACGACGTCCCGCGCCATTCAAGATCAACTGGGCCTATCCCAGGCGACGGTCAGCCGGCGGATCAAGCAACTGATCGAGCGCGACCGGGTCCGGCGGACGCAACCGGTCCGGAGCCGAAAACAGAGCTACCAGCTCATCAACGACGAGGAATCGTGATGATCGGCGAAACAGATGGGAACAGATCGCGCTGGATCGCCTAGAGCGCATCGAGCCGCCTGCCTTAACTTAACTCAACTTAGAGCGCGCCGGCCCGCCGATCCGCGTCACATGGCGGTTACCGATGCTGGATCTGGCTAGCGAGCAGCAGTCTCGTAGGTCGGAACCTATTGGCGCGCTCTCGTCAGCCCTCGCTGAAGCACGTCGAGCGGGCGCTGGTTGTACTCGAAGAAGTCGGAAAGTTCGACAGTTACGGAGGGGAAAGATTCGCCGATCCGCTCGAGTATGCGTCGTTGACCTGCCTGCGATTGTGGTTCCCACCACTCGAGGGGATGACGAAGCATGATCATCAGGTGTGCACGTGGAACCTCAATAGCGGGACGTCCGAATGTCACTTCTGGATGGCTGATGCACTCATATCCAGCTGGGACTAGCGTGGACGTCATCGATCTCAGACGTTCGAGCTGTGAGAACCAGCGGTCAGGTCGCAGAACACCACCAGGCAGGGCGAGATCAATCATGTCCAGAGCCAGTCGCCAGTCGAGTGCACCATGCAACTGCTGGTTGTCCCAGGCGCGCAGGCAGTCCGGACATGACGACGTGCAGTCAGAGTGGTTGACGTCCTCGAGGCGACGGCTCCACGAATCCGAAGCGCTCTGCAGCATCTTGCTGAGGACGGACGGTTGGCTGAGCTCGGCAGCGTAGCCAGCACCGTTATCCAACGCATCGGCGACAAAGACGCGTGCCGCCTGATATTGGTTGTGCTTGAACAGTTGTAGGCCGGTCTGCAGCTCCTGGGGATCGACATCGAGTGTGGTCTGAGCTGTGCGTCGGAGGACTTCGGCAAACGACCAGTAGGCAGAGTGTCCAGCAGGCATCTGTGGACCCTTGAGTGGCACGCGGCTCTGCTCCGAATCGGACCGAATGATGTCAACAGTGAGTACATCGGTCACACGAATCTCTCCGATGGCAGCGGACCCCCGCGAATTGCCGCCCGCCGGTGGCGTCCACTCACCCTGGTAGAGGCCATCGTTGGTCGCGACCACTGAGCCGTCCGCCAATCGCTTCAGTTGGAAGAACTGTCCTCCGTTGTCGTTGTACTCAATCACATGGCTTTGCTCGTACAGGCGTACCTGGGCATTCCCCACCGCAGTAGTTTCTTGATCACCTTCGACTGGGGCGAAGGTCGGAGGTCGTCGTCCGGCGGTCGCGGAGCCTTGCCCCCGGAAGGCTCGCGGATCATAGGTTGTGCGGAAGCCTCGGGGCTCGTAGACCGTGAACCCACGAACAACCGAGCCGCAGACGGGACACCTGTCTTCGTCGGCACTCTGAAGTGACGTTGTTCCACAGCTCCGACATGCGTAGACGGTGGTCGGATTGCCGAGCGGGTCGATCGGCTGCGGTCTTCCGGTGTTGTTGTAAGCGACGAAGCCAGCGGCACGATGCACGAGGCCGTCGCGAACAACCTGCGCTCCCGGGGCATAGGCGGACGCCGCGAGATTCAGCGGCCTGTCCGAGACTGTGACGGAGTCGTCGCGGTTGCTCTTGGGCTTGCCGCCGTAGAGTGCACGGACCCTGCTAGGAAACCCGAACATCGGGAGCACCCCGGCATAAGCAAGTCGATAGCTCAACTCCTTGCTGTTCAGCCGGTCTGGTGCTGCGACCACTCGATCGACTTCGGCGACAAGTTCGGTGCGAGCCCAATTTTGGAGATTCTGTACCTCAAGGTCTTCCAGTCCCGTGTGGGCCGTAAGACGCTGGACAACTTCGTCGACTTGTTGATCATTGCTGAGCCAACTGCCGACGGCGTCCCGAAAGTACTGCCAGTCGTCCACCGAACCGAACAGCCCGTGAATGCTCTCTGCGCCCCACGCGGGCGGATTTGGCTGCGCATTAAATGCCCGTCGCAGGAGCTCCGCTGCCACGACCCTACGAACGATTCGTGCTCGTTTGAGATCGAGTTTGGGGGCGGGGCTGGCGCCACTGGCCATACGTGTGGTGTTTTGGAAGTAGTACTCATCGTGGGCGGTATCGCGGCAGGTTGTGATCGCGTACGAAAAGGGCTGCTGCGCCCGGCCGGCACGGCCAACTCGTTGCTGATAGTTGAACCTCTGAGGAGGGACGTTGGCCATGAAGATCGAGTCCAGAGATCCGATGTCGACCCCAGCCTCCATCGTGGTCGTAACGCTGAGCACCTCGTAACGACTCGTGAACTGGTTCTCCACGGGCGGCGGTAGCTGGATTCCGCGGAACCAGCGCTGGCGTTTCCGCTGCTCAGTCAGGGGTTTCGTCTGCGCAGTCAACTCAGCAACGGCGATGCGCTTGGTCGGCATACGCGACAGCCACTCGTAGTAGTCACCGTCAGCGACGTTCGGTTGGCACCGGAGGCTGTGCGAGTTGCACTGGTTGTTGGAACAAACTCCTGCTGATGCGTGGAGGTGGCGTTCCCCGCAATCTTGGCACACGTACACCGAATCACCGGCTGGAGACAGAACCAGCGGGCTCAAGGCCGAGTGGATTTGAAGGACCCACGCCTCGATGGCTCCAAGATCACCTAGCGATGTCTGCACCCAAGCCGCGATGGTGTCAAAGGCGACACCGTTCTTGCTGGCCACGCTCCTCAGGAACGCCTGCACCGGTCCCGGGATCGACGACTGTGGACTGGCGTATTCCCATCCGTCGATGCGGCGCTCCAGGCCAAGGATCCGTATGCATGAGTCGAGGATCTGGCGTGCGGAGTGTGCGCTGAGAGCAGTTGGGTGTGTGGGGAGAGTCGACGTAGAAATCCATGCCAGACCGGTTGACTCAAAATCTCGCCTGCTGCCGTCAAAGATGGCCTCCGCAAGCTCCCGGTTCAATATCCGCTCAAAATGTTCCCGTGCCTCTGTTGCTTCGGCGTCGGGAGCGCACGTCCATGCGCCGATTTCCGGCGGTTCATAGAATCTGTGCCAGGGGTGACGTCGAAATGTCGTGGCCTCGGAGGTAACGCCAGCGGGGGACACACCGAGCTCGATGAGACGCCGCGTCACGGCCGTGCGGACGGCCGCCCAGGGCAGTGGTCCCGACTGTTCTGCCTGCCGAACCTTGGAGAAGAGTGCCTCATCGCTGTCCGTGAGCGTGCCCGCGGCTAGCCGACTCGCGGCGAAAAGGAGGCCATCATGACGCTGTATTAGCTGAACCGCGGTGTCTGTCTCGCTTCGAGTCAACTCGCTGGGGCGAGTGGCGAATCGGACTACGGCTCCGATCGGATCGTCCAGGTTGAGATCTCGGAACTCCTGTCGGGTGACCTGACGCAGGAGGTCCCGATACTGATTGGTGTTGAGCTGTGCAGCCGTCCTCGCAGCCGCGTCTCGATTGTCAGTAAAGACGATGGTCTGGTACCCCGTCGGGGTGTCACTCAGGCTTCGTGCAGCCTGCGATACAAAGGACATCGTTGCTTGCTGGGCGCCCGTACCCAAGGTGCCGATCGGTGATCTGACTGATCCTGCGTCGTATGCCAGGGTGCTCTGGCGCACTTTGTGTCCGCACTGGGGGCAGGAGGAGGGGAGCGATGGCAGCGCTTCGATGACATCTGGGTTTCCCTGGAGCTGGACGCACCAACCGTTGGCAGCGTCGTTCAGACCGCCAACATGGATTTGTCCGCTCGGGTCGAGCGTTGCCGGCTGCCATTGGGCAGTGTGGTTAGCGACTGTCCACGTGTTGCCCGCGCCCCGAGGTCGTTCCCCGGCTGGCGTCGGCCAAAACCATCGATACTCACGGCGCAAGCGGCGGGTGACGCGCGCGGACGCGGTCGACGGGATCGCGACCGGTGTCGGACTCAGCATCTCGCCCGTCTGTACCGTGAGAACGTAACCGCCGAGGCTGACGTCACCGCATTCGTCGCAGCGCAGAAGCTCGAGAACTCGGCAGCCACAATGTCGGCAGGTGGCACTCGGGATGGGACTTAGTGCCCCGACACGACGAGAAGCAGCCGAACCATCAGCACCGCTGCATCGTGGGTTGATGCAGGCCCACAGACCTGGCAGAGAACGAGCAAAGATGTGCGCACGAAGCGGAAAGAGTGTCTTCTCGGATGCCGCTATCTGTTCGAGCACCTCGGGGAAGTCGTCGCCATGCGCGGTGCCCGTGTACTCCTCCGCGAGTTGCGAGAGTGGCCGCGCTCGAGGTGCCCCGGATTGGTAAGGCAGAGGGCAGCTATGCGCTCGGACGCCTGTTGAGCGCGCCCGACAACTGATTCCTCCGGTGCGCTGGCGTCAATGCGGGGCAGTCGTGGCACGCCTGCCGTTGTCGTGAATGTTCTGCGATCGACTCCGAAAAACTGTTCGAGAAAAGCCGCAGTCTCGTCACCCGGGCCAAGTGATGCACTGGTCGCGAGGATCCTCAACTGTGGAGAGTCGGGAGCGATCTGGAGCCGGTGGAGCAGCTTGCGCACCAAGAGCGCGATCTCGGTGCCGCTGCTGCCGCGATAGGTGTGCAGCTCGTCAATGACCAGCGTGAACGCATTCGAGGGGTCGGATGCGAGCCAAGACTTCGTCGACTCAAAGAAGTTGTCCTCAAACTCACGCATGAGTATGGCGTTCAGCATCGAGTAGTTGGTGACCAGGACGTCCGGAGGGTGGGCGACCATGTCCCAGCGAGTCAGAAGCTCGTGCGCCGTCGGGTCGGCGAACGCAGCGAGTTCGTCCGGGCTGTAGCCGCGGTCGCTCAGTGACTTGAAGTCTGTTTGCATTGCGGCAACCTCGGCCGCAACCTCCTTCAACGCCGCGCTGCTTTTCCTTGCCGGCCGGTTCGTTCCGAGCGTCACGCCGGTGTAGCGGCCAAACCACAAATGTGCTCGCGGGTCGCGCTGGGAGATCGCTCGAAATGCCAGTCTCAGCCGGGCGACCTGGTCCTCGACCAGGGCGTTGGTGGGGTAGAGGATCAAAGCACGCACGGCTGCCGTCCGGTGTTCCGCGGAGCGGACCGATCTCCAGACGGGAGGCCGCGTAGGAGTCGAGTGCCACCACTCTACGGGTGGGGCCGGTTGGGGCCAGTGCTGCGCTTCATCCACAAGTCGCGCTAGCAAGGGCAGCAAGAACGCCTCGGTCTTTCCTGATCCTGTACCAGATGTCACCGCGACATTGTGTTTGTCGCCGTGCCCGAGGGAGGCTTGGAGCGCGATCGCCTGATGCTCGCGGAGGAATAGCTCGTGGCCCGGCGGAGTGAAGCGCCCAAGCAGTGCTTGGGCGGCCGTCTCAACCGCGCCTGCTGCGACCGTCAGATTGCCTGTCGCTCCAGATATTGGAACGGTCGCGGGGTAGGGCAATACTGGCTCGAGAAGGGGCTCGGCAAACAAGCGTCCCGGTTCGGCGAGGAGCTGGCGCCGCTCCTGCTGGAGCTCTGGGTCACGTAGCCGATAGACGGTGTCGATGTAGCGGAGAAACGCATCCTGAAGGTCACGCGCTAGCGATAGGGGGGTGGTATTGCTTGTCACTTAAACCTCACCTTGAGCTCCGCAGCAAAATCCGGGGTGACTCCGGTGTAGTCGATGGTCGCGGAACGCCGGTTCGTGTACGGCAGCTGGCCGCTTTGCAGGACAGCGGCGCGCTCGTAGAGTCCTGGCAGTGGCGCCCCGAGTGGTGCGCTCAGTACCCCGCGAGCTGTGTCGTAGCGCAGGAGTGGTCGATTTGCCATCCAACCGGCGAGGTGCTTGGCAAGGTCATAAGACGTAACGCGCTGTGATTCTTCATCGGGCAGCCGTAAGAGGTATCGCGTTGGTCCTCGACCATTGAGTCGGAAAGCCCCGGATCGTGGGCAGGTGTCCGTGCTGACCCACCGCGCGGTGGAGGGAGAGAAGAGCTCGAATGACCCGGGTATCAGTGGCTGCCGTGTGGCAGGGAGGCATCTCACGACACTCCCAATGTGGGGCAGCCTCCGAAGCAGCTGTAGACCTGCCTGGCGGACCACCGGTATGTCGTCGAACTCACTGCTGAATTGATCAAGATCAACGATGACTCGAGTGGAATGAGCAGTTTGCTTGTTGACAACCTCGATCCGACCGCCCAGTTGAAGAGCAAGATCTTGGCCAGCGGCGGTCTCCGAAGGTGCCCAGTTGCCAACGAAGAGGCCAGCGCCATCCGCGGTCTCGGCGACACCTGTAAGGGCTACCTCGAAACCGTCGATCGACCAGCCGTCGTCACGCGAAACCTCGATCACCGCCAACGCTTCGAGGCATCGAGCGAAGGTCTGTTCGAACAGCGTGGTGTTTTCGAGCTGACGTGCCACACCGGAGAACTCTCGACCTGATCCGCCTCCGAGGTAGCTGAGCGCGTCGACCGCAGGAGACCAGTCCCGCGACGTAACGAGAGAAGGCAGAGTTGACACGTCGGCGCGAGCCGATGCTCGCGCCGATCCGAGTCTGGAAGCTGCCTTGTATCGAGCGGGGTAGCGCTTCGTGAGGCCGCACTGAGTGCAGACCCCGATCAGGATCTGCGCCGTGTATTTCTGGCGTTGGTCGTAGGCCGGCAGCTGGAAGTGGTGTGCACCAGTTTGGATACACGAGGTCCGATCGGGGAGGGGAAGGCGTAGCGGTTCGGGGGTCGTAAGAGTTTCGGCATGCGCTGACCAATGGGCGTTGTCATCCGATAGCGGTGTCTCGGCGGCTCGTAACGGGACGAGCGGTCCATAGGCGACAGCGCCTTCAACCAGGAGAGCATCGAGGTCACCCGCGGATGATTGTGAGCGCAGTGGCCAAAGTGCGTCGGTTGCCACGTGCGCGAGTCCGGTCGTTCGCTGCCACGAAAGGCGGTCTGGTTCGTCACCGGACCGGACCCGAAGGTTTGCTGACTGAAGGCGGTGCTTGCCGCTTCGAAGGAAGATCGTGTAATCGCCGGTACTGCCGCAGTGATCTTGGAGTGCAACGACTAGTGGCGCTCTGCCGCTGGCGATGGTCATGGTCTGAGTCTTTTCGCCCGCGACTGGCCGTTCCTGAATGTCGACCTGAAGATCAACATCTTCGTCGGAGGCGACGACAACCTCCGGAAGCTGAAGGCGGCTCCACCGGGTGATTCGGCCCGGCATCCGAAATCCGCCGCTGAGTGTCATTTGCACACGTAACCGAGGCTCAAGGACACTGAGCTGTCTGTGGACGCTTTTCGGCGTCCGAGTGAGCTGAACGTCGGTGTACAACACCCACCTGTCGGGAATGCCGTGATCATGACCAGTGATCCGGGTGTGACCGGGCCTAGCTGCCTCCGCCAACGCTTGGTCAACGCCTGACAGGAGCTCTGGCTCGGCGCGGACAAGGATGGCTGCCCTCTCCCCGACTGCCATGCGCTCTGATTCCACGAAAAGATTGAGTGCTGCATCCCAGGTCAACGGGACGACATCGCGTGGGTAGCGTGCCAACACTCGGGACTGGCCCTTGACGTTGACACGGAAGAGCCCAGATAGCGCGTTGTCGCTGGCTATGCCCGCAGCACCCAGCCTGATTGCGCTGAGTCCCGGTCCACACTCCTGAGGAAAGACTGGAACTGGTCCGTCGACAGTGAGGACTGTGTACTCGTCGAACGGATCACCCGGCAGCAGTGCTGCCATCTCGAACGTGGTCTCGAACAAGGATGTTCGGGTGGCGATCGCAAGACGAGCAACCAGTGCGTCCCCACTCCGTACAGCTGGTGAGCTGATCTGACGCCCATGTCGCGGGACCCCGTCCCAGCTCTCGTGCTCCTTTACTGCGATGTCAACAATGCGATTCCGTGCGTCTGACATCCAGAGATGGGCAAGGTTGCGTCTGGCATGTGAGGACTGCTCCGAAATCCACGAATCCAGCGCGAGCTCCATTTCCGTGGCGGAAATCGACGTTCCGCCACGGAGACCCGAATCTTCGAACATCCTTCGGAGGTCTTTGCGCTCGGCCTCTCTGACGAGTGCCTGAGAAATCGGCAAACCAACGTAGCGATAGGTCAACGAATGGGCGCTCGGCAGCCCTAGCTCACCGTCGAGCGCCTCGAGCCAAGACTCAAGGGCGGACCAATAACCCTCCGTGCTCTTTCTGAAAGACGTCTTGAAGCGTTCATGATCGGAAGCGTCAATCGACAGGATTCGACACAAGCGCGTGTAGTACGCACCATCGTGGACCCTGCTGTCCTGGCTGTCGCCCATCTTCTCCGCCGCAAGTGTCAAGACAGCGAGCACGGCAACGATCGGTGGAGGCGGAAGTGGTTCATTCTTACGGGTGGAATCGACGAACTCTCCTCGCCATACCCTCAACGCTTTATCGAAGCGTTCCAGCATGGGAACGCCGCGAACATCAAGGGCGAGGTTGTCGCGAACGACCGCGACGACGTCATCCTCGAATTCCTCAAGCTCCGATCCCGCGGTACTTGCAGCACGAGAGAGTACGTCGTCGTCCATGTCGAGATAGACGGGCTCACCGGCGCGGTCGACCGTAAAGTAGGCGTCGCGCAATGCTGTGTCGAGTCTCAAGTAGTCGTGGGTGAGTGTCGAGTAGGCGCGTGCCCGCGTCAGTGCGTTTGTCTTCACGGTTCCTACGGTGTCGCAGCGGCTGGATGGTGTCGGACCGAGAGTCCTGGTCAGATCGTAGACGCGCTCGGTTGGGCTCGTGCCGAGTCCAACCGATTTGTCGATGGAAGTGCGACAATTAGTTAGCGCACAGGTGGGTTTGGGTACCTACGTGGGGCTGACCTTGTGAGGAGATGCGCCTGGGACGTGTTTAGCGGACGAACGAACAAGCTTGTCTTCCGCTGCGTGGCCGAGGTCAATCTCGAGCACGTCCGCTAGGCGAACCAGGTAGAGGAGCACGTCGGACATCTCGTCCTCCACCCTGCGGCGCAGCGGCTGGTGTTGAGCTTGCTCAGCAGCTTGATCAGACGCCAGCCACTGGAAGAGCTCGCTCAGCTCGCCGACCTCACCAACGAGCGCCAGGATCAGCGACTTGGGGTCGTGGAAACGAGACCAGTCACGTTCTTCGGTGAAGCGACGCATGCCGTCGCGCAGTTCGATCAGATCGGCCATCGGATCAGTGTTGCACTATCGCCGGGGGATGAGTTGCTCGAGGAGCTCCTGTGTCTCCCGGTCGGTGGAGTAGACGGCTGTTCCGAGCATGCCGCGGGTGAGGAGGACCTTGTAGGTGTTGCGGACGGCCTGATCGAATTGCTCGTCCGTTCCGCGCTTCGCCGCGGAGTCGTGGCTGCGCTCGGGACGGGCAACCCAGCGGTCGGTTCGCCACACGAGGTCCGGTCCCATGATCACGCCGGCGTAGTCGTACTCGAAGCCCTGCGCGGTGTAGACACAGCCGACCTGGTCGAACCCTGCCGGATCGCTCGCCCAGTAGGGAGTGCCGGGCGCGCCCGCGTGCGACGTCGACTTCTTGTTGTTCCAGGGTTTGTGCCAGTCACCGATCTCCACGTCGAGCTTGAGACCGCCCGGGATCGGATCGCTCCACGGCCAACAGAAGCCCGCGGCAATACGGGCACCGTAGCCGGCGTCGAGGCGATTGCGAAGCAGTGACTCCAGCTCCGACGGTCCACTGGCGGTGCGCAGGACGAACGTGTCGTCGCCATCCCAGGCTGTCGGTCCGCCGGACTCGAGGCCGAGGAGTCGAAGCACCCAGGTTTCGTAGGCCCGGCTGCCACCGCAGCGGAACTGGCCGTCGAGCTCGACGACCCGCGCGGTCAGGCCGGCTTGCCTTGCTGCAGCTTTGATGTC
>Ga0164242_10008554_pt1 | contig 11098 bp, 8 predicted proteins | sample OricomgcompostMG_FD_108783 | JGI IMG/M metagenome (GOLD analysis project Ga0164242, IMG submission 108783) | Miracle-Growth compost microbial communities from Emeryville, California, USA - Original compost - Miracle growth compost (MG) ...
AGTCTGGGCATGAGTAGCAATAGGATAAATCAACATACTACTTGCCAAGATAACTTTAACAATCTTAACTATTTTCATAGCGTCTGTTTTAATAAACAAAGAATAGCTTTTATTCCCAGTAAAGTACCACTGTCCCATTGGGTCTCATCGTGACTTCCGCTTGACTAGCATCCCACCCTTTCCCATATATCACACTTGCCTTCTTTGGACCCTGAGTATTAATATGAATCCTTTCGATATGATTATTCTCATTTACAATAACCGTTATATACCCATGAGAAGACTTTAAGGTATGCATGTAACAATTCTGATGAAAGGACTCAAAGCTAAAGGGAAGAGCTGATGTAACCATACGGGTTTCGTGCTTTAACAAATATGCAAGGCTTGAGTCGCCGTATGCCCATGCACCCATCGAGATCATCGAAGGTATCCATAATACGGATCCCTTGCCATAACGGTGAGATAAGGCGATAGGCTTCCCGTTCATCTGACCAATAACCTTTCCATTCTCAGGGAGGACAACCGAATAGCATAACTGAGCGGGAAACTGATGATGGCCATATCCATCTAATTTGATCGCAAAGCTGTCTGTATCAGATAAAATGTCCTGAATAGTACCACCCAAAGCGTCTTCCAAGGGAAACTCTCGGTTTACAATCCATGATTTCTCGTGCTCGTCATATAAGCCTGTCAAGCCGGTGACGACTACTTTATTACCCCCATGAATAAATGCTTTAATCCCCTTGATCTCCTCGGCAGTGAGTGCCATTACATCGGGAAGTATGGCAACCTGTCCTCGCTGTTCTGTGTTCCAGTCGAATGCATCAATAATCTTCAGCTGAACTGGAATACCTTGCTCCATTAAAGCATTATAGCATGCCATCGCAGCCTTTTGGTGCGCTAGCGCCTTGACTGCATCCAGCGACGATGCCCGATTTTGCTTCCGGTCCTGCATCAGCAGTGTAAGGGGGCTAACTATAATCGTAATCGGTGAACTCACTGGTTTAGCGTCCCAAAAAATCGCCTTATGATCCTGAACAACATGAGCAATTTCAGCCGCTTTCTTCATTCTATTGGACGGTTTTTGCTGAAAATCAAGCAAGGCCCATTCCGTAGACTCATTCCCCTGCATACGGGCATTTAACAACCAAAAGATGACCCTCGAGGCTCCCGACCCCAATGATGTCCATACCCATTGAGCGATATCATCCGGGGATGGATCGAGTGGGTATTGACTGTGCCAGTTACTGCCTCCCTGAAGCTCCGATATCCAATATGGCTTTTCGCCGGTAACGCCATGCAGCAAATCATTTTGCCAGGAAATCGCCAAGCCGTATTGATACCGGGGTACCCACGAAAAAAACCAGGAAGGATGCAAAGAGGCGCCCAAAATATCTACGGCCTTACCCATACCGGGCAAATCATAATATGCCAGGGAGTTAAAAACGCCGGGGGGATTTGTAGTGAAGGGATGCTTCTTATCGTATTTTTCCACTTGAGCACGAAGCCAGGCGATCTGATCGTTGATCTGCCGGCGCCAGAAATGGCACCAATCATAAAAAGGCGCTTGCCAAACCCACCCTCCCATTGACCATCGTTGATCGTAAGTGATGTCGTCAAAATCGGCAAAGTAAGCCTGCCAGGCTTTATTTAAAGCCTCGATTGTGTGATATTTTAAAGCCAGCCATTTTCTAAATTCAGCGATTGCAAAGGTGTCGTTCTCAGGATAGCCGCTCGGCTCGTTATACAACCACCACGTATCCAGCGCGGGGCTATTCTTATATCGGTTCACTACTTTTTGGATATATTCCTTGGAGGCGTCCCGTAGTTTTTGGGTGGGAAACATCTCCATAATATGAGTGCGATAGAAAAAATCCTTACCGGTAAAGAAAGGCGGAGAATTCGGGACAAGGGTAGGCGTAATCTTTACGCCATATCGTTCGGCTGCCTTAAATAAGGTATCGTATTGAGCAAAATCCCATACCCCGGGCTTAGGTTCAATATAGTTCCACATCATAAAGACTCTGGCAATTGGCATTCCGCTATCAGCCAGATCCCTGACCCAATTATCAATGTCCTGAAAGGATTGCCCTGGCTCAAGGTAAATTTCGCTACCTAGATGGGGAAGCCCCTGCGCGTTAGCCTTCAAAAGAGGCATCAACCAAAACAAGGTCCCCAGAACATACCATTTCAACTTAATTTGATAATCCATAAGCATCTTTAGCTAAAACTACAAGAATAAAAATTGCAAAGCCGTACGTAATCACCTTATTCATGTTGCTTTAGAACTCCACTTGACTCATCAATTTCAATTTGAGGAATCGGATAAAAATAATCATTATTGGATATCGGCACCACATAGCTCAACTTTTTAGATTCATATGCCGCATACCCGTCCAAGGTGCTCTGTAAGATACCCCACCGCCTGAGATCAAAGAAACGTGATCCCTCCATTCCAAGCTCAAGCCTGCGCTCCCACTGGATAGCCTCCATAGCGTAGTCTTTGCTGGGGAAAGCCGTATAAGTACCTACGTGATAATGGGCGGCATTTACCTCGTTACTACCCACTTTTATGGTCTTTGAGGGCAACTTAGCAGCTCTTTCACGCACCTTATTGACTAATTCAAGTGCCGTATTGAGATCATTGGTTTCGGCGGCGCATTCTGCCGCCATGAGGTATACATCTGCAAGGCGGATGATGTGGATGTTCAGATCATTGAGATTGGTGATTCCCGGCTCGGTATGAGAAGCTACTCCTGATGCATCCGTTACATTTTTATAGGGAACAAAAGGTCCATCATTACCAGGATTCCTGACCCAACTATTACCTGCCATGATACCCCAGTCACGGTAGGGAATACCTTGGCGTCCCACGGTGTAATCGAGCCTCGGATCGATGCTAATACCGGTAGGAACCTTAAAATTGGCATCAAAGCTTGAAGGAAAGTAATCCTTATGCAAGCTGTCAAACCTTGGCAGCCCATTCTGATCCACCCTAAACGAATTCACGAAATCAAACGACGGGCAGAAAAAACCACAACAACCAACCGGTAGTGAACCCAAAAAAGGATTATTTAACATGTCTCCTACATTTCCCCGGGCACCACCAGTTCCGTCCTGAACGGAAGCCTGGACATCGAAGATCGCGCCAGGCCCGTTCTTTTTTGTAACATCAAACAGATCCCTGAAATCAATAGTGGTAATGTCAGGCCTACTGGAAATAACATCTTTAAAAAGCGGAAGTGCTTCTGTGTACTTCTTTTCATAAAGATAGATCTTACCCAAATACGCTTCCCCTGCTATCTTGTCCACGCGACCTACTTCTCCCAACGGTTTATCTACTGGCAGATTTTGTTCGGCATACAACATATCGGCTTCGATAAACGGAAGAATATCCACGTCATTTGTCACTTGGCCCGGATTTTCGGTCGTATCCGTTATATAGGGCACATATTTAAAGACCTTCCACAAATCAAAATAATAATGCGCTCTTAAAAATCGCGCCTCCGCGGCGATCACTTTCCCTCTCGGCGTACTGTTAACCGAAGGCGTAGCCGATAACAGTTTTAAGGTATTATTGCAACGCGCTACCCCCTCGTATCGCCTTTGCCAGATCTCGGAAAGCGAACTATTGGAAGCGACCGGGTTATGTGTTTCAATGGCGGCCAAATCCGGCTGATCTCCGGGATCGCTTCCCTTATGCGCATCGTCCGCTGCCACTTCTCCCCAGATCCAAAGATCTGGAGCACCGGCGTAAGTCCCCCAGGTGCCACTCTTGCTTCCATTCAACATGGTGTAGGCTCCTACCAAAGAAGCTTCAATGCCTGACAGATTCTCCAACTGAGAGGGAGCCAGCTGCCCTTGCGGTGTAACATTCAGGAATGATTTTTTGCAGGAATTTCCCATTAGCAAAATAAAAACGCCCGATATACAGATGATTAACTTTTTCATGATAATGACGTTTAGGATGAATTAGAAACTGGCATTTAAACCGATCAGGAATTGTTGCGGTACCGGATAAATTCCGAAATCGATCCCAGGCAGGTTAAAGGTCTGGTTTGCTTGTGTCACCTCCGGATCCATTCCAGAATATTTGGTAATCGTGAACACGTTCGTCATCGAAGCATACACCCGCATATTGGATATCCCTACTTTCTCTCCCAAAGAAAGTCCCTTGAACGTGTAGCCCAATTGAAGGTTCTTTAAGCGGAAATAGGAGCCATCTTCAATATAATAAGAGGAAGACTGATATTCAATGGCGCTAGCCAAAGCCGATGGCGCGGGGATCTTGGACGAGGTATTATCCGGTGACCATACATTTAACAATCGGGTGCTTGCCGGCGATGGGAATACCTGAAAATCAGTAAAATACCGGGTGACATTATATATTTTGTTTCCCTGGCTCCCATAAAAGAAACAGGACAAGTCAAAGTTCTTATAAGAAAAGTCAGTATTAATGCCATAAGTAAACTTCGGCAACGGGCTTCCCAGTGTCGTTCGGTCATCGGCGGAAAATTTACCATCTCCGTTTGCATCCGCAAATTTGATCCCGCCTACTCGTGCGCCTGGCTGTGTGCTTTCGGCAACTTCCTGCTGATTTTGGAAAATGCCTGCTTGCCTGTAGCCGTAAAATTCCCCGTAAGGTTGCCCCACCTGGAAAATGGTGGTAGTCAAGCTTCTGAAATTACCAAAAGGCGCATTTTCAATTCCTGGCGCCAATCGAACAAGTTTATTCACATTGTGGGCGAAATTCAGTCCCAGGTTAAACTTGAATGGATTATTGTTATTCACTCCATAATGATAATTCAAAACGATTTCAATACCTTTATTTCGCATGGAACCGGCATTGATATAGGGACTGTTTGCCATTCCGGAAATATGGCTTGGAAGCGGTACAGGGAATAACATGCCGGACGTGGTTCTGTTATAAAGGTCGATCGATCCATCTATTGCACTCTCCAAAAGCGTAAAATCCACCCCCAGATTCGTCGATTTCAATACTTCCCACTTTAACGCTGGGTTTCCTACCTGATTTTGGCTGACGCCCGATACCAGCGCATTCGTTCCATTCATCGGATAATAACTGGTACTGTTCAGCGATTGATATAGATCATAGGCATTATTAGCCGGAATATTCTGATTACCCGTTTCTCCATATCCCGCCCTGATCTTTAAATCATTCAGCCAGGACACGCTGCTCATAAACGACTCATTTGAGATTCTCCATGCAGCGCTGAAAGAAGGAAACACACCATACAAATTGGCGGCGCCGAAGTTGGAAGATCCATCCCTTCTTACAGTAGCGCTTAAAAGATATTTACTCTTAAAGGAATAATCCAAACGGCCAAATAAAGACGATAAGGTGCTGATATTACCGGATTCGGCGTTGGTAATGTTACTGGATCCCGAATTGAGATAATAATAATCCTGATCGCCCAATAAAAAGTAGCCACTTCTCGATCCACTCAGATCACGGTAACTGCTATAATTCGCTTCGGTCCCTAAAAGCAAGTTAATGGTATGGTCGCCCTGAAATACGTGTTTATAATTCACTGTATTCGTCCAGGTCCACTGCATCCCGTATCCCTGGCTCGCGCTATAACCATTGGCGGGAGAGCCGGTCGGCTCTTCTAAATTAGGATAGGTAATGTTTTGCGAATTATAGTTATTTAAATCAACTCCGAAACTGGTTCTGAAAGTAAGTCCGTTTAAAATATCGATCTCACCAAAAAGATTGCCAAAAAGCCTATTCTCATGTGTAAAATTGTCCTTACTGCGATAAAGCATCCCAAGCGGTGTTTTACCGTCTCCCAGATCATTACCTTGTGCACCTGCAAAATTTCCTCCGATGTCATACACCGGTATAATGACCTGCATTTTATAGACCTGATCTACCGGACTGTTTTCATAATTGCCGCCTCCTGGCGTATTCCCATTGGTCGCATACCCAACTGCCTCGGCGCGGGTAAATAAGACGTTCTCACCAAACCGGAAATGATTATCAAGTGCGTTAAACTGAGAATTCATCCGGACACTGTAGCGTTTGAAATTCGTGTATTTGACGATCCCCAACTGATTCAAATAGCCTGCGGAAAAAGCGTAAGTCGAATTTTTTCCGCCGCCAGTGGCACCAATCTGATAATTTTGGACCGGCGCACTGCGCGTAATCGCACGCATCCAATCGGTTCCCGTCTTATTGGCTTTGGTTATTTGATAAAAATTATTGGGATCGTGGCTATATTTGGCGGGGTCTGCATCTTCAGTGGTGACATTTCGCCCAACCGCACTACCGGCAATCAAATAATCCGGCAGGACGGGTTCCTCACCATCGCCATACATGATTCCAAGATAATCAGCTGGATCGAGACCCGCATTTCTGTATGACTGAAACTGGTATTGAGCAAATTGCATCGGCGTCAGGAAATGAGGAAAGGTGGACTTTATCGGTTGAGAAACCCCGAAGTAGGCGTCCAGCGTAACATTTAAAGGCGTTCCCTCTTTGCCTTTTTTCGTTGTGATAATCACTACGCCATTATTTGCCCGAGAGCCATAAATAGACGCCGCTGAGGCACCTTTTAAGATCTGCATGGACTCAATATCATTTTGATTAAGCCAAGATAATTTCCCCTGATAGGGAACACCATCGATAATATACAGGGGATCGTTATTATTTATTGTACTATAGCCTCTGATCCTTATCTGAGGGGTAGTGCCGGGAGCGCCGGAATTTACAATATTTACGCCGGCTGCCTTTCCCTGCATAGCCTCGATGGCGCTCGCGGCCGGCTGGGCTTTCATACTTTTTACGTCCACAATTGCAATAGCACCGGTGAGGTCTTTCTTTTTCTGTACACCATAGCCCACAACAACCAGTTGGCTAAGAGACTGAGATGTTGCCTCCAATACAACCGTCATTTCTCCCGTGCTATTGACGGGAACTGTCTTGTCCCGATACCCCACATAGCTTACCATCAGAGAATCGCTTCCATCTGCAGAAATAACGAATTCACCCATCGAATTGGTGATGGTCCCGTTCGCTGTGTTCTTAATTTTGACAGTCGCCCCGATTATGGGAGACTGTTCATCCGAAGAAATCACTTTACCATGAATCTTCATTTGACCAAAGGAAAGTCCGGAATAAAAGAGCAAGCAAAATAATACTTGAAGCCTTCTACCATCCAGACAGAAGAGTGACTTAAACATAGTAGTAGATTTTAATAGATTGAAATTTTTTGTGGTTATTTGTTCAAATGTTTGATCATATGAAAAATCAAAAGGATCTTTCCAAAGGAAATACTTTTTTATAGCACTCATTTAATCTATCCTCACTACCTCTTTTATCATTTCTATATCGATCGGACTGCACTCAACCGTATCCTATGCATTTCTTGCATAATCATCATCATACCTTGTGATATCCTCCTGATCCCAGTCGCCAAAGGCAATCTCCAACACCCTTACGGGCTTGTCGCCTTGACAACCGAGGCGATGACGTTCCTGTGCGGGAATCCATATTTCATCACCAGGTTGATACACCTTTGCCTCATTTCCAACTTGGACCAATGCTCCTGCATCAATCACAATCCAGAGTTCGGAACGCTTGGTATGCGATTGCAGGCTCAATCGTTGTCCCGGCTCGACGGTCATCAGGCTAACCGTACAAATTCCATTATGGGCAAATTGTTTAAAGAATCCCCATGGCCTTTGTATGTAATCTATGAATGGCTTTTCAAGCGGGATTTTCGGATCTGAATTTTCCATTATTTAATTTATCTTTAGTTTATTCCTCTTTTAGGCGTGTTCTCATACAAGGCTGCTGCTCCAAAAAGCGCAGCCGTATCGGGAAAATCGGCTCCGCATATTTCGGGGACATCCAAACACCAGGCTCTGTTCTTAACCACCGTTTTAAAATAAGATAGTACCGTATCAACCGAATTGCTGATCCCGCCACCAATTACTACTCTTTCTGGATCATACGCTTGGATTAAATTGACCAAACCAATACTCCAAATTTCCAGGCAATGCCCTTGTAATAACAATGCCAGTTTATCTCCCTGCTCGCTGAAAGTTTCTAAGGCCTTCCAATTAATATATTCCGCCATACTGAGTAGGCTGGTATCATACCAAGGATGCTGGACCGCCATGCGATGAATCATCCACATGCTAGCCATCGCCTCCACACACCCGTACTTACCACAACTACATTTGTATGTATCGTCTTTATAATCTATTATAAAATGGCCCCCCAGTATGCCGGCCCTATAATGACTGCCTCTTAAAAGATTTCCATCAAGCACCACTGCGCTGCCGATACCAGTTCCCAGCGTATAGGTAACCAGATTAGAAACACCCCGGCCAGCCCCATAGCGCCATTCTCCAAGGCAAGCTAAACGAGCATCGTTATCCATTTTTAATTCGGCATTAAAAGTATCTTTTGCCCATTCATCAAAACGTAATAACGGAGCGTCTATATATTTCGATGAAGTATCAATAACCTTATTTTTGTCTGTATCAACTATGCCTGGAAAGCCGATGCCCATTTGTCGGAAGCCGCTGCCATCCCCTTTATCAAGCAGATTTCGTATTGTTTCCTCTATTTGAGGCAGGTAAAAGCTTAAGCCGTTTTCAGGATCGGCGGACAGCATGCTATAGGATTCCAATACACCGTCCTTCACCAGGCCGACTTTTATGCGCGTTCCTCCGATATCTATTCCTATTACATTCATGATTTTGATTTACCTCTTAGGAACCAATATCGGTATACCAGCGTTATTAATAAGGTTCGCAGCAAATCCATGCTTCTCTATTTCTAAATAATCATATCCTGCATCTGAAGGCCAACAGGCTCCAAAGGACAAAGTATCAGACCCTGTATTGACAACCCTGTGGGCAGTGTCTGCAGGGATATAATGCAGACTTCCGGATTCCATTTTTTCAGTTCTCACTTGCCTGTCCCGAGACATCAAAATCAAAACTCCCTCACCATAAATACCCCAATAAAATTCAGCTCTATCCGATAGCGCATGAAAATGCCCGCGCGTCATAAAATACTCCTTTCCTACCATTCCAGATTGTAAACGGGTAATCCCGTAAAACAATCCTCCCAGGGTATTAATCTCTACGGGGTGGTAGGCATCCACTTCATAGACCAAGGTCCCGGCAGGTATTTGCTCTCTGGCTTCTTCATCTTGAAAGATTCCCTTCATGTCACCTATAATCGTTTTTTTGCTTTCTACCAGGTTCCCGATTAATTTATCACCTGAGATGCTAATAACGGATTGATTCTTTATCATATTAAACGTAAAGCTATTTGTTCAAATGTTTGAACATAAAAATATTAACAAAATTTATCTTATCCAAATAAAAAAAGAAACAAATTTGAAATACATATCCAAGCTTTTGATTAACACATAATTACAATGGAATCAGTCTGCTAATTATTTAGCAGGCTTCGCAATTCGAACAGATATTTTCGCAGGCAGTCATTCTTTCTATATCGTCTTGCCTTTCCAAAACTGTTCTATATTTTCCAAAGTCCTGCCTTTCGTCTCAGGGATCAATTTGAAAGTAAGCCAAAGTGTAGGAGAACACAATGCCGCAAATATCCAGAAAGTACCGGCTGGACCAATGCCATCCAGCATCATAGGTGTAAGCTGACCGACAAAAAAATTGGCAACCCATAAGGATAACGTGGCAAGTCCCATGGCACGTCCCCGAATAGTAGTGGGAAATATCTCTCCTATAATTACCCAGCAAACAGGTCCGAACGAAAAGGCAAAACTTGCAATGTATACCAAGATTAACAGCAATATCCACGGGCCTTCGGTAATCTGGAGATTAAATAGGATTCCTATGCTCACCAAGGCAACGATCGCCAAGGAAACACCAAGGTATAAGAGCGGTTTCCGTCCCCACTTATCAATCGTGAAAATGGCAACAAAAGTAAATATTACATTGACAATACCGATTGTTACCTGGCCACCAAAAGCACCGCCGAGACTAAAACCTGCCTGATCTAAAATGCGAGGGCCATAATAGATAACTGCGTTGATACCACAAAGCTGTGAAAGAAAAGGCAATAGCAATCCGATGATAAGCGCTGTTCGGTACACGGGTGATAATAATTCCTTCATTCCAGTCTTCTGCTGATCAAAAGACGATTTTATAACTGCCACTTCTTGCAAAGCTGCCTGATGATCATTCACCCTCAAAAGCAGTTTTTTAGCCTTTTCATTCTCATGCATCATCATGAGCCAGCGGGGCGATTCAGGAATGAAGAAAAGACAAAGCAAAAAGAGAACAGCCGGAATAACGCCCATTCCCAACATACCTCTCCAAACATGTGAACGGACAATCCAAGGTAAAAAGCCTTCTCCAGCCAATACCGTCGGCGTAGCATGCATGGAAAGTCCTAAAAGCCATGCATTCGAAAAATAGGCACAGACGATCCCAATAGTAATAGCGAGCTGATACAGGGTAACCATTCTTCCTCTGAGAGGCGCAGGAGAAAATTCGGAGATATAAAGGGGGGAAACCATGGACGCTATACCGATCCCAATACCCCCTAGTATCCTATAGGCGATTAAAAGGTTCTCCTGTTCGGCTAACATGCATCCAATCGCAGAAATGGTGAACAACAGCGCTGACAAGAGCATTACTTTTTTCCGACCAAAGCTATCACTAAGTTTTCCTGCTCCAGCGACACCTATAATGCAACCTAAGAGAGCCGAACTGACGAACCATCCTTCCATGGCAGCCGACATAGAAAACTCGCCTTTAACAAAGGTCACCACTCCGGAAATAACAGCCGTATCAAATCCAAATAAAAAACCTCCCAAGGCCGCTACCAGGCAAATCAAAAGGAGGTATTTGAAACGGGAAGCCGAAGATGCGTTTTGAGTCATAGATTTACTTTTTAGGAAATTAGCGTATTATCCTATAAGGGAAATGCACATTATGTCGCACTTGCCAGCCCCTTTGATTAGTCAACAAGAAACGATGCAGCTACTTCGGCTTTCAAAAACGCCTTCACCACCTTTAAATATGATCCTTCCCTCGCCATAAGTTTGTAACGCGTTGCTGCAGCCGGAATCACAAA
>Ga0164242_10008555_pt1 | contig 11097 bp, 5 predicted proteins | sample OricomgcompostMG_FD_108783 | JGI IMG/M metagenome (GOLD analysis project Ga0164242, IMG submission 108783) | Miracle-Growth compost microbial communities from Emeryville, California, USA - Original compost - Miracle growth compost (MG) ...
CCGCCCGGTTTTGCTTTCCAGCATTTTTGGAACGGGTTTGGGTTACATCATGTTTGCCCTGGCGCAAAGTTTGCCGCTGCTATTTATCAGCCGCGCCATCGATGGAATCACCGGCGCCAATATTTCCGCCGCGCAGGCGTATGTCAGCGACGTCACCGAACCGGAAGAACGCTCCAAAGTCTTTGGCATGTTCGGCGCGATTTTTGGAATTGGTTTTGTGCTTGGACCCGCAATCGGTTTGGGATTGGCGCAGCTTCCCGGCGATTGGGGCAGCAATTTTGGCGTGGGATGTTTCACTGCGGTGCTGTCATTTATCAACTGGTTTGTGGCGTTGCGGCGTTTGCCCGAAACACTGGATGCGGAAACGCTGCGCGTTAATGCCAGGCGTCATAAAGAAGCCGGCAGCACTTGGAAGCTGATCGATGTGCAAAGTTTTCGAGCTGCGTTCACGATTCCAAAGCTCAATTTGATGATGTTAATTGTCTTCGTCGCCACTTTTGCCTTTGCCAATTTGCAAGTTACATACACGCCGTTTTTGATCGTTCAATACATTCGTCCCGCGGTGCAAAAACAGATTTATGCAGATCCCGCCAAAGCAGCGGATGAGGCGCGAAAAGAACTCGCGCACGAAGCGCTGTCGGGAAAAATCCACGCGCCCAAAGATACCAAATTCGCGCCCAGCATGGGCGGCGATTTCAATCCTGACATTCCCGCGCCAAAAGACCTTTCCTGGCGGCGCGTAGAGCAGACTTTGGTGCAATATCGTGCGGTGGATTTATCCAACGAGATATTCGCCGTCATCGGTATCACGGCGATTTTTGTGCAGGGCGGATTGATTGGCTTGCTTCGCAAAAAATTCCGCGAAGTGGCATTGGTGGCGTCCGGCGTTTTTATTATGGCAATTGGAATGTTGCTGGTTCCGTGGCCGCCCAGTTTCGCGGGGCAATTTCCGGTGATTATTATTTTCGCGTTGGGCAATGGATTATTCTCGCCGGTGCTCTCGGCGCTGGTGTCGCAATATTCGCCGGACGAAAAACGCGGCGAACTGTTTGGCGTTTATCAATCCATGCAAAGTTTGGGACGCATCGCCGGACCAATAATTGGCGGATTTGTTTTTGAAGTTCTCTCGCATCAGGCGCCTTATTTCGTGGGCGGATTGACGATGTTGATTGCGTTTGTGCTGGCGATGTGTTTGAAGAAAAAAGATACGGTGCCAGTTGCGGAAACGGCGGCGTCGTAGGTAAAAGTACTTTTGTACAATTGAAGCAGGGAGCAACGTCATGATTTGGAACAAATGGAAATGTCTTATCTTGCTGGCGGTTATTGGGATTTCTTGCGCGAGTTTGGAAGGCAAAACACTGGCGCAACCACCTGATCCGCCAGATCCTGGCCCGAAGGATTATTTTACCGGCGACAAAGTTCCCGGTGATCCTGCGAATGAAGTAAAGATCATGCAGCGCTATTATCAATGCATTCAGATTTACCGCAAGAATCATGATGGGAATTATCCTCCGCAAGGGACCAAAGGCGCGAGTTTTTTATTCGATGAAGTTTTGAAACATCCAACTGAGTACGGCTTTCCTGAAACCCAAAAAAATACCAATATCCAGGAGTTTTTTCGTCCTTTTGTAAATATTGATAATCAGTATGAGGATTATATGGGCGGCAAATTTCAAGAGGGTATGATTAATACGTTGATGCCCAATGGCCGTCAGGATGGAACTGCATTTGATTCACCTAAGCCAGAAGGAAATCGAGATGTGTTAGCTATGACGTCATTGTATTATCATGCAAATCACCCAACGGCAAAGAATATTCATCGTATGCAGAATCCGGTTGGCTTTTACATGGTGCTTTGGGATGATGGAGAAATTGAAAAAATTCCGTATGATCAAGTGCTGTATGTCGCTGTTCCGACCAATAGTAAATATCCGTCATGGAATGGTTTGAGCTATGATGTAGCTTTTCGTGGTGAAGCTGGGCTTCCCTGGGATTGCTTTACGTATGCTGAACTTGGTCAGGCAATGGATCCTCCAGGAGCAATTGACAAATCCCCTAAAATCGGTTTTCCACTTTCATCCGGCCAAACCGAACCTCAACCCGACAACGGCGGCATTGAAAGTTTGGTGACGTTAAAGCGATTGGAAAATCAACAATTTGATCGCGAGCAAATCTGGGATTCGCTGGGACATCAGGTGAAGGATTTTACGCTGGATGATATTCAAACCGGCGCGGCGAAATTAAAGTTTCCGCTTCAAAAGAAAAAAATCAGTTTGCAGGAATTACAAAAATTGCATACGCCGGCTATTCTGCATCTCAATTCTTCCTGGCCAATTGTGGCAGTTCCCGCGATGGATGAGGATAATGCCATCGTTTGCTTTAACGGCGCGACGTTGATTGTGCCAACGCAAAAGCTGGTGGCGCAATATGAAGGCGAGGCGCTCCTTCCATCAACAGTTGCGTTGCCGTTGCAAGTAGATGATGCGGTGCGGACGGTGAGTTTTAATTCTGATCTCGATGATGTTACGCAAAAAGTCACTATTACGAACACTGGCGCGAAACCTGTTTCGCTGACGTTGGAACGTCCCATTTGCGGCGTGACCAAAGCGGATTTATCATTGGATAAAATCGCCGCCGGGCAATCGATAACGCTGGATTTGAATTTTGAATGGCGGGATTTTCTCAAGGGAAATAAGCAAAGTACTTTTGTAATGATTCATACCGATGATCCATCGCAGCCGGTTTTGCAATTGGGATTTCAGTTGGAATTGAAGGATGGGAAGTAAAAGTACTTTTACTCTTCCGCAAAAATTCCAATTTTGTCCGCCGCTTCTTTCGTTGTCACCAATATTTCATCCGCCGTTTCTACGATGATCAAATCCTCGCAGCCCAAAACGGAAATGTGTTTTGAAGTAGCGTGAATGTAACAGCCGTGCGATTCTTTCACGCGAATATCGCCATGTGATACATTTTGATCTGTATCTTTTTTTTGCAATTCCCATAACGAATTCCAGGTGCCAGCGTCGTTCCAATCGAAATTTGCTTGTATCATTATTCCTCCTTTATCATGCTCGATAATTGCGTTTTCAAAAGGAATTTGTGGCGCTTCGCTGAAACTTTCTTTATTCAATAAAATGATTCCATTTGTACTTTCACTGTTTTTTAAAGCGTCAGAACAGGCTTGTATTAATGCGGATTGCCGCGTATGAAAATCGGAAAGTACTTTTTGCAATGGCAGAACAAACATGCCGCTGTTCCAAAAGTACTTTTGTTCGGCCACCCATTTTGTCGCAGTTTCCAAAGTGGGTTTTTCTGTGAAACGTTTCATGTGAAAAACATTTTCTTCTATTGTATTTGCCGTTTCGATATATCCATAACGCGGTTCAGGACGTGTGGGGTTGATGCCGAAAGTGACATAAAAAGATTTCTCAGAGTAGGGCAGAGCGAGTTCTACAGCGGCTTGAAATGCCTCTTGATCGTGAATCACCAAGTCAGCCGGAAGCGCCAATAATGTTGCATCGGTAAAAGTACTTTTAAGATGCAAACTGGCAATCGCGATCGCGGCGGCGGTGCCCTGGGATTGCGGTTCCAGGATGATAGCGCGCGGCGCAATGCCGATTTCATCAGATTGTTTTTGCACCAACGGAAGATGCGTGGCGTGGCAAATCACCAGCGGCGGAGCGAAATGAGCGGCGCGTTGCAGCGTTTGCTGAAACAGTGTCGGCTCGTTTTCGAATAGTGATAAGAATGGTTTGGGATTATCAGAACGCGAAAGCGGCCAAAGTCGCGTGCCGCTGCCGCCGCACAAAATGAGGGGAATTACCATGATTTTATTATAGCGAGACAGAGAAGATGGATGCAGTGTCGAACTAATGTGAAGACGCCGAAGACTGGCCTAAAAGTACTTTTACAAAGAAAGTTATTTTTATTATTTATAAAAAAATATCCTAAAGTCCTTGACAAACCATTTAGTTCGCATCAAAATAGTTCTTATAGAAACTAAATTTGACAAGTGAATTTATGGCAAACAAAGACGACGAAATTCAGGAAGAAGTTCAGGAAGAAACGACGGAAGCTTCAAGCGCAGTGGAAACCTCGCCTGAAGAGAATGCGGAGATAGCTAATGAAGATAAGGTTCCCGCTGCAAAAATTGCAGAAGACGATAAATCCCCCGCTGATGTGAAACCCTCTGAGAATAAAACTCGCAAGCCGTTGCTCGTAGGCTTGCTGGTGATATTTTTGGTGGTTGTGGGTGTTTTGGGTTATCGATACTGGAAATATAATTCTGTTCATGCCTCTACGGATGATGCTTATTTGGCGGGCGACATTGTGCAGATTTCGCCACAAGTGACAGGACAATTGGCGAAGGTTATGGTGCATGATAATCAAATTGTGCGGCGTGGCGAGTTGATGATGGTGATTGATGATTCCACGTATCGCACGGCAGTGGAACAGGCAAATGCAGATTTGCAATCAGCCACGGCGGCTTGGGAAAGTGCTCAGAAAAACGTATTGTTGACATCTGCCACTGGAGCAGCACAAATTGCGCAGGCTGTTGGCGGAGTGGCGGCGGCGCAAAGCGGCGTAGGCGTGGCGCAAGCCAATGTGGGGGAATCGCAATCATCCATCGCCAATGCCAAAGCGGCTGTGGCCGGTTCGCGCAATGCCGTGCAAACGGCGCAATCAGCTATCCGCGCGGCTCAGGCGCAACGCGCTCAATCGGTAGAACAGACAGCGGCAGCACAGGCAACGATCAAGGCGGCGCAATCCGAATTGATTCAGACGCAACAGAGCCAGGAAGTGGCGGCGGCCAACATAGAAGCCGCAGCGGCAAATCGGGAAGGGATGCAACATAAAGTTGCCGCAGCCCAGGCAGCATTGGCAACTGCGAAAGCGGGAGTGGCCAGCGCGCAATCAGCGGTTGTATCGGCGCAAGCGGATGCAGAAGAAGCGGCCACAGAAGCTCAGCGATTTAAAAAACTTGTTGGCGGAGGAGCGGTGAGTCAGGAAGAAGCGGATGCCAAGATAACTGCCGCTAAAACAGCGCAGGCACATTTGCAGGCAGCCAAAAACGCCGTGGCTTCAGCGGAAGCTGTGGTCAACCAACGCCAGTCAGAAATTGCCAGTGCGCAGCAGGATGTACTCGCCTCAACCGCTGCTTATAAACGGGCGCAAAGTGAAGCAGTGCAAACAAAACAACAAATCTCAGCGGCGCAAGCCAAAGTAGCCCAAGCGCAATCCAATGCGAAAGCTGCGGCAGCAGCAGTGCACGCGGCAGATGCGCAAATCGCACAGAACATTTCAAAATTGGGTGGAGCGCAAAATGCCGTGAAACAGGCGCAAACCGTAGTGTCCCAGAATCAGGCGGGATTGCAGGCTTCCAAGGAAAATGTGGATTTGGCTGGCGGCAAGACGGCTCAGGCGCAGGGACAATTACAACAGGCAAAGACGGCTCCCAAGCAATTGGCGGTAACTCAATCTGCAGTGAAGGTTGCTTATGGAAAAGTATTGCAGGCTCGGGCAGCACTCGACAAAGCCAAGATTGATCTGAAAAACACCCGTATTTATGCTCCTGTAACAGGAATGGTGAGTAAGAATCAAGCGGAAATCGGCATGCAGGTGGCGCCGCAGATTCCGGTATTGGCATTGGTGCCGCAGCAGGTTTGGGTGGTTGCTAATTACAAGGAAACACAGCTCACAGATGTCAGAGTTGGCCAGCCGGTAGAAATTGAAGTGGATGCTTTTCCCGGTTTTAAATTCAAAGGACATGTAGATTCTATTGCCGCCGCGACCGGCGCGACATTTGCTTTGCTGCCGCCGGAAAACGCTTCGGGCAACTTCACCAAAGTGGTGCAACGCGTGCCTGTGAAAATCGTGTTTCAGCCTGATCAGAACGGCGTGAAATTATTGCGAGGTGGTCTTTCTGTGGTGGCTACCATTGATACCGAGCTGCATGAGAAGCCGGTTCGACGTTAATAGGGATTCGCTTGCACCTTGATTAACAGGATTCACGAGGGGCTTTCAGCAATCCCTGTAAAAGTACTTTTACAGTTGTTCCAATTGCAAACAATAATAGAGCAAAGATAATGAGCCGTTTGACAACTCAAAATCAGGCTTCCATGAATAATGCTGGGACCAGTTCCGCCCAGTTACCTCCAGAGGAAAAAGACGTGGATATTTTACCGCTGGGATTACGTATTATCGTCACTGTGGCGGTGATGATGGCGACCATTATGGAAGTGTTGGACACCACTATCGTCAATGTAGCTCTGCCTGACATGATGGGAAACCTAGGTGCTACATTGCAGCAGATCGGTTGGGTTTCCACTGGCTATATTGTGGCGAATGTCATTATTTTACCGTTGACTGGTTGGCTTTCGGATTATTTTGGCAGAAAAAGATACTTGCTGTATTCGGTACTCTTTTTTACGATTGCTTCTTTGGGCTGCGGTATCAGTGGTTCGTTGGGCGAAATCATTATTTGGCGCATCTTGCAGGGCGCGGGTGGAGCGGCTTTTATTTCTACGGCGCAGGCCACCCTGATGGAAATTTATCCGCCGCATCAACGCGGATTAGCGCAAGCGGTTTATGCCATTGGCGTGATTTTAGCGCCAACATTTGGCCCGGTGTTGGGCGGCTATTTAACGGATCGTTATTCCTGGCCGATGATCTTTTTTGTGAATTTGCCCGTGGGTCTCGCCGCGTTTATTCTCATTTTGAGTTTTGTGCCCGATTCTGCTGTCGCTAAAGCACGCCGCAAAGCGGATTTTATGGGTATTGTATTTCTCGCTATTGGGCTGGGATGTTTGCAGACATTGCTGGAACAAGGGGACCAATATGACTGGTTTTCCGATGTGCGCATTCGGTATCTGGGAGTGGGCGCGGTCATCGGGTTAATCCTTTTTCTGTGGTGGCAATTGAATCCCAAGAATGAATCGCCGGCGGTTAACCTGCGCATTTTGCGGTATCGCAATTTATCGCTTAGTTGTGCATTTGCATTTTTGATGGGATTTATGTTGTATGGATTTACATTCATCCTGCCGCAATTTCTGCAGACGGTGCAGCATTTTACGGCGCAACAAGCGGGACTTATTCTCATGCCCAGTGGTATTGCGGCGGCCATGGTGATGCCGTTGATCGGCCAGCTTTCCAATAAAGTGGATCGTCGTGTGTTGATCGGCGTGGGAAGCCTTATTTTTACCGGTTCGATGTATATGTTTCTGGTGCTGATGGCCCCGCAAACGCCGGGATCGGCTTTTTTCTGGCCCTTGATGTTTCGCGGCGCCGGCACTGGTTTGCAGTTTGTGCCGCTTTCCCTGGTGGCTTTGGGAACGCTGCCGCCCGCTTATATGGCTGATGGCGCCGGCATCTACAACCTCTTTCGACAATTGGGAGGTTCCTTTGGAATTGCCTTTTTGGTGACGATGATAGATCAGCGCGAGCACTTTCATTACGTGCGGCTGGGCGAACATTTAAGTATTTATGGTTCGAGCGTGCAGCAATTTATTATGCAAATGCAGTATGCAATGCGGTTGCCTTTGATCACTCCGCATTCCGGTTCGCCATCTACCTCTTCGCAATTATTACCCTACAAAATGTTGGAGCAGTTGCTGGAACAACAGGCCATCATTTTGACATACATGGATGTTTTTTATGTGATTCTCTGTCTTTCCGTCGTCTCGTTCTCGCTGTTATTTTTTATGAAAAAAGATCGCAAGGTCATAGCGCCGGTATCATCACATTAAGTGGCATATCGTAAATAATAAATAACAAGTATCAAAAGACAAATAACAATGAATACCAAAATACAAGATCGAATGGTCAAACAGTTTGTTGGAAGTCGTGAAGTGTCGTACAAAAGTACTTTTGTACAGTGGAAATATGAATGCTGCTTTTGTAATTTAAGCCTTTCCGTTCAATATAGTAGCTAATTATCGGTAAAGAATCGTATGAATCGTGCCGCCACCACAACTCCAGCAATCCCTAAAGCAGATGCTTCTGCTCTGGTGTTACCGCTGGGATTGCGGGCCATTGTCACCGCTGCGGTGATGCTGGCGACGATGATGGAAATTCTGGATTCCACTATCGTCAATGTGGCGCTGCCGGATATGATGGGCAACCTGGGCGCGACGTTGGATCAAATTGGTTGGGTTGCCACGGGATATATCATGGCCAATGTGGTCATTTTACCGCTGACCGGTTGGCTTTCCGATTATTTTGGCCGCAAGAAATATCTGGCTTATTCGGTATTGATTTTTACCATTGCATCGTTTGGTTGTGGCATTAGTCATTCGCTGGGTGAATTGATTTTGTGGCGCGTCCTGCAAGGCGCTGGTGGCGCGGCTTTTATTTCTACAGCGCAGGCGACATTGATGGAAATTTATCCGTCACATCAGCGTGGCTTTGCTCAAGCCATCTTTGGCATGGGCGTGATATTGGCTCCCACTTTTGGGCCGGTGATTGGTGGTGTGCTGACGCAGAAGTATTCATGGCCGTGGGTGTTTTTTGTCAACATTCCGGTGGGCATTACGGCGTTGTTGCTGATACTGGCATTTGTGCCGGATTCCGGTTTATCGCGCGGCAAACGTCAGGCGGATTTTGTGGGTATTGGATTGTTGGCAATTGGTTTGGGATGTTTGCAGGCGTTGCTGGAACAGGGCGAACATTACGACTGGTTTAGTAGTTCCAGCATGAAGCAGTTGGCGGTGGGCGCGGTGGTTGGGCTGGGTATATTTTTATGGTGGGAATTGCGTTCCGCCAATGAACATCCTGCGGTGAACCTGCGGGTTTTGAAGTTTCGTAATTTGGCGGTGGCTTGCGTTTACGCTTTTGTATTTAGTTTCGTGTTGTTTGGTGTCGTATTCATTTTGCCGCTGTTTCTGCAGAATGTGCAAAGTTTCCCACCGTTGGAAGCTGGCATAATAATGATCCCCAGCGGCATTGCAGCAGGTTGCATGATGCCCTTAGTGGGGCAATTGAGTAACCGCATTGACCGGCGAATTTTGCTGGGTGTTGGGATGAGTATCACAGTCGCATCGGTCTATTTGTTCCGTATTACTTTGGCGCCGCAAACGCCAGCCAATAGTTTTGCATTGCCGTTGATTTTGCGCGGCGCCGGCGCGGGATTGCAGTTTGTGCCGCTTTCGTTGTTGGCATTGGATACGATCAATCCCAAGTATTTGGGAGATAGTTCGGGAATTTATAATTTGTTCCGGCAGTTAGGAAAGTCGTTTGGTGTGGCCTTTATTGTGACATTAATCGATCAGCGCGAGCGGTATCATTTTGCCCGTCTTGCGCCCAGTATCAATGCCTACAATCCGCAAGTGCAACAATTTTTGCAGCAGATGCAACAAAGCTTTACAATGCGCGGATTGCCGGTTGATAAAGCGCAGCTGGCGCCTTATGGAATCGTAACCCGGATGGTTCAACAACAGGCGGCTGTGCAGACGTACATTGACATTTTTTATCTGCTTACAATTATGTGCATTGCGTCGTTGGGATTATTGTTTTTCTTTAAAAAGGATAAAGGGCATCAAGCGCCGGCACATTAATATTTTGTGAAAAGAACCGCGTGCGTAAGCAAGCGGAAGTCACAATAGGCTAACGAAATTTTCCGCTTGCTTACGCGCGGTTCTTCATAGCAAAAACATGCAAATATCGAACATAAGTAAAAGTACTTTTAGTACTTGTATTAGTCATCTATAAAACATGAGTAACACCTTAGCCGTAGACAATCAAGCGCAACGTAATGGGCAAAAATCTGCTTCCACGCCGCCGCATCATAAAGAAGATTCCATGGTGTTGCCGGTGAGTTTGCGTATCATCGTAACGGCCGCTGTAATGCTCGCCACCATCATGGAAGTGCTGGACACCACGATTGTGAATGTGGCGTTGCCGGACATGATGGGAAACCTGGGCGCCACGCTGGAGCAAATTGGCTGGGTATCCACTGGTTACATTGTGGCGAACGTCATTATTTTGCCGCTGACGGGTTGGCTCTCCGATTATTTTGGTCGTAAGAAATATCTGGCCTATTCCATTATCTTTTTTACAGCAGCTTCCTTTGGTTGCGGAATTAGTCATTCTCTGGGTGAATTAATTATATGGCGGATTTTACAAGGTGCTGGCGGCGCGGCATTCATATCCACTGCGCAAGCCACCTTGATGGAAATTTATCCCAAACGTCAACATGGCTTAGCGCAGGCGATTTATGGCGTTGGTGTGATTATGGCGCCCACCTTTGGCCCGGTGCTGGGCGGCATTCTGACCGATCGCTATTCGTGGCCGTGGGTGTTCTTTATCAACATCCCGGTGGGCATTACGGCGCTATTATTAACGCTGGCATTTGTGCCTGATTCCGCCGCGTCCAGAGGTCGCCGCAAAGCAGACTTTGTGGGAATTGGTTTATTGGCGGTCGGTTTGGGATGTTTACAAACTGTGTTGGAGCAAGGGGAGCATTATGGCTGGATGGGTGACGGGAGAATGCGAAATCTGGCAATTCTTGCTGTGATCAGTTTAGCGGTCTTTTTCTGGTGGGAGTTGAGGCCGGCAAATGAGCATCCCGCGGTAAATCTGCGAGTACTCAAATTTCGCAATCTCGCTGTGGCAAGCGCATATATGTTTTCTTTTGGATTCATGCTGTATGGATTTGTGTTTATATTGCCGCAGTTTTTGCAGACCGTGCAGCATTTCACCGCAGAGCAATCCGGATTTATCCTTTTGCCCAGCGGCGTGGCGGCGGCCTGCATGATGCCAATTGTGGGGCAATTAACCAATCGCATGGATTCGCGCTGGTTAATCGGCGGAGGCATGGTGTTGCTGATTACGGCTCTTGTTATGTTTCATGATCTGATGGCGCCGCAAACACCTGCGTCGGCATTTTTGGTGCCGTTGCTATTTCGAGGCGCAGGAACCGGATTGCAATTTGTGCCACTTTCCATTATTGCATTGGGAACGCTTCCGCCCAAGTATTTGGGCGATGGCGCAGGAATTTATAACTTGTTTCGCATGTTGGGTGGATCTTTCGGAATCGCTTTTATCGTGACGTTAGTGGATCGCCGTGAGCATTTTCATTATTCGCGTATGGCGGAAAATATC
>Ga0164242_10008556_pt1 | contig 11096 bp, 7 predicted proteins | sample OricomgcompostMG_FD_108783 | JGI IMG/M metagenome (GOLD analysis project Ga0164242, IMG submission 108783) | Miracle-Growth compost microbial communities from Emeryville, California, USA - Original compost - Miracle growth compost (MG) ...
CCGTCGATATGATACTCCTTTAGTTTTCTGTATAGCGTTCTTTCACTGATACCCAGATCATAGGCGGCGTCCTTACGCTTACCTCTGTGTTTTTTAAGTGCTTTGGTGATGAGTTCCTTTTCCTTATCCATGATGTTTAAGGTCTCTTCCACTTCCTCATGGCTGTGGATCTGGTCCCGGTCGGGATCGGCGGCATTTAAAATCACCGGCTGTCCCTGATGTGGTGGATTAGCAGGGACGGTATGTGCATTTTGCGCATGCAGGTGCGGCGGATCCTCATGGAAAGCGCCCGGAAGGGCAGCATTTGCGTAATAAGGTTTTATAGCCGTAGCCGAAGCTTCCTGGTCATTTAAAGACTGGTAAATCTTTTCTTTGGTATAATCATTCAGAGAGTTCGCGATCACCGGGTTTTGCAGGATTTCCGCGAACATCTTTTTAAGCTCGCTGACATCTTTTTTCATGTCAAAAAAGAGTTTATACAGGATCTCTCTTTCATTCATGAATTCACCTGTGGCGTTGCCCCCATGTGGGCCGGGGGAGAGCACCGGCAGGCGGTTATTATGATATTCCGGCAAAAACTGCTGCATCTGCTCCGCTGAAATACTATTAGACTTACTCAGCACGGAGATCTGTTCTGCAATATTTTTAAGTTCACGCACATTACCGGGCCAGGGGTAGCTGACCAGCAGCTGCATGGCCTGTGGCTCTAATTGCAGGGGGGGCTTGCGGTATTTCTCGGCAAAATCCACAACAAATTTTCTGAACAGCAGACTGATATCGTCTTTTCTGTCTTTTAAGGCCGGCACCCGGATGGGCACCGTACTTAAACGGTAATATAAATCTTCTCTGAACTTGCCATTCTGTGTAAATTCATATAAGTCGCGGTTGGTGGCGGCAATCACCCGGACATCTGTTTTCTGCACTTTGGAAGACCCTACCCGGATATATTCGCCGGTCTCCAGGACACGCAGTAATCTGGCCTGGGTACCGATGGGCATTTCTCCGATTTCATCCAGAAAAATCGTACCGCCGTTTACGGTCTCAAAATATCCCTTTCTGCTGTCAACGGCGCCGGTGAAAGCTCCTTTTTCATGACCGAACAGTTCACTGTCTATCGTGCCCTCGGGGATGGCCCCGCAGTTAACCGCAATAAACTTATTGTGCTTTCTGGAAGAAAGCGCATGGATAATCTGAGAAAACACTTCTTTACCCACACCACTTTCCCCGACAATCAGCACGCTTAAGTCTGTGGCTGCCACCTGAACGGCCACATTCAGGGCATAGTTCAGGCCTTGGGAGTTCCCGATGATATTAAATCTGTTTTTGACAGTTTGTAAATCCATTGGTTCGAAGTTTCCGTTTGATGTTGTAATGTCTGCCCCCTCCAGGCCCTGAAGCCAGGCAGGATAACTCCTGTTGCGTCCGGCTCAGCGTTGATCCTTTCTTTGTCCTTCATGGCGGATGCAGGGGACAGCTGTAAATAGGTTAATACCGGGTAAACCGTCCTTTCGTTATCCTAATTCTTATTTATATATAGGTAATCAGGCCATTGCAGGGACCATCTGTCCCTTTAAAGTCGCTTTATTGCACTCCTCTACCTTCACCCATACATAATCACCCTTTTGCAGATCCTGATCGTTCTTAGGAAAAACGATCACTTTATTCTGAGAGTTTCTGCCCATCCACTGCTGTTCGCTTTTCTTACTTTCTCCCTCAATCAACACCTTGTAGGTCTTGCCTACATCTTTTTTATTGCTTTCAAAAGAGAGTTCATATTGAAGGTCCACGATCTCCTGTAAACGGCGTTTTTTGGTCTCCAGGGGAACGTCATCCTCAAAGCGGCGGGCGGCCAGGGTACCCGGACGTTCGCTGTAATAGAACATATAGGCATAGTCATACTGGCTATAGCGCATAATGGACAGGGTATCTTCGTGATCCTGGTCGGTTTCCGTACAAAAACCGGCAATCATATCGCTGGAGATGCCGCATTCCGGAATGATACGCCGGATCTGATCTACTTTGGACATATACCACTCTCTGGTATAGGTCCGGTTCATCAGCTGCAGGATTCTGGAGCTGCCGCTCTGCACAGGCAGATGAATATAATTACAGATATTCTCATATCTGGCCATGGTCAAAAGAACGTCTTCCGTTATATCCTTGGGATGAGAGGTGCTGAATCTTACTCTTAATTCCGGGCTGACCTGAGCCACCAGTTCCAACAGGCGGGCAAAGGTGATGGTCTGACCGGTCTCCTCTTGTATAAAATTATAACTGTCTACGTTCTGCCCCAGTAAGGTCACTTCTTTAAAACCGCGGCTGAAGAGATCTTCTGCCTCGGCTACAATGGATTTAGGCTCTCTGCTTCTTTCCCGGCCCCTGGTAAAAGGAACCACGCAAAAAGTACACATATTATTACAGCCGCGCATAATAGAGATAAAAGCGGTAACGCCGTTACTGTTAAGCCTTACCGGAGAGATATCGGCATAGGTCTCGTCCCGGCTCAATAGCACATTAATGGCTTTCTGGCCGCTCTGCGCTTCTTCCACCAGTGCCGGCAGACTCCGGTAGGCATCCGGTCCGACGACCAGGTCCACCAGTTTCTCCTCTTCCAGAAACTTGGATTTGAGTCTTTCTGCCATGCAACCCAGGACGCCTACCAGGGCCCCCGGGCGGTTGGTTTTGTATTTTTTAAACTCCGTCAGTCTTTTACGGACGGTCTGTTCTGCCTTTTCCCGGATAGAACAGGTATTGACAAAGATCAGGTCTGCTTCCTCTGCATTGCGGGTGGCGCCGAAGCCTTCTTTATTCAGGATCGAGGCCACGATTTCGCTGTCGCTGAAATTCATCTGACAGCCATAACTTTCTATATAAAACTTTTTACTATATTGCTGTTCTCCCGGCAGCGGCTCATAAGCCTCACCTTGCCTGAGCTCATTAATTTGCTTATTTTGCAGTTCTAAAGTCTCCATTCACGAAATTTTATCCTGCAAAAGTAATTAAAAAATCCCCAAATGTCATAATGGCAGATATTTTGGAAAATTTTGGCTATTGGAAACCCCAAAAAATAGCAGAGTCTTTTATTTTTGAGCCCATAACGAGGGAACTGTCGCATGCTTTTTAAACAGACGGCTGAATAGTTAGATAAAAATAACAGCAAAATTTAATTTGATCATAACAGGGGTGTTTATTAAACTATTGCAGTCCGGTTCAATCGAAAGCAGGGTAAAGCATAATAAAATACGACCAGCCTACAGTCATTAGGCAGTTTTTTTATTATTTTTAATTATTATATAAGGACAGGGTAAAAGCTGTCTCTGTAAAGCACTATATGCGTGTGCGGATTTCAGGGAACCTGAGGCAACACGTTTAAAATAAAAGATTTAATTGAGAACTAAAATAAAGCGGCATATTTATCTAATGGTGGTGATGACGGCAGTCGTCTCATCCTTGCATGCACAAAACGATATACCGGTACGCTCGCTGCCCTCAGAAATCTTTGTGACCGTAAAAAAAGGAGCCACCGATACCATTCCATGGAAATGGAAATACGGCGGCAGCGGTAATTTATCGCTCGCACAGAGCTCACTGCGTAACTGGGCGGCGGGAGGAGAGGACTTCTCCATGGCGCTCACCTCCTATGTCAACAGCTTTCTTTATTACCGCAAAGGCAAGCACTCCTGGGATACCAATGTAGATTTTAATTTCGGTTATGTCCAGACCACGTCCAACGGGGGCCGTAAAAATGACGACCGGATTGCCGGTACTTCTAAATACGGGATTAAACTGGACAGTGCCGGTAAGTTAAATGCCTCCATGCTGCTCAATGGCCGCTCTCAGTTTTTTGACGGGCGTTCTTATTATAGCAGGGACAGTTCGACCTTGATCTCTTCGTTTATGTCTCCGGCCTATGCCGTGATTTCACTGGGTCTTGACTATAAACCCAAACCGGAGCTCTCCATATTTGCCTCTCCGCTGACGACCAGGCTGACCGTCATACTGAACCGCAAACTGGCCAGTCTCGGGCTCTATGGCCTGGATAAGGGACACCGCTATAACCTGGCGCCGGGTTTTTTCGCCACGATTAACTATCAGAAAGATATCATTAAAAACGTCAATTACCGGGCGAACTTAAACCTGTTCTCTGATTACACGGATAATCCGCAAAATGTGGATCTGGATATGAGTAATAATTTGAATTTTAAGATTAACCGGTTTTTATCAGCCACCTACAGCCTGGATTTAATCTATGATGATGACGTTAAACTATTCGGCCCCAACTCCAACAGCCCTGCCCTGCAGTTAAAAAGCAATATAGGCATCGGCTTTAATATGTCCTTCAAAACAGGCTATGCACGCATGTAATTCATAATGATTACATTTGCATTAAGACCAATCTCCAATCGTCTATGCAAGTTGCTATTTATGCAAGAATTCTACCTGCCGAATATAGCCAGGATATCCACTCCTTACTGGAGGAACTGACCCTTAAAGGCATTGGCATTCTCATCTATAAAGGTTTGGTGGATCAGTTTGGTGAGATTACCAGCCGTTTTTCGGCTATCGGCGTATTTGAGGACGGAAAAAGCCTGAGCCCGGACACGGATTGTCTGATCAGTCTGGGTGGTGACGGCACAATCCTTGACGCCGTGACCCTGGTGGGTGATAAAAATATTCCGATTCTGGGCGTAAATTTCGGGCGACTGGGTTTTCTAACCGGTGCCAGCAGGGAGGAGTTCTCCCTGGTGCTGTCGGAGCTGATCAACCAGAATTATATTATAGATTCCAGAACCCTGATTCATCTGGATGCTGGCATCCCCTTATTTGGAGACACGCCCTTTGCCTTAAATGACTTTACCATTACCAAAAGAGACGCCGCCCCGATGATTAAGGTCAGAACCTATCTGAACGGGGAGTTTATCAATTCCTACTATGCAGACGGACTGATCGTGGCGACGGCCACCGGCAGTACCGGCTACTCCATGAGCTGTAGCGGCCCGATTGTGTTCCCTGACTCAGCTAGTCTGGTCATCACCCCCATTGCGCCTCATCATCTCAACACCCGCCCGATCATCGTACCGGATAACAATGTCATCTCCTTTGAGGTGGAGAGCCGGGCGGAGGACTTTCTCTGTACCCTGGATGCCAGAAGGGAAGTCGTCAATAACAGCGTACAGCTGGCCATCCGTAAGGAGCGGTTTTCCATTAAGCTGATCCGGTTTAAGGAAAACAGTTTTTTATCGACTTTAAGAACAAAACTATCCTGGGGTTTTGATAAAAGGAACTAACACCCTGGCATCAGATTGGGATCCATCAATTGATACGAATCATTTACTTCAACAAAGAAAACCGGCACTCTGCTTTCTTATGATGATACACTGTAGATTAAATACATTACCACTTACCGGCCGCCTGAAAAGCGTGCTGCTGTTCATGGCGGGCCTTATGAGCTGGGGCGCCCTTAGCGCACAGTCCATGAATTACCTGCCGCAGGCAGAAATAGGTATCGGGCTTGGAACCGCCCATTATTTTGGAGATCTGAACCCGGAGGGCAGCCTGAGCCCGGTGCATTACAGTGCCCAGGCTTTTTATCAGCGCTATCTGGGCAGTTATATAGGCGTCCGGCTCAGCGGGTCTTATGTCCATCTGGCAGCCTCGGACAAAGACAATAAGGACGCTGCTTATCATAACAGAGGACTGGATTTTGCCAATAATATTATAGAGCTGAGCCTGAGCGGGAGTTTTAATTTCTTCAAATATGCCCCGGGTGTTCAGGGCCATAGCTTTACGCCCTATGTAGGCCTTGGCATCGGCGGGATATATAGCGATCCCTACACCCATACGGATCAGGGAGAGAAAGTGTCACTCAGAAAGCTGGGAACCGAAGGCCAGTTGAGCAGCACCCCTCATGACGGTCAGAAATACGGGGCACTGGCCATGATATTTCCCCTTTCTGTCGGTGTCAGGCAAGCGATTAGCCCCAAACTTAATATTTTTGCCGAGGCCACCTACCGGTTCACGACCTCGGATTATTTGGATGATGTCAGCACGACTTATGCCGGGACGACGGCCTTTGACGGGGCTAATTACAAGGGGTCTGCCGCTCAGGCGGCAAGGGCTTTGGCACTGCAGGACCGCAGTCTGGACGGCAAAGCCCGGGCGGCAGGCTGGCAGCGGGGCAACAGCCTGGCAAAGGACCGGTATATGACCCTGCAGATAGGTCTTTCTTTTAATTTTGGAACCTGTAATTGTCCCGAGGTGTATTAGGGAAGAGCCAGCGGCCGCCCAGGCAAATCCGCCGGCAGAGAAACCTGGCTGACATCCCCCTGAATGCTCGAATAATTTTTGTACTTTTGCCCCCTTATTTTTGATACAATCAATGGAAAAGTCGCAGCAATATCAGATCGACCCGCAAAAGCTACCCCGGCATGTAGCCATCATCATGGATGGAAACGGACGCTGGGCACAGCAAAAGGGGGAGGACAGGCTCTATGGACACTATCACGGTGTGCAGAGTGTGCGTACGGTAACAGAGGTCGCTACTGAACTGGGTATTGAGTATCTGACCCTGTATGCTTTCAGTACGGAGAACTGGGACCGGCCTTCTCAGGAAGTGGCGGGCCTGATGCAGCTGTTGATTCAGACGGTACGCAAAGAAGTGCCGGATTTGAATAAAAATAATGTAAGGCTGCATGTCATCGGAGATATGGAGATGTTGCCCGAAGATGCCAGACAGGAAATGCAGGAGGCCCTGGAAGAAACCGCCGCCAATACCGGCGTGCAGTTGATTTTAGCGCTCAGTTACAGCAGCCGTTGGGAGCTGACAAGAGCGGCCAGGTTAATCGCCCAGGATGTGCAGGCAGGGAAGCTGTCTGCTGAAAAGATCGGCAAAGACACCTTGGCGCAGTATCTGACCACGGCTCCTTATCCGGATCCGGAGCTGATGATCCGCACGGGCGGAGAGAACCGGATCAGTAATTTTCTGTTATATCAGCTGGCCTATGCGGAACTTTATTTTACGGACATTAAATGGCCGGATTTTAACAAAGACGCATTTTTGGAAGCCATCAGTGCTTTTCAGATGAGAGAAAGGCGTTTCGGCAAGACCGGAGAGCAGGTGAAAAACAGCTGAAAACCGCTGTGGGCAAAGGCTGAAGCTACCCGGGACAGGTTTTAGGCAGCAGGTGGCTATGGCAGCGCTTCCCTTTAATGGCGGACAAAAAAAAAGGCCGGAACCGGCACAAAAGCGCCGGGGCGTAAAATAAGTAGCTTTTTAACAAAGACTTTTAATTATTACAGCTAATTTGCCACGCTTATATACATGATTTACTGGCAGAAAGCCGGCCGGAAGCGGCCCGTCCGCCTTGCCTTAAGTAGTGATATATAAGGATAAAAAGGAAGGTAAAAGCTGTTTTTGAAAGTGAAAAATAGCCGGGCGTTACCTAAAGTAACGCGCAAAAACAAAATGATCTAAGACAGGGGGCAAGATGGCAAATGAGATCAGATAAAAAGTAACTCATTGATATCTAATTACCTGTAATAATAATATTAAAGCAAAGGAAACTTTAAAACAGCAATTTAAAATTTAATGCGAAAATCGAGTCAATTGATATGGGTGCTGGTACTGATATTACTAAGCGGTCAGCTACAGGCACAAATTAATACAGACAATACCGATACGACAAAAAAGGTGCTCTATTCCACCAATCCGGATTTGAAGTCCACCCTGGAAAACGGAACACCGGTCAGATATAAAGTGGCTGAACTTGCTGTTTCAGGAAATGCCAGCTTTGATACGAACCTATTGAAAGCCACCTCAGGAATCACCGTAGGAACTTTCATCACCCTGCCGGGTGGTGATGAACTGCCCAGAAGCATCCACCGTTTATGGTCTCAGGGATTTTTCAGTGATATCACTTATTATGTAACCAAAATCCAGGGCAATGAAATCTCTCTGGAACTGGCCGTTACAGAACGTCCCCGCGTGACTAAATTTTATTTTAAAGGTGTCAGTAAGACTCAGGCCGATGAGTTAAAAGGCAAAAGCGGCATTACGCCAGGTCATGCTCTGACGGAGAATATGAAAATGACAGCCGTGGATGCTATCCGCAGCTATTATGCGGAAAAAGGCTTCAGACGGGTAGCCATTGATATCATTGAGCGTAAGGATACGACTTTTGACAACTCCGTATTACTGTATTTTAATATTAATAAAGGGGCCAAGGTTAAAGTCAATCAGATTGATTTCTTTGGCAATACCGCCGTTGACGGTCTGAAACTGAAAAAACAGATGAAAGGGACCAAAGAAATGTCCCGCATGACCCTGTATCCGACCGTAGAGGCTTTTGATACCACCAGCTGGGGTACGCCTTATCAGTACAGCTGGCATGATTACTTATCAGACCACGGTTATCTGACCTATACCAAGACCCGCAACCTGGTCAGCCCTTACGTACATATTAACCCGCTGGTCTCAGCCAAGTTTAATGAGAAGAAGTATCAGGAAGACAAACAAAAAATCATTGACTATTATAACTCCAAAGGTTACAGAGACGCCAAGATCTTAAAAGACTCGGTCTATTATACCAAAAAAGGAAGCGTAAATGTCGATATCAAGCTCAGCGAAGGACATAAATATTATTTCGGGAATATCAAATGGGTAGGTAATACCGTGTATCCGGATTCGCTGCTCAATGTCCTGTTGGATATCCGTAAAGGAGATATCTATAATAAGGAACTGCTCAATGATAAACTGGGTATCGGCGGTGGCCAGGAGGCCATGAGTATCTCTAACCTGTATCTGGATAACGGTTATCTGTTTTTCCAGGTGGAGCCGGTAGAGGCTACCGTATATAATGATACCATTGATTTTGTCATGAGCATGCGTGAAGGACCGGAAGCGACCCTTACCCGTGTCAATATCGTGGGTAACGATAAAACCAATGAACACGTCATTCGCCGTGCACTCAGAACCCTGCCGGGAGATAAGTTCTCCAAAAGTGATATCATGATGTCGCTGCGTGAGTTGAGTGTACTTAAATTCTTTGATGAACAGAAAATGAATCCGGTCCCTGAACCTAATCCGGCAGATGGTACCGTGGAACTGACCTATAACCTGGTAGAGAAATCTGCAGACCAGCTGCAGTTAAGTGCGGGTTTTGGCGGTGGTATCGGTCTGACAGGTACCTTAGGGGTGACCTTCAATAACTTCTCGCTGCGTAACATCTTTAATAAAAAAGGATGGGATCCGCTGCCGACCGGGGATGGACAGATGCTGTCTTTGAACTTCCAGAGTAACGGTAAGGCCTTCCGTTCTTACAGTGTTCAGTTTGTGGAACCCTGGCTGGGTGGTAAACACCAAAACGCACTCAGCGTCAGCTTTGCCGACAGTAAGTTCAGAAACGGTTATAACTATTATACCGGTCAGTGGGATGATCAGGGGGATACCGCTTCCTTTAGGACCACCTCCATCAGCGTGGGACTCAGCAAAAGGCTGAACTGGCCTGATCCTTATTTCCAGATCGGTGCACAGATCAACTATACCCGTTATCAGTTGCATAACTATTATATTGACCAGTATAACCTGCCCAATTACCGCAACGGGGTCTCTAACAACATCAACCTGCGTGTGACTTTGTCCAGAAACTCTGTTAACAGTGCGCAGTATCCGACCGGTGGATCCAATATTACGGCCTATGCCCAGTTGACGCCGCCATTCTCTTATTTTGATAAGTCTATTGAAGACGCGACGGATCCGGCCAAGAAATATAAGTTCGTCGAATACCAGAAATACCGCTTTACCGGTGACTGGTATGTGCCGATCGGACCGCAGCACGGGGAGGATAAAAAGCAGTTTGTATTAAAGGCCTCGGTTAAAATGGGGTATTTAGGTAAATATAACCCGAATATGCCGATATCGCCTTTTGAACGCTTCCAGTTAGGGGACGCCGGGATGAGTAACAACTACGCCCTGTTAGGTTATGATATCATCTCTCAAAGAGGTTATCCGGTTTATGAAACTTCAAATCCAAGGTATAACCCCGATCAGTCAGGTGCCACGCAGTATTTTACGATCTTCAATAAATACTCTTTGGAACTGCGTTATCCTTTGTCACTGAGTCAGGCAAGTACGATTTTCGGGTTAGTCTTTGCGGAAGCTGCCAACGGGTGGTATTCCTTTAAAGATTACAATCCTTTCCAGTTGCGTCGTGACGTAGGGGTGGGTGCCCGTTTTTATCTGCCGATGTTTGGTCTGTTAGGCTTTGACTATGGTATCGGTATAGACCGTCTGCGCTCCGGACAAGGTCTGGGTAAGGCCGGCCGCTTTACCTTTATGTTAGGTTACGAGCCGGATTAATAGCGGGCTCAGACTGTGCTGTCTTATTTTGCTGATACAATACCCGGAACTTTAAGACGTTTTAAGGTATTATGACTGAAACAAGAAAAAAAGGCCTGTTATTTCGGCAATGGCTGTGCTGGCTGCTGACCCTAGCGGCCATCAGCAGTACAGAGACCCTCTTAGCGCAGCGCTATGCGGTGATAGATATGAACTATATGCTAAGCAAGATGCCGGAATATGCCAGAGTGGATACGACCCTGGAGTTATTGACGGCCAAATGGCAAAAAGAGGTCGACAGCGCCGGCCACTATGCAGATTCTCTCAGAAATGACTATAAAGCAGAGCAGTATATGCTGGCCGATGAGTTAAAAGCTAAAAGAATGTTGCAAATCCAAAACGCAGAAACTGAGGTACGCAATTTGCGAACTGGCTACTTTGGTTATCAGGGACAGCTCTTTAAAAAGCGCGCAGAACTGGTACAACCCATTCAAAATAAGATATATAGCATTATTCAACAGTTATCTGTCAAGTATGGCTGGGATTTTGTCTTAGATAAGAGCGCAGGTACCCAGGTTATTTTTTCTGATCCCAAACTCAACAAAAGTGATGTGATTTTGGAGGCCATGGGGATTACGACAAAATAAAGTTGGCAAACTGATTTAAGTTACTATATTTACAATTATAATTTTTTGGTTTACCTGGGTTAGGTAAGCCTGAGGACAATAAAAACAAAAACTAAAAGAAAGAATGAAGAAGG
>Ga0164242_10008557_pt1 | contig 11095 bp, 5 predicted proteins | sample OricomgcompostMG_FD_108783 | JGI IMG/M metagenome (GOLD analysis project Ga0164242, IMG submission 108783) | Miracle-Growth compost microbial communities from Emeryville, California, USA - Original compost - Miracle growth compost (MG) ...
AGTCGGGTGGTTTGGCTCTTCCCATCTGGCCCGCATTTGGTAATCATCGTATTAACCCGCGGTCGATGGATTCTGCGGAGGGTTAGGTTTTCCACACTGCAGAAGGGACGGTTGAAGGGAGACGGGATGGAATGAAATGGAAAGAATGTTCTTGAGAGGGCGGGAAATGTTTTGATGGGCTTGGCCGCCTGCCGTCGGTGGGCCGCAGGGCACTTCCATGCCAACCAGGCACCTGGTTGGTCTCCCACCAACGACGACAGAGACCCTTGTAGCTTCTGGGCCCTCGATGACGAAATGCCTCATTTTTTTCTTCTTTTTATGGCGGGGTCCTGCCGTGCCTGGCCCAGTTCCTGGTCAGGTTCCTGTTCCCGCTGGCTCAGGCGCCACTACTGTGTAGACGAGACGTGGTATTTCCGCAGGAGAATCCCGGAACACTTGGGCAGCAAGAGTCCGGCCCAGAACAGAGAAGCGAGAGGGGGCGCAACCGAGACCGCCCGTTGCTGCTGAGAAGGCTGGGAGGCAGCGAGCAATCGGCTTTCCCCTGGGCTCTCTACCCATCCAGCTTGCGGTAGGTGGGAGGGGGGCAGGAGCGGGGTTGTCGGCGCGCAAATGTGCCAATGCCCTCCACACATCCCATACAGTACCTCCGCAACCGTCTGCACGCAAACGAACTCGCATGTACAACACAACATTTGGTCAGGCAAATTGGCGTGCCCAGGCGGGGCCGTAAATCAGCTGGATTGGCGAGAGCTCACCTGTCAATGTCATCCCCAAGACACCACCCCAGCTGCTCGACGGCCTCGACTCCCGTGCTGGTGTGGTCACAAGGCTGCGCGGACGGTCTCGCTTCCAGTGCCGATGTCTGATTCCGCACGAGGCGATAGGATAGCCGACTTCCTGCCTTTTCGCTAGGCCCGGCGCGGGTGACAGACATGGACTAGACACTTTGTCCGGTCCATAAGAGCGTTGCGCGAGCGCTGGCGACAGGTTTTATCCGTGTACGGAGGATAAGGCAGGAACTTTGTTGGTTTTTTTTTTTTGTTGCCTGGGTCGGACGCAAGAGGTAAGCACTGGCTTTCTTACCTACATAGGTATGTTCGCTGCTTCCTTGAACGGGGCACAGATCCGTATTTTGACGTACCTACCTGCTCTGCTACGTAGGGCTTGGCCGTTCTTTGTAATAAGGGTACCGGCCTCTGCCCTACAAGGCCGGCTGTGGGTGCATGTATCCTTATCCCTGGGCTTGCACAAGCGGCGCCTTTCCCTGCAGATGCACATCAGTTGGTCTCTCCTAGTTCCTTGGTTCTTCGACCATCCATCTTAGGGCAGCCATGCACGCAGAGGTCATCGACGAGATCCCCGGGCAGCCAACCAACCGTCTCCTATCCCTGCGCCGTGTTGGTAGTGTGTCAGATCCAGGCGCCTGTTTCTCTTTCCGTATTTTCAGTCACGAAATCCCATCGCGAGGGTCGTTCAGGAGGCCAAATGTAGCCACCAACGGCGTCGTGGTGCGCCACCGCTAGTCCTAGGGAGTCGTACTAGTCGTACGAGTCGTACCAAGTTTGACTGTTGGAGAGAGAGGACTGGACCGAACCGTAGTTGCCGCTCGTACTCGCCGTCCAAAAGAAGGCCAACTGAACCAACAAATCACCGGGGCCCGCCGTGAGGCCCGAACATTCAGCTCCAGGGTGGGAAAACTTGGTCGTCAGCAAGTCAGCCTACTAGTCGTAGAGCCCGATTCCAGGGTTGCAGCAGAACCGTCAATCCCCCCCCCATCTCCATCCCCAGCCACCCTTCCTTTCAAAAAAAGCGTCATCCTCAGCCTTTCCCCTCTTCTTTTCAACCCCTCCGACTCAAAACTTGTCTCGGAGAGCCTCGCAGCCCCAACAGACAAATCATCAAGGCTGTCAAAAGAAAACAAACTCTGAAATATCTAAACAATAACGAGGCATTTTTTTTCCACGATGCCCGAGGTCTACCGCGAATCTCGCACTTACACGCGGGAGCGGGATGACCCGCCGTCCGACGACGACGATTACAAGTCCACCACTGTACGCCGCTACAAGGTGACGCCCAACCGAGTCGAGAGGGTCGAGCGGGTTGAGCGCGACATCGAGGTTGATGAAGACCGGCGCAGCCGTTTCAGCTCTAGTCTCCACCCGGGCCGCGCCGGTGGCGACGTGGTCGAGATCGATCGCCGGGTTGAGCGGTCTTACGTCCCTGAGCGACCCCGCTCCGCCATCGACCCCTCGCCCAGGGACGACTTCTATTATCGCGACGACCGCCCAAGGAACACCTACATCGAGAAGGAGAGGCAGGTAATCGAGCGGGAGGATCCGTACCCCGACCCTCGATCGCGCACCGTCGTTGAGCGCCAGGTAATCGAGCGCGAGGACGACTTTCGCGACGACCGAGACCGGTCCCGGACCGTCGTTCACGAGAGATCCAAAGAGGTCGACAGGATCGAGAGAGGCGAGCCCTACTCGCCCCGCGACTGGGACCGCCACTCCCGCTCTGTCTGGGACCGTGACGACAGAGAGACCGACGTCCGCATCGAGCGCCGAGTCGAGGAGCGCCGCGAGGATCACCATGGCGGCGGCGGCGAGGTAGAGCGCTACCGCAAAGAGACCGAATACTACGAGCCCGCACCGCCCCCCGCCGCGCCCATCGTCATCCGCCAGCGCGCCCCGGAGCAGAAGATCATCGTCCAGGAGGCGCCGGCCCCCGCGCCCATCGTGCTCCGTGAACCCCGCCGGCCCGAGACCCGCGAGGACGAGTATTACTACCGCCGCGAGTCCCGCGAGGTCGGCCCGTACCGCGGCGGCGACCGCCGCGAGGAGGACTACGCCGTGGAGCGCTATGAGCGCCGCCGCGGCAGCGACCGTCGTGACAGGCGGTATAGCGACGACGACGACCGGTCCGACGGCGAGTATTACTCCAAGCGGACCGTCATCCGCCACCGCGACCGCAGCTCCTCAGGAAGCCCCGACCATCATCACAAGCGCCACCTCGCCGAGGGCGCCCTTGCCGGCGCCGGAATCTCGGCCCTTCTTGCCTCGCGCCGCAACGGCGACGGCGAGCTACCCGAGAACAGGGGGCGGAAGGTCATAGCCGGCGCTGCTCTGGGCGCTCTCGGTACCGAGGCCGTCAGACGCGCGAAGAGCGCCTACCAGGAGAGGTATGGTGACGATGATCGTAGCCGATCCCGGTCCCGATCCAGGGGTCGCCACTCGAGGATAAAGACCGGCTTGGGCATTGCGGCCATTGCCCTAGCCGCTGCCGGCGCTACTAGGTATTACCAATCCCAGAAGATCGACAAGGAGGAGCAGAACCGAGGTAGGAGTCTGCATCGCCTTTCTAGCGGCGAGAACAGCCGTTCCCCCAGCCGGAAGCGTTCCAAGAGCCGTGCCGCATCCATGGCCAAGGCGGCCGTCGGCACGGCCGCCGTGGCCGGCCTAGTGAAGCATTTCCGCGACAAGAGCAAGGCCCGCTCCGGCTCCAAGTCCCGGTCGCGCTCGCGGCTGCGCACGGGCGCCGAGATCGTCGCGGCCGGCCTCGCGGGCGCCGCGGGCAAGAAGCTGTACGACCGCCACCAGGATAAGAAAGAGCGTCAGCGCGAGCTCGAGGAGGACGAGGAGTATGAGCGGGAGATGGAGCGGCGGGACCGCCACCGCTCGCGCAGCAGGTCGTATGACCGGTCCGCTAGACCCCTCCACCATTCGGATTCGGGCCACGCTGATCCTGAGCTAGGTATGGTTGAGTACGGGACCCAGCCCTTGGACGGCTACGCCGCGAGGGGGGGCGGGGGATACGATTCCGCGGCGGAGGAGGGGCGGCGGGGCCATCGTAAGCGCCGGAACGGCGCCCACCATGGCATCTCCGACAGCGACGAGAGCGATAGGGAGGTTGGGCGGAAGAGGAGTAGGAGTCGCTTGCGCGATATGGCTGCTGGTGCTGCTGCGGCCGGGGCGGCCGCTATCGGGATTAATAAATATAAAAATAAGAAGGCGAAGGAAAGAGAGGAAGAAGACGAAGAGCGGGAGAGGAAGCGAGAGAGGTCTAGGTCACGGCATCGTGATCGACATGGTGATCGGGATTTGGATCGCGGCCATGGCCAAGACCGAGACGTTGCTAGAGGAGGTAGGGCCGCGAGGGAGAGGGACCGCAGACGTAAGCGAACCGAATCACCCGCCATCTTGCCCTCTCCTGGGACCTGACCCCAGCGACACGTGACCACTGACAACGTTGCAGGCTACGAGGACGAGACCTCAACAGATGGCTACGATGACCCCGTGTACGACATGCGTCGAAGCCCTTCGCCCGCCCACGCATCAGGAGGCGCCTATTACCCTCCGCCCGGCCCGCCGGCAGCTTACCCTCCCGGAAACTCCGAAGTTTACCCTCCTCCCGGAGTGCCCATGCCACCTCCAGCCGCCCAGGGCTTCACGCAACACCCCAACATGGCGACGACCAATCTCGCGCAACAACAGCCGCCCTACCCGATGTACACCCCGCAGGAATTCCCCGAGTACCCCCAACATCCGCAGCCAGGCCCGCCGCCGAACTCTGCTGCCACGAGTAGCGGGTTCCCGCCCCCGCCGACGGGACCTGATCATGTGAGTGCTGCGTCTCGATCGACTGTGGCGTGAGTAAAGAGGCTGACGGAATAATCTTAGATGGTGTAAATCTTGACTTTTGCTGCGTTTCCTCGTTGAGTGGCTCGGCGCTAGCCTCGACCTAGCTCGATATGATTTCGAATCGGAAGACATGACCAAGGTTACCCTCGATCGCGTCGAACCCGTATACACGCACCCTCTCAGCCACCTCGGAACGAGTCCTCCTTCGAGGTGGCTTCGAGTTGGTGTTCGTGGCGCGACGACTTTACTCACAGAAGCCTCGTGGCGTCAGGGCGGTTAGCTTGGCTTTGTCGGCGGTAGGCTAAACGAATGTTTTCCTCAGCGATATAAAAGGTGAAGGTGGCTCCGGGATGGTGGATAGGGGATGACCTCACGGAGGATAGATACCAGAGATAGGGGCCGGGTCGATGACAGTTTATGATGATGACGATGATGATGGCCGGATAAGGAGACGGGAATGGAACAGATGGAGCGATTTACTGGTTTGGATTATGATATTACGACCGATCTCCTTTCATAGGGTAGCCTTGATGTTTCACTTCGTTATATTTCCTTCGTCCTAGTCTAGATCCAGCTTTGATACAATGTTCACTATTTTCAGGGGCTTGGTGTCTTGAAGCAGCATGAGGAGATATACCGACCTTGGGCAGGTAATGTGAAGGCCGATGATGGTAGGTTTGTTGTGTGTACGGCTCGTCACGGTGGATCATGTGCGGCCACGCGTGGTCATGCTGGTGGTCATGCTTGTGGAAGTGGGTCTATGGTTATGGAAACTAAGGGGTAAGGCATATATACAAGTATTAAAGACTGATTCCTAACGACCAAATACGACAGAGTTAACTCAGTGGGAGGATGCACGGGGTTTGAGCAGGGAGGATCAGAAAGATGGAGGATGAACTACAAAGTCCAGGGGCTCGAAACTGGCAGCAACCAAGATTTTCAGGACCAACAACAATTTCAACAAAACAATCCAGGACCAGCAACACTGGCGGAAAGCAGCAAACCAGCAAATCGGAAACCGGCGTAAAGAGATGTAGGGCCGGCGAGCCCAGACTCTTTTGCTGGTAAACCCTTTCTGACTCCTATTTCCCGTTTGGTTCTCTAGCTATCTCACCCCCGTCAGACCGGGATATGGGATAGGCACTACCCCTTTTATGACCACTTCATGAGCTACGATGATCAACGCTTCTATCTCAATGTCTATGACAGCAAAACTGTTTGATCTTTTGGCGAACTTGATTCCATGAATTGATATACGGTAGAATAGCTTCGTTTACCTGGTCTATTGATGATATCTAGTACATGTCTCCCCCACCCTGGTATCCTAGCCTCATAACTCTTCATGACCATGATCCTCCGCCATCTCAGGCATATCCGGCCGCCCCGTGTCCTTATGCAAATCCACACCGATCTTGCCCCGCCATTTTTGCCACACGGCCCAAAAGTCCTTCTCCATGCCGCTCTGCATCTGGTCCGGCAGCACGACCACGTAGTTGACGTACAGGTTCCCGAACTCGGTCTTGTGGTACACGCTGTCCCCGTCCTCGTGGAACTTGGGCATGCCCTCCCCCTCGACCGTCTCCACGTGGCCCGGCTGCACGACCTCGCCGCGCTTCCGGCCGAGGCGCACGACGTGCCCGTCCAGGTGTGTCAGGTTGCGCGTCCAGTCGCCCATCCACGCCTCGCGCAGTGAGAGGACCTCGGACCAGAACAGGTCGTCGCCCTTGCGCCGGAAGAACGCCCCGTCTACGCGGTCCGGGTTGCCCTGCTCCAGGTCCGGCGCCTTCTCCGCGAGGATGACGATCAGGTCGCCCGCGACGTAGTCCGGGCTCGCGTCCGCCTCGTTCTCGTACGCCACCCGCGAGTCCCGCTCCACCCCGCGCGGGACCGTCAGCTGCACGGTCGTGTGTTTGCGGACAACCCGCTCGCCGCCGCAGACGGGACACCGGTGCTTGATGGTCTTCCCGCGGCCGCCGCAGGCGTGACATTGCGCCTGGACGTGCTGGAACATGCCCGGGGCGAGCATGTGCTTCTGTAGTAGGATGCCCCGCCCGCCGCAGGTGTCACATGTCTCGACCACGCCGTCTGCGGAACCCGTGCCCTCGCACTCCTCACATATATGTTGCTTGTTCCATTGGAACTCGGTCGTGGCCCCATTGTAGAAGTCCCGTAGAGAGATCTCAACCTTGATCTCGACATTGTGGCCCCGCCGCTGCCCCGCGTTGCCGAAGTGCCCGCCGCCGCCGAAGAACCGGCTGAACAGGTCGAAGGGGTCGTGGTGGTGGCCGCCACCACGCTGTTGTTGCTGCTTCAGGCCCTCGTGTCCGTATTGGTCGTAGATGCGCCGGGACTCGGGGTCGATTAAGGCCTCGTACGCCTCGGAGACCTCGACAAATTTGGCCTCCGCTGTGCTGTCGCCTCTGTTGGTTGACTCCGTTAGATTGAGAGAGCCCGATGGGTGTTGGGTGCTAGGGTAAGAGGACTCACGGGTTCTTATCCGGGTGGTACTTCTTACTGAGCTGCCGATAGGCGGACTTTATCTCCTTGTCCGTGGCTTGTTTTTGTATGCCGAGGACCTGTACGTCGTTAGAAGGGGCCTTCCAGCTAGTGAACGGGACTCGAGTTGGTAACGGACCTTGTAAAAGTCTTCAGCACATAGCACCAGTTGTGCCAACATCAGGAGCAGCACCAGCGCTGCTCCGTGGAGGAACATGTTGCGCCCCTGGTCGATTCCAGCGCCGACTGAAGAGAACTTTAGAAATACTCCGCCAACGCCCTCCAGTGTCTAATAATCAAGCCTTGAGAAAAGAGTGACGAGAAGTAGGAGTTTTGCCGGCTCGGATGGAGTCGCTGGATGTAACAAAGTAACCTTTGTGAGGTTGTGGACAGAGCTCACTTATACCACCTGTCTGAATGCGACCTCGAGAAAATACCAGCGTGTTAAAGTGACGGAATTGGGCTCCAGCTCGGACCCTTGAACCTTATCTCAGATCTAATTGGTCTGTGAACACTCCTTCCGTTCCAACCAAGGAGAGTCGGTGGGTCCCTGTCACGCGAAGCATTACAAGGGCGTTTATGCATATTTTGAGGGTAGGTGGGATGACGATAAGATATGCGTATAACCCGTTCGAATCATAAATCCTCACTGATGGCGAATCAGTCACCAGCGAGCTCGTGAGCTCACAACGTCCTTCAACTCGGGCACGACGAGGGTTCGCCATCCATTTCCGTGGTCTTCCGTTGAACTTAGTACCGGCGCGCCAAACAGCCCAGGATGTCGTCAGCTCAGCGGTTTGCATTCGTCCCTATGGACGACGACGAACCAGCCGCGCCAAGCAAATCCGACAAGAAGAGGCGCCGTTCACGCTCGCGATCCCCGCGACGTCATAAGAAACACCGCGACGACTCTCCCGGCCGGCCCCGATCACGGTCCCCTCGGAGGAGCAAGCGGGATGAGACTAAGAAGGCACCAGACCCGGCTGTCGACGATTTAAGGCTCAAGTCTCGTCAAGCGTACCTGGCCAAGCGAGAGACCGAGAAGCTTGCGTTGCTCCGGAAGCAGGTTGCGGAGGAGGCGGCCGAGCTCAGGTCGGGAGTTCGGCTGTCCGAGAAGGAGAAGGCGGAGTTTGCTAAGAATCGTGAGATCTTGAGGCTGGCGGAGGAGAGGTCGCGCATCGACGACCACCAAGACGGCTACCGCCTCCCAGAGAACTACCTCACCCAAGGCGGCAAACTCGACACTAAGAAGAAGCACGATGCGCTATACATGCGGCACATCGAAAGGGACGAGTTTGGGCAGGAGAAGCACGTAACGGAGTACGAGGAGTGGGAAAGGGAGCAGGCTCAGAAGGCAAAGGCCCAAATACAGAGGTCGGAGAGGGAAAACGAGGGAGAGTTCGACTTCTTGCTAGACGAAGATGCTATTACATTTGTCCGGGATGCGGCAAAGTATGTTCAACAGCACCAGGACGGCCTGACACAGGAACAGAGGGTGCTGAAGGAGCAGATCGACGCGGCGGAGAAGGCGCAAAGGACGATCCAGGAGGTTAGAAAGTCGCTCCCGACATATCAGTACCGTGACCAGTTCCTGGAGGCGATGAAGGAGTACCAAGTGCTCATCGTGGTTGGCGAAACGGGCAGCGGAAAAACAACTCAGCTACCGCAATATCTTCACGAAGCTGGCTACACAGAGGGCGGTCTGAAAGTGGCATGTACGCAACCCCGAAGAGTTGCTGCCATGAGCGTTGCCGCTCGTGTCGCGGACGAGATGGGCGTCAAGGTGGGCAACGAAGTGGGCTACTCGATCCGATTCGAGGACTGCACTAGCGACAAGACGATACTCAAGTACATGACGGACGGAATGCTTCTCCGGGAATTCGTCACATCTGCCGACCTCGCGGAATACAGGGCTATCATGATTGACGAGGCTCACGAACGGACAGTCCACACAGATATTCTACTGGCCCTGGTCAAGGATTTGGCCCGCGCAAGACCCGAGCTCAAAATCATCATCTCCTCAGCGACGATGGACGCGCAAAAGTTCTCCGGATACTTCGACGACGCCCCCATCTTTAACATCCCGGGACGGAAATTCCCTGTCGACATTTACTACACACCTTCTCCCGAGGCGAACTACCTCGAAGCCGCAATAGTTACAGTCTTCCAGATTCACACAAGTCAGGGCGAGGGAGACATTCTAGTGTTCCTGACCGGTCAAGAAGAGATCGATAGGGCAGCAGAGCGAATCACAGAGATCAGGCGGAAACTCGGGTCAAGAGTAAAAGAGTTGATCGTCGCCCCTATCTACGCAAATATGCCCTCAGAACTGCAAGCCAAGATCTTCGAGCCGACGCCGCCCAACTCGCGGAAGGTTGTTCTCGCAACAAACATTGCCGAGACCAGTGTGACGATCGATGGCATTGTTTATGTCGTCGATTCTGGATACGTCAAAGAAAACGTCTTCACCCCTACAGGCACCACGGGCATGTCCACGCTCACGGTCGTTCCGTGTTCGAGGGCAGCTGCCAACCAGAGAAGCGGCCGTGCTGGCCGTGTACAGCCAGGAAAATGCTTCAGGTTATACACGAAACATGCTTACTTGAGTGAAATGGACGATTCTACAACACCCGAGATTCAACGCACAAATCTTTGCTCGGTAGTTCTTCAGCTCAAAGCGCTTGGGATTGAGAACCTGTTGGGCTTTGACTTCCTCGACCCTCCGCCCACGGAGCTGCTGATCAAGTCACTGAACCAACTATACGCGCTGCAGGCGCTCAATAGCGAAGGCAACCTAACGAGAGCCGGCCGACAGATGGCCGAGTTCCCCGCCGACCCGATGTTAGCAAAGGCGCTGATCGCCGCGACGGACGAGGGCTGCGTCGAGGAGATGCTCACAGTCGTCTCCATCCTAGGCGAGGTGTCGACGCTCTTCTTCCGCCCCAAGGACAAAAAGGTCCACGCCGACAGCGCGCGCGCGCGCTTCACGGTCAAGGACGGCGGCGACCACCTCACGCTCCTGAACATCTACAACCAGTGGGTCGACAGCGACTACTCGCCCATCTGGGCCAAGGAGAACTTCTTGCAGCAGCGCTCGCTGACGCGCTCGCGCGACATCCGCGACCAGCTGGCCAAGCTGTGCGACCGCGTCCTCGAGGGCACGTCGACGTGCGGCGGCATCTCCAACATGCAGCCGGTGCAGCGTGCCATCACCGCGGCGTTCTTCCTGAACGCCGCGCGGCTGCAGCGGAGCGGCGATGGGTACCGCACGCTGAAGACGAGCACGACCGTTTACGTGCATCCGTCGTCGGTGGTCAAGTCGTATGACCCGCCGCCGAAGATCATCATATACCATGAGCTTGTTGTCACGAGTAAGGAGTATGTCAGGTCGGTCATACCGATCGACCCGAAGTGGCTTTCCGAGTTTGGGTCGCATTACTATGATAAAAAGGACGTGGAGTCTCTGGAGGTCAAGAAAATGCCCAAGCAGCGGGCGTACTAGGCTGGCAAGGCACGGGGTGGAACGGGGAACTACGTTGTAAAATAGGCATAAATTACGGCGTTAGTTGGGACAGCCAACCTTTTTATATCCTGGGTCGATGTCTACCACAGTGACAACGGGCAGCGTCACACAGCTCGTCGTTATGGGATGTATGAGCTTGGTTAGATTCTCACAATGATGAGACAACTTCACATGATAATACTTGGGGATATCGAGATTGTTTCAGGCTCTGTTATTCGCTAATGACCCTGCTGTCACCGGGGAGTTTCCTTTGAATATTTTACAAGCCGGACTCCTGTGCTCTCTGCTTCTAGCACCGAGGCAAATATGAATGCTGCCACCCCAAACTCCAATCTCTCTGCCTCCTATCAATCCTAATTGGAGGTGAGTCTTCTGATGCCATACCACCCCAACGCCGTAAGATGCAAAGGACCCCGGGTTGTGTGCCAGTAGCCTCCAT
>Ga0164242_10008558_pt1 | contig 11094 bp, 7 predicted proteins | sample OricomgcompostMG_FD_108783 | JGI IMG/M metagenome (GOLD analysis project Ga0164242, IMG submission 108783) | Miracle-Growth compost microbial communities from Emeryville, California, USA - Original compost - Miracle growth compost (MG) ...
CCCTTGTCCCAACTGCGGCCGGACGTCACAGCTCCCAAGACGGCGAGCGGCCTCCGCAACGTGCACGTCCGTCCCCGTTCCTGCCGATGCTGGCCGAGCACCTGCAGCAACACACGGCGCCCGGTCCGAACGGCCTGCTGCTTCAAGGAGAGCGAAGCGACCACATGAGCGTCCGATTCCTCATGGACCGTTACCGCCCGGCGCGGGAGGCCGCTGGCCGTCCCGACCTCACCGTCCACCACCTGCGGCACACCGCGTTGACCATCGCGGGTCGGCACGGGGCAACTGCCGCCGAGCTTCAGGCACGCGCAGGGCACGCATCGCACGCGGCCATGGCCATCTATCGACAGGGACAAGGCGCTGGCCGACGCGATCGGAAGGAGCTACGAATCCTGGGCGTCTGCGACCGCGACCACGTCCTGATCCCGCGGCGAGAAGCTAATGCGTCAAGGGGCCAGGACTCGCGCGGTGACAGCCTGGTGCGTGATCGAGGGAAAGCACCTACGCGGATACTTGCCGGCCCTACCCTTCCGCGAGTGACCGATGATCGATCCGAGTTTCTGAGCGAGCCCAGGATCCTCGATGCAGGAACCGTCGGAGTAGCCCTCTCGGGCGGCGGAGTACGTGCCGCTCTCTTCAGTGCCGGCGCACTGTTTGCCGCGTGCGAGTACGCACACCGAAACGGCAAGCGATTGTTGCTGTCGTGTGTTTCGGGGAGTTCGCTTCTCGCCCACGAACTGGCGTGGTCGGGTGCTGACACCGATGACGAGGCATTGCGACAGGTGACTGGAAGGATCGCCCGAAAGGCCTATTGGCTGAGCCGGTGGCTTTGGGCGTTGTTTTTAGTGCTGATGGTGATCCTCGTGGTCACTTTGGGCAAACACACCGGGCACGGATGGGACGCGGCCTCAATCCTCTGGTATCTCTTCGTTTTTGCCGTCGGGGGCGTGGAGTTGCTCGCGTTCTTTCGCAGCCAAGGAATCTGGTACTCGGGGACGAAGGGACCGGCCAAGCGGGGGGAACCGACGATCTATAGCGCAGTCCCGGCCGAATACCCAAAGCACACGTCGAGGCTCCTGCACTTGGGCGCCTTCGTGTTCAACACCACTTCGCTAAACAGTGGCGAACGCGCGTCATTCCCGGGATGCGACCTTTCCCCAGCCGAGAAGGTCAGCCGGTACGCGATGGCCTCGGCAGCGTTCCCTGGCTTCTTCCTCCCACAACAGCTTGCCGGAAGAGACAACGAATGGTTCGCCGACGGCGGCATCGTAGATAACACGGGTCTCGGGTACCTGGAGGAACTTGCTGTCGCGCCGCAGCGCGTACTCGTGGTCGATGCGGGAGCGCATCCGACAGGGCACCGCAGCACCATCCCTTACAACTTCAAGGCGCCCACATTGAAGTGGACGCTCCGCGCATCTGCAACGCTGATGCTTGTGAGCGCTGTCGGCATCGGCCTTGGTTCGGCATGGACGACCATCGTGGCCGCGGTGGGTTTCGTTGCGAGCCTTGCGACGGCGGTGCTCACGGTCCTCGTGGCAATTGCTCGGGGGGCGGTATCAGACTTCCGATGGCTTCAGAGTGGTCTGACGGCGACCGTGCGCGCGGCTTCTAATCTGAGGTGGAGTGCATTCGAGGCACATCACATTAACCTCGGAGGGTCGGCTGCTCGGCTTACGTTGCCCCACCACGCTGAGCGCAAGCAAGCCTCTACGCAGTTGTGGTCTCTGAAGACCGCCGTCACTGAGGAGATAGCCGTCCACGGCTATCTGGAAGCCGCCAATGCGCTCGGTGTGACGCCACTCCCTGCGACCCTCAACTTTCTCCGCGATCTAGGGTGACCGAATGCGGAGACGTCTCTCCCGATGCCGCAGCTCTCACAGAATCGTGGCAGCCGCGCCGCCGACGGAGCGATTCCCGGGTAATCGCGGGGACAGTTCGCCCATTGGGCCCTGGACGCTATAAGCGCCCCGACGGTGCGCGCCTCCACTCGATCTCGTCATCGAGCGGAAACGCTGCCTCCAGGATAGGATCTGGGGCTCGAGGGAGAACTCGGCCCGGACGGCCTCCCGAAGGTCCAGGAGCTGCTCGTAGAACATCATGGGGCCGCCGTGCCGGGCCCAGACGTCGCCCTGGGCTGGCGCTCTCCGCACTGTGGGGATTGGATGCCCTAGAGGAACTGCGATTGGGCCGTCCGTATGTAGCAGACCTGCAGGCGCTCGCCGAGAGAGTCGAACTACCTGCATCGTTGCGCTCGTCAGACCAACGCGCCGAGCTGCAGCCGGCCGCGGGCGGCGGCTGAAGCACTGCTTAACGCATCTGGGCGGCACGCAACGGTGAAGGGCGAGAGCCGGGACCGGTCGACGTTCACGCGGGACCCCGAGACCTCTGGTTTGCGCAACAGCAGGCGGAGCGGGGACCCGAGCCCCTGCTTGCAAAGCAGCATCGAACCGGCCGAGTACGCATCAAACTCCGTCGGGGATTCGCCTGGCGGCCGAAACGCTGGCCACACACCGCACGGACTGAAATCGATATGGCCTCTAACCGCGTTTCCGCAGGTCAGAAGCCGTTCGTCTGGTGGGCAGGCAGTGGATTGGAACCACTGAAGCTTTTGCGACGCACTTACAGTCTGCTGATCGGCTCACCGCTGGTGCCGACCTCTCGGTGGCCTCGCGGCCGGTGGAGCGCAATGACCTCCAGAAGCGGCAAGTGAGTGGTGCAGTGTTTTCCACCTGCGATCGGCTTACCCGGGCCAGAACGTGGGCACAAACGCGGCACAGAATCAGCGGCGTATGCCGTGATCGGCCGGGCCTCGCGATAGGAGCTCGACGACAGTTGCGATCCCCGTCAGACCCCCGGGATCTGGCGGTGCGCGCACTCAGGCAACAGGGGACAACAGGCGGTGCCGGTGCTCGCGTGCGCCACCTCGGTCGGGTGAGTGCTGCTCACAGTACGAACGCCCACTCCGACATCTCCCGCGGCACGAAGTCGAGGTCCGGCACGAAGATGCCGGGGTTGATGGGAGATTCGCGCGCTTCGGCGAGGCTCACGCAAAGTCTTGCCATGGTCGTGTCGTCGTGCTGCAGCATGTCCTCGGGCTCCAGTGTGAGTTCGCCGGCGGCGAAGGCCGGCTGGAAGGCAAGCTGCTCTAGCGCGGGTCGGCGACTGACCCCGTCGTTGTTGATCGGGAAGAGCCTGGGGCCGATGACCCCGTTCCGGATCGAGTGGACATTCTCGATCGTAGCGCTCAGACCGCCCATCCCGGTGCCGTAGAGGGTTCTTCCTCGCCGAAGCAAGAGGGTCACCCGCTCCCGATGCTCCTCACCTAGGGACCTGGTGAAACCCGCGACGTCGCCGTCGCGGTTGAGCAACCGATGCAGGGCGGCGAGGTGATCCGCCGTACGACGGTCCTCCGCGTCGACGCCCACCAACTCCAGGACGGAGTCGCCGAGATAGGCGGGCGCCAGGTTCAGTCCGCATATCGCGACGAGGAGGTCCTCCACGATCCCCGCGACCCGGTCGGCCGCCACGGCGACCAGGCAGCTCGCGTCGTCGGTCTTCCAGTTCCACGCGTGAAGGTCGTCGATCGCCCGCAGCACGCGCTCGGCCGGAAGGAAGCTCCGCTGCGTGAGGTAGCGGCGGGCATCGGCGGCCTGGTTGTAGCGCTCGCGCTCCAGGTTGTGGGCGAACGGCCACCGGTTCAGATCGTGGAGCCAGATGGCTTCGCACACCACCTCCGGATCCACGTCCAGGCCGAACTCGCTCGCGACCAACTCCCAGGTCTGCGCGACCCGCACGATGTGATGGAGGCGGCTGAAGACCGAGGGGCGGCGATCGTCGTCCGCGCATACGGTGGACGCGAAGCCCGTGATGCCAGTGAGACGCCCGACTGCGACGGTGAACGCCTCGTCGGCGCAAAGTCGCGCGGGCGCGAGCAATGCCGGGTTCATCGTGAGACCACGTCCTCCACGGACTGCCTGTCGTGGTTGACCCACTCTTTCTCCTGCACGACCCGGTCAGACCGCACGCGCAAGGAGCTCACATGGGTGACGAGATTGACCTGTGACTCAGTAAGAGCCCCATGGACCGTCACGTGACCGCCTTCGACGGAGTAGTCGGCGGGCTTCGAGCCGGAGCACGGCAACAGCGACAACGCCGCGACAACAGCCTTGCTCGTGACCGGCCGCGCCGCAAGCTCGGCACACACCGATCGCTGCTCAGCCGGGCAGTTCGCGGACCTGCAGTGTTGGGCCGACTCCCGGCCTTCGAAGGTGCGCAGCGCGTCCGGGGCCCTCCGGACGTTCGCGATCGCACACGAGGCGTTGCGATACACGGCGTAGCAGCGACTCCCCGCAGCGTCGCGCACCGCCCGCCACAGTTCGATGGGCAGGCGCTCGTCCCCAGTCCCTGCCGAGTCAGCCTCGGTGAGTAGGCCGATCGTCGTCGGCGACCACCACTGGGTGCCGATCTGGCTCGACTTGAACCCGACCACCACCGACGATGTGGCGCCGGCGTCTGCCAGCAGGCCGACCCGCCCGGGCAGCTCAGCGATCGGATTCAGCTTGGCCAGGAACGGCCGCCAGTAGTGCACAGGATGGAGATTCCGGTGGCGCGCCAGCTCAGCGATGCTCGAGAGGGCGCCGTCGAGATCCGCCACTGGGCCCGACTCGAGCGGCGTACCCGAGTGCTGCGAGAACGAATAGGAGACGAACACCAGAATCGGATGTCTCGTCGCCGCGAGGCTGTCCGCGACGTCCCGGATGCGCGGGGACTTCGTGATTACCACGAGCGGTCGGTCGGGGAACGCCACGGCGAACCGCTCGGAGAACTCCACGAGGTACTCGCGGTTCGCCGGTGTCATGGCCATATCGGTGTAGTTCCCGATCGCCACGGGCGTGGCGTCGGTTCGCTCGCCGAGGTATTCCGCCAGATCGACGATCATCTCCGCTGCGGAGATGCGCGCGAGGGGCCTGCTCGTGCGCAGCCCCCGGCGGCCGAGGTAGCAGTAGTCGCACGCCGCCGGGCAGCCGAGGACGGGATCGACCGAGATCCACGTGTCGTGCTCCGCCACGCGAGGCGGCGGAGTCCGGGCCACGTCAGGACCCACGAAGCCACCTCGTCGCGGCCTCCGCCTGGCGCTGGTGCAGATCGAAGTTGGCGGCGAGGGTCGCGTACATCCGGGACCCGCGGTCGAACTCCATCTCGAACGTATTCAGCAACAAGCGCTCCCGCTCGTCGCCCTCGACGTGCAGGTAGGGTTCGAAGAACACCGACGCGTCCGTCATCAGGATGGTGGCCGTCAGGCGCGACCGCAGCACCTTCAGGTCGATCTGGCCCGGATAGCTCTGTTCCATCTGCATGAAGCCCCGGATGCTCTGCCGGAACTTCATGCGCAGCTCGTCCTGGTCGCCTCGGAGGTGTTCGGCGGGGTCCATGAGCACGACCTCGAGCCGACCGGCGGCGGCGAGGAGCCTGCTGACGCAGGCATTGAACGGGCCTCGCAGGTGCAGATAACTGTTGCCGGTTTCCGCGAGCAGCCGGACCGTCCCCCCGATGCCAACGACATTCCCCAGCACCTCGAGCTTGCGCGCGTTCCGGCGTGAATTCGTCGAGTCGGGAGCGACACCGCTCTCATCGGCCATCGGCACATAGGCGTGGATCATTCCCATCCTGGCGAAGGCCTCGCCGTCATCGGCATGCGCCGCCGAGCCCTCCATGTCGCGCTGCGCGTTCTCGGACCTCCTCGGGCTCGGTGGCGTCGGCAGGATGGACGCGGTCGGCGCAGCCGGACGCCCACCCGCCTCGACGGCCCCTGCCGGCACGCCCACTGTGATGCTCTGCTCAGCGGCCTGCAACCTCTCGCGCCACTCCTGGGACTGCAGCCTGACCCACTCCTCCGCCTCGGCTGGAGGGAGGTTCGCAGGTCGACAGTTGGCGACGATCGCGAGCAGATCGTCGAGCTTAATGAGGTTCGAGCCCGTGGTCTTGCGGTAGGCGACCGATTTGCTCGTGGCTGGAAACAAGAGGTGGAACGGCTTGTCGCTGTTGCGCTTCGCCCACGCACGGAGGCTGGCGTTGAAGCGCTCCGGGGTCATGTCATCGATGCTCATCATTCCCCTCGCGGTGGGCGGCGTGTGGCGCTAACTATGCAGCCTGCGAGATGCCCAATTCCCAGTTTTCCCCATCCCGGTCTCGGCGGTTCCACGGCTAGGCGCGTTCTGGTTCCGGAACCGTCCCGGCCGCTTACGTGAGCCAGTCGTCAGGACCAGAGTCAAGGAGTCAGCACTACCTCGACCACTCAAAGGAGAATCAGATGCCCACGCCTCCGGGCCCCGGCCCGCACCACCACCACCGGTGGATCTTCGCCCACCACGACAAGTCCATGACGCCCAAGGCCTACGCGGCGGTCCTGCGCGGGATCGCCGACGCCCTCGAGATCAGCGCCAGCGTCGACATGAACGGCGTCCAGGTGGGCTTCGGCCCCTCACTGGACTTCGAGCTCATCCACGAGCACACGCCGCACGGCTCGCTTGCGTTCGTGATCCGCGCCGAGTGGACCGAGGAGCTCCCGGTTCCCGCACAGCACACCGGAACGCTCTCGATCAGCGCCGCCTGCGAGGAGGTCGGACGATGACCGACACGATCTCGACGTCCGACAGGGCGCACGCCGAGGCCAAGGCCGACCTCGAGGCCCGGCCCACCGGCAGCTCGCCGGTGGGCCGGGCCGCCGCCACGGTGCGCGACCGGTGCCTCGACAGCGGCATCGACGGGGCGACCCTTGCCTCGCTGCTCCGCGACCGCGACGACACGGCCCTGGTTCCGGCGGCGTCGTTCTGCTACGACCGCACCGTGCCGCGCCCCTCGATCAGGCAGATGCGGCTCCTCGTCGCGGCCGTCGAGGAGATCCTCTGCCTTGACACGCCGCTCGACGTGAACCTGGCGGGCGTTCCCACACGCATCCTCAACGGCCTGCGCAATCTGCTCTCCGGCGTCGTGTTCGTCGGGTGCGTCTGGTTGGTGGTCGGCGGCATCCTGACCGGCGCGACGGGAATGGCCCAGCATGAGCCCCCGGTTGCCACACTGATCGTGCTCGTCGTCTCCCTGGCTGGGCTGGCGCTACTCGAGGCGGCCCACCTCGGAGCGGTCGCGCTCTCGAACGCCAACGTCAGCGAGATGCGTGACGCCTATCCGCGCCTCGTCCGGATGCACCCCTTGATCGCGACCAAGGACCGCCTCGAGCACTACCTCGCCGGGCGTCAGACCGGCGTCGTCTTGGTTGTCTTCGCGGTCGCCGAGGTAACCCGCACAGCCGGCCTGAGGACCTTGCCATGGACCGATGTCGCCCTCCCCTGGTTCCTGGAGATCCCGCTGTCGATGGGGATGCCGGGTGCGCTGATGGTGCTCGTCGTCGGCCAGGTCGCGCCGCAGCTGCTCACTGCGCGGCGACCGGCCGCGATGATGAACACGCTCCCGATGTATCTCGCCTTCACGGCGACCGTCCACGTCGGGCAGCTCGGTCTCGCGACCCCGGCGAAGTGGCTGGTGGCGTGGTCCACCGCCGTGGAGCGGATCGGATCGGCGGCCGCGGTCCGGCACACCGCCACGACCCGCGACGTGACGGGCTACGGCACGGACGTGATCCGGCGCAAGACGGTGGTCGGCGCCGGCGGCTCCCGCTCGACGACCGTGGTTTCGACGGCGTTCTACAAGGGCGGCATGACGACGCATCCGGTCGACATCGCCTCGACGCCAGTGCCCCCTCGCGCCACCGACCTGCGCACCAGGCTGCGTCGCAGTGGCGGCGGCTCCGAACCGATCACGGTCATCAGCGGCACGACGACTACCGTCGACGACCGTGGCGCTCACCTGTTCAGTGAGACGTTCGCTCCCCGCCTGGGCGTCTTCCAGGAGGGCGATGTCCTGCGGACCTCCTTTGTGGCCGAGTACGCCGCGGCCCTCGAGGAGGACCTCGTCGTCGTGACCACCCCGACCCGGCTGGTCGTCGTCCACGTGGTCCTCGAGCACCCGACGACGCCGATGCCCCCCGCTGTGCTCACGCTGCGGGAGCCCGGCGCGGTCTCGGGACCGCTGGTCCGCACGTTGATGCCCTCGATGGACGAGGCTGACGGGTCGATCGAGTTCCTCGCCGCGCTCCGATACCCGACGGTCGGCAGCCGCATCCAGCTGTCCTGGGGTCCGGAGGTGGACCGATGAGCCGACGCGAGCGCACAACCGACGCGCCCTCGCTCGCGAAGTCCGCCGCGATGTGGCGAGCCCTCTGGCGCACCCTGCCGTCCGCTGATCGCCGGCGGGTGGGTGACGCGGTCGTGGCCATGGTGATCGGGAGCCTGGCCACCGCCTCGGTGCCGCTGGTCGTCGGACACTTCGTCGACCAGGTGTACGTCGGAGGGAACCTTGTTGGCCTAACCAACGCGGTCGTACCGCTGCTGCTGCTCGCGGCGGCGTTCGTGCTGATTGGGACGATGGAGCTCATCAAGCACCAGAAGGTGCACACGGTGACGACCCGTTTCGAGTCGACCAGTCGGCAGGTGCTCTACACCAAGCTCCTGCGGTGGGACCTGCAGCGGTTCCAGGAGGACACCGACGGCACGATCTATGGCCGGGCGAACCGCAGCATCGAAGGGGCCGTCCAGCTCATCAAGCTCGGCACCGCCGACCTGCTGCCGTCGATGCTGGTCGCGGCCTTCGCGATCGTGATCGCGGTCGCGAACTACGGCTTGATTGGGGTGATGGTCGCCGCGGTCGTGCCGACCGGATTCGGGCTGGTCAGCTGGCAGATCCGGTCCCAGAACGGGATCCGGATCATACTGAAGAACGCAAAGGAGCGCATCGATGGGCAGATCACCGCGCTTTTGGCGATGATCAAGGTGATCCGCACCTCCGGGACCGAGAGCTACTTCGACGCGCGGGTGGCGACCGAGTGTGACCACCTACGGTCGACGGAGATGCGGCACCACCAGGCAATGGGCGTCTTCGACATCGTCAAGACCGCGAACGAGGCGCTCTGGCTCGTCGGCACCCTCCTGGTGGCGCTGCGGTTCTCGTCCCCGACGCCGGGTGACCTCGCCGGGCTGGTGCTGATCTACCTGGCGACCACGAAGCCGCTGCGCGAGCTCCACCGGGTGATCGACGAGAGCTCCGAGGCGGCCCTATCCGCCGCGGACCTGGTCGCCGACCTCGAGGTACCGCTCGATCTCTCGTTCGCGCCGTCGAAGGATGGTGACAGGAACGTCCCGGAGGCTGCGTCGCGTAGGCTGCGCCCGGCTCCGCCGGCGATCGAGATGATCGACCTGACGTTCCGCTACCCCGGCTCATTGCTCGACACGCTGCGCGGGGTCACGGCGTCGATCGGCTCGGGGGAACGGGTCGGCATCGTGGGTCCCAGCGGGTGCGGGAAGTCCACCCTGCTGGACATCGCGGCACGCCTGCACCACGGTCATGGTGGTCAGATGCGCGTCCATGGCCGCGAGGTCACTGATCTGTCCCGCACCGAGCTGACGGGACTGATCGGGTACGTCGGCCAGGAGCCAACCCTCTTCCCCGGGACCATCCGGGACAACCTCATCCTCGGCCGGAGCGACATCGACGAGAACGCGATCATCGCCGCCTGCATCCGGGCGAACATCATGTCCGACGTGTCGGCGATGAGGAACGGGTTCGATACCTGGATCACGCAGCGCGGCGGGAACCTCTCTGGTGGCCAGCGCCAGCGGCTGTGCATCGCCCGTGCATTGCTGAACCTGCCGCCCGTGCTGCTGCTCGACGAGCCGACCTCCGCTCTGGACGTGGAGTCGGAAGCGGTCGTGCAGGAGGCGATCGACGCGATAGAAGACGTCACGATGCTCGTCGTCGCACACCGCCTCAGCACGATGAGGTCGATGGATCGGATCCTGGTGCTCGCGGGCGGCCGAATCGTCGAGGACGGGAGCTTCGCCGCACTGCAAAGGAAGGGCGGCCCGTTCGCCCGGATGCTCGAGCGGGAGCGGTTCACCGGCTGATGCGCGCCGCGCGGCACCTCCGTCCGCCCTCAGCAACGAGGTTCGTGGTGTCTCGTCGCTCGCACGGCGGTCACGCGGCGCCGTGTGCGGCCTCCTACCTGCCGTGCTACACCCGCGGCCTCCGACTAGCCGGAACGCTGGTCTTCGCGTCTAAGTCCCGCGCCGTTCAGGAAGTCGGTTCCGAGAAGCCGCTTTGGCGCAACGCCGTTCAGGGTCACGTCGGCTCTGATCCGGCGCGGCGCCGAGATCGCCGATCCGTCTGTCGACGTCGGAACGCTACCGACTCCCGAAGCACCGGCCCCGTGGCCCGACACCCTGACGCAATGCACTGGCGTGCCGCACTCGCCCGGGCGATGGGTGCTTTCCGTGAATGACCCCGCGAACTCGCGATCGAAGGCAACGTACGCGCGTCGAGCAAGGCACCTCGGACACCACCGTGCGCCGCATTCGACAGCGAGCTCGCAGACGAGCTGGAGTCAGCGGCGACAGAGTCGCCTAGGAGACCTACAGCGGCGCCATCCACGCGACGGTCATGACCGCCGCAGAGTGCGAACGCCATGCAGCTATGCAGCTCGTCCGAGAAAGCTTGGGGCGGCCAGAGGCCGACAACCCTCCGCGGCGTTGGCCAGCGGTCGTCCTCGTCAGGACAAGCGGAGGTACTAATCGGCCGCGCGATCTAGGGCTATCGACGTCTGCAGCCCGCGCAGCGCGAGCCTTGCCGGACGGCGGTGGCCGACTGGAACTTTCCCCCGCTAGTCCCCCATGAGCGGCACATCAGGCGTACTGGCGTCGGGCGAGGGTGGGAAACTCAGGCATCACCTGCGCAAACAGTGTGTGGAGCGTAGGGGACTCGAACCCCTAACCCCCTGCTTGCAAAGCAGGTGCGCTACCAATTGCGCCAACGCCCCGAGAAACACCAAACGAGCAGCGGGAGCGCTGCTCGTTTCGGTGGTTCGGGTGGGCCCGGGAGGACTTGAACCTCCGACCCCCACATTATCAGTGTGGTGCTCTAACCGCCTGAGCTACGAGCCCGAAAGGTGGTCCGGCTGACGGGTGGAAGCCCCTACGGCCGGAC